>Ga0209086_10002771_pt1 | contig 13532 bp, 13 predicted proteins | sample M_130207_XF_Meta_FD_187312 | JGI IMG/M metagenome (GOLD analysis project Ga0209086, IMG submission 187312) | Freshwater microbial communities from Lake Montjoie, Canada to study carbon cycling - M_130207_XF_MetaG (SPAdes) (version 2) | ecosystem: Environmental > Aquatic > Freshwater > Lake...
TTTACCACAGGAGGAATTTGAGATAAAAGTTATTGATAATAACTCCACTGATAATACCAGTGAGTTGGTTGATTCCTATAGATTAAAACTAACTAACTTGAGCTATTTTTTAGAAAAAAAACAGGGTTTATCACATGCTCGTAATACTGGAATAGAAATTAGTAACACTGAGTGGATAATATATACAGATGATGATTGTGAACTTCCTTCAGATTGGTTGATTCTTTATAAAAAAAGTATTTCTCAGAATAAGAAAATTAAGGTACTTGGTGGTCCTGTATATCCTTTTTTTCCTCCAAATAAACCAGTCTGGTTTTTTGAAAAATATGAAACTAAAAACTTTGGTGATAGAGCTAAATTTTTAATTTCTAATGAATATTTAATTGGTTGTAATATTTGCTGTAATAAATCAGTATTTGATTGTGTAGGAAATTTTAATCCTATTTTCGGAATGAATGGTGTCAACATAGGCTATTCTGAAGAAACAGAGTGGCAAATGCGTGTTCAAATTTTTTTTTCCGAGCCTGTAATATATTATGATCCCAATATTTTTGTAAAACATTTTTTGAGACCCGAAAAAATGAAGTTTAATTGGATATTTTCTTCTTATTGGGCTAAGGGAAAAAGTAACTGGGACGTAAAAAAAAAATTAAATACTGAAATCAAATATGAACACCCCGTAAAAGTATTAGGAAATATATTGCGAGCTTCAGTAATAATTATTTTACATGTTTTAAAGGGTGTTTTTTTTCGGAACAGGGCTAAGCATCCCTATTTTATGAATTATTTTATAGAACGTATTCAATGGCATATAAAGAAAATTGCATACTTGACTTATAAGTTTAAAGGTTGAACTTAAGTTTCAATTTTGCTGTTAAATAATTTTTCTAATTCATATAAATGCTTATCATACTATTTATAACTAGTCATACAGATACTACTGGTAATGAGAATCGGTTAAATTTATTAGATTATATTGCTTCCAAATTTCAATGTGTTATCTTCACAAATTGTCCTGGTTTTCTTAAAAATAGATTTCCCTTATTTAATATTCTGTTCTTAGATATTTTACCCAGCAGGAGAATCTTGTTTCGGAAATTTGCATTCTGTTGTAGGTTTTCAAAGAAAATTAATAAAATTAAGGGGATCTTGTATTTTTTTCCTTTTGATGTTGATACTTTCATTTGATTAATAAATCAAGTTTTTAGTACTTAATTAAATATGTCAAACGAATATTCGTTTTTCTTGGGGTTTAATTATCCCGATTTGTTATAAACATTTAGTTAGGCCTGAGCAAATGACTATAAAGTGGTTTATTATCTCCTTTGTCAATAAAGATTGGCATGCTTATAAAATGAAGAATAATCTAGAAGTCAAAAGTAATGATCAGTTAAAGCTCTTTTTCAGGTTGGCTGGAACATATTTGAATGTCTCATTTCATTTAGTTTATTGTATATTATTTAGAGACAGGAGGATATTCCCCTATATTAAGAACTTTTTATATGAGCGTATGTATAGACACTTAAAAAAATAGGTTTTTTGCTTCAACAATGTGAAGTAAATTCTTAAAATTTATTCAAATTGGAACTAAAACCAAATATTACAATTGCTGTAATTTCAAGAAACCGGGCTTTATCTTTAGATAGGACCCTTTCTGCTTTAAATGAATTGGATTATCCTGTTTATGAAATTCTTGTAGTAGATAATGAATCTTCTGATAATACTCGTGAGATAATTCAAAAATGGGGTGCAAAGTATTTATTTAGCCCTAGAAAAAATGGATTCAGCTTAAGTCGACAAGTTGCAATTGATAATGCCAACAGTAGTTACGTTTTATGGTGTGATGATGATTGCATTCCTGATAAAAATTGGGCGAGTGCTTTTTTGGAAAAGTTCTTATCAGATCCTCAAATAGCAATTCTTGGTGGGCATGTAATTAATGTTGGTTTCCCCGCTAACTTATTATATAAAGGGAGATCTATTCATAATTCAAACGGTTCTTTACAATTTGTAGAAGACCCTTTTTCTGCCGATTATTATGGAAATCTTAACCTAGCTTTGAATTTGGCTTCCGTAAGAAAAGTTGGCGGTTATGATCCATTTTTTAAAGGCGGTTATGAAGAAATTGATTTAGCAGAAACAGTAAAAAAAAAAGGATTTAAAGTGGGATATGTTCCTAACGCAGTGGTAACTCATTTTCACCAAACTACTGCTTTTAAAAAAGGTCGCTTTTTATATGGTGGGTCGTTAATGAGAATTTATTTTTTTTTAAAACATTATAAACCAAGCAATTTAAAAGAAATAGTATTGTTTATAATTAGAGAGTTTTATCTTTTTTGTAAAGATCTTTATCGTTATTCTAAACTGCTAATTTCTGCTTTATTGAAATTTAATGTTAATCAAATAAAGATTGCTTGTATTGAAATTATTAATTCGATTTCATCTAGAGTATTAATTCCTTTTTTATGGTTCAGGGTAAAAAGATTTAATAAGAGAATGATTCAAAGCAGATATTTAGTACAATGAAAATAGCCTATATATCCAGTAATGCAAGAATTCCATCTAGAGATGCAAATAGCATTCATTTAATGAAGATGTGTGGTGCCTATGCAAAACTAGGTAATGAAGTAAGCCTTTATGTTTCTAACAATCAAAGCAAATTAGAAGAGAAAAAAATTGATGTATATGCACATTATGGTGTTGAAAATAAGTTTAAAATCAAAAGAATACCCCAGCCATCTTCTAATTGGGGCCGACTCCTCTTTGCAGGGATAGCTACTCCACTATTAGCAAAGCATTCAGGTGTTGATTTTGTGCATTCACGTAACCTTACTGCAGCATTTTTTGCTGCTAAATTTATGAATTTACCTGTTGTTTATGAATTACATAATGCCCCCGATAGGAATCTTCATTCATTAAAAATGTTTCGTGAACTTATTAATACAAAAAGTTTTGTTGGTCTCGTAACAATAACCAAAGGTCTTTCTGATTATATAAAACCATTTATTAATAAATCTACTTCATTGCTAGTTGCTCCTGATGGTGTTGATGAAAAAATGTTGGATATGCATCTAGGAACACAATTTGAGCGAAAATTACTTAACCTTAATACGAATAATAAGCGATTGGCCGTTTATACAGGGCATCTTTTCCCTGGTAGAGGAATTGATCTTATTTTAGAGATAGCTTCTCAGTTGGAGGATTATATTTTTTATATTATTGGAGGAACTGAGGCTGATGTAACAAAATATAAAAAAATTGCTAAGTCATTAAACAATGTTGTATTTGTTGGATTCCTTTCTCCTGCAGAGGTCAGCCATTATCAAAGAGCAGCAGATGTACTTTTAATGCCTTATGCTGATAAAGTAAGTATTGCAGGTGATGAAAATAGCAATACCGCAGCTTTTGCATCCCCGCTTAAAATGTTTGAATATATGGCAACAGGCAGGCCGATTGTTTCATCAACACTTCCGATTTTAAATGAGGTAATTGAAAATAATCAAAATGCCTTTATGGTCTCATATACTCAGCCTCTTGAATGGATAAGAACATTAAAAAAATTATCTCAAAATCCAGAATTAGGAGATGCTATTGGAAGACAGGCATTAATGGATGTAGCTCAATATACTTGGACTAAAAGAGCTGAGAGTATATTGGCCTTTATCAATAAAAATAAATAATAACTTGCTACTAATTCACAAAATTAGTTCTTAATTAATATTTATAACTAAGCAACTTTATTTAATTCAGTTGGTATTTGATTTTAATTATATAAGCGCTTTATAAGCGCTCTTTATTTTTTTTCATCTAACAATTTTGATATGGAATCTTATTCTAAATTTATTTTTGCCGCATTTATAATAACTTTTCGACGAAGTGCATTATTAAATGATACTATTAACAAGCTATTATTGCAATCTCAGCCTCCTGATAAAATTCTTATCATTGATAATGATCCTGAAAAGTCTGCAGAATATTTACTTCATAAGTTTCCAGGCAAGAAGATTTCATATTTCTCTGTAGGCTATAATTCCGGACCTGCTGGGGCAGCATATTATGGTTTAAAAATATTGGCCGAAGAAGGTTGGGAATGGATTGCTTGGGTTGATGATGATAATCCGCCAGTTCTTCCCAATCAATTAGAAAGAATTATGAATATTATAAAAAAATTCCTGATCAAAAAAATATTGGAATGATTGGTTCACTGGGGACAAAATTCGATAGAAAAAAGATAAAAATTGAGCGTTTGCCTGATAAAGATTTGAAGGGAATAATTGACGTAGACATGATTACAGGAAATCATTTCCCTATAATTAGTCGAAAGGTTGCAGAAGCCGGGATCTTTCCTAATAAAAATATTTTTTTTGGATTTGAGGAACTTGAATTCTGCTTGCGTGTAAAAGAAGCCGGCTTTAGATTACTTATTGATGGTAATCTTCATAAAGAATTACGAGAAGTGAATGGCTGCATTGGTTATAAAATATCTTTATACATTAAAAAAAATAAAAATTCTCTTTGGCGCGAATATTACAGTACCAGAGGAATTATGTTTATATCAAAAAAAATAGAGCATCTAAGTTATTTCCAATCCTTTTTTTATAAAATTGGCTATAAAATCAGTTTATCTTTTTTCTTTTGGGTTTGCATATGGATTTCAAAGTTTTAAATTTATATTCAAAGGATTTTTTGATGGTCTTCAAGGGCGTTTAGGAATGAGAGTAAATCCATCCTCTAAGCAATAATGCTATTTCTTTTAATATATCTGATATATTATAAATAAAAATAAGATTGAAGATATTCTTTACACTTGATACTCTCTTAAATGCAGGTACTGAAAAAAGTACGCTTGATATTGTAAGAAACTTTTCTAATGACACCGAGGTTATTGTTATTTATTTTTATCCTGGACATGATCTTAAGGAAGAATATAAAAAGGCTGGAATAAAGTTAATTTTTTTGGATCTTAATGGTAAATATTCCTTCTTTAAGGGGATTCTTCGACTAAATAAATTAATTAGAATTGAAAAACCTGATTTGATTGTATCCTCCATTGCTAGATCTAATATTATTTCAAGGATTTCAGCAAAATTAACTTCAATACCAGTAGTAGGCACATTTGTAAATGATAGTTACGGCCAAGAAAGAATATCCGAACATAAAAAAAAGGGGATATATTTAGGATTTCGTTTTTTTTGGCAATTAGATAAATTAACATCCTTCATTCCAAAATATTGGATTTCAAATTCTAAAAGTATAGCCTTTAGTAACGCAGCTGCATTAAATATACCTGCAGATAAAATAAAAATAATTTATAGAGGTCGCAATTCAGAAAAAATACCATTATGGCATACTAATATATCTGAAAGCAAGAATTTTAATTTTATTTTTATTGGTCGCCTATTGAATAGAAAAGGTATTATGGATTTAATAAATGCCTTCAGGCAAATTATTGTTGATTTTCCTAACGCAAAGCTGCATATTTATGGTACAGGAGAACTCGAAAAATCAATTCAGGATTTCATTAATAATAATAATCTTACAAGTTATATTATTTTGTATGGGTCTATTCTAAATGCCTGGAGAAAAATGTATGATGCTCATTGTTTTGTATTCCCCTCTCATTACGAAGGTTTTAGCGGGGCTCTAATTGAAGCTATGATGGTAGGCATACCTATAATTGCCTCTGACATTCCTATGAATTTAGAGGCTATTCAACCAAACCAAACAGCACTAGTACATAAATCAAAAGACGTTAATGATCTTGTTTCTAAAATGAAGGATATTGTTTTAAATTATCCTCAAATGATTGAAATGGGAATTAGAGCTAGGGAAGAAGCATTAAACAGATTCGATATTAAACTTATTTCCTCACAATATGAATTGTTCCTTCAACAAATCTTTTTTAAATTAAATTCAGTTAAATAAATTATTAATGATAGAAGAAAAGATAAATATACTTGTTACTGGAGGCGCTGGTTTTATTGGAAGTCATCTTGTAGATAAGTTGTCAAATAATAATTTTAGTATAACTGTTGTTGATAATTTTGATTCATTTTATTCTTACGATGTTAAAAAATCTAATATAGCAAATTATATTAATAAGCCTAATATCCAATTTTTAGAATTAGATATTACTATTCCAGAAGCATTAGAATCAATTCCCGGCAATTTTGATGTCATCGTTCATCTAGCTGCTAAGGCAGGTGTAAGACCTTCTATAATTGATCCAATATCTTATCAGGAAGTTAATGTAAGAGGAACTTTGAATATGCTAGAATTTGCAACTAAGCATAATATTAAACAGTTTATATTTTGTTCTTCTAGCAGTGTTTACGGCGTTAATAAAAACATCCCCTGGAAGGAGGGAGAGCTTACTTTAAATCCCATTAGTCCCTATGCAAGTTCGAAAATGTCTGCTGAGTTAATCGGCCATGTGTACAGTCATTTGTACAACCTACGATTCATTGCCTTAAGGCTTTTTACGGTCTACGGCCCTCGGCAAAGGCCTGATCTGGCCATTCATTCTTTTAGTCGTAAATTATTAAAGGGAGATACTATTCAGATATTTGGAGATGGTAGTACGGCGAGAGATTATACTTATGTGGCAGATACTGTGCAGGGTATATACAATGCACTTTTTTATGACCGGTCTAATTATGAAGTTTTCAATCTGGGGAACAACTATGCAGTGCCTATGAGGGAACTGATTCAAACGATGGAGGATGTTTTCCAAATCAAGGCAAACCTGGCATTTCTTCCTGAGCAACCCGGGGATGTGCCCATAACCTTATCGGATATTTCTAAAGCACAGCTTTTGTTAAATTATAATCCAACAATACGTCTGAAAGAAGGCATGGTTCTTTTTCGTGAATGGCTCTTATCCAAAAGCGTATTTATTTAAACTATTTTCTCTTATCCATTGGCTATTAAAGCAACTATTTTATTAGACAGCACAAGGGTGCCATTATGGGTCCATGAATCCATTAAGGCCATTTCATCTGAAGAGACAATCTGTATACATCTGATTTTGATCAATAAAGCAGAAAAGAAATCTTCCCTTAATCGTTCCTGCTCCTTTTTTTATAAGATTCTTCGCCGCATCGACCGATTTATTTTCAAGAAGAATAGCGACCCTTTCAGACGGGTCCAATTGCCTGAGATTCCCCAAGCCAGAATAGTTGAAGTGTTTCCCATTCAGTCTAAATTTTCTGATCGCTTTCCGACTGATATCATAGATGTCATCAGGACCGAGAAAACAGATATCATATTGCGGTTTGGATTCAGGATACTGCGGGGCGATATTCTCACTGCTTCAAAATTTGGGGTGCTTTCCCTACATCATGGTTCAACAAAATCTTATCGTGGTGGCCCTCCAGCTTTTTGGGAGCTGGTGAATAAAGAACCTATTACAACTGTTACAATTCAGCGCCTTAATGAACAGTTGGATGGAGGAGACATTATCAAGGAGGCTCATTTACGAACTGACCTAAATTCATTTTTTAGAAATCAGGCCAAACTTTATTGGGCTGGAAAAGAATTGCTTTTGGGTACGATTAAAGAAATCATTGATGAAGGGCCAGAGCATTATTTTAGGCGTATAATTATGAATAGTAACAAATCACTTTTTTATTCAGCTCCGCTTTTCCAAAAGCCAACATCAAAATCTGCTATAATTATATTATTAGGTTGGGTTGCCCGTAATTTTTTAAGAAAATTACAATCAATCTTTTTTTTAAATCAATGGCAGATGCAATTTTCAGTAAAGGACGGTTTTGAAACTGTTTTTTACAGGTATAAAAAGCTAATTCCGCCATCTGATAGAATATGGGCTGATCCCTTCATTGTCTTCCATAATAATGTTTATAATATCTTTTTTGAAGAAAAGTATAACAAACAAAGTAGGGGTCATATTTCAAATATTCAAATAGATGAAAAAGGAAATCTACTTACAAATTCTGAAGTGGTTCTTCAAGAAGAATATCACTTATCCTATCCTTTTGTTTTTTCTTACGATAATCAACATTATATGTTGCCAGAGTCGGCTGAAATTAGCGAGTTATATTTATATTTAAGTCATGATTTTCCTAAAGGCTGGAAGAAACATAAACTCTTATTATCGGGCTTTAAAACTTATGATCCTACTCTTCATTTTCATAATGGATTTTGGTATTTATTTTGTACAGTAAAGAGTGATGACAATCATTCTTAGGATGCCTATTTATATATTTTTTATTCTAGAAATTTTTTGGAGGAAGATTTTAAACCTCATCCAAGTAATCCTCAATATCGAGATGTGCGTAGGGCTCGTCCAGCTGGCAAACTATTCATCAATGAGGGGCTATTAATAAGACCTGCTCAAATAGGGGCACCCCATTATGGATCAGGAATAGTTTTAAATGAGGTTAAAGAGTTGAGCCCCACAGTTTTTAAGGAAGTAGAAGTTGAAAAAATATTTCCTAATTGGGAAAAAAGAATACATGCTATGCATACTTTAAACAGAGAAGGTAGCTTAACTATTATCGATATTCAGAAACGAAGATTTCGTTGGTTTTAATATGATAATTATTCAATTAGTTACACGGAGACAGTATCGCGGAGCGGAAGTTTTCGCTGCTAAACTTTGTGAAGAATTAGTTCATAGGGGGCATAAAATTTATTTTGTTAGTATTTATCAAGCGCCTGAAAAAGTTTTGAATGCTGCTGATGTTGACAATATTGACTTGAGTGGAAAAAAAATATTTTTTAATCCTTTCATATTATTAAGACTAATTAAATTAATAAAAAAAATAAATCCTGATATCATACAGGCCAATGGATCGGATACGCTTAAATATGCCGTGTTGGCAAAAAAAATAATTCCCAGTTTTAAAATAGTTTATAGAAATATAAGCATGGTAAGCGCTTGGTCCAAAAATAATCCTTTACGAAAAATATTTAATAGATATTTATTTCATCAAATTGATGCCATAGCATCAGTTGGTATTCGTTCAATGGAAGACCTAATAACAACATATAATATACCAAAATCAAAGGCTACTGTAATTCGTAGAGGTATTATTCCTATAGTGGCTGAAAAAGCTTATTTCAAGAGAAAATTATGTAAAGAGTTTTCTCTTGACGAAAATGACAAGATTATTATGCATATCGGTCGATTTTCACCTGAAAAAAATCATATTTTTATTCTTCATTGTTTTCTTCAGGTGATTATTATGATTCCAGATGCCAGATTGATTTTAGTGGGGGAAGGTGAGAATTTAGATTTAATTAAGGCTATGGTTGTTGATTTGAAATTAAGTCAACATGTTTTTTTTACTGGTCATCGTAGTAATACTCAAGAATTATTATCGGCTGCAGATGTTTTTGTTCTGGGAAGTATTGTAGAAGGAGTGCCTGGAGTTATTTTAGAAGCAGGAATTCAAGGTGTTCCATCAGTAGCCGTTTCTGTTGGTGGAGTTGATGAGGTTGTAAAGGATAAGCAAACTGGCATATTGATATTAGACCATAATATCGATAAATTTAGTGATGCTATTGTTTATTTACTTAACAATACTGAATATCGCTGTCAATTAGGAGAAGAAGCTCGGCATTTTGTCATTAAAAATTATAGTCTTGATTCTTCAGCTCATGAATTTGAAAATTTATATAATAGAGTAATAGGAATATTATAATGATAATTAAGGAAGATCGGATACGAGTATTACATATCATTAAATCTCTTGGTAGAGGAGGAGCAGAAACATTATTGCAAGAAACACTAGCCGCGCATGATAAGAATCAATTTGAATTTCATTATATCTATTTCCTTCCATGGAAAGACCAAATGGCTGCTGGTTTAGAAGCTGAAGGAGGCAAGGTAACTAATTTGCCAGCTAAAGATAATGCAAGGATTATGTTACAAGCTGGAACAGTAATTAAATATATAAGAAAAAATAAAATTGATTTAGTTCATTGTCACCTTCCTTGGGCTGGTTTTTTGGGAAGATTGATAAGAAAAAGAATTGGAATACCAGTTATATATACTGAACATAATAAACAAGAACGGTATCATAAACTGACGCGATTACTAAATAAGTCTACTTTTAATAAGCAGAATATAGCTATAGCTGTTTCTCAAGATGTTGAAGAGTCTATTCTTAAAAATATTGATGTTACCATACCTGTTACTACCATTCTGAATGGAGTTAATACCCATCGATTCATTAGAAATACTAAACTAGGACTTGATTGTCGAAAGTTAAATAGTATTTCTGAAGATGCGGTTGTTATTGGTACTATTTCAGTTTTTAGATCTCAGAAAAGGTTAATTGAGTGGATTGATCTTTTTGAGGGTATTTATAATAAATCCCCCAATATATATGGTATAATAGTTGGGGATGGTATTTTGCATGATGAAGTGCATCATCATATAAAATTGAAAGGTATGGAAGGTCGTATTTTTCTTCCTGGGTTACAAACTGATGTTATTCCTTGGCTTTCTGCCATAGATATTTTTATGATGACTTCAGAATTTGAAGGACTTCCTATAGCTTTATTAGAAGCTATGAGTATGGAATGTGCTGTGGTTTGTACTGATGCTGGTGGTATTAAGGAGGTAATTAGAAATGGTCAAGATGGTTTTTTGCATCCAGTTTCTGAATGGCAGAGTATGGAAAAAGATATACTTAATCTTGTAAATAATAAAAATAAGATAAGACATTGGGGCCATGCAGCACGTAAACGTGTAGTTGAAACTTTCGGAATCAATTCTATGGTGGAACATATAGAGCGTTTGTATCTTTCAATTTTAAAATAATTGTGAATGGATATTGCTGTTGCTTCAGAAGGAGATATTGCTGGTATTATTTCATTAATGCGCTCAAGCCTTGGAGAAGATCTCATGCCCAAGTCTGAAGATTTTTTCAGATGGAAGCATTATGAAAATCCATTCGGAAAATCTAAGATACTTCTTGCCAAGGAGGGCTCAGGTTTAGTTGGCCTTAGAGCCTTTATGCGTTGGAAATGGTCTTCCAAGAATCATGTAATATCTGCTATGCGGGCAGTAGATACTGCTACTGATCCAGAATATCAAGGAAGGGGAATTTTTTCAAAGTTAACAATGCAGGCAGTTGAAGAATGTAAAAAAGAGGGTGTAGAAATGGTTTTTAACACACCTAATTCAATCAGTATAAAGGGATATCTAAAAATGGGGTGGAACGAAGTTGGGAAAATGCCTCTTTTTTTTAGTGCAGGAAGCATTTTTCCATTTTTTTTTTCTGAATCATTATCAGCTGAAATATTGAGCGAATTTAATATATCTGAAAAATTATCATCATTTGATAATAATTGGTCCCTATCTACTTTATCTGATTTCTATTATACTCCTATTAGTTTTGAATTTCTTACATGGAGGTATAAAAATTGTCCGATAATAAAATATGGAATGATTTCAGAAGGTGGTGAATTTGGAATAATTTTTCGTATTAAACCTTTTAATAGGTTTATTGAATTACGTATTTGTGAAATTTGGACCTCTTCTGAGGGGACATCTCAAAAAAAAATAAGAGATTCTATTAAAACTTTGATAAAAAAGATTCGTCCTTTGTTTGTTTCCTGCACTTATTCTCCCATGCTAAATAACAAACATCATTCCTTGCCGGGTCTGTTCGGTCCTTTTTATAAAGGTCCGATAGTTACAATTAGATCTTTATGTTTAGAAGATCTTGATAATTTTATTAATTTTAAAAATTGGCAACCCTCTATTGGTTCTATGGAGTTATTTTAAAAGATGGATATAATATTTGTAATATCTGCAATCCTTTTTTTAGCAAATTTATTAATCCATTTTATTGTTGGAAGATTTAATAATGTTTCCTCAAATTATTTGTGGTTACTTTTTGCCGTTCATTTTATTCTTACTATTGCCTACTTATTATATTCCGGAAACAATGCAAGTGATTCTGTAAATTATTATATCAAATCATTAAAAGCAGAGGATTGGTTAAGTCTTTTTCAAACAGGTACTGTCTTTATTACTTTTTTAGGTTTTTTCTTTATCAAGCTTCTGAATTTATCCTATAATTCCGTAATGCTGATTTTTTCTTTTTTAGGATATATTGGTTGTGTTTATTTTTATCTGGCTGCAAAAGAAAATATCTCAATTTCCAAAGGTCTTTTTGGATATAGTTATACTGAAATTCTCTTCCTTCTTCCTAATCTTCATTTCTGGTCTTCTTCATTGGGTAAGGGTAGTATTATTTTATTGGGATTGGCTTTTTTAGCTTTTGGATTAAGTCGATTTAATCGACGTATTGTATTTTTGCTATTGGGTTCATTCTTGGTTTTTATGATAAGGCCCCATATTTTATTTTCTTTTATTACCGCTATTGTTATTGCTTTATTAATAACCCAAAAAGGAATAAAATGGTATTTTCGTTTTATTATCTTTATTGCGGCTATTATTTTATTTTTTTCGCTTATAGGAACTGTTACTGAATTTACAGAAACAGACTCACTTAATGTTCTTTCATCTAATACTTTAAATAATAGAGCGAGTGAATTAAGTAAAGCTTCTTCTGGAGTTGACATTCAAAATTATAGCCTAGTGATGAAATTGTTCTCATTTTGGTTTAGGCCCTTATTTGTGGATGGGCTAAGTGGTGTTGGACTATTAGCCTCATTTGAGAATCTTTTATATTTACTTATGTTTTGGATTATAATAAAAGAAGGATTTTTTAATTGGCCTAATATTAACGGATGGTTCAGAATAGGAATTATTTTCTTTCTTATTGGATCACTCATTTTATCTCAGATTTCTGGTAATCTAGGTATTGCTATGCGTCAAAAGGCACAATTGACACCTTTTTTCTTTATTTTTTTCTGTAAGGTAATATCTTTTCGAGAGTCATATAATTCAAGAAGAGTATCTATTTATCAGCGAAGATAAATGTAAATGAAATGAACTTTCCGGGCACTTTTGTTATTTCTATCGATTTTGAATTGCATTGGGGATGCTTTGAGTATATGACATTAAACGAAGCTGATAAAAGATATTTTTTAAATACGCGCCAGGTTATTCCTAAAAAATTAGATCTTTTTGCATCTAATAATATTCATGCTACTTGGGCAATAGTAGGGATGCTTTATAATCAAAATGCAGCAGCATGGAATGAAAATTTGCCTAAGGAAATTCCTACCTATGATAATTCAAAAGTTTCTTCTTATGAATGGATTAATAAAAATAAATTTATTTCAGAGGAAGATCTTTTTCATTTTGCTCCTGCTTTGATTGATCAAATTAAAAAAACTCCTAATCAGGAAATTGGCACTCATACTTATAGTCATTACTTCTGCCTAGAACCCGGTCAAAATCAGAATCAATTCAGAGAGGATTTATTAATGGCAACTATATTAGCTAAAGCAAAAGGCATTACATTCTCCTCACTTGTATTTCCTAGAAATCAATTTAATCCTGAATATCTTTCAATTTGTAGGGAGATGGGAATAACTTCTGTAAGATCTAACCCTGCAGTATGGTATTGGAAACCTTCTCCAGG
>Ga0209086_10002772_pt1 | contig 13529 bp, 17 predicted proteins | sample M_130207_XF_Meta_FD_187312 | JGI IMG/M metagenome (GOLD analysis project Ga0209086, IMG submission 187312) | Freshwater microbial communities from Lake Montjoie, Canada to study carbon cycling - M_130207_XF_MetaG (SPAdes) (version 2) | ecosystem: Environmental > Aquatic > Freshwater > Lake...
CACTCAGGCACTCAGGCACTCAGGGCACTCAGGCAAATTGTTTATATTGCCAGAAGGAAAATATATAATTCATTATGTCATATGGGATACCTCTATTAATCTTATCATTAGATAGCATAGATGTCATAATCATTTTATGGCAATCACCCTTGAAATCCGTATGGTCTCGGCGGCACCAGAAAACATTACCGCGCAATACAATATTTCTGGCGATGTACGAATTGATTCTAGCGAGCTTTACATCATTGCCCGGCAAACCGGTAACTGGTTGACTGGTAAGTTCAATATTGGTAAGTTTAGTATTGACTTCGAGAGCTTCGCAAAGAGGTTCGATATCATTAAAAATATTATTTCGGAGGTCAAGTGATTCCAGATATGTATTAGTCTTCAATGCATCGGCAATAGCTTTCAAACCCATATTACCAATGTTATTAAAACGAATATCGAGTTTAATGAGATTGGTAGGTTTATTAACGATAATACCTCCACTTATTATAACAGTTTGTTTTAGTAATTCTGCGATTTCTCTGGCCGCCACATCTCCAAAAAATTGGACATTGCTGCTCATATCTAGAGTATCTACCGAATGTTGACATCTATGTAAGAATCTAATTATTTTTATTATATTTTCAAATGAATTTAGATTCGATACGTTTACCGATGTAATACTTCGGTTATTATTAAGAGCGAATAGTAGATATTTAATAGAGTCTTTGTCAAATGAATGACAGGAGACATGTGAATATCCGGGTGTATGGCGCCATTTCCGGGCTAATACTTTTAAAATATCATATGTCATCTTTAAACTCGGTTGATCAAGAATATCAAAATTAGTAATTTTAGGATTACTAACTAATCCTTCTAAAATGGAATGAACACCTAGCTCCGTTAATTTACATTTATTAATATAAAAGGAGATCAATGATTTATTTTGAGGTATAGACTTACCAAATTGAATGGCATCAGTATTACTGAGTAGACTTCCTCCAATGTTTAACGATTTCAGTGTTGTGGTATTAAGTATTAAGGAATTAATACGTGGACCTACAATTGAATTAAAATGATTATGACTAATATCAAAATACTGAATAGTTTTATTGTACTTTTCCAATGTGTTACACAAAAGAGCGGCCCCAATATTGCCAATCAAATTTTGTTGAAGACATAATACGATAAGGGTAGTATTAGTTTTCAAGTGTTCGCTAAGAAGAAATGCGACACTATCATTAATCCTTGTTTTTAGAAATGTAATTTTTGTAATCGCATGATTAACCTTTAGGTGTTCAATAATGAGCTTCATAATTTCAGAATCTATTGGAATATTGATAAATGTTAATTCATAAGCGGGCTCAGCATTCGCCACCGACCTACTTTTTCCGTTGCCTTTTCCTTTTCCTTTTCCTTTGCCATTTTCATTATTACTTTGCTCAGATTTGCTTTTCAAATACGCAGTTACTCTTTCAAAAGGTGTTACCTTAACCATTTTAGTATATTCGTCTAAAAATTCTCAAATTACAATAAGATAAATCGTAAATAATATTATATATTTATATATGATTACGAAAATTCAATTTTCCCAGCATAATATCTATTGTTTCTATATTTTCTATAATTTCTATAATTTCTATAATTTCTATAATTTCTATAATTTTTATATTTCTATATATTAAGGTTAAGCCAAATAGTATTTTTCATTATAAATTATTCTTAAAATGTCAAAACTTATAAAGCATAAGAAATCAAATAAAAATAAGTCTGGTAAGAAACATTCACATTCTAGAAATAGTAAGACAATTCAACAACGCAGAAAATTATATGCTAAAAAGAGTAAATTAGTTAAACATAAAAAACGTTTGTCAAAGCTTAATCTTAGAGGGGGTACAAAAGGTTATGATGACACATGTTTAAATAATATAAAACATATTTGGTATCAAAATTGGCCAGATCATGGAGCTCCAGATATTGAAAATTTAACAGAAATGAAAAAATTTAAAGAATTTATTAAAGTTATATTAAAAGATATGTCTGATAATCCTGGTGGAACAGTAATACATTGTAGTGCAGGTGTAGGTCGTACAGGTACAATATATATAATTCTTAAACTTTTATTAGAAAAAAAGATTAGTACAGACATATTACCTGGAAATGATACATATCATATACCAAAAGGTAAAGTTTCGTATGAAGATATTAAGAATGCTATTATAGAAGTCAGGAAACATAGAATGTTAATGGTTCAATCTTATGATCAACTTGTATTTATTGCTAAATTCTTTGTATGTGAGGAACAGATGGACTCAAATTTATCAGATAGTTTAGGTGATAAATATAATAAAGAAATTGGCGTTGAGCAAAGAACAGCAGATGTAGTAGAAACTGTAGAGGCTCATAAAGAATGTAATAAACTTAAAAATAGATATGGAAATATTATACCTTATGATAAAACCAGAGTTGTTTTAGTTAATCCTATAAAAGATTGTGATGATTATATTAATGCTAATTATCTAAACGCTGATTTGGTAGAAAAAAAAATAACTAAATTTCATTATTTAGAAAATTATAATTTAGCAGAAAATCCAATAACAACAATTAGTGTTCCTAAAGATGATGTTTTTCATGAGTTTGTAATTGGAGCACAATGTCCTCTGCCTCATACCAAAAATGATTTTTTAAGGATGTTGGCAGATGAAAATCTTGATATAAAAAGAATTATTATGGTAACTAATTTTTTGGAACCAAAAAAAGTATTTGATAAAACTACACGAACTTATAAATTTGAGATGGTTCCTAAATGTCATGACTATACTAAAAATAATGCATTAGATGGTGCTTCTGATAAAGGTATAAAAACAAATTTTGGTAAGATTACTGATTTTCAATTGTGTAGTGATGGTAATAATAAATATGATTTACGGTATATAAATCCAAATCTTATATCTAAATCTGCTCTATCCATGCCAACACCACCACCATCTCCACCACCAGAAAGACCAGCAGCAGGAAAACCCGTTCAACGAGGTAGATTACCAACACAATTTATAAGACCTGGAGTAAATCCACAACAATATGAACTTACTCATTCTAGTTTGTTGACGTCTGATCAGAAACAAGAATTAGCTACTCAAGCACTACAAGAATTGCAAGCTGCACCACAAAGACCAACACAATCAAAACCATTAATATTTGGATCTACACCTATGAGTAGATTAAAAATATTTATTAGTAATCGTAAATTTATTAGTGGTTGTGATTGTAAAATAATTTTATTATTCTATTTAGTAAATAAATTATTTCCAGACAAAAAAGACGAAGAGGAAATTAAACGTATGATTAAAATAAATGTAGACGGAAAAAATGTAATTAAATATACGGAAGAATGTTTTAATTTAATAGGTTTAGATAAACCTAAAAAATTCATACCTATATCATGTAATAAAAATAGTAATTTAAAAGACTATACATCATTATCTGATTATTTAAATGATCAAAATCTTATTAATAAAGAAACACAAGAAACAGGTTCAAATGTTGATGATTATAAACAATTATTTGATGTTAAAGATGCTAAGGAGTATGATCAAATTGTGACCAATCTTGCAGAAATATTTGGTAAGGGTGGAAACTATATAGCCTCTAATGATGATGAATTAACAACAGATATATTTAAAAGTGATTATGAATTAAAAGATGAAGAAGAATTATAAAAGAATATTTTTAATAAAAATTTATTTTTAATTAAATTATTATGAAATAAAGAAATTCATATTAGAGAAATAATATATAATAAATCTTAAAACCTATAAAACTTATAAAACTACATACATGTTTATAATTTTTGTTTCCCTTGTTTCATTAATGTAATTTTAGTTTCATATAGTTTATTTATTAGTTCTCGTAATTCCGAACAATGTTCATTGATATAGAATAATATTTCTTCTTGTTCTTGTGAATTATTGTCCATTTCAATGTGTTCATATAAGCAATCTATAGTATGTAGATCATCAATATAATTTAGAAATGTTTCCCTTTCTTTATTTGCATTTTCAATTTCAATTTCAATTTCTAGATTAATACTATTGTCCATTATATATATTTATTTATTATTATTTATTATTATATTGTTATTTATTATATTTATTATATTGTTATTTTTATATTTATTCTATTATTCTATTATTCTATTATTCTATTATTATTTATTATTTATAGTTTAGTATTTTTATAAAAAGTAAATATTATAGTGTTCCAGATACAAATATGAAATATATAAAACAATCCTACCGTAGCCATAGGATATCAAACTGAAGAGCACGGAAAAATATAAATAATTATAAATATGTATCTAGCAACACATATAATATAGATTTATAAAATATTTTTCATTTATCAAATTTATCAAATAATACCATTATAAAAGGTACAAACACAGCGAACCAACACCAAAGTGTTCCAAATACGCGCTGTTTTCTATAAATAATATAAGATATTATAAAAGATAATATACAAGGTACAGATAGCTTTAAATTATATGATTTATCTAATCCAAAATAAAATAATAACATTAGTGAAATAGGAAACATAATACTTATTAGAAATAGAGTTATATTACTTACATTTAATTTATAGAACCAACTCCATTGTAAATATGGATAAGATGTTTCAGTTACATTAGTACAACCTAATGGGAATAATTTAATAAGATGTATAAATATTATTATAATATAGATAATCATGACAATATTTATTATATTTTTATTTTGTTTTGTAATATTTTTATTATAGTACAATATTGCTAAATATAATATAACTGGTTGTATAAAATTTATTAATGCGCCAATAGTACTAATTTGTATATTTATATCATCACATTTATCATTATTCCACAAAAAATATTCAATCAATTGCATTTGTATAGCCGCCATAAAAAAAACTCCCAATATTTTTAAAGATTTTTTATCATTTATTATCAATAAATAACTTGATGCTAAACCTATTACATAAGTGTAAATTGATATGTCTTTGTTGTAACACATTTATTATTTATTATTTATAATATTTATTTATTATATATAGATTTTTTATTTACTATACAAATAATTTATATGGAAAGTAAATATTATATTGTTCCAGAACCATTTTTACATAATAATGAAAACCTACCACCCTCTTAGGACATCATGAAGGAGAGCACGGAAAAATACTAATATATACATATATGTATCTAGCAACAAATGTAATATAGATTTATAATTCTAAACAAATATATAAATAATAATAAACAATAAATAATAAATAATAATAAATATAAATATAAATTTACATACACATAACTATAATAATAAAATTGAAATTATATAGATATCATAATGTTATAAATTATACAGATCAAAAAATGGATATTATTAATCCTAATATGTATTTACCTTCTTATGACGAAAGTCAAATAGGACAAACAAGCCAAAAAAAGAAACCAGGAAAATTTAAAAATGATAAACCACCAAAATATTCACCTTCATATATAATTCAAGATAATATAGTTCATCCTTATATAATGCAACAACCAACAACAACTACAGTAACGATAAATGTTAGAGAACCTATTGTATTATCAAATGGATTTATTTTTAATTATACTTCTACTATCAGAAATCAAAACAGAAATCAAGGAAGCCGTAGAAAAATATGTGATTGTTATTCACAAGAATCAGTAGATAGTAGATGTTGTGGTTTATGTTATCATTTATGTACTGCACCAATAGATGATCAATGTCAAATTTGCCCTGTAGATTTAGATGAATATATAAATTCCGGTTATTGTAAAACAACAGATTTACCTAATTCACCCGATGATTGTGTTTGTACAACAATTTGCTGTCCTTTCAAAATCTCAATATTTATGCCTTGTTTACTAGGTTCATTATTAAATGGGTGTCTAAATTGTTTTTGTTCTAGTAATAAAAATTACCTATTCTAAATACATATTCTAAAAAATAAAAAAGTAACTAATAAATAACATCTATTCTATAAACAACATTCAAAATTTCTATATGTATAAAACATTTGTAATTCCGTAAAATAGTCAGGTTCGACTATATCACCATATGATACATCATCATTTTCATGATCATATACATCATCGTATCCATGGTCATATTGAGTAACAGTTTTCGGTTTCCTAAAATAAATTTTCTTTTTTTTATAAATTTTCGCCTTTTGTAAAATAGGTATTTTCATACAATCCAAATTATCTCCCTTTACACTATAAGTCTTAGTCTTATTAGGCCTATATTTATATTCAGGATACATAATTTTATGTTCATTTTTAATATTTTCCGATAATCTTTTATAATGTAATTTAGATTCATTATCCATATTGTTCCAGATAGTTCCAAGGATTCTAGATATTTCACCATTATTTTTATTCGGATTAGACCTAGCAATAGATTCTCGAACCTCATTTGACCAAATCATAAAACTATTTTGAGGTCTCTTAATATGAGGTTCCATTTTAGGTAATATGTTAGGTAATATGTTTGTATATATATTTGTACATATTTACATAAACTTTTTCAATTTTCTAATATATTGTTCTGGAATATGGTAGAAATATTTTATCTTTATATAGTAAGATACTTAATAGTAAAATGGTATTAGCAAAATCATTTGGAGCATCTATAATAACAGGTACTATTACTGAAATAGTAAAAATATTGCTTCTAAAAACCACAGGAGATCCTCAGAAAACAATATTATATAGCTCAATATTTAGTTATATAATTGCATATATAGCACAAAGATATGTATTTAATGGTGGTAGATTTTTTGGCCTTAGTTTTCTAAAATACTTTGCTGTTGCTTCAATAAGTATTCAATTATATAGTTGGGCTTTAGATAAAATATTAAACATTTCAGCAATTAAGAATAAATTAAATGATCCAAAATTATCTGATACAATGAAGAAAGTATATCAATATTCATTGATAAACTTAACAATTTTTGTTATATTTATATGTGTCGACTTTCCATTGCGTAAATACTTTATTTTTGTTAAAAACAAAGAGTATGATTATTTTATTTCTTATATAATGTATTTAGTCGCAATTTATATAGCAATTTCATAATTTATATAAAATTGAAATTAAAATATGTATCCAGAACACTATAAATATTATTCTCTATATCCATAGCCAGATCCATATCCAGATCCATATCCAGAACAATACAATAATACTAAATAATGGCTCTAAAAGCAGAAATGGAAAATTTTGTTATTTACAAATGGCGCCAATTGGTAGCGGCTAATAAGACCAGAGGTGAAAAAATCCTATCATATCCAAATTTTACTGGTATTGAAAGTTCACATGATTATGTAAAATATGATATTAATAATATGAATGATTTATATGTAGGTCTAGTGTGTCTCGTCAAACCGCGTAATCCAGGTAGCACTCGTAAGGATTTCATAGGGCGGATTCAATATATATACAGATTAGATCCTAATAATGTTCATATAAAATTTGAAATATTATTATGTAGATTTCCTAGAAGAAATAAAGAAGATGTGTATAATGTATGGACTAAAGTTTTTGATTTTGAAATTAATAGTCATAAAATGGAATATTTAGATCTAGAAAAACCTATAACTAGTTTTAAATTCATATCAATAAAAAAAGAATATATAAATTATGTAAATATATTAATTGAAAATTTTGCAAATAGTATACATGCTTATCATAATGGAAAATATGTAATTACATATAAACTAAAATCATCTATATATCATATGGTTGATAATGTATCATTATATAATATATCTAGATATAGCAATAAATCTAGAACTAATCAAGAAAGACAAAAAATTATTACGGTATTATTATGCTTAAATGAACTAAAAATGTATAAAATATTAAATAATGATTTTATTCTAGCATCGTGTTTAATGTTGTAAGTAGTTTATAATATATAATTTTTCTATTTCTATTTTTGTTTTTGTTTTTTATTTTTTATTTTTATTATAAATTTTTTATAAATTTTTTTATTAAAAATATTACAATAGTGTAATATAAATAAACATACAAAATATAAAAATGAAGGTAGGAGATATAAAGTGTTCAATAAAACTTACATTTTATGAGGATGAAACAAATATTTCATTTTCAGATATACCAATATCAGTTCAAACTAAATTTAATAAAATTTTATCTTTATCATCACCAAAATTTAAAAAATACCTAGAATCAAATATTAGCAATATGGGTTCTGTTTGTAAAAATCAAGTTAGTCATTATCTAGATTTAAAAATTAAAAATATAACTATTGAAAAGTCTAGTTCATTTATGGGACTATTCGGTGATTCTATGTCATTAGAAATATTCGGAACTGTAAATAAAGTTAATAAAAAAGTTGTGGGAGCAATGTGGTGTAAAAAAATATCTGATAGTGAAGTTAAAAAATTATTTAATGAAGATAATTTAATTACTCATATAGATTATTCTTTGAAAGAATTAGGAAGAGGAGAACCATTTGCAAAAATTACTAATAATAAAAAAACATATTCATTTAGGTTTGGAAATTCTAAACTATTACTTATGACAAAATAAATATATTACTTAATGGTTACAATCCATACAACAAATTCCTTGACCACTACCGCAACTACAAGCACTATCGTCATTTGTTTTTCCACAATATTCAAGGATGTTTTGAAATACTTCATCATTATTTGTTGCTCCCTTTGTAATTTCTGCAACTTTCAGTACAATGGCATCCTTAAGTAAATCATCCACTGATTTGGAACCCACGACTTTTTTGGATGTCTCTTTACCTGTCTCCTTACCTGTCTCATTACCTGTCTCATTACCTGTCTCATTACCAGTCCCCTCGTCTTTTTTAGCTTTCTTGAAGCTCAACGTTTTAAACCAACCTGATAGAGAATTCTGCGACATTTTAGAATTTTATTTTTTTATTTTTCAATAAATTATATTATTATAATAAAATAAAAAAGAAAAAATACAATTCAATTTTTTATTAGATATTTATGACATTCTATAAGATTTTATCCTATTTTTATCCTATTTTTATCCTATTTTTATCCTATGTTTATTCATAATTATTTAATTTATTATACCAATACCAATACTAATACTAACGATTTAATTAATTCCTAAAAAAGCACGTCCAATCTTACTGGTTATAAACATACATAAATATTATAAATTATATATAAATATAAAATAAGTTTTATAGAAAAATTAAAATGGATAAAATGTTAATAACTTATTATCCATCACTTAATGTAATTCCATATGAAAAATGTTTTATAAATTCTAAAAGAGATATTTTAATTGAAGAAGAAAAGAGTATTGAAATAGTTGATTATAGTAATATAAGTGAATATTGGTATATATTTATAAATTTCAAAAATCTAAATTATAATTTATTTCAAGAAATAAAAAAATTAAAAAATATTAAATTTAATAATATAGATGATATACACAATATAACAGAAATAATTAGTAATACTAATTCTATATGTTTTGTATATAATAATACTGTAAATAATAATAAAATGAAAAAAATATTTTGGTCAAATGATGAAAATAAGAAAGAATATGAATGTAAGTTTTAAGTTTTACCAAAACTTAACTAAAACAGCTTTTAGGAAAAGCCGTGCCAAAACAGAATTAGATAATTCATAGTATTAGTAAAATATTTTTTATATTTTAGTTAAGTGTTTTCTAATAACTTAGTTTTGGTTAAGTTTTTGAAAAAACTTAATTTTATCTAATGAATATTGACTACAAGAACCACAATTGTCTTCATTTGCTAATTTTACTGTATTATTGATTTTTACATTGCAATATTCTATTTTCCATCTACCAAGAGATATTGGTATTTCTTTGGGAATAATATTCCTTATAATAGATAATATGAATTTCATGGCTTATATTGAATGATATATTATAGAATTATGTTATTACCTTTATATCTTTATATTTTCAATTTTATATTTTTTAAATTAAAAATACAATCTTAATAGACTATTCTATCCTTCCATTTAATGTATTTATCTTACAATCTGTCTTTTCTTGTAATAGTTTAGTTAGAAATTCTAAATCATCTGACCCATATTCAATTAATCTATATTTAGATATTTTCCATTGAATAACATCTTTGAATTTATCAGGATATTGCTCACCATTTTGATTTTTACGATTATCATAAAATCTTTTTAACAGATCCTTTTGAGCATAAAAGAATAATAAAGTATTTCTATTTTTAACTGTTGTATTGAAACCGTGATATGAATAAAAATGAGGAGCAAAAAAAGAAACACTATTTTCCTTAAATTTAAAAGTCTTACATGGATTTAAATCTTTATCATAGAGTATTGTTCCATTATCTAACTCTTCTTGTTCTGTTAATTCATCCTCTGGAATATAAAAATTAAGTGATATAAACTGAGCTGGTATATCTGTGTGTATTTTTTGAAATCTATTTTTATCAGTAAAAACAAATTGTAAATCATGATTAAACTCTATTTCATCTAAATAGCTTCCATAATAGAACTTTTTCATTAGGACATTCTTTATTTCATCATCACCAAATACTTGTCTGATTTTATCAATTGCATCATCAACACTATTTATTAGAAGAAATCTTTTATTAATAAAATTTGGATTATCCCAATTTCTATCTTGTAAATCTTCATTGTATTTATAATACAACATTTTATATTTTAGTAATTTATAAAACTCAATTGGAAATATATCTTCTACATAAAGATTATAGAACGGATAAGTATTTATATCTTTTGTAACTAATCTATTTAATAAATGCTCTTTAATATCCTTAATAGATGTCATTTATATTTGAATTTATATTTTTTAAAAGATGTAAAATAAACTTAACTAAAAATTATATATTTTTTTATATATTTTTATTTTTAAGTTAAAAATATTTTTATTATTTTTTATTTATTTTATATATAATAAATTTAAAATCTTAATAGTTTAATAAAGTATATTATTATGAGTAATAGCTTTATTAAAGTAGGCTATCCTATTTTAATAAATAAGTTTTTAAGTTTTACCAAAACTTAACTAAAACACCTTTTAGAAAAAGCCGTGCCAAATAAGTTTTACCAAAACTTAACTAAAACAGCTTTTAGGAAAAGCCGTGCCAAAAGCAGGATTTAGTGACATATTTATTTATTTTTTTTCAAAACTTATTTGCGTTCGGGATTTTTTAAATCCTGATCTGGATACATTAAATTATAAAATTGAATTTTAATATAATAAATAATAACTACTAACTACTAAATTAAAAACTAATACGAAAATGGCATCAAAAGGCTGGTGTAATAGTTCAAGTCGCAGTAATGGTATAACCACTATTAATGTTTGTAAATCATCTAATTCTAGTAGTTATCCTACTGGGTCAGACCATAGCAATGGTCATAGCAATAGCCACAATAGTTCCAGTTCTACTACATCTAAAAATTATGGAGAATTAGCTCATAATCCTTCTCAACATGCTCATAATAATTATAAAGCAGGTGGTAATACTAATATTAAATCAGTAGCAGGATTTCATTGTCATACTGATAAAGAATTAGCTTTTAAAATGGTATTAAGTGCTTTATCAGGTTCTTCTAATCCAGCACCATGTGAATATAAAGCATGTATTTATGATGATTTTAATCAAGGTACATTAAAAGCAATGTATAATAATCTGGTTCGTGATATATTTGATTCATCCATTGCTGGTAAAGCATCTGATGCCCTTATTGGAAAACAATTGAAAGATTTAAATGAAAAAATTATTGATAATGATTCAGCATTGCAATTTAAGTAAAAATTGATTATTTTATTATTTATTAATATTAATAAATAATAATAAATAATAATAATGTCAAAACGTACTCTTAATTATGGTGGATATATAACTATTTGTGATACAACAACAAATATAGGTATGAGTTCATGTCCAAAAGATTGTTTTCCATATTCATTTCAATCTTGTTTAAGTGATTCTGTAGAATTAAATAGAGTAAAACAAGAATATAATAAACAATCATATCAATTTATTAGCTCACCTTTTGGTGCTAGTTGGAAACAATTTGTTGCCGATAAAGTAAGTAAAATTTCACAACTTTCAAATAATACTGCTAATATAACTGGCTATATTTCATATTCATTTCGTGTGAATTGCAAACATGGATGTATGGTTCGTGATGAAAATACTTATATAGATAAAGAATGTATAGATTGCCAACAAGAACGTTATAGTGCTGAACGCAGTTGGGAACGCTATGATGGTGAATTTTAGATGTAAATTAACTCATACATTTTTTTATTTGAGTTAATACTGGAGTTTTAATGTTCTCATATTTTATTGACGACACATTGGACATTTCTTTTCAAATAATTTAACAGTACATTCATAGCAAATATAATGTCGATTACAGAAAAAAATAAGATGATTTCTAATATTATACTTAAATTATTTTATAAAAAATTGAATTAAAAATATATTAATTATAATACTTAATACTTTAATAATCATAAATGGATATTAATTATTATAACATAGCTACAAAAAAAGATTGTAAAGGCAACATCGGTTGCTTTACTTATGAAAACTATTATGATGTATTAACATATAAGATATCACAAGGCATGTCATTAGACGATGCGTATACTTCTATTCTTATAACAAATGGTAATATGAAAAAACTTAAACATAACGGATTATGTATTGCCAAAGTTATTACAAATATGAATAACGCTCGGATAGCAATACACGATGCAACTCCTTAACTTTACGAATGGGTGATACAATATATGTAAAGAAAATCTCACGAATGACACGGAAACTTAAAAATTATAAGGTCTAAAAATCGGCATTTTAAATATGCCAAGGTGTATAAAAAATTGAATTAAAAATATATTAATTATAATACTTAATACTTTAATAATAATGCCTTTTCGTTTCCATATATACTGCGATTCAGATTTCACTGGTGAACCATGCGGTCATCGTGATATTGAATTTACTACTCATCCAACTTGGAAAGATATATTTGATAGTTACAAATATTATGGTCATTATATGATAAATGGTATATTTAGTAAGGTTGCTGACCCGCCAAAACTGGATGATATGATAATTCCAAATATTGAATTTAAAATGAGACAAAATGGATATGTAGGATGGTCTTTTATGCTATTCAGTTCTTAATCTATATTCATTTCTTTATTCAAAAAATTAAATGTTTTTTTAATTTTATCCAAATCACATAAATTAATTTGAGATTTTACATATTTATATTCAATATATGGGTATGATATTTCACTATCATTTTGAATATATACACTTATATTATTATAAATGAAACTAACAAAAAATAATCCATCTTGACCACCTTTAAAATAATCTTCATATATATAATCTGCAATATCAATCACTGTAGCATATGTTGAATCAGTCCAATTAATAGTATCATATTTTTCAATAATACACTCTGG
>Ga0209086_10002773_pt1 | contig 13529 bp, 8 predicted proteins | sample M_130207_XF_Meta_FD_187312 | JGI IMG/M metagenome (GOLD analysis project Ga0209086, IMG submission 187312) | Freshwater microbial communities from Lake Montjoie, Canada to study carbon cycling - M_130207_XF_MetaG (SPAdes) (version 2) | ecosystem: Environmental > Aquatic > Freshwater > Lake...
AGAGCGGCGGGTCGCCGATAGGAAGAAGCAATCCTCCAACATTCGAAACGAGGAAGATGAAAAAGACCACAGTATGCGCGACGCGGGTGCGGTCACGATTCGTGTCCAAGAGAAGACGAATCAGCAGAACGCTTGCGCCCGTGGTTCCAAGCACACTGGCAAGCAGAGCGCCGACAGCAAGGATGATTGTGTTTGTTCGCGGCGTCGCAGCAAGATCGCCGCGCAGTGCGATTCCACCCGCAACAACATAGAGCGATCCAAGCAGAATAATAAATGGGATGTATTCGCTCATGAGCGTATGAACGAAAATATGCCCAGCAGATGCAACGCTCTCGGTGAGGGATATAAAAAGGAGCGTCAGGAGACCGCAACCTGCGGCGACGATTGTCTTGCTTCGGTTTGCGTGCCACCAATGCGAAGTCGCTGGAATCAAAGGTAATATTGCGATTGCCAATAAAAGCCCGACAAACGGAATGGTTCCCAGTGGCCAAAGAGAATGGGTTGCAAGCATCGATACAAGATTAGCGCACTAGACTTCTCTTTGTGATTGCCGTCAGCCTGTTGAAAAACATCATTGCCGCAGCAATTCTGTTGCAGCAAAGTCCTGCGCAAGTTCCTGCGCCAGTTCCTGCTCCAGTTCCATCTTCGAGCGAACTGGCCGGCACATTTGCGTGGCAGAGTGGTGGCTTCCAATCACCAGTCGCATGTGCAATCACTCCAAATGGTTTGGTCGCAGTCGCCGATGCGTCGGGGCAATTGATTGGACTTTCTGCTGATGATGGATCGGAGATTTGGCGCATCAGTACAGCTGGATCACAAACGAGCGGTGTGGAAAAACTTGTGCAGCCAAGCGGCGTCGCAGTACTCGCGGATGGTTCGATTTTGCTGAGTGACCTTCGCCGAGGATCCATCGATCACTATTCGCCCCTTGGAGTCTGGCAAGAAAAGTTCGCCACGGATGCACCGCTTCGCTCGCCTGGACAAATTGCGGTGGGAATGGCTGGCAATCCACCATCACCTTGCGTTGCGATTGTTGATGAAGCCACAGGAGAGATCGTGATCTGTTCGCTGGCAGGAAAGGAAATCAGGCGGATTTCTAGGGCAATTTTGCAGATCAAGAATAGCGCTCCTGGATTTCCCTATGGCGTCGCCTTCTGCGGCGATGGAAAACTTGTCGTAAGCGCAAGCGAGCAAAATAAGATTTTCGTCCTTGATCTCTCGGATCATTCTTCGCCAGTAAAAGTTCTTGCATCGTGGGGTGGACGTGGACCTTTCCCAGGTCTTTTTCATAATCCGATGGGAGTCGCAAGTGATGGGCGATGGATTTTCACTGCGGATCAATTCAATCACAGAGTTTCTCGACAGGATCTGCAAGGCCGCGGACAAATTGCATATGGACAACACGCAGTTCGTCCTCGTGAAGGTGAAGGAGCGGTGCATTATCCAACTGCGATCGCTGTCTGCAGCGTTGTCGATCGAGGTGCAACGAAGACTCCTCTTGCAGTTGTGTGTGAACCTTTCGAGAGACGCGTTCAAGCATTCGTGACTGGTCTTGCAGTCGAGCCTGCTGATATCAGACTGGTTCTGCCGAAACTGGACGGCATTCAAAGTCACTTCGGCGCTTCTGCAGCGCTCGATGGGCAGCGTCTCTTTCTGCACGATCCAGAATCGTGCAGCATTGTGGTCTTTGATCTATCAAGGGGACAACCTCTGCATGTGACCAACATTGCATCTGCTGGCGTAAAGCCGCACGAAATTGGCCAAGTTGATGCGCTGCTCGCGTTGAATAATGGCACGCGATTGCTGGTTGCTGATGGGATCAATCGCAGACTCGCACTCTGGGAATTGACTCCGCCACCAAAGGAAATCATCTTTGAACGGTTTATGGCGAAGCTTGTCAAGACTCGTTCTTATGATCGATTGAATCTTCCCGCTGATGCTCGCATCACAGATTTAGCGCGCTCGCCTGACGGATCTATTTTGGCACTCTGTAATGATGGCCCTTGCATTGTCACGCTTGATTCTTCGCTGCGCACGGCAACAACCGCTCCCATTGCAGCGCCTGATACGACTGCGCGTGCTCAATCGATCGCTGTCGCTGCTGATGGAACTGTTGGAGTTGTCTTCGATCGTCCCGCGATGCTTTGTCAATTCAAATGGGAACAAATCGCGTGGCGCACCGCCGGGTGCAAACTACTTGGGGATGTTTCATTTGCAAGTGGATTGATCGCTGCAGCGAACAACGAATGGGTGGTCGTCGATTCATGGGGCGACTCTGTGGCGCGCTTCGCAAGCGATGGAAGCGTTCGTCAAATCGGTTCGCGCGGAGTTGCAGATGGTCAATTGTGGTTGCCAGGCGCAGCGGAAATCGCCGCAAATGGCGATCTGTATGTGATCGACGGCGGTAATCATCGCGCACAAAGATTTGGTGCCGATGGAGAGTGGCAGATGACATTCAGTTTGGGACGGTCCTATACGCGGGCTCGAACAGCAGACGAAGTGCTGAAAATTCGCAAGAAAACTGACGCACCCACCGATGCGAAACCAACAGGGGCGGCGCCATAATGTTCTGCATCCGTCGATTTCAGATCTTTGCGCTGACCACATTTCTTGCGCTCCCACTTTTGGGCGCCATGATGATGCAGGGGAGCAATGCGAAAACTTCCTCCACGAAAAATGCGTGGCAAGAAACTCTCAGCAACGATGGGTCGTGGCGAGTGCAGTGGCGAGTGCTTGTTGATGGAAAAGAATCAGAGTTGCCAATCGTTCGCCGCAGATTCACAATCGAATTGAACATCGAGTCCACGCGAAATCCTAAAGAATTGCCCAAGTCTGTAATGGTCGATGCGCAAATGCCGGATCACGGCCACGGTATGAATGTTGCGCCAACGATTGTTTTGGAAAAGTCGAGAGAGTGTCGCGCTGAAGGAATGCTCTTTCACATGTCTGGTCGGTGGGAAGTGGATGTAGATATCGACGATGGAATCACCGTAGAAAGGGCGCAGTGGAATATTCCAATGTATTAAAGTTGATCGCAGTTTTTGTCTGCAGCATCTGTGTTGTCGTGGCATGCACTCAGCCCAATTCAAAGCAGTCGCCCAAACTGCCGGATCCCAACTTGTCAGGCGTTGTCTTTGGTCGCGCACAAATCGAACGAGTGAATGAGATGGGATTCCCTGGACCAGTTCCATACGACGTGACCAATCATCTCTGTGATGATCTTCGTGCATCAAAGTTCGGACACGAACTCTTCTTTGATAAAAATTTGTCTGTGAATGGCGAGATTTCTTGCGCGACTTGCCATAAGCCCGACCGAGGGTTCACCGATGGACTTTCGCTGAACATGGGACTTGCGCAGGGGGTTCACAACACGCTGACGATTCTGGATGCGGCGCATCAGACATGGTTCAACTGGGATGGTCGATTCGATTCGATGTGGAGTCAGGCGCATGGACCGATGTCGCATTCGCGAGAAATGGGAAATACTTTTCAAAATATTGTCGATCGAATTGTTCGTGATCCAACGCTTCGGATGCAATATGAAGAAGTCTTTGGCCAATTTCCGCAAGAGCCTCTTTCGCCTGCGGAGATCGAGCGCGCAATTTCCAATATCGGCAAGGCGCTCGCAGCATATGAACGACGACTGGTCACGGGTCCGAGTCCATTCGATCGTTGGGTTGATCGTTGGCGTGATCTTCAAATGCCGCGCGAACTCGATCGAGTTCCTGCGCTTGATTTTTCTCCAAGCGCTCAGCGCGGTCTTGATCTTTTCACCAGTCGCGCGCTCTGTTGGCAATGTCATGTTGGTCCGCTCTTGACCGATGGAGAATTTCATGCGCTCGGCGCTGCACCTCGAAATGATTTGCTTTCAGATCCTGGTCGATTCGCTGGGGTGACTGCTCTTCAGGCAAGTCCATTTCGCACGAGCGGTGAATACTCCGATTCGCCACACAGTGAACGCGCCGCCATCGTCGATTCATTGGTCGCGCAAACAGATCAGTGGGGTGCATTTCGCACACCTTCACTGCGAAATGTTGGCTTGACCGCGCCATATTTCCATCAAGGTCAATTCGCAACTCTTGAGGAAGTGCTTCATTTTTATAGCACCCTCGAAGGGTCGGTCACCATCGATCATCACCGCGAATCGATCCTGAAAAAAAGAAACTTTTCTCCAGAAGAATTGCGAGATCTTTTGGCATTTCTGCAAACTCTCGATGGAACGCCTCCGCCGATCGAATGGACTCGAAATCCCCATTCTGCAGAGGCAGAAGTGGGTGCGAAATGAAGAAAAATCAGCAAAAAAACAAATCTTAAAGTAGACGAGTGATTTCTGTGGGGTAAAGTAGATGTATGAAGAAAGATGCGGCTTCGCTTTACTCAAGCGGAATGATCCTCTCCATGACTGTCGCATTGACAGCTGCGCTGACTGCAGGCTTTGGAGCTTGGGCGCACGAAGACGATCCCAAAGAACAAGATATGGAGCCGCCATTCTTCGGTCCGATTTGGCGAGCAAGTGAAGGCGGGGTTGCAGGATCGTCCTTTCAATCTTCGGGAGTTCAATTGCAATCTTGGTTTCCGTTCACTGCGATCAGCGCGGCATCAACAAGCGCAAGCGATTGTTGGGGATACGTCAGTCCAACGGGGCGCGAGTATGCAATTCTTGGAATGAGCAACGGAACTGCATTCGTGGAGATCACCAATCCATCAGCATCGCAGTTGGTGCAGTTCATGCCGCGACCTGCCAGCGCATCCGACAGTCTCTGGCGAAACAATAAGACCTATCAACACTATTGCTATGCAGTCAGCGAAGGTGGTGGCGGAATTCAGATTTTCGATCTTGCAGGAATCGATCAAGGTGTGGTCACTGATCTTGGAACAGTCATCGACGGTGGCGTGACATCTTCACACACAATGATCATCAATGAAGTGACGGGCTTTCTCTATCGGATGGGCGGCGGTTCGAGTGGAATCCGCGCGTACAGCTTGGCGAATCCTGCGCTTCCTGCATATGTGAGTGCTTGGAATCCCAAGTACACCCACGATGGCGCTGTCTTCAATTGGCCAAGCGGGCCCTATGCAGGTCGAGAGATTTTTCTTGCCTGTGGCGGTCTCAATGGCGGCCAAACAGATTCTGGTATGGACATCATCGACATCACTGACAAGGCAAACATCGTGGTCATTGGTCGTGCGACTTATCCAAACGCCGCATATTGCCATCAAGTTTGGATTTCGCCAGATTTCAAATACGCATACATCAATGATGAAATTGACGAAGCGAATTTTGGCATCAATTGTCTGACGCGAATCATTGACATCCAGAATCTTGCCGCTCCGTTTTATGCAGGCGGATACTCAAACGGTCTTGCTTCCGTTGATCACAATCTATACATCAAGGGAAACAATCTTTACGAGAGCAATTACAAAAGCGGATTACGGATTTATGACATCACCAATCGAACATCTCCCACTGAGATTGCGTGGTTCGATACATACCCAGAAGCAAATGCGACGGGCTATGCCGGGCTGTGGAGCAACTATCCATTCTTCCCAAGCGGGACTGTGATCGGCAGCGATATTCAGCGTGGATTGTTTGTGTGGACTCTTGGAGTCAATCCGCTCACGATCTCATATCCAACTGGAATTCCAGCGCAAATTCCGCCTGTAAATGGATCATTCAATGTTTCAACGCAACTGGCAGCTGGGCAAACCATCGCCGCAAATGGGGCGAAGTTGATTTATAACACTGGCGGACCGACGGATCAGGTTGTGCCTTTGGTTCCAACTGGTGCTGGTCTTTGGAAGGCCGCGTTTCCAGTTCTGAGTTGTCCTTCGACAGTTTCCTTTGCGGTGGAATTCACTCTCGGCAGCGGGGCAATCGTGCGCGATCCAGTTGGAGCGATGCGCACGGATTCAGTTGCATATGGCGAAAGCGTTGGATTCACAGATGAAATGGAAGTCAGCTCGAATGGATGGGTTGTTGGAGCGACTGGTGACAATGCAACGACTGGTCTTTGGGTGCGAGTGAATCCAGTGGGAACCACCGCACAGCCAGAAGATGATCACACGGTCAATGGAACTTTCGCGTGGATCACTGGGCAAGGAGTTGTTGGAGGTGCAGCAGGTGACGCTGATGTCGATGGTGGAACGACATCGCTGACAACCCCTTCGATCGACGCAACGCAGATCTCCGATCCTGTTCTTGGATTTTATCTTTGGTATTCCAACAATTTAGGCGGTGCGCCAGGACTCGATTCCATGCCAATCTTGCTCTCGAACAATGCAGGGACAACTTGGACCCAAGTTGATCTTGTGACTGCAAGCCCAGGTTCATGGACTTCGAAACAAATTCGAATTGCAAGTTTTATGACTCCAACCAATGCGATGCGTTTGCGATTTCAAGCGCGCGATTTGGATACGGGAAGCCTGATCGAGGCAGGCGTTGATGATCTTCGCATCTTCGGATTCAATTGCACCGCACCGCGTCCTGCTGACATCAATAGTGATGGCGTGGTCAACGGAACTGATCTGACGTACATACTTTCGCAGTGGGGCGGGGCTGGATCAGCAGACATCAATGGTGATGGCGTTGTGAGCGGTCCTGATTTGACTATCCTATTGTCTGATTGGGGTTGAAGCAGTGGGATGAGAACAGTGGGGCGAGAAAAAATAGGATTTTATATATGAGTAGTGGCCAAGGTTCATCTGGAAATATCATCGCTGCACTTTGCAGTTTCTTTATCCCTGGACTCGGGCAATTGCTTCAAGGGAGATTGCTGATCGCTATTGTGCAGTTTGTGCTTGCGGCAATACTTTGGTGGATTCTTCTCGGCTGGATCATCCACATCTGGTCGATACTCGACGCAGCGCTGTGGACACGCCGAGGTTGATTCAAAACCTTTTTGTTCTGCTTCGACGGCTGTCGATTTTATTGACGGCTGTGACTTTTATCCCGTCCAACCAGAAAGCAAAATTGCTAGATCGGGCCCGCCGACATTGCCGTCGCGATTGATGTCTGCGAAAACATTGGATGATCCCCATGCCGAAAGCAGTGTCGCCATATCAGGCCCATTGACACGTCCATCGTGATTGAGATCGGCGGAGATCGATCCCTGACAGGAGTCGAGTTCGAAATTCATGTCAATATCAAGAGGTGATGGGCCGATTTGCGTAAAGCCGTCGGATCCGACTGCGTCGACTCTATAGATGCGGTAGGTGCGAAGGTAATAACCATCAGTGAGACGGTGACCGTGTACGGCTGCGCTTGCTCCCGCTGTGAGAATGAAGATGACGCTGGGATTCTGTCGCGCAGTGACGAGCGATTGCGGATCAATGAGCGCAACGCTTGATGTTGGAACAGGGCCGACATCAAAGCGCCCAAGCGGCGCACCAGTGGAAGAAAATTTCTGAATCGAGTCGCTTGCGCGGTCGCTGACCAACACGCGTCCGTCCGATGCAACAAGAATGTCGGTCGCATCTGCGCCGACCGCAAGCGAGCCAAAGAGCACAGGTGCGCTTCCTTCGGTCGCGCTGCGCACGATTGTTCCATCTGCGTTGATGATGAGATATGCGGAAGCTTGTCTGGCGAATGAGCGGGGAGATGTCGCAGATGAGAGTTGGATCATGGTTCCAAGAGATGCACCATCATTCAAACGCCAGCGGGTGATTCGTTTGTTGATCGGGTCAAGCACATCGCATGCAGCGAGTGAACCACTTGTTCCTGGAACCAATCGCAATTTGTTTGCAATGGGGAAACCGGATCCGCTTGGCGTGATTCGCGATAGAGCCGCCGTCGCTCTATTGAACCGAAAGAGCGCAGATTCTCCGTTGACGATTGCCGTAAGAAGTAGCGATCCATCGAGTGCCGTTTCGATTGCAGAAAAAGACTGGATTCCTGCACTCGAAGGGTCGATTTGTCGCCGCTGAACTCCGCTGCGTCCATCGAGTTCAATCAAAAGCGCAGGTGAAAACTGCACTGTCCAAAGTCCCAGTGCCCCAGCAAGATCGGTGGGATCCGCAATGCCATTGCCATTGCAGTCCTCACAGGAATCAATCATTCCATCTCGGTCGAGATCGCGGCTTACATTCACAATCAAATCAACTCCATCGGCCACTCCATTGCCATCGCAATCGATTTGGCATGAATCTGGAATGAAATTGCCGTCATCATCTGCGATCAATCCACCTGCAATATCTGCAAGGTCAGGAACACCATTGCCGTTGCAGTCGATGTCGCAACTATCTGGCCGACCATTCTGATCAATATCCGCAGCACCCGCGGCGATTTGAATTGGATCGAGTACTCCGTTGGCATCGCAATCTTGGCAGAGATCAGGGATGCCGTCAGCGTCGCTATCAACCAAAGCGCCGCTTGCAATTTCTTCCGCATCGCTGATGCCATTGCTGTTGCAATCGCTTGCGAGGCAGGGTGCATTGTTGACTTCCCATCCGACGACAGCCTCGGCTGTCCCGCGGTGAAATCGCAAATCAATATTGGATGTTGCGCCAGAGACAACATGGCAGTAACTCATGATCGTTCCGCGCTGCACAGCGCCACTTGCGCAGGTGTCGATGCCATAATTGTGCGTGTGGAGTGTGCCAATATTGTGCCCAAGTTCGTGTGTGGAAACGATGATGTCCCAGTTTCCAGGATTAGTCTGCGTTGAATCTGCGAATGATCCAATCATGTATCCAGACACGGAATAACCATAATCTGTGCAAGCAGCATTCAGCCATGCGACGCCGCCATATGGCAAATCTCGTCGGCCGGAAACAAGTTGGGCAAGGTCGCGCGTCACCCAAGTCTGATTGGCATTCCATTCGTTGCGGAATGGAACGAGCGGATCTGGTTCGTTATACAAATCATCAGCGGTGTCGAATGTCCGAATGTAATTCATGCGAAGACGAGTGTTGCAATCACGCTCGAGGATGAAACTGTTCGCGCCATAGAGTGCCAGGATGTAATCAATTGCGGCCGTAGGCGTTGCAAACATCGAAACAAATTCATAATCCGCATCGACTGCCATCTCGACAAGTCGGGGGAGAGTTGCAATGTTTACTCCAGGAATTGCAGCGCCTGCGATGGAACCTTGATCATCAGGCCGATGCATGACACGGCAGAAGTCTTCGATCGGCGGGGCGGAAGGACGACCTTCAGGTTCCAAGTGCCAAGGTCCAGGGCGAAGTCCCTTGCTCAATTCTGCTGAATTTTCCTCGGATCCCATCAAGACCAAGCGCTGACCGTTTGCCTCGAGCCATCCCAGACCACCGCTGGGAGAGAATGCGAGGAATCCGCTCCACAAGCCACCGAGAGATTTCGCTTTCCACATCTTGACTTGTAATGCATCCAGTTGCGTCCACGATTCCCGCCCGTGACTTCTGTGAACCACGATGCCGGTTGGCGAAACCACGCTCATCGATTCGAGTCGCAGCGTGATCGAACTTTCTGGTGTGATTGGGAGCGTGAGAAGTTCGACAACACTCGGTTCGATCTTGCCAATCGATTGAGGTGCCGCAACAAGAATGATCGATGTGAATAAAGCGAGCATAGAAACGGATCGTATGTTTACATCTTGCAGCGGATCGCTAGACTTTCCAATAAGAGCAATGAAAATCTCCAAAAAAAGTCTCTGTTGCTTTGGAGTATTGACTTTCTTCTCTCTTTCGAGCTTGATGCTCTCTGGAGCGGGGGATGCCGATCCCAAAGCTTTCACCGAATCCATTCGTGGAACTGCCAGATCGGTCGAAATGATCCCTGTCGCTGCAATGCCTGGTGCAGGTAACATTTGGATGAGCAAGACGGAAATCCCTTGGGAAGTGCTTGATATTTGCATTTATGGATTCGACAAAGTGGATGGCAAGAGCGATTCGGCAGACGCTGATGCGGTGACTCGGCCAACGAAACCGTATATCGCGATGGATCGAGGATTTGGTCACGCTGGATGGCCGGCAAATTCGGTCAGCTTCAAAAATGCAAATGGATTTTGCCAGTGGCTCTCTGCAAAGAGTGGCAAACATTATCGATTACCGACTGTTGCAGAGTGGAAGTATGCGTGCGAAATGGGAAAGATCTCCACAGACACGGTTGGTGATTTTGCTTGGTTCGATGACAACAGCGATGGCACGACTCATAAAGTTGGAACGAAGAAGGCTGACGCGCAAGGCTTGCATGATTTGTATGGCAATCTTGCGGAGTGGTGCGTGCAACCCGATGGAACAGGAGTTGTTCTTGGAGGTTCATATCGTGAAGCGAAGAATGAAATCGGATGCAGTGCTTTCGCAGTCGATTCTCCAAAGTGGAATCGCACTGATCCACAAATTCCAAAAAGTATTTGGTGGCTTGCTGACGCGGGTTGGATTGGATTTCGAGTGGTTTGTGATGGGCCAGTCGCTGCGCCCGTCGCGCCAATAAATCCGCCAGTTGCCGTAACTCCCAAGCCACAGTGATGTACGCTCTGTTTGACTTTTCAGTGACGGATTCAAAGTTCAGTTTGAAAAACATGGAGAAAGATCCGATGTCCCAGACAGATGAAACTCGTCGTACTTTCATAAAAACCGCTGCAATTGTTGGAGTTGGCGCAGCGCTTGCGCCTTTTCCAGTTTGGGCTGGTGCGCCAGGCGATGACAGAATCAAAGTTGGACTTGTTGGGTGTGGTGGACGCGGAACTGGCGCTGCCGCTCAAGCGCTCGCGGCAGACAAGGGTGTTGTGATCTGGGCGATGGCAGATGCGTTTCGAGATCGACTTGATTCCAGCCTTGCGAATTTGTTGAAGGAAGATGGAAAAGATCGCGTGCTCGTTCCAGCAGATCGACAATTTGTTGGTCTCGATGCGATTGATCAACTGCTGCCACTTGTGGATGTTGTGCTGCTTTGTTCAACGCCCGCATTCCGTCCAGAACAACTTGCGAAGTCTGTCGCCGCAGGGAAGAATATTTTCTGCGAGAAGCCCGTTTGCGTTGACTCGGTGGGATATCGATCTGTAAAAGAAAGCGTGCGGATTGCACGCGAAAAGAACCTCACCATCGTCAGTGGATTCTGTTGGCGCAGTTCCAGCCCCGAGCGAGCGATTTATGGCGAAATTCTCGGTGGTCGAATGGGAGAAGTTGTCAGCATCAGTGCAACCTATTTGACTGGTCCGCTTGGAACACGACCACGACAAGCAGGTTGGTCGGACTTTGATTTTCAACTTCGAAATTGGCAACACTTCGCGTGGCTTTCGGGAGATCATCTTGTCGAGCAAGCTGTTCATTCAATCGACAAAATCAACTGGGCGATGGGTGGAAGGCATCCGACGAAATGCACTGGAATTGGAAGCCGATTCTGCCGGGAAGATGTTCCAGAACGCGGCGATATTTATGACAATTTCTCGATCATCTATGAATATGAAAATGGTCCGCGCTGTGTCTTGACCACTCGTCAGCAAGCGAATTGTTACAACAACAATGACGATTGGATCAACGGCACAAAGGGTTATGCGTGGGTGAATGGTTGGGGTCCAACGCACTGGATTAAGGATTATTCTGGCAAGACGATTTGGCAGTATCCAAAAGATGGCCCGACTCCTGATATGTATCAAGTCGAACATGACACGCTCTTCAAGTCCATTCGCGAACATCGAACAATCAACGAAGGAGAGTTCATGGCGGATTCGTGCTTGATGGCAATCATGGGTCGAATGTCCGCATATTCTGGCAAGCAGGTCACGTGGGAAGAGGCGACCACATCGGGAGAAAGTCTCACGCCGAAATCGTTCGCCAATCCGATGCCAATTCTGAAGGCACCGCATCCTGGTGTCAGCCCAACAACTGCAGCTTGAAAACTTGGAAAGAAAAACGCAATGGCAAAAATTAATCGCAGAGAATTTGTGAAGAGCACTGCTTGGACAACACTTGCAATCGCAGGTGTCGGAGGATTGGTTTCCAGCAACGCCAGCGCAGCTCGATTGGTGGCGGCACGCGGAAAGCGCGAGATCAGAATCGGTGTGATCGGATGCGGCGGTCGCGGAACTGGTGCAGCGGGCAATGCTCTTGAAGCTTCGCCTGACGCGCGCATCGTTGCATACGGCGATCTCTTTCCAGAACGCATCACATCTGCGCAGTCTGGGCTCGAATCATTTGGTGAAAGAGCGAAGGTCGCTTCGGCTCAATGTTTCACTGGATTTGATGCCTATCAAGGGGTCATTGCGGTTCCTTGTGATTATGTCATCTTGGCGACTCCGCCTGGATTTCGTCCGATTCATTTTTCTGCGGCAGTTGCTGCGGGGAAAAATGCGTTTGTCGAAAAACCTGTTGCGGTTGATCCAACTGGAATTCGAACCATGCTCGCCGCATCTCTCGAAGTCGATGCGAAAAAATTGCGTGTCGCAGCTGGAACGCAGCGCCGCCACGAATGGTGCTATTTGGAAGCAATGCAGCGAATCAAAGATGGTGCCATTGGGCGCGTCGTTGCAGCGCGTGTTTTCTGGAACATGGGAAGCCTCTGGAATGTTCCACCTTTAATTATGCGAAGCGATGTGGAAAATCAAGTTCGTAATTGGCTCTATCACACGTGGCTTTCGGGCGATCACATTGTTGAACAGCATGTGCACAATATCGACGTCGCAAATTGGGCGATGGAATCGCATCCTTCGCGCTGCGTCGCAGTTGGAGGTCGTCAGTCACGCACTGATCAGCGCGAATTCGGAAATATTTTCGATCACTTCGCAGTTGACTTCGAATATCCACACGCAGAAGGCGATACGGAGCCAAGATTTGCACTCAGTATGGCGCGGCAAGAAGAGGGCACCGCTGGTCGAGTGGAGGAAGTGATTTATGGAACAACAGGAGTTGCGCGACTCACCTCTGGATCTGCGCAGATCACTGGTGAAAAGTCGTGGACCTTCAAGGGGCCGAACAATAATCCATATGTGCAGGAACATATTGATTTGCAGAAGGCAATTCTTGACGGAACTCCGCTGAACGAAACGAAACAGGTTGCAGAGAGCACGATGAGTGCGATTATGGGTCGAATGGCCGCTTATTCTGGAGCAGAATTCACTTGGGAAGCAGCGCTTTCTGATCCGATGAACTTGATGCCGCCTTCGTTGCAGTTTGGTCCGCTCCTTCAAGCGCCAGTGGCGATACCTGGCCGCGGCTGTTAGTCGAAGCGACAAGCGCATTCCATCCACTGGTGACAGTGATTGTTGGAGTGTTTTGCCCAGATGATTTTATCTCTACGACTCTCGCTTGAAAATCTCCAATAGACACACCACCCAGTTCGGCTTGCAAATCAGATAAGTGCGTAAGCAATTCTGGTCCGCCCACGCAGAGCGCAGTTGAAAGTGCATCGGCGACTGCTCCATCGCGACAGACAACCGTTGCTGCAATGCGCCGAGTGACTGCGTGACCTGTTCGAGGATCGATCACATGCGAATATCGAATTCCATTTGCATCAAGATGCTGCGACTCGTCGCCACTTGTCGAAACACATTGATTGCGCAGAATCAGTCTGCATGACGGAACTCCTTCAATTCCAGATTCGACGTCGATCATCC
>Ga0209086_10002774_pt1 | contig 13527 bp, 16 predicted proteins | sample M_130207_XF_Meta_FD_187312 | JGI IMG/M metagenome (GOLD analysis project Ga0209086, IMG submission 187312) | Freshwater microbial communities from Lake Montjoie, Canada to study carbon cycling - M_130207_XF_MetaG (SPAdes) (version 2) | ecosystem: Environmental > Aquatic > Freshwater > Lake...
TTCCAGCGAAGTCCTGGCCAAAATCCATTCCGGGGACGAGTCGCTGAGCCAGCTCATCCCCGCGCCCATCTTCGAGCGGATCAAGGCCAAGCAGCTGTTTGGCTGGGAGCAGAAGATGCCCGCCGCCGCCAAGTAATCCGCCCCCCGCCTCTGGGACCGGGCTTAACAAGTCAAAGGCGGTCCGGGTTGCAATCAGCGGCAAGGGCTGCCTGCCCCTCTACGTCAGCCTCACCCACCGGCCTTTTTGGGAGGATTCCTCCACGGCCGTCAGGACGCGCTGGTTTTTCAGGCCGTCCTCAAAGGTCGGATGCACCGGCCGTCCCTCGGCACAGGCATTCACAAAATCGGCGAAGGTGTGGATGAACGTGTGCTCATAGCCCAGGCCGTGCCCCGGCGGCCACCAGTTGCCCACGTAGGGCTGAATGCCATCGCGTTCGGTCACCAGGATGGACCGGAAGCCGCGCCGATCCGCCGGGTCTTCAGCGTTGTAGTATTGCAGCCGGTTCATGTCCTCAAAATCGAAACAGAGCGAACCCTTGCGGCCGTTGATTTCGAGGGTGATTTGATTCTTGCGGCCCGGGGCGTAACGTGTCGCCTCCAGATTGGCCAGGGCGCCGTTTTTCATCCGGCCGATGAACAGGGCGGAATCCGGGGCGGTGACTTTTCCCATTTTGCGGATGCCCCGGGCCAGGGCGGCGGCGAGCGGGCGGCGGGGGACAAACGTGTTCACCAGGCCGCACACCTCCGTGAACTCGCCTACGAGATAACGCGCGAGGTCGATCAGGTGGGACTGGATGTCGCTGTGGACGCCGCTGCCGCTGGTCTCCTTTTGCAGGCGCCAGTCCAGGGGGAATTCCGGGTCGGCCAGCCGGTCCTGGGCGTAGCGGGCGCGGAAATGAAAGATCCGGCCCAGGGCGCCCTCGTCCAGCATGCGTTTCGCTAGGGCGATGGCCGGGATGCGCCGGTAATTGTGGCAGACCATGTGGACCACCCCGGCTTTTTTCACGGCCGCAACCATGGCCTCGCACTGCTTCAGGTCCAGGCCGAGCGGTTTTTCGCACAGGACATGCTTGCCGCAGCGTGCGGCGGCGATGGCCATTTCCGCGTGCGCAAACGTGGGCGTAGCGATGTCCACGATATCAATCAGCGGCGACTCGACGATATCGCGCCAGTCGGTGGTGGCGTTTTGCCAGCCGAGCTGGGCGCGGGCGGCCTCGACGCCCGTCGCATCGCGCCCGCAGAGGGTGTGCAGCTCAATCCCGGCCTTGAGTTTGAAAAAGCGGGGCGCCTGGCGCCAGGCATTGGAGTGGGCCCGGCCCATGAAGCGGTAACCGATCAATCCGACGCGGAAGTTTTTTTTCATTACATCAAAAGTCTGGACGGGTTTGTTGCTGGAACGCCACTCCGGCGCCCCGTGGGCGCCTGCCGCCAAAAGTAGGGATTGGAAATGGCGGCGCCCGCCTTTATAGTGAGCCGCACGCACCAAGTCAAATATGCCTTTTACCACCGCTGAAATCGCAAAACATCTGCAGGGCGAAGTGCTCGGCGATGGCCACGCCCTATTGACCGGCTTTGCCGCTGCCGAGCAGGCCCGCCCGGGCGACCTGACCTTTGCGGAGAATGAGGCCTTCTTTGCCCGCGCCGAGGAAAGTGCGGCCTCCGCCATCCTTGCCGATTCCCGGTTCAGCTCGACGAAGAAAATTCTCATCCGCGTGCCAAACGCCCGCATCGCCTTCGCCAAGGCGCTCGCGCTGTTCTTCCCGGAACCCGTTCATTCCGCCGGCATCCACCCGCTGGCGGTCGTCGCCGCCAGCGCGCAGGTGGACCCGACCGCGCACATCGGGCCCCATTGCACGGTGGGCGAACGCGTGAAGATCGGCGCGCGCTGCGTATTGCAGGCGGGGAACTTTGTGGGGGACGATGCCGCGCTGGGCGACGACACGCATTTATTTCCAAACGTCACCCTGTATCCGCGCACGGAAATCGGACAGCGGGTCCGCGTCCATGCCGGCACGACCATCGGATCCGATGGTTACGGCTATGTGCTGGACGGGGCCGTCCACCGCAAAGTGCCGCAGGTGGGCAATGTGATTATCGGCGACGACGTGGAGATTGGCGCCAACGTGGCGATCGATCGCGGGGCGCTGGGGCCGACGGTGATTGGCCGGGGCACGAAGATTGACAACCTCGTGCAGATCGCCCACAACGTGGAAATCGGCGAACATTGTCTGGTCATCGCGCAGGTCGGCATTGCGGGCAGCTCCAAGCTGGGCAATTACGTGGTGCTGGCCGGCCAGGTCGGTATCGGCGGACATTTGAAGATCGGCCATCAGGTCACGGTCGGGGCGCAGTCCGGTGTCATGACGGATATCCCCGACAAAGCCACCTGGCTGGGGGCGCCTGCCCAGCCTGACCGACAATTCAAGCGTCAGGTCCTGGCCATCCAGCGCCTGCCCGATTTGTTGAAGCGCATTGCGGAGTTTGAACGCCGGTTCGGTGTCCAGCTGGACGGCGGCGGCGAATCCACCTGAGGAACCGGCCCGCGCATCCCGCCGAAAGCCCCTTTATCGGACAGGAAGGTAAACCTTTTCTTTGCAGCGGGGGTGGCATGTGCTAACAACACCCCTGTGTATTTGGAATACTACAGGCTGAGCCAGGCGCCGTTCGATATCACTCCCAACCCCCGCTTTCTGTTCCACAGCACCAAGCATCAGGAGGCGTTCAATCATTTGCTCTATGGCATCCGGGAGAGGAAGGGCTTTGTGCAGCTGACCGGCGAGGTGGGCGCGGGCAAGACGACGCTGTGCCGCGCCCTGCTGGAACAATTGGATGCGAGTTTTTCGACGGCCCTGATTTTGAATCCGGTCTTGAACCCGGACGAATTGATGAAGGCCATCGCGACCGAGTTCGGGCTGGAGGTGAGGGGGCGCGACCGGCTGGAAACGGTTTCGGCCATCGGAGAATTCCTCCTCCGGCAGATCGAGTTGGGCAAGGAGACCGTTCTCATTATTGACGAGGCGCAGAATTTGACGGAGGAACTGCTGGAGCAAGTCCGCCTGCTGTCGAATATCGAGACGGACAATCGCAAGCTGCTGCAGATTGTTTTGCTGGGCCAGCCGGAGCTGCGCGAGCGGCTGAACAGCCCCCGGCTGAAACAGCTGCGCCAGCGCATCACCGTGCGGTACCACCTGGCCCCCCTCACGCGCGGCGAGGTCTCCCAGTATATCCAGCACCGACTGCATATCTCGGGAGCCAAGGGCATCCCTTTTTTCACGGCGCCGGCCGTCTGGCGGGTTTTTCATTATAGCAAGGGCATCCCGCGCCTGGTTAATGCGGTCTGCGACAAGGCGCTGCTCGCCAGTTTCGTCGGGCGCAGCGAACGCATCACCTTCTCCATGGTGGGTCGCGCCATTTGCGAGCTGGAGGGAAATTTTTAAGCATGAGCCTCATCAACGACGCGCTGAAACGCGCCCAAGAAGCCCAGCGCCCCCACAGCTCGCCCCGCCTCGCCTCCCTGTCCTCCCCCCTCTCTCAGCCCCAGAAGGGCCCCTTCCCAAGCCGAACTCGGGCGGTGCTGCTCCTGCTCCTGATGGCCGGGGGGCTCTTGTTGGCGGGGCTGTCCCTGCCCGGAATTTTTGCCAATAAAAAGACTGTCCTCCCACCCGTTCCCCCGCCGGCAACGCTGGTCGCCGCGCAGCCCCCCGCGGATGTCCCTTCGCCGCCCGCCCTGCCCGTCACCTCCGCCCCGCCGTTGGAAATTGCCGCGCCCGCTCCGGCGCCGCTAGCCCAGGCCGATTCCTTGCGACTGCAGGGGATTGTCTTTGATTCGGTGAAGTCATGGGCGATTGTCAGCGGCAAGACGGTCTATGTCGGTTCCCTAATCAGGGGCTGGCGCGTGACGGACATCACGCGCGACTCCGTCACGGTTATCAATAAGGATCGCTCCCTCCGGCTCGGGATGTAGGAGTGATTTCCGTCCCCTGTAACATATGCTAATTCCTGGGCAAAAACTGGCTGGCTCCTCCCGCCTCGCGGCCTACTGCCGGGACCATCCAGCGGTGCCCCGGGTTGCACCCTTTGTGGTTTTTCTGGCGTTGACCGTCTGCCAAGGAAAATGCGGCGCGGCCTCGGCCTATTGGTTTTATCTCGCCAAAACAATCGTCGGAGCCTGGCTAGTGTGGGAGATGCGCCCCTTTGTCGCCGAAATGCGCTGGGCGTTCAGCTGGGAAGCGGTCGTGGTGGGCGTCGGTGTCTTCGCGCTGTGGGTCGGCATCAGCGGCGAATGGACCACGCAAGCGTCGCTCTGGGTCAAGTTGGGCGCCGCTCCAGCCCCGGCCCCGCCCGTCTGGAATCCCTTCCGCCAGTTCGGAGGGGACTCCCCGCTGGCCTGGCTGTTCGTCCTCACCCGGATCCTGGGTTCCACCTTTGTGGTGCCGCCGCTGGAGGAGGTGTTTTACCGCTCGTTTTTGTACCGCGCCATTGCCCGGCCGAATTTTATTTCCGTGCCGTTGAACCGGTTTTTACCGTGGCCGTTTTTAGGGACGGTGCTGGCCTTCGGTTTTTCGCATAACGAATGGCTGGCGGGGATTTTATGCGGGATGGCGTATCAATGGCTGGTGCTGCGCAAAAACCGGCTGGGGGATGCGATGACGGCGCACGCCCTCACCAATTTTCTGCTGGGCGGATGGATCGTGTGGCGCGGCGCCTGGCATTTCTGGTGAGGCGGCGCTAGCGGGTCTCGAGCTGGATGCTATTGCGTTCGAGCGTGCGGCCCTCCGCGGCGGCGAGCGCGGCGAGGGCCTTGTTGTAATCGACCAGCGCGCGGATTTCCTGCAGGCGAGCGGCGGTGAGGTTGTTCTGGAGCTGGAGGACGGTGAAGGTGGTGCTTTTGCCGACGGTGTATTTTTTCTGCTCGGCATCCAGTGCCGCCTCGGCATAGACGCGCGCCTGCCGGGTGGCCTGTACGCCCTCGTAATCCGAGCGGGCCACCCCCACGGCGTTGTCGATCTCCACCATTATACTTTGCTCAAGCTGCTTCAACTGAAGCAGGAGTTGCTTCAGGGAGCCCTTTCCCGCCTTGAGCTGATTGCGGGGACCGACGTTGCTCAAGGGCATGGAAAGCTGCGCGCCATAGGTGTAGAAAGGACGGTTGGCCTCATTCATCTGGTTGAAAGTGTCGCCAAACTGTCCGCCCGCGCCGTTGAACCCGTAGGACCCGATCAAATCCAAGGCCGGGAACACCTGGTTTTTTAAATATTTTAGCTGGATGCCCTGCAGTTCCACATTCAGCCGCGCCTGCAACAGATCCGGGCGCTGGGTCATCCCCTGGTTCCAACTGTCCTGCAGGTCGAATAATTGGAGCGGCGCCAGCAGCGCTGTCGACGGCCGGATATCGGCCGCATACCATTTTGAATACTCGTCGGTGATCAGATTCTTCAAGACCCGATCCGCTGTGCCCAGGGCACTCAGGGCGGAAATCACCGTCGCCTGGTTTTTGGCGACCTGCGCCTCATCCTGCTGCACATCCAGAGGGGCGAGGCTTCCGATCTGAACGCGCTGGCGGTCCTGATCCAACTGCGTCTGCGCCAGGTCCAGCGCCTCCTGCTGCACCTTCACATTGTCCTGAGCGAAGATCAGCTCGTAGTAGGCATTTTCCACGGCCGTGATGCTGCTGATGATCTGTCCGCGCACGCCCTGCTCGGAATACTGGAGGCGGTTTTTATTGAGGCGGATGGTGAGACGCGTCCCATCGATCCAGAAGTTTTTCAGCAGCGGCTGGGTGAGGCCCAGCCCCGCCTGACCGGAGGAATTCTGGATGGGCAGGAACGTGCCGTTGGTCCAGGGATTGTTGCCGGCAGTGCTGGAGGCGCTGCCCCTTAAATCGTAGGTCATGCCCCACGGCGTCCCCCCGCTGAAGCCGGAGCTGTAAGTGTCCGAATTGTATTGCGAACCGGCAATGCGCTGACCGCTCTGGAATTCCGCGCCGGTGTTGTTGTACCGGTGCAGCCCGGAGAAGTTGAAGACCGGGTCGTAGCCGGCATAGGCGCTGTCCAGATTGAAGAGCGAGATCTGGGGATTGACCCGCTGAATCTGCACGTCGAGATTGTGCGCCAGCGCTTGCTGGATGCAGTCCGGCAAGGACATCTCGCGCGCCGCCGGAACTCCATTTGTCTGGGCGCCCGCCCCCAGGGCGGCGGCCGACAGACACAAAAGAACGCCTAATTTTTTCATGATAGTCCGTGAAAACACAGTGACCGGCGGTGGACACCGCCGCTCCTGCACTTCGCGTCCCAACCCAGACGCTCCAGCCAGGTCCTAGGTAACCGCGAGGTCAGGCCGGCTTTGCTTCCGCCGCCGGCACATCCGTCATCACCGCGTTATTTTCGAGGAACACCAGCACCTTCTCGTGCGCAATCTGGTCGTACAGCTCATTGATGCCATTGCGCTTCTGCAAGTCCTTGATGAACTTGTCCACGGGGATTTGATACGCTGCCGCCATGGCCTGAACGCGCTGCAGCACCTCCTCCTGCGAAACTTGGACGCTCTCTTTTTCCGCGATGCGCCGGATCAAAAACGCAATCTTCACGCGTTCCTTGGCACTGGTGGCGGCGGCATTGTAAATCTGGTCCTTCTCCTTCTCGATCAGGTCGCGACCCACGCCGCGCTTGGTGTTTTCCTGAACGATGTTATAGACGACGTTTTTGGTTTCCTGGGCGACGGCGGATTCCGGCAGGTCGAAGCTGGCCTGGGCCAGTAAGGCACTCAGGATCTGGCCGCGCACCGACTTGGTCTGCGCATATTTCAGCTCGTTTTCAAGGTCCAGCTGCACGCCCGCCCGGAGTTTTTCCAGGTTTTCCGCCCCGAAATTCCGGGCCAGCGCGTCGTCCACCGGCGGCAACACTTTCGCCTTCACCTCGAGAATCTCCACGGCGTAGATGGCCTTTTTTCCGGCCAGCTCCTTGGTCACGAAGTCGGCAGGAAAGTCCACATGAACCGTGCGCCGCTCGCTGGCGCCCGCGCCAACCAGCTGTTCGGCGAAGCCGGTAATGAAGGCGTTGGGGGTGATGTCCACCCAGAAATTTTTCTGCTCCGTCAAACCCTTGGCCGACGGCGCCATCTCGGTGAGCGGCTTGCCCTCCGACGTGCCGGTGTAATTCACCACCGCGACATCGCCCAGCTGCAGCGGCCGCGCCACGGTCTCGAATTGGGTGTGCTGCTGCGCCAGCAGTTTCAGCGCCCGATCAACATCCTCTCCCGTCACGGACTTGATTTCGCGTTTCACCGCCAGCCCCTTGTATTCCGGCAGCGGAAAATCCGGCGCGGTCTCGATCGTGGCGGCAAACTGAAGGCTCTGTCCGCGCCCGAACTGGATCTCCTCGATGTCGGGATAGCTGATGGCGTTGATCTTCTTCTCCTCGAGCGCCTGGCGATAGGCGTCCCCAATCAGCTTGCGCTTGGCTTCGCCCTGGATTTCGGCCTCGTATTTCTTGGCCACCAGGTCGCGCGGCGCCTTGCCGGGACGGAACCCGGGCAGTGACGCCTGTTTTTGATAGTCCCTCGTGATGGTGTCAAAGGTTTCGTCCACGACCTTCGCGTCCAATTCCACCCGCAGTAATTTTCTGCAGGGCGCCAGATTTTCAACAGTAATATTCACAATAGTTCTCGTTGAGAGAGCCGTAAAGAATAGCGGAAGCCCGCCGATTTCGTCAACGGATTTGAACGGTTTTTTGAAGGGTTTTGACGGGAACGATGGGCAAAATGGTTTGCCCGCCGGCGCTCCATCCTCACCGCGGCCTCAAAGCTCGTCCTCGCGCTCGGTGTAAAACAACTGGTGGGCCCGGTCATGCTCCGCCTCCGGCACGTAGACCCGCGCGGGACGGCTCAGATCGCCATCGTCGGGCAGGGCGGCGTCCACAAAGACCTGGGTGGCGGCAATGCCGTGCTTATCCAGCATCACGACCAGCATCTCCGCATTCACCAACGGACCGGTGTAGAAAAGTTTCATCGATGATGCTTGCGAGAAGACACGGGAGCGTCTCAGGACGATAAATCGTCGCCCAGAGCAGGCCGCCCCCCTGCGGCCCGATCAGTGGCCTGGATTGACCTTGCTGAGGGAGAACACCAGCAGGACGATGATCACGACGGCCACAAAGACGCCGAGGATGATGAAGTACTTATTGACCCGGTTGGTTTTTTTGGAAAAGGCGGCGTTGGTGTCGAAGCCCGTCACCCGGGTGCCGCCCTGCTCAAGTTGATTCAGGGTGACTCCGCGGGGGATCAGCAGGGTGGCGTCCACCGGTTTCCTGACCGAAACGTTCTCTCCCGACGCGGGCGACGCGGGCGACGCGGCGGGGGCTCCTTCCGATTCCAGTTTCAGTTCCACCTGTCCCAAGCGCAGCGTCTGGCCGGTTTTTAGCAGGCTTTCCTCGATTTTATTGCCGTTAATGAAGGAACCGTTGGTGGAATTCAGGTCGCGGATGAAAATGTCGCTGCCGCGCAAATGCACCTCGCAGTGATGGCTGGAGACGGAGGGATCGGCGATTTGGAATGTGTTATCCTCCACCCGACCGATGGTGGTGCGATCCGTGTGCAGTTCGCACACGCGACCCGTCATGCCCTGGTTTTGGATAACAAGTTTGGCCATAGATAGCGGTCGACCGATTATGGGCGGGATGCGTTCCAAGTCAAACGGAAATCTGACTGGAAATCTGACTGGGGCCAACGCAACGCCGGCCGGACAAACTTCTACATTGCCATGCGGCGAGGGAGGCGGGGTGTTGCGGGCGGCATGGTGATGGAGACGATCCAGCCAGAACCCGTCGAGAAGGCGCCCGGCATGAATGCAGCGAAAGGCCATGATTTTTTCGGGCCCCGGAACATTCCCACTAGATTTGAGGGGGGGATTTTAATTACGGCGTTCAACTTAACCTTGGCACATGCGCGGGTAAGGCGGGCGGTCCCCTGCCCGCCGCGGTTGCCAATCCACGGGGGCGGGTTTACCACCACAGCGCGCACGGAGAGCGCCCCACCTATCCCAAACTTGCCAGGAATTGCTATCAAGAGCGAGAAAGCTCGATTGCCCTCTGGAATCCGTCTCATGCCCTACGCCCTTTTGCCAAACGCGCAAGGATCGAGGCGGGGTCCCGGCCGGATTACCCTTTCCATCCGCCCTGAGCGACGATGCGCAAATCCTCCTGGCTGCCGACAAAACGGCGATCTGGGCCAAGTTGCGCTTGTGGCTCGGGGCGACTTGCGGGACACTTTGGGGAAATGCGGACGATGAAAACTTTTGCGGAACTCAATTTTCCCGGGCGACTCATTGCCGTCGAGGGCTTGGATGGTTCCGGCAAGTCCACGCAAATCTATCTGCTCAAGCGCTGGCTCGAAGCCGAGGGCATCAAGGTCTATTTCAGCGAATGGAACTCCTCCGAGCTGGTCAAATCCGCCACCAGCAAGGGCAAAAAACGCGAACTGCTTACCCCCACGACCTTCAGCCTGATTCATGCGACGGATTTCGCCGACCGATACGAGCGCCACCTGCTGCCGCTGTTGCGCGCGGGCTACGTGGTGCTCTGCGACCGGTACATTTTCACGGCGTTTGCGCGGGACGTCACCCGCGGCTGTCCGCCGGACTGGGTGCGCGGGCTGTATGATTTCGCCGCGCTGCCCGATCTGACGTTTTTCTTCAAGGCGGATCTGGAAGTGTCGCTGCAGCGGATTCTGGACGGCCGGCCGAAGCTGAAGTTTTTCGAAGCAGGGATGGATCTGCGGCTCTCGTCGGATCCGTATGAAAGCTTCCGCATTTTCCAGGGCCGCATCCTGGAGCAATACATGGCGATGAGCGGCGAATTCAAGTTCATGGTCATGGACGCGAACCAAAACGTGGAGAAACAGCAGGTGCTGGTGAGGAAGCTGGTGGCGGAAAAGATTGCGCTGGCAAAATTCAAGCGCCGCAGCCCGCTGCCGCTGCCGCCGGCGGTTCGGGCGGAGGGCAGGACGACGGAGGTCGGAGAGGACATGGCGGCATGAAAAAAAACATCCCAAAAAAAACCGGCCGGCGCTTTTACGGCCACGGCATCCCCGGAGTCCGACTGGAGGAGCTGCAGGGCAAATTGATCGCCATCGAGGGGGCGGATGGTTCGGGGCGGTCCACCCAGATCGCCCGGCTGGTGGAATGGCTGGAGACCGGCGGTCACCCGACGGTGCAGGTCGGTCTGAAGCGTTCGACCCTGGTCAGCGAGGAGCTGGATCGTGCCCAGGCCGGCAACATCTTGAGCCGCTCGACCCTGAGCCTGTTCTACGCGACGGACTTCGCCGACCAGCTGGAGAACATCATCATCCCGGCGTTGCGGGCGGGCTTCATCGTCCTGGCCGACCGCTACATTTACACGCTGATGGCGCGCGACATGGTGCGCGGCATGAATGGGGCGTGGCTAAAAAACCTTTACGGCATCGCGCTGGAGCCGGATGCGGTTTTTTACCTTTCCGTGGAAGCCCAAGAGCTGGTGCAGCGCAATCTCGCCAAAAGCGCGACGCTGGACTACTGGGAAAGCGGCATGGATCTGGGACTGTCGCGGGATGTGTTTGACAGCTTTTTGAAATACCAGACCGCCATGCAGCTGGCCTTCCGACAGCTGCAGAAGACCTACGGATTCACCATCATGGACGGAAACCGTTCGGTGGATTCGGTGACGCGGGAGCTGCGGACAAAAATCACCGGGCTGCTGGCCGGGGCCTGACTCAGGATCGGGGCGCGCCGGGCGGAAGCCCGTTGGTGGCTGGACGGAGCACCGGCGCGGCGTTGGTGCCTGACCCGCGGCGTACCGGACGTCTCACCAAATCCTCAAACGGCGCCAGCTGCCCGGGGGTGAGTTCCGCACGAATCTGTTGGTTCACTTCCTGCATCACCGCGCGCAGTTTGGGGGTGACATTGGTCCAGATTTCGTGGTTTTGATTCTGGCCGGCGACGATGATTTTCTCGATTTTCAACCTTTGGTCCGGGGTGAGTTGGAGCTTTTCGTTGAGTTGCTGGACAAACTCTTTGCCCATCTCTCGAGCCATGCGCGGCATGGGATAATCCTGGGGGACCGGTGCGGCCGCATTGGTGGCCGGTCGGTCGGCCGGAGTCGCCTGAGCGCGATGCGGGTTCTTCGGGTGAGAATGGGCAACATGATCCACCAGCAGGCCGCCGGTCAAAACCCCCGCGCCAAAAATCACCACCGTCGCCAGAATGACTTTCCAGTAGTTCACGGTGCAGGGTCGCTTTGATCCACCGCCGCCAGCAGGGTGTTCTCGAAATTCTGCGAGAGATCGTCGCCCGTGACAGCCGGGGTCGCCGGCTGAAGGGCCGCCCAAGCCCCGAGCAGCAGGGTGATGGCGACACAAGAGACGGCCGCGCGCCAGAGACCCTGGATCCACTGACTCATGTTTTCCGGGAGGACGCGCGCCGCCAGCAGGGCGGTGACGCGTTTTTCAAAGGCATAGGGCACCTGGTCACCCGGCGGGTTGGCGCGGGCGACGGCGATCAGCTTCCGATGCAGTTCGGCTGTGTTCATAACTGTTGTGACGATTTAGACGTGGTCGGTTGGCGGCGGGTTACAGGTACTTGTCCTGGGCCATTTTCGCCACGATCTTTCTCATTTCGGCCCGGGCCCGGAAGGCGCGCACCTTCACCAGAGGCACCGACCATCCGGTGATGACAGCAATTTCCTTCACTGAGCGGTCCTCAATTTCAAGCAGGGTAATGACCAGTCGCGCCGAGGGCGACAGTTTTTCCAGCACGCGACCGATCAGCAATCGCGCCGCGTCGGCGTTGTCCGTCAGGGTTTCCGGCTGGGTCACGAACCGCTCGAGCCAGTCGGATTCCGGTTCGCTCAATTCGGAAAAGGAGGATTCTCGGTTGCGCTGGTGCCCGCGCAAAAAATCGTAGCAGGTTCGCACCGTCATGCGCATGAGCCAGTGTTCAAAGGGTGCCTCGCCCCGGAACCCTGGAAGCTTGGAAAACGCCTTGAGCCAGACCTCCTGGGCGATGTCCTCGACCTCGCTCTCTCGCCGGGCATAACGCCGCGCGGTGGCGAAGACGCGCGGGGAATATTTCAGGACCAGAGGCTCGAAGCTGGCAGCGTCGCCTTTCAGCACCGCGGCAATCAATTCGGCTTCAGTCCGTTCCATCCCGCAAGTGTGCCGGAGAAGTGCGCCGAAGCCAAAATCAAAAGCAGCCGTGTCAGGGCCGGGTGATCCGCAGCGCGGTTTCGATTTCGGTGGAAAACTGCGTGAGGTCGGCGACGATTTTTTGCGGCTGCTCGCCCATGATGCTCATCCATCGCTTCCCCTCTTCGGGCTTGAGCTGCAGCGCCCCCAGCGCGAGCGTGATGAGGCCCAGCTTGCCGTTCACATCGTGGCGCAGGGCGGAGAGCTTTTGGTTCAGTTCTCGGATCTGCTCCACGCTGAGCGTGACGGGTTCGGTTGGTAAGGCCATGCAGGCCATCTTCGCCGCATTTTTTGGGAAATCAAGCTGGTTTCCCGGGGGGGCTGCCCCGCCGGCCCCGCCCATCCTCCGGCGCGCCGGGTTGGCGTCTCATTTCGCGAGGGTGAAATTAGGGGTTTCAGTGCCGCGGTTAAGCTGCGAGAGTGTGCGGGCCTTTTTCGCCATGAACATTTCATCCGCCATCTTTGAATGCAGCGCGTCCAGTCTGGAGTCGTGTCCCGACGAGTCACTGCCGGAATTCGCCTTCATCGGCCGCTCGAATGTAGGCAAGTCCTCGCTGCTGAACATGCTGGCCGGTCAGGACGGGCTCGCCCGCGTCTCGCCCACGCCGGGGTTCACCAAACTCATCAATCTTTTCAGGATGAGCAAAACCTGGCGCCTGGTGGACCTCCCCGGTTATGGTTTCGCCGCGGGGGCCAAGAGGGACAGCAAGCGGTTTAACCAGGCGGTGACGCGCTATCTGAAGCACCGTCCGAATCTCTGCTGTGTATTTGCGCTCTTGGATTCCGGGCTGGAACCGCAGGATATCGATGTGGATTTCATCGAGTGGCTCGCGCGCAATGCGGTGCCGTTCGTGCTGGTGTTCACCAAGACGGACAAGTGCCCGGCGGCCGCGGTGGAGGCCAACATCGCTGCGTTCAGGGAGCGCGTGGCCCCTTGGTTCCAGCAGCCGCCGGCGGTGTTCACCTGTTCCGCCGCACGTGGCCAGGGCCGGAGCGAACTGCTCAGCGTCATCGGGGCGACCCTGGCCGCCCTCCCGGAGGGGTCGCCTGCCCCCCCGCCTGCCCCCCCGCCGTCGCCCGAATTGGAGGAACCATTTCGCCTCAAGGTGCGCGCCGGGGCGGCGCATGAAGCGTCCCCCCGTGGAAAAAACCACCTCAAGGCCACCCGCCCGTGGTAAGAGGCGGCCCTCCGTTCCGCGCGCACGGAATCAATTCGCATCCAGAATCGGACTCGTGTGAAATCCCCCGGAAACTTGCCGGCACCCCCGGGACGCGCCTCTCCGGGACCTTCCTTTGGAAACACCCTGGGGGCGTTTT
>Ga0209086_10002776_pt1 | contig 13524 bp, 12 predicted proteins | sample M_130207_XF_Meta_FD_187312 | JGI IMG/M metagenome (GOLD analysis project Ga0209086, IMG submission 187312) | Freshwater microbial communities from Lake Montjoie, Canada to study carbon cycling - M_130207_XF_MetaG (SPAdes) (version 2) | ecosystem: Environmental > Aquatic > Freshwater > Lake...
CGCCAAGGTCGAGATCGCGCTCGGGCGTGGCAAGGACACGATCGACAAGCGCGAGACCGTCAAGGCGCGCGAGGCGAAGCGCGACATGGACCGTGCCGTCAAGGAACGGGGCTAGTCGTGCGGCGCTTGAGTTTCCTGGTTGTTGGGGGTGCGACTCTCGTGGCAGTCGTGTTGGTGGCCGGCTTTATTGCGCTCGGCGGTGCCGAACGATTGGACACCACCCAAACGGCGAGTGCGTCGACGTGCCCGCCCACCAATTCGGCCAGTTCGCAGGGCTCGGCGGCCGAAGCTGAGGCATCGCAGATCCTGCTCGCCTCGCTGCAGGACGCTGCCTGCTCACTCAACGTCTCCCGTGAGGATCTCGTGCTCGCCCTGGGGCGTGGCACGGGGATTGCCGAGGCCGCTCAAACGCTCGGCGTTGCGCCAGACGCGCTGACAGCGGCTGTGCTCGGAGCGATTACCACAGCCGTTGACGCCGAGGAGGCCGCTGGCAGGCTGACGCCGACCACGGCTCTGGCCGTGCGGACCTTACTCGAGCTGGTACCGCCAGATCAGCTGCTTGCCGCAGTGCGTGGCGATCAGGATGCCTGTAAGGAATTGCCCTGGAAGGCGACTGGCGATCTCGACGAGATCGCAGCAGAGATTGGAGTCAAGACGGGGCTCGGTGCCGCCTGTGCGCTTGAGGTCTCGCCGCTCGAGGCGGTCGCTGCGTTGGCTGACCCGCAGGGGCTCGAAGGCCTCGCAACCCGCGCTGGAGCGTCGCAGGCGACGGTGGAGGCGGCTGTACGGGTTGCGATGGAGCAGGCGATCAACGAAGCCACGGAGGCTGGTGCTCTGTCGGGGACGGAAGGGACGGTGCTGGCGGCTGCTGCGCGCGTTGCGCCGGTCGACCGATTGCTTGCGATCGTGCGCGGCGACGACGATCCCTGCGTTGCGTTTCCGTGGCCCGGTTCGACGAGTCGGGGCGAGACGCTCGCAGGCGTTGCGTTGGTGGGCATTGTTGACGCAGCCTGCCAGTTGCAGGTACCGACCTTTGACATGTTTGCCGCGCTCGCCAGCCAGGCTGAGCTTGATGCGCTGATTGCGAGCTCCGGCGTGTCGGAGGCAGAGATCGAAACGGCGCTTCGGACGGGACTCGAAAAGGGTGTCACCGAGGCACAGGGCGCGGGTGCGATGTCGGGTATCGAGGCGTTGCTGTTGCGCGCAGTGCTGTCGCAGGTCGGCATCCTCGATCTGCTCAACAACTTTGCTGGCTAAATCAGCCAGACGGCACGGAAGACTGGCGTTCTGTATCATTGGCAGGTCCCCAGGGGGCGTCATGGTTTCGACGTGGTCGTCTACAGGGATTGGTTGCGAGCCGAGGATGTCGGTTGGCCTCGTTAAAAAATCCGGCAGTATGAACTGCGAAGTCTGATACTGACATCGCTTTCGCCGCCTGATCCTAGGATCACGTGACGAACGTCTTTGAACCCTGGGCCCGTGGGGTGCAAACGGCGTAAAACAACGGGCTTGTTCCCCGGCGGACTGGTGCGCCGACGGGGGAGACCTTATGCACCTGGCTCGAAAAACGCCGGCCCGCAGAGCCGCTTTCGAGTGAGATTGATCAGCGGGCTACGCTCGTAGACGCCTTTTCCGAGCGGTCGCGGACCCGGGTTCGATTCCCGGCGCCTCCACTCCAGGGCTGCACGGTTCCCCTCTCTCCGGAGAGGGGAACCGTTGAATCCCGCACACGCTGTGCGGGTCGGAATGCAGCGGGCCCACGAGGGTCGCCGGCGCTTTCGGATAGCGGGTGCAACGAGTAGGCTTTCGCCATGGCTATCGCACCGCGCCCCGAGCTGAGTTCCCAAGAACTGGAGACGTTGGCCTCAATTCAACGCCGCGTGCTCTGGCTCGCGACACGCATGATCGACTACGCCAACCACGAGCGACCTTCGGGTGACGCGCTCAAGGTCGGTGGCCACCAGGCTTCGTCGGCCTCGATGGTGACGGCGATGACCGCGCTCTACTTCCACTGGTTGAAGGCCGGCGATCGGGTGGCCGTCAAGCCGCACGCCTCGCCGGTGCTGCATTCGATCAACTACCTGCTCGGGCGTCTCGATCGCGACTACCTCACAAAGCTCCGCGATTTTGGTGGTCTGCAGGCTTATCCCTCCCGCACGAAGGACCCCGATCCGATCGACTTCTCGACTGGGTCCGTTGGTCTTGGTGCCGCTGCGCCCCTCTTCGCCAGCGTCGTCGACCGCTACGTGGGAGCGCACTTCGATGTCCCGCCCGGCCGTCGCTTCGTGGCGCTCCTCGGCGATGCCGAACTGGATGAGGGCAACGTCTGGGAGGCGTTGGCCGATCCGGCCGCACGCGGGCTCGGGCAGCTGACCTGGATTGTCGACTTCAATCGCCAGAGCCTTGACCGCGTGATTCCTGGTGTGCGCTCGCAGGAATTTACCCACGTCTTCCGCGACCACGGTTGGCAGGTCGAGATCGTCAAGTACGGGTCGCGCCTGCGCGAGGCCTTCGCCTTGCCTGGCGGTGAGGCGCTGGAGCGCCGCATCGACGGCATGCCGAACCCTGAGTACCAGAGTCTGCTGCGTAAGACCGGTGCCGAGATTCGCTCGCTCGTCGTCGATAACGCGCCCGCCGGTGATCGCAAGGCGCTTGCCGGGGTCTTCGAGGCCTACGAGGATGCAGCGCTGCCGGCCCTGATCGGCGATCTTGGCGGCCACGACCTCGGCGACATGATCGCCGCGCTCGAGCGCGCCGACGCTGACACCGAGCGCCCGACGGTGATCTTCGCCTTTACGGTCAAGGGCTGGGGCCTACCGATTGCCGGTCATCCGATGAATCACTCAGCGCTGCTGTCGACCGCGCAGGTCGACGAGTTGCGCGGCGAGCTGGCTGACGCCATCGACGAATGGGCGGGCTTCGCTGCCGACACCGCGGAAGGCAAGCTCTGCCTCAGCTCGGCCGATCGTCTCACCGACCACAACGCCGCTGCGCCGGATCGCGTCGACCCCTATGCGATTCCACACGAGTTTGGTCCCATCACCACGCGACCCGCCTCGAGCCAGGACGCCTTTGCGCGTGCGTTGCAAGACATCGCCAACGTCGATGAGGTCGCGCGCCACATCGTGACGACCAGTCCCGACGTCTCAATTTCGACGGGCCTGGGCGGCTGGATCAACAAGCGTGGCGTCTTTAGTCCCGAGATCGAAGCGGTCTACGAGATCGAGGATGCCGGCCCGCTCAAGTGGGAACCGACGCCGAAGGGCCAGCACATCGAGCTTGGCATCTCCGAGATGAATCTGTTTCTTTTGCTCGGGCAGCTGGGTCTTGGTGCCGAGCTTCATGGCACGCAGCTCTTGCCGATCGGCACGGTCTACGACCCGTTCGTCTGTCGTGGCCTGGACGCGTTGATCTACTCGGTCTACTCGGGCGCACGCTTCGTGTTCGCAGGTACACCGTCGGGCGTCTCGCTGTCGCGTGAGGGCGGGGCACACCAATCGTCGATCACCGCCTCGATCGGTATGGAACTGCCGGGTCTGACGATGTGGGAGCCCTGTTACGCACTTGAGACGGAGTGGGTGTTGCTGCATGGGTTGCGCGACATCGTGCGGGTTGATGGCGAGGCGCATTATCTGCGCCTGTCGACGACTCCGGTCGCTCAGGACGCCTTTACTGCGCTGCTGGAGCGAGTCGATCGTGCGGCGCTGCGGGACGACGTGCTGGCGGGTGGCTATCGCCTCGTCGAGGCCGAGGCCGGTGGACCGGGCTCGCGGGTCGTGATCGCAGCGTGCGGCGCGATGATCCCTCAGGCGCTGGCGGCGCGCGAGTTGTTGGCAGCCGAAGACATCGGCGCCTCGATCGTCAATGTCACCAGCCCCGACCGGCTCTTCCGCGCCTTGCGGACCCGCACGGGGGCCTTGCGCAACGGTCGCCTCAGCGACCCATCGATCCTCGAGCGGTTGACGCTGCCCGAAGAGCGCGGCGTGCCACTCGTCACGGTGCACGACGCCGCGCCGCATGCCCTGGCCTTCCTTGGCTCCGCGTTCTCTTCGCCGCTGATCCCACTCGGCGTCGATCGCTTTGGTCAGTGCGGTTCGCAACCTGAGGTGTACGAGTGGCTCGACCTCAGCGCCGAGGCGATCGCAGAGGCGGCTATCGCCGGCCTCTGGCGTCCCGACGCGTGAGCGACGTCCCAGACCACGTCGCGAGTAACCGGCGGCAATGGGATGTCTGGGCGGCCGATTTTGTCGCCGAGGGTGAGCGAGCGTGGAGGCAAGAGCCCAATTGGGGCCTCTTTGGCATTCCAGAGACCGACGTGGGCGTGCTGCCGGCTGCGCTCGATGGTTTCGACACGATCGAGCTTGGGTGTGGCACGGGTTATGTGTCTGCCTGGCTGGCACGTCGCGGCGCGCGACCGGTCGGCATTGATAACTCGGAGCAGCAGTTACAGACGGCGCAACGCCTGCAGGCTGAACACGGACTCGCCTTTCCGCTCCACTTTGGCAATGCCGAGGCGACGCCGTTTGAGGATGACTCATTTGATCTCGCGATCTCCGAGTACGGCGCCAGTATCTGGTGCGATCCGTACACGTGGATCCCCGAAGCGGCTCGCATTTTGCGCCCGGGCGGTGAGTTGATCTTCCTCGTCAACTCCGTGCTGTCCGTCCTCTGCCTCGGTGATCTCGAGACGGATGTCGCCAGCGATCGACTCTTTCGTCCGCAACGGGGCATGCATCGGTTTGACTGGCCCGACGACGACTCCGTCGAGTTCCATCTCTCACACGGCGAACAGCTGCGCCTGCTGCGCTCGTGCGGCTTTGAGGTCGAGGACATCATCGAGCTCTATGCGGATCCGTCGGACACGACGCGCTTCACCTACATGACGGCCGAGTGGGCAGCGCAGTGGCCCGTCGAAGAGGTCTGGCGCGCGCGCCTGCGTCGCTAGCGGGCGTAGCGGTAGGTCAGAGCGACTTGTCTAGGAAACAGGTCTAGAAAACGAGAAAGCCCCGCCGGAGCGGGGCTTTCAACAGAGCGGATGATGGGGCTCGAACCCACGACCTTCGCCATGGCAAGGCGACGCTCTAGCCAACTGAGCTACATCCGCGTGGCAGTGAGTATAGAACAGGCATTCCGCAGGGGACGCGATCACCAGCCGAGCCGGACGTCATCAACTTTGCTTTGGGGTCAGACCCTTATGCAAAGTTGATCGTCGTCGGCCGAGGATCAGTGCCCGGTGAGCCAGTCGACGATCGAGCCGGCACGCGAGGTCTTGGTGCCCGTCTCTTCATTCTGCTCTGCAATCCGCAGCAGCTTGAGGGAGCTGTTGGCGGCGATGTAGCGCAGCGGCTCGGGCTCCCAGTTGCGGGACTGATGGTTGACCCACGGCAGCGACACGAGATCTGTCTTGCGCTGCGTAATCAGGTCGGCGAGCGTACGGCCAGCGAGGTTCGTGATCGCGACGCCGTCGCCCACATACCCGCCAGCCCAACCCATCCCCGTCTTGGGGTCGAGCCCGACCGAGGCGTTGAAGTCGCGAGGAATCCCGAGCACGCCGCCCCAGGTGTGGGTGATCTTGGCGTGGGCTGCGGCCGGAAACAGCTTCGCAATCACACCCTGTAGGCGGTCGTGCACAGGAAGATCGTGGAACTCGCGCTCAAGCTTGCTGCCGAAGATATAGGGGTGCCCGCGGCCACCGAGGGCGATGCGGTCGTCGGCCGTTCGCTGCGCATAGATAAAGAGGCGTCGTCCGTCCGAGAGCGTCTCGCGGTCGTTCCAGCCGATCTCGTCCCAGATCGCCTGCGAGAGGGGCTCAGTAGCGACCATGCACGAGGCGAATGGCATCAGCCGTCGCTTCTCGCCCTCAAGTTCCGGCGTAAAGCCCTCCGTTGCGCGAATCACATAGGTGGCGTGGATCGTGCCGCGATCGGTGATGACTCGGCCAGGCTCGAGGCGGCGCGCGTTCGTGCCTTCGTAGATGCCAACGCCACGACGCTCGACGACGTCGGCAAGTCCACGCACGAGTCGTGCTGGGTGGACCCGTGCGGCGTGTGGGCTGAAAAGGGTACCGAGGGCGCCAGGCACATTCGTGCGCGCCAGCGTGTCCTCGCGCGAAAGCAGGCTGTAGTCCGCGTCGGTATGGCCGAACGCGTGATGCGCTTCGACCGCTTGGCGGGAGTGCATCAGGCCAACCTGAGTCATCGCCAGCGTCGACCAGCCACCCTTATGGAAATGTGCGTCGATGCCTTCCTTTGCGAGGGTCGCACCGATCACATCGACGGTGTCGAAGCAGGCGCGCTCGTAGCGCATCACCTCGTCGTGGCCATGCGTCTTGAGAAATCGCTGGCGACTGCCGGGTAGTCCACCGAAGCACCAGCCACCATTGCGTCCAGAGGCGCCAAAGCCCGCGATGTCGCGCTCGACGATGACGATCCGCAGCGACGGGTCGATCTCGGTCAGCGAGTAGGCAGTCCAGAGTCCCGTGTAGCCCGCCCCAACGATAGCGACGTCAGCCTCGAGGTCGCCCGGCAACGGCGGCCGCTTCGAGAGCGTGCCGGGCACGCTGTCGTGCCAGAAACTGGTGGTGCGGTAGTGGGCGTCCTCTGCCTGGGCGCTACCGGATAGGACCTCGCGTGTTTCAGTCGTAGCCATAGCGCGAGTGTACCGGGGTGACGCTGCTCCCGCGACTGCGGAGGGTCGTGGTTGCTACAGCGCGGGGGCAGTAGTGCCGCGCACTGGCTGCTTGATGTCTAGCTCGATTGAGCCGTCGGCGCAGGCGCGCGCATTCCACTCGCGCCAGCGCGGTGCGAGCTCGGCCAGCGAGTCTCCACGTTCGTCGAGGCGGACGGCAGGAATACCACCGGGCTCGACGAGGTAGCGATACCAGGACAGATCCCAGACGATCGTGATGGCCGCACCGGGTCGGCGACCACCGAAGGCAACGACGCTGACCTTGGCCTGTCCCAGACTCTTGGCAATCCCAGAGACGGTGCCGCGGTACGGGCTGGCGTTGAAGGTTTCGACGCCGATCAGCATGGTTGTGGCGCGCGCGAGCTCATCGGACGTACCGAGACCATGCGGGGCACGAATCGGGTCGGCCAGATCGAGCTCGGGAGGGGCCTGCGAGCGCGTCAGCATGCGCGAGAGACGGCTTGGCTTTCGCTGCGGGCGCGTGGGGGGTGGCGAGGAGCGACCCTCCTCGACCCAGCCATCTTGGCGAGCACTTGCTGCACAGAGGCGACAGACGGTGCGTGATTGACCACGTTCGGTAAACCGCAGTGGCTCCTCGCCGAGCAGGATCGTGCGCTCGCAGATTGCGCACGCGAGCAGGCGATCGGTCGAGTTGAGCCGTTCGTGTGCGGTCGCCATGATTGCCAGATCATACGATCGCTCACTGGACATCGCGGCGCTCCTAGCCTTCGCCGCGTGGATGTGCCTGCGCGTGGGCATGGCGTAGGTGAGGGAGTCCTAGGTGCGTATAGATCTCGGTAGTGGCGAGTGAGGCATGGCCGAGTAGTTCTTGGATCGCCCGCAGGTCGCCACCGCCCTCAAGCATGTGGGTGGCGTAGGCGTGGCGCAGTGCGTGTGGGCCGTGTTGCTCGAGGCCTACGGCCTGGAGGCGTCGGTTGAGGGCGCGGCGGATGCCGGAGGTATCGAGCCGTTTTCCGCGGATCGAAAGCAGGAGGGCAGGTGGGGAATCTGCGGTCGCGACCTCGGGACGACCGCGGGCGAGCCAGGCGGTGACGGCATCGGCAGCTGGATCGCCAATTGGCACGAGGCGCGTCTTGCCACCCTTGCCGGTCACGCGCAGCGTGCGACCCTCGAGGCTCGTGAGGTCGAGCGTGCAGGCCTCAGCCGCGCGCAGTCCGGCGCCATAGAGCAGTTCGAGCAGCGCGCGGTCGCGAAGTCCGAGCGGGGTATCGGGCCAGGCGACGTCGAGCATGTGCGCGGCATCGCGAGCGGCCGGGACGGTTGGCAGGCGGCGAGGGCGCTTTGGGCCAGGAATCTCGGCGGCCGGATCGGTCTCGCCTTCGCCCGCCAGGCGGCGATGAAAGCCTCGAACAGAGGACAGGCGACGCGCGCGCGTTGAGGGTGCGAGTCCACTGCTGGCGAGGTGAGCGGCGTAGGCGCGAACGTCGCTGCGTGCTGCCTGCGTCGGAGAGGACCCACGCGTCTCGAGCCAGCCGGCATAGTCCGTCAGGTCGGAGCGATAGGCACGGAGCGTCTGCGGGCTCGCGCCCCGCGCACGCAATGCGGTCAGGTGTTGCTCAATCGGATCCGCCACCAATGCCATCGTTGAGCATTCGCCGCGAGGCGCCCAAGTCTTGCCGCGCTCAACCTTGCTTTGACGGATCTACCTCAGCGTCGTAGGAGGCCATTCAGCGCCATCCAACCCATCCATCCCGCAAGCACGACTGCGCCAATCGTGACCACCGCGAGTCCGCCCTGCCAGGCCGACCAGGCGATGACGAGGAGCCCCAGAGCGATGATCCCGAAGAGAATGCGCATGCCCATGCGTGCACGTTGCCATGTGGGCGGGCAGACGTCCACTCGGTAACGGGCAATTAACGGTCATACTATGTGCTCGTTATGCGTCGCTTTTTTCTCGTAGCACTCGTCACAGCGCTGGCTCTGATCGCCACTGTTGTTCCCGCACAGGCCTCGTCGCTGCAGACACGTGTGGTCGGCGGCTCGCCGGCCGCGATCGCGGAGATGCCATGGATTGTCTATCTCGAGGCGAACGTCTCAAAGAGCAATTCGTGGGCCTGTGGTGGCACGATTGTTGGCACGCGCTACATCCTTACGGCAGCGCACTGCGTCGTCGACAAGGGGATCACGATCCCCGCCACGGCCCTGTCGGGTGTTGCGGGACGCGTCGACTTGCGGGGCGAGGACGGGACGCCATTTACGGTCGCTCGCATTGCCGTCAATCCGCAATATGCGCGCCAATCGGGAAGCGAAGGCGGCCCGTACGACTCTGCGCTGATCGAGACCACGACCGATCTCCCAGGCCCTGCTTTAGCGCTCGCGACAACGGCGGATGCGCGGTACTACGCCGCCGGAGTGACCGCCCGCATAGCTGGCTGGGGTCTGACCTCCACGGCAGGCGATGGGACGGACGTGCTGATGCAGGCGACGCTCCCGATCGTCGGCGATCAGGAGTGCGCTGACAGCGATCAGGTGACGCTCGCCGAAGCCACAAAGATGGTCTGTGCTGGATTCCGCGAGGGTGGGATTGACTCGTGCCAAGGCGATAGCGGCGGACCGCTGACTGTCCTTGCTGGTACGGAGACTCCAGACCCCGCCGACGATCGCCCGCTGCTCGCAGGCATCGTGTCTTGGGGCTACGAGTGCGGAGCGGCGAATCGTCCGGGTCTTTACACCCGGGTCGCGACGCTAACGGGTTGGGTCACACCTCTGCTGGCGGGCGATGCGGTTGCGTGGGCGCAGTCCTCGGACCAGTCGCCGCCAAACGTGAAGGTGCGTAACGCGCGGCAAGTGCCAGGCGCCAAAGTCAAACTGCGCTATCGCGTGACGGGCGAAACCGGCAAGACGCGCGAGCTGATCACCATCCGCCGTACGAAGGGCGGTACCGTGCTGCGTCGCGTCTCGACCGTTGCTGCCATCAATCCCGCTGGTGTGGACAGTCTTGTGCGCTGGCCTGTGCCGCGTAGCTTTGCCTACGGCAAGTACGTCTGGTGCATTACCTCCAAAGACAGCATCGGCAATGTCTCGGACTTGACCTGCGCGACGCTCACCGTCGGCTAGCCGCGCGTGTCACGCAGCTCAGTTGCTGTTAGGTTTCTCCCATGAGCACCCCGCCGATTGATAAGAAGGCCCTGGCCGCAGCCCGCGTGGAGGTCGCTGCGCTCTTGCGCATCTCCGCTGTCCACGGCTACAACGAGGGTATTGATAATCATTACTCGCTCGCGCTTGATGGCCACGACGACGTCTTCTTGCTCAATCGCTACGGCCCGCACTGGTCGGAGATGAAGCCGAGCGACATTCTGCTCGTCGATCTTGAGGGCAATGTTCTGGATGGCTCGGGTGGTGGGCAAGTGACTGCGATCCAGATTCATCGTCAGATCCATGCCGCGCGACCAAATGCCCGCTGCGTCATGCACACGCACATGCCGTACGCCACCGCGATCGCCTGCACAGAGGACGGTTTTCTGACGCGCCTAACGCAGAACTCGATGTCGTTCCATGGTGCCGTTGCCACGCTCGATTACGGCGGCCAGGTCCAAGAAGAGGACGAGGGCACACGCCTCGCACGCGCGGTTGCCAAGGGCGCCAACGTTTTGTTCTTGCGCAACCACGGCGTGATCATTGTCGGCTCGACGCCTGCAGAGGCATGGTTGCGTACGTACTTCCTCGAGCGCGCCTGCGAGATGCAGATTCTCGCCCAGTCGACGGGTTCCAAATTGGTGTTGGGCAAAAAATCCGTTGCCGAGCGCACGGCAAAGCAGTGGACCGAGGCGTCCGACGTCGAGTCGCCGCTGCTGTTTACCGCCATGAAGCGCCTGCTCGACCGCGATCAGCCCGGTTGGAATCGCTAGCTAAAAGATATCGGCCGGATAACGATCGGAAACGAAAAGTCGGAGCACGAGTAGCTCGAAAGCACTGGATGAAGAGTAGAGATGACGAACGTCACAATTGGAGTACCAGTTGAGCGAGCTGCCGACGAGCATCGCGTTGCCTTGGTTCCGACGATCGTGGAGTCGCTCGTGGGGGACGGATTTCGCGTCCTCGTCGAGGGTGGCGCAGGCGTAGCGGCTGGCTATAGCGATGAGGCCTACGTTGCTGCCGGAGCGGAACTCGTCGGCGACGCCGCGGCGACGCATGCTGGTGCCACGCTGATCGCGCGCGTTTCGCCCCCGTCGGCCGACGAGCTGGCGTCCCTAACTGCTGCTCACACCGTCATCTCGTTGCTCGATCCGCTTGGCGATGTGGCGCGGACACAACGCCTGGCAGAGACGGGAGCAACCCTCTTCGCCTTCGAGTTTATGCCCCGCACGACGCGGGCACAGGCGATGGATGCACTGTCCTCGCAGGCTACGGTCGTCGGCTATCACGGTGTGCTGCTGGCTGCCGATCGAGCGCCACGTCTATTCCCGTTGCTGATGACAGCGGCGGGTACGGTCAAGGCGCGTAGCGTGCTAGTGCTGGGGGCCGGCGTGGCGGGTCTGCAGGCGATTGCGACCGCGCGGCGTCTCGGTGCTGTGGTGACGGCGTTCGATGTCCGAGCCGCCGTCAAGGAGCAGGTCGAATCGCTTGGTGCACGCTTTCTCGCCATCGATGTGGCGGGTGAGGAGCAGGCGGGTGGCTATGCGACCGGGCTCGATGAGGCGCAGCACAAGCTCGAGCAGGAGGCGCTGGCTCGAGCCTGCGCCGACGCTGACATCGTGATTTGCACCGCACAGATTCCCGGCGCGCGGGCGCCCGAGTTGATCACGGAAGCGGCCGTGCGTTCGATGCGACGCGGCAGCGTGATCGTCGATCTTGCTGCCTCCACGGGCGGCAATTGTGCCTGCACCGTGGCGGGACAAGAGGTCGACATCGATGGTGTGCTGGTGCTCGGGCCGAGCAATCCTGCGGCGGCGATTCCTGGCACCGCCAGCGACCTCTATGCGACGAACGTCCGCGCCTTCGTGCGGCTGATCGCGCCGGGCGCCGTGCTGGCGCCCGATTGGGACGACGAGATCGTGGCGGGAGCGTTGATTGCGCGTGGAGGAGCAGTGGTTGCTGGCCGCGTCATCGAGCGCCTTGCAGATACGGGAGGTGCGTCGTGAGTCTGATTACTGAACTGGTGATCCTGGTGCTTGCCGCCTGGGTTGGGATCGAGGTCATCTCGAAGGTTCCACAGATGCTGCACACCCCACTGATGAGCGGGACGAACGCGATTCATGGCGTCGTGATCGTTGGCGCGATTCTCGTTTTGGGCGCGGCAGCGGGCGGAACGGTTGAGACGATCTGTGGCATCGTCGCAGTCGCCTTTGGTGCCGCAAACGTTGTTGGTGGCTTCGTCGTGACCGATCGCATGTTGCAGATGTTCCGTCGTCGTCCGGAGCCGCCCAAGGAGGGCCAAGGATGATGCGCGACGACCTGATCCAAATTGCGTACCTCGTCGCGGCTTTCTGCTTCATCCTCGGCCTGCGCTGGCTTTCGTCGCCACGCACAGCGCGCAAAGGCAACCTCGTCGCTGCGCTCGGCATGTTGATCGCGATCGTTGCGACGCTGGTCGATGGTCGCGTCGTCGGGTACACGTGGATTGCGATTGCCGCGTTCGTCGGCGGTTCGATCGGCGCACTCGTGGCGCGACGCGTGCAGATGACGGCGATGCCGCAGCTGGTGGCGTTGCTGAACGGCCTCGGCGGTGGCGCCGCGGCGTTGATTGCAATCTCGGAGTACCACGTTGCCGGTGCCGCTGGTGAGGCAAGGCTGGGTGCGGTAATCGCCGTTTCGGTGATGTTTTCCACCATCGTCGGCTCGATCTCTTTTGCCGGTAGCCTCGTGGCGTTTGGCAAGTTGCAGGAACTGCTGCCTGGGCGCCCGATCACGTGGCCTGCCCAAAAACTGATCAACGGGCTCGGCGCGATCGTCGTGCTCGGACTGGCCGCCTACGCCTCCTTCAACATCAACGATCCGCTGCTCTGGTTGGCTGCCGTGCTCGCGCTGCTGCTGGGAGTCTCCGCGGTTCTGCCGATTGGCGGAGCCGACATGCCGGTCGTGATCGCGTTCCTCAACGCCTGCACGGGTCTGGCCGCAGCGGCGACGGGCTTTGCGCTCGGTAACAGTCTGTTGATCATCGCGGGTGTGCTCGTTGGCGCCAGCGGCACGCTCCTCACGCAGCTGATGTCGAAGGCGATGAATCGCTCGATCGCGAGCGTTCTGTTTGGTGCATTTGGTGGTGGGGGTGGAACCGGCTCGGGTGTCAGCGCGACGGGCGAGGTACTGCCAGTGCTCGAAATAACGGCCTCCGACCTGGCCGCTCAGCTGGTCTACGCGCGTCGCGTGATGATCGTTCCGGGCTATGGACTCGCTGTCGCCCAGGCGCAGCATCCTGTGCGCGAGCTGGCCGATCTCCTGATCGAGCGTGGTGTCAGCGTCGCCTTTGCCATCCATCCCGTGGCGGGTCGCATGCCGGGGCACATGAACGTCCTGTTGGCCGAGGCCGACGTGCCGTACGACCAGCTGCTCGAGATGGAGGAGGCTAATCCCGACTTTCCTCAGACCGATGTCGTGCTGGTCATCGGCGCGAACGATGTGGTCAATCCGGCTGCACGCGACGATGAGAACAGTCCGCTTTACGGCATGCCGATCCTCGAGGTCGACAACGCCGAGAACGTGATTGTCTTCAAGCGTTCGATGGCCTCGGGCTTTGCGGGGGTCGAGAACATGCTCTTCCACGATCCGAAGACGCGCATGCTGTTTGGTGATGCACGCAAGAGCCTGACGCAGCTCGTTCAGGATGTGCAGGCGGTCTAATCGCTAGGGTGTTGGGGTGATCGGCGATACCGACCCCAA
>Ga0209086_10002778_pt1 | contig 13520 bp, 10 predicted proteins | sample M_130207_XF_Meta_FD_187312 | JGI IMG/M metagenome (GOLD analysis project Ga0209086, IMG submission 187312) | Freshwater microbial communities from Lake Montjoie, Canada to study carbon cycling - M_130207_XF_MetaG (SPAdes) (version 2) | ecosystem: Environmental > Aquatic > Freshwater > Lake...
AGCAGAATTGGTACTGCTCGAATTGGTTAAAGTGCCATCAGGCAATAGGGTACTACTTAAGGACTCACCAATAGTAGTATTGTGTTGATTGGTTATACTTGGCGTATACTTATAAGAAAAAGATTCCGACACTTTATTATCAATCGTAAACCCAATTTTTAGTTGTTGATTTCTATTGGTCGTATTGGATTGATTGCTGCGATTGAATAAATTTCCAGGTGTTAAATTTTGAGTAAACGAATTATTTAAATTATTTCTTTCTACATCACTGGTATTGGCATTGGCATTAAAATCCATTTTTTTATCATTCAATACATTGGAATAATTTCCACCCAATGAATAAGTATTGGCTACTCCTTGTGAATTGGCATCCGTTCCTCCACCCCCATTAAAATTAAGCACCATACCTCCACCACCTCTTCCTCCGCCACCTCCTGAAAAATTGGCCATATCCCCATTAGAAAAAGCCTGTCTATTGGTATTATTCGCAGTACCAATTAAGGAGAACTGTTCGTCATTATTAATCCGATTAATATTTCCTTGTGCATCAAATCGGCCTGGAGTACCTGCACTACCATTTACTTTTCCAAAGGTGGATTGTTTTCGATCTTTCTTAGTTTTAATATTTATTGCCGTTTCTTCATTGCCATCATCAATGCCCGTAAACATGGCTTGATCCGATTTGCGATCATATACTTGAATTTTATCAACGGCATCTGCGGGTAAATTTTTAGTGGCCATCTTTGGATCTCCTGTGAAAAATTCTTTCCCATTTACAAATACCTTGGTCACTGATTTCCCATTAACAGTAATGGCTCCAGCCTTATCTACTTCAATACCTGGCATTTTTTTTAACATATCCTCGACTACTGCATTGGGAACCGTTTTAAAATTTTCAGAGTTAAATTCAATAGAGTCTCCATTGATTACCACCGGAGGCCTTCGAGCCGTCACCGTTACAGTGCTTACCTTGCTGGCATCCTCTAAATAAATATTATTTAAGTCAAGTGTAGGATTGGCGCCTGTTTTAAAAGCCACCCATTGTTGTTGATACCCTACATAGGAAATAGATAATAAATATTTCCCAGAGGCAATATTTTTGAGTACAAAACTGCCTTCCTCATTGCTTCTTGCAAAACTAACCAATGAAGAGTCTTTAGCACGAACTAGTGAGATGGTTGCATAAGGAAGTGCTCTTTTAGCAGAACTATCTATGATAGTACCCTGCACTTGAAAATTTTGGGCTAAACCCGCATAACTCATTAATAAAAAGCTAGTTATTGAAAATAATTTTTTGATACTTAATTTTTTCATGTTGTTAAAAATACGACTCATTTAGTAAGAAGCCATTGATTGTAGGTGAAAATACCCCTTTTATGATACTTTTTGTATAAATGTAAATACTTGAGGATGAATGGCAATAAGGCTATTAAAAATATTGAATTGTATTCCATTGATAAAATGAATATGCATGATTTTCTTATTGTGATGCTATTTAGGGTAATTAGTTTAACCCATTAATCAAATCAAGTTAAAAATAATACGAATGCCCCTTCCTATGCTTCCCTCCTCATCCATTTTTATTTCATTTTTGAGTAATTTTTAGTAAGTTTATTTACAAAACCGATTGTTATCAAAAACTCAAGAAGAAAATTTATTCAAAACGCTTCACTTGCCCTAATTGGGGCTAGTTTAAATCCTGGTGCCCTTTGGTCCAACTCCATTAAGGTAGAAGTTAAAAGACTCATTGGCATTCAGTTGTATTCGGTTCGTGACGATATGGGGAAGAATCCATTGAAAACTTTGACTGCTTTATCAAAAATGGGTTATCAATATGTCGAACACGCCAATTATATTAATCGTAAATTTTATGGTTGGAGCGCCTCGGAATTTAAAAAAATATTAAATGACCTAGGTGTAAAAATGCCAAGCGGCCATACCGTAATGAGCTCCAAGCATTGGGACAATTCCATCAAAGATTTTACTAAAGAATGGAAATACACCGTAGAAGATGCGGCCACTTTAGAACAAACCTATGTGATTAGTCCCTCTATCGATGAAAAATTAAGAAGCAGCTATGATGGCTTAATGTTACAACTAGATATATTTAATAAATCTGGGGAATTGTGTAAGGCCAATGGAATGAAATTTGGTTACCACAATCATGATTTTGAATTCAAAGAAAAGTTCAATGGCAGTTTGGTATACGATTTAATACTACAACATACCGATCCAAATTTTGTAATTCATCAATTAGATTTTGGCAATATGTATGGTGCTGGAGGCAGAGCAGCAGAATGGATTACTAAATATCCAGGGCGCTTCCAATCTTTACATATTAAAGATGAAATAAAGGCAGAAAAAGGAGAAATGAATGATGGATACGAAAGCACCATCTTGGGAACAGGCGTAGTGGATCCTAAAAAAATTGCCTTATTGGCTAAAAAAATAGGAGGATCTATTCACTTTATTGTTGAACAAGAATCCTACCAGGGCCTTACTCCTTTGGAATGCGCAAAAAAAAATTTAGAAATTATAAAAACCTGGGGTATATAATAGACTTCTTAAATGGTATAAAAGCACAAACCCTAAAATGTTTGTGCTTTTTTTATGCTTAACTTTAAATAGTCAATTTTTCTACTTATTCAATTTAACTACTATGAAAAATTTTAGAATTGGTTTGTTTACTTTATTGCTATTGGCCTATTATAGCAAAACTGTACAAGCTCAACAAATTAAAACATCAGATATAGCTAGATGGAATAAGCACGCCAACCAAGTTAAAATTATTAGAGACGAATGGGATATTCCACATATTTATGGCAAGACCGACGCCGATGCCATTTTTGGTTTAATGTACGCCCAATGTGAAGAAAATTTTAGTCAAATAGAATTGAACTATTTAGAAATGCTAGGGCGTACTGCCGAAGTCAAAGGGAGCATAGCAATATACGAGGATCTAATGATGCGTCTTATTCAAGATAGTGTTGAAGCCATTAAAGATTATAACAATAGCCCTATTTGGTTTAAAAATTTACTACAAGCACATGCCGATGGTTTGAATTATTATTTATACAAACACCCCGAGGTGCATCCTAAAGCCATTACTTTTTTTAAACCCTGGTATCATTTAATGTGGACGGATGGAAGTGTTTCTCCAACAAGGACTGGAGGCATTACCACAGAAGATGTTGCTGGTTTTTATGGCGATAAAAATAAACTAGCCATACATACCCGTCCAAATTTTGAAGAAAAAGAAAGTACGGGGTCTAATGGCTTTGCGATTGCGCCCAAGCATAGTAAAAATGGAAATGCCCTATTGTACATTAACCCACACGTACCTTTTTATTTTAGATCAGAAATGCATATGAATAGTGAAGAAGGTTTAAATGTTTATGGTGCAGTTACCTGGGGTCAAATGTTTATTTACCAAGGTTTTAATGAAAAATGTGGATGGATGCACACCAGCAGTTACGCAGATGTAGCCGATGTATATGAAGAAAAAATAAAACAAAATAAAACAGGCTGGGTATCATTCTATGAAAAAGAAGAAAAAAAAATTACCCAAAGAATCATTAATGTAAAATATAATGAGGCGGGAGTAATCCAATCAAAATCATTTAATACTTATAAAACAATTCATGGCCCGGTGATGGGAAGTAAAAATGGCAAATGGTTAAGCCTTCAAGAAAACAATCGTTCTTTAAATGCTTTAATGGAATGTTGGATTAGAACTAAAGCAATTAATTTAAAATCTTATCAAAAAGCATTATCCTTTTTAGCCAACAATAGCAATAACACTGTTTTTGCAGATGGAGAAGGTAATATTGCTTATTGGCATGGTAATTTTATGCCTAAAAGAAACACCAAATACGATTATAGTTTACCCGTAGATGGATCTATGGCAAGCACCAACTGGAAAGGAATTCATACATTAAATGAAATAGTGCAAAGTATTAATCCACTCAATGGGTGGCTACAAAATTGCAATGCCACTCCTTTTACAGTGGCTGGGGTCAATAGTCCCCGGGCCAATCAGTATCCTGCTTATATGGCACCTGATGGTGAAAATGGTCGAGGCATTACTGCCGTAAAATTGTTAGAAAAAATAGATAAAATAAGTTTGGATGACTTAATTCAACTTGGATACAATAAACACATGTCAGCCTTTGACGTTTTATTGCCTTCATTTTTAGAGTATGCAAAAACTATTTCACTCAATGAAAAAGAAAAAAAAGCCATTCAATATTTAAGCAACTGGAATCATGATGGCGATACAGCTTCCATTGCAACCACCCTTGCTATTGAATGGGCTACCGAATGGGCAAAAGAATTACCGCCAGCACCTACCGAAGAAACAAGTACCCACATTTGGAAAAAATATGAGCGAATGGTAAACACTATACCCAATGAAAAAAAATTAGCGCTTTTAAATAAAACACTCACTCAATTAGAAAAAATCTATGGTGCTTGGGAAATAAATTGGGGCAGCATTAATAGATATCAAAGAGTTAATCCAGGAGAAAAGTTTGATGATCAATTGCCTAGTTTAGCAGTTGCTCAAGCTTCTTCTAAATGGGGTACCCTTCCCGCTTTTGAAAGTAAAAGACAAGAGAATACTCATAAAAGATATGGTTATTCAGGCAGTAGTTTTATTGCAGCTATTAGTTTTGGGAAAAAACTAGAAGCTAAAACAATCATCACTGGAGGACAAAGTCGTTTTGCTAATTCCACTCATTTTACTGATCAAGCTCAACAATACCTAGCAGGTGATTTTAAAACCATCCATTTTTATAAAGAAGACGTTTTAGCACATGAAGTAATATCATATAAACCTGGATTGACCAGGTAGTGATCATATAGTTTGGATATAAATGCTACTTTAACCAATCCTGCTAAATTTTTAACTTCTAGCTTTTGCATCATCTTAGTTCGATGCCCTTCAACGGTTCTTTTGCTATGCCCCACTTCATAAGCAATTTGCTTGCTAGAAGCTTCTTCACAAATACGAACCAGGATATATTTATCATAGGTATGCAATTGATGTACTTTTTGGATTAATTTAATTTTTTCAATATGATGCACCATGGAAAATAGCTTATCCGCAATGATAGAACAGAAATATATTTTATTAAGTCGGGTCATTTCTAAAGCCTTGGACCATTCCTGCTTTGTTACATTTCGGGAGATGACCACCGAGATGCCATTGTCAACGAGTTGATACAAATGAGCATCATCTTGCTCATTAAAGATGACCATAATAGACATTTTTTTCCTTAGTGCATTTATTTGAACCATGGCATCAGAATGACCATAATCAAACAAGGAGCTATCCACTACTAAAACTATAGATAAGGCTTGTTGGTTTTTATCTTTGGCCATAAAACCATCCAACTCTTTTAAGCTTTTAATGATATGATAGCCCATTAACATTGGATTGTCTTTAATAAGTAAGCCACAACCCATGGCATACACACTTTGTTGATCACATAAAATAACTTGACTTTGCATAAATTATTGATTGGATGATTGATACTGCAATAAAACAATATTTTTATAACCTCTTGATATACAAAGTACTATCTTTTATAAATGGTTATTAAAACCATTGTAATTGGCCCTATTCATGTATTTTCTAATGTAGAATTGAATTGCATAGTATCAATGAAAAATAATAGCAACAAGTAGTTATTAAATTAACCCCTATAATTATTTGTCAGTATTATATATTTTATAACTTCATTGAATATTATACTAACCCCTTTACATAGCGTTGACATCAATTCGTAACTTATTTTACCCTTTTGTTCCAGTAGGACATTTGAAAGTGTGGGTCTTGGCCCCAGCCTTGGATAATCCAGATCCCAATTTGGCCTATTATTATGACTTTAGTCAAAGTATTGAAGAATATACGCGCGTATTTGAACAATTAGATTTACCCTGGAAATGGCAACCCGTTTCTTTAGAAACTTATAAAACCGTTGTTCAAGAAATTGCACATGAAAGAGAAAAAGGAATTTACTTTCCTGTTGTTTTAAATTTATGTGATGGGGATGAAATTAATGGCGCTCCTGGCGTATCTGTCATTAAAGCATTAGATGCAAAGCAATTGGTATATACTGGAGCCAATGATTATTTTTACGATATCACTACTTCTAAAATCCCAATGAAAGAGGCTTTTGATTTAGCAGGTGTAGCTACACCAAAATGGAAAGCCATTAGAACCAATGACATCAATGAAAAAGAATTGCTTAGAAATTTAGGTAGCCCATTAATTGTCAAGCCTGCTGTTTCTGGTGGAAGCTTGGGTGTAGGTGTAAAAAATGTAGTGGAAACGCCCTCAGAATTAAAAACTCAACTAACTAAAATGTTTGAGGGCTACCGAGGCTGGAATTTAGTGACAGACGGAATTCTAGCTGAATCATTTATTGAAGGGCCTGAATATACGGTGATGATTGTAGGAAGTCATACCCACCCAGAATATGCAAAAATTTATCCTCCCATTGAAAGAGTTTTTCATGCCTCACTTCCTGAAAAAGAAAAATTTTTATCCTTTGATCGCTTATGGGAAATATATGAAGAAGAAACCCCTATGCCTGAGGAAGAAAATTTTTACCAGTATCAAATAGGAGACGAAGCTATAAAAATGGCTGTTCAAAAAATTTCTTGGGATGCTTATGTGGCTGTGAATGGTACTGGTTATACTAGAGTGGATGTTCGCATTTGTAATAAAACTGGTATTCCGTATGTATTAGAAGTGAACGCGCAATGCGGTATAAGTGAAGATGAAAATTTTACTTCTATTGGTGCTATTTTAAGATATGCAAATCAAAGTTTCACAGAATTAGTAGTACATATTATTAATGACGCATTTGTAAGAAGAAAAAAATAAAATTATGCGTGCCCTTCCCTTATTGAATCATCCAGAAAGTTTTAAAGATTTAAAAATTTGTGTCCTTCAACCAGACTATTCCACTTCTGGTGTTGATTATCAATATTACGATCCCAAGAGAGATTTATCGGCTATTATGCCAGAAGCACATATCGATCATATTTATTTAAATAAGTTAACCACCTATCAGCAGTTAAAAGAATTAAAGGATAAAAACTATGATATCTATATTAATCTATGTGAAGGTTATTTAGAATGGAAAGTGCCTTCTATTGATGTTATTATAAGTATGGATTTATTAGGATTGCCCTATACTGGGCCCAATGCGAATTTATACGACCCTCCCAAAACCATTATGAAGTATTTGGCTTTTTGTGAAGACGTGGTTACCCCGGCGCATATACTTATTGAATCTTTGGAGGATTTGGATCAATTGCCTGGTAATTTAAAATTCCCTTTGTTTGTTAAACCTGCTAAAGCGGGTGATAGTTTAGGAGTGGATGACGCTTCTAAAGCAACCAATATCGAGGACTTAGTGGTAAAGGTTAAAAATATTGTGTCTGAATTTGGTTCGGCCTTGGTGGAGGAATACATTGATGGTCGAGAGTTTACCGTATTAGTTTGTGGTAATGCAGACGGAAAAACTTGTACCAGTTTTGTTCCAGTGGAATATATTTTCCCTGTAGGTTTTAGTTTTAAAACCTACGCTTTAAAAACATCCGAATTACATCCTACAGCCAATATTCCAGTAACAGAAACAGCCTTAGCCAATAAATTAAAAAGTATTGCAGAGCAAGTTTTTATGTCTTTTAATGGGGTCGGTTATGGAAGAATGGATTTTAGAATGAATGACAAAGGGGAGATTTTCTTTTTAGAAATTAATTTTACCTGTTCTGTTTTTTATGCGCAAGGCTATGAAGGATCGGCCGATTATATTTTACTACATGATGGCATTGGACAAAGAGGCTTCTTAGAAAGAATTATTATTGAGGGTATGTCAAGGTATAGTAGAAAAGAAAAATTATTTACTATTAAAGGAAATGCCATTGCTGGTTATGGCATGTATGCAAAATGGAATTTGCCTAAAAATACTTTATTGTTTAAAGGGGAAGAAAAATCACAACGCATTGTAAGTAAAAAATTCGTTGATGAAAATTGGGACGAAAGAGAAAAATTAAATTTCAGAAGATACGCCTACCCTATTAGTTCAGAGGTTTATATTTTATGGGATTTACAACCCGAAGAGTGGTCCCCACAAAATCATCATTGCGATGCCAACTGTACCTACAAAGGTTTAAATTTATATGTGAATAGAGACATTAAAAAGGGAGAAGAGCTTACTTTAGATTACGGTAGCTTCTTAGATGAAACCATGGAGCCTTTTAACTGCCATTGTGGTGCTGCTCATTGCCGTGGGCTTATCAAGGGCACGGCTAAAATAAAAGGCTAGTGCGCTCTGTTTGAGTTACTTATTTTTGTAAATACCTATTGTGTTTTATTTATTGTGCATTTTCACGTAACTTAATTCCAACGATTACTACTTATGGGTAAATTTCAATCTCCTGCTTTTATTGAACCCTTCTCTCCTTTTTGGTGGGAATGTATGCTGGTGGTTACCTTAATTATTGTTTTGGTAGTAAGGCTTCCTCTGCATTTTAAAAAATTACAACATAAAAATTACGCTGTCTTTTTAGCCATTTTTTTTATGATTAGTTTTATTATCGAAAACTATTACAATTTGATACATGGGTTTTGGAATATTCAACAACATTTACCAGTTCACTTATGCAGCATTAGTTATTTTATGTGTGTTGCTTTATTACTAAATTACAAACAGTGGCTGGCCGAATGTCTTTATTATTGGGGATTAGCCGGGGGCATTCATGCTATGCTTACACCAGAATTTACCGTGGGGATGGAGGGGTATAATTTTTATGCTTACTTTATTGACCATGGTGGTCTCTTGCTCGTCATTGCTTATATGATTGTTCATTTAAATTTTAGACCAAGGCCAAGGTCTTGGATTTGGGTATTGGGCTATACCCAATTAGTAGCAATTGGTGTAAGCGTTATCAATTATAGTGTTGGGGCTAACTATATGTATTTATCTGCAAAGCCAGCAGTCAACAACCCATTTGTTATTGGCGAATGGCCCTATTATATAATTATACTTGAAGCTGTTGCAGTACTTCATTTTTTGGCTTTCTATTGGCCCTTTCATAAAAAGAATAAAGCCCTGTTAAAAGCTTGATTAAATTTCTTCAATCCTTTTTGCTTTATCATCTATCACTAAATCAAAATTAGGTTTGGTAGGACTTCCATTGGGACAATAGCCTGTGATTAATTCATTAAATTTACAACCCCATTGATTAAGCTGAGAAAGAGTTAATTCCCTTAAATCTCTTTTGGAGCTTTCACCACGACCCGTCCAATAAGTAATATGCCAGCCTTCCTCAAATAACTTATTAATTTTAGCAATATGTTCAAAATTGGGTTCGGCTAGTTCATATACCCGCTTATCAGAATAAAAGCAGATAGTTTCATCAATATCAACTAAAGCTTTCTTAGAACCAAACCTTTTGGACTCCATCATTGTTATTTATTTTAAATGTATTAAACTGAGGCAAATTTAGATAGTTTCTATAAATTACAGCTTGCATTTTATCGACCACTAAAATCATTTGTAAAAAACTGCGTCTTTTCAAATTTTGAACAAAATTAACCCTTCCATCATGAGATTATTTTTTTTATCACTTTTTGTAGGTCTACTACAATTCGCCTCTGCTCAAAACACTAGCAATCCTACTATAAGAACTGATAAAATTACCATTGCACGTGACACTTATGGGGTCCCTCATATTTTTGCACCCACAGACCCAGAAGTAGCTTATGGATTGGCTTGGGCGCATGCCGAAGATGATTTTACCACCATACAAACCCTGATACTTACCGGCAAAGGGAAGTTGGCCACTTATTTAGGTAAAAAGGGCGCACCTATTGATTATGTTGTAGGCTTACTCAATACTAAAGCAACGGTGATGGCGCAAATAGATCAATTGGACCCCGCTTTTTTACAATTGGTTCGTGGGTATTTGTTGGGTTTAGAAGCTTATGCAAAAGCACACCCAAAAGATATACTCAATAAAAATGTATTTCCTATTAGCATAGAAGAATATTTATCGGCTACTGTTTTTTCAGTGGCTGTATTTTGTGGTGTAGACAAAGCTTTGCCAAAAATTTTAAATGGTACCATTCCGGCATTGCCTGGATTTACAGGAGAAGGAAGTAATTCCATTGCAGTACATTCCAGCAAATCTGCTTCTGGTGAAAATATGTTGCTCATTAATGCACATCAACCCATTGAAGGCGCTACTGCTTTTTATGAAGCACATCTTCAAAGTGAAGAAGGCTGGAATATTTTAGGAGGATTATTTCCAGGTGCCCCCTTAATATTTCATGGTGTAACACCCAATTTAGCTTGGGCACATACAGTAAACTTGCAAGATAAAATTGATGTTTATCAATTGCAAACCGATCAACAACATCCAGGACAATATAAAGTGGATGGAGAATGGCTGAAGCTTGAAAAAAGAAAAATAAAATTAAGTATTAAGGGCATTCCGTTTCCTATTTACAAAACGGCTTATACTTCTATCTATGGGCCTACTGCAGCTAGCCCTAGTGGCGAATATTTTTCGATGCGATTGCCTTCCTTAATGGATGCAGGTGCTTTACAACAATGGTATGCCATGAATAAAGCGCAAAATTTTACACAATTCAAAGCCGCCTTAACACAGAACCATCTACCAATGTTTAATATTATATACGCAGATAAAAAAGATACTATTTTTTATATCTCCAATGGGAAAATGCCCTATCGTAATGCAGATACTAGTTATCATTGGAATGCTACTTTACCAGGAAATACACGTGCAACACTTTGGACAAAGTTTAAACCTTTAAGTGCACTGCCTCAATACTTAAATCCAAAAAGTGGTTACTTATTCAATACCAATCATTCGCCTTTTTTAGCCACTGCCGAAAATGAAAATTTAAACCCAGCCAATTTTGACGCTTACGATGGGTATGAATTGGTCCATAACAACCGAAGTCGTCGTGCTAAAGATTTAATTGACCAATTAAATAAGTTTAGTTACGACGATTTAAAACGCATCAAATTTGATCGTCAACTTCCTGCTAAAATTTTATACCCTTATGGATTTACAGCAGACACTTTATTTATATTGGATGAAAATAAGTACCCGCAGCTAGCACCTCTTATTCTAAGTTTAAAAAAATGGGACCATCAAGCCATTGCCGAAAGCAATGGAGCACTCATTTACAATTTAGCTTACTATTATGTACCTAAATTAATGAAAGACCATAAGACTGATAAATTGACAATCGAAGAAGCGGTGGCTACCTTTGAGTTCATCTATCAATTCTTAATGAAAAATTACCAACGCCTAAATGTTACTTTAGGAGAAATGCAACGTTTGGTGAGAGGAGATGAAAACTGGCCACAAAGCGGTATGCCCGATGTATTGGCTGCTGTACAAACAGAACCATTTGGAAATGGGCAACGTAAAATGAATAGCGGTGATGCTTATATTGGATTTGTTCGCTTCCCTAAAGATGGCAGCCTGCCGCTTATTGAAACGGTGAATACTTTTGGCGCAAGCTCCGTAAAAGGGAATCCACACTATGCTGATCAAAGAGCCATGTATCAAGCACAACAAGTAAAAAAAATGACTTTGGATAAAGAGGAAGTATTAAAAAAGGCAGAACGCAGCTACCATCCTCAATAGATTTATTCCTTTCTATATAATTAGAGCCGAGCGGTAATAATGCTTTTGTCTAAAAAAGCCTTCGTATCATAGATAACCGTATCAATGGATTTTTTCAAACTCGAATAATTTAATGACTTAAAAAAGTCGTGCGCTACAGTTAATACAATAGCGTCATAAGTAGTTAATTGATGTGTTAATTTTATTTGATGCTTTTCAAGTATTTCATTCGCATTGGCAAAAGGATCAAATGCGAATACTTCCAACCCTTGTTCTTGTAATAAATTATAAATTTCAAAAGCTTTTGAGTTTCTAATATCTGGGCAATTTTCTTTAAAAGTAACCCCCAACAATAAAACTTTGGCACCTTTTACTTCAACTTTATTCGTAATTAGAAGTTGAACGATTTTATTGGTAACAAAAGAGCTCATTTGATCATTTACATGACGACCTGATAAAATAACTTGAGGATGATAGCCTAAGCTACTTGCTTTGTGGGCTAAATAATAAGGATCCACTCCAATGCAATGGCCACCTACTAAACCAGGCTTGAATGGTAAGAAATTCCACTTCGTTGCCGCTGCAGCTAATACATCCTGTGTATCAATATTCATTTTGTCAAAAATGAGCGCCAACTCATTGACAAAGGAAATATTAATATCTCTTTGAGCATTCTCGATAGACTTAGCCGCTTCTGCTACTTTTATATTTGGGGCTTTATGCGTACCCGCTGTAATAATACTAGCATACAAGGCATCCACCTTATTAGCTATTTCGGGCGTAGAGCCCGAAGTAACCTTAATTATTTTAGTAAGGGTATTAATCTTATCCCCAGGATTAATTCTTTCGGGAGAATAACCACAAAAAAAATCTTGATTAAATTTTAAATTACTTGCTTTTTCTACAACCGGAACGCAATCTTCCTCGGTACAACCTGGATAAACAGTACTCTCATAAATAACTAAATCCCCTTTTTTTAAAACAGTGCCCACCATCTCAGAGGCTTTTAATAAAGCACTTAGGTCTGGTTGTTTTAGTGCATCTACGGGTGTGGGTACTGTGACAATAAAAACAGTACATTTTTGTATGTCGTTTAATGTATTGCTAAAAATTAATTGATTCGCAGCTTTTATTTCTTCAGTAGTACACTGTAAGGTATCATCCACTGCTCTTTTTAATGCATCAATTCTACTTGCATCAATATCAAACCCTATGACTTTATACTTTTTACCCAATTCTACTGCTAATGGCAAGCCCACATAACCTAACCCTATAACGGCAATAGCATCGAATGTAAATTGTTGATTGTCCATTTCAAACCAAAGTTAATGGTCTACTTAGTGATGGCCATAATTTTTTTCTCCAGCAGTAATGCTAACCTTTAATCTATTTTGAGGTGGGGGTAAAGGACAAGTGGCAAATGCAGTAAATGCACAAGGGGGATTATAGGCTTTATTAAAATCTATTTCTGTATTACCACTAGCGTCCGGCTTTGGAATATCAATAAATCGGCCTGCCCCATAAGTAGTTTTTCCTGCGGTTTCATCTCCAAAAACTATAAATAAATTTGGGCCTCCCTCATCTATGACATCTAAAGTATATTCTTTATTATTAATAGTAAACAATAATTTACCTGCACTTTTTTGTGCCGTAGTTTGTCCTAATACATTGGTGATCATCAATAAACTTTGAACAGGTTGAACCAATACTGCTTTTAGGCGCCAATTAGAATCAACTGGGAAACGATTAATACCTTTAAAATTTTTTACTGCTTCGGCTTGCAAATTTCTAAATCTTACACCTACTTTGTCTTCTCGTTTAATAACTACCCAACTAAAATG
>Ga0209086_10002779_pt1 | contig 13518 bp, 13 predicted proteins | sample M_130207_XF_Meta_FD_187312 | JGI IMG/M metagenome (GOLD analysis project Ga0209086, IMG submission 187312) | Freshwater microbial communities from Lake Montjoie, Canada to study carbon cycling - M_130207_XF_MetaG (SPAdes) (version 2) | ecosystem: Environmental > Aquatic > Freshwater > Lake...
CGAAAAGGATGTCGGCGTGGCTCCCCAGCGACGACCCAAGCGTGTTGTACACCTGCGTGAGGTCGTCCCCCACGCCCGTGAGCCCCGCCTTGTTGAACACGGTGGCCGCGATCACCAGCATCGACACATTGACCAGTCCGGCGATGGTCATCGCGATGACCACGTCGACCATCTCGAAACGGAAGAGACGTCGACGCGACTCGGCGTCTGTCACGGGCACCCGACGCTGCGTGAGTGCCGAATGAAGGTAGATCACGTGGGGCATCACCGTTGCGCCGAGGATGCCCACGGCCAGCAGCAGGCTCTCGCGGCCATCGAAGCCGGGCACGAGCCCCGACACCACATCCGCACCCGACGGATCTGCAAGAAATACCTGAGCGCCGAATGCCAGCACGATGACGCCCACGAAACCGGCGATGACAGCCTCGAGGCGCCGCACTCCCCGTGACTGAAGCCCGAGAATGATGAAGGCCGCCACCGCGGTGAGCACCGCCGCCGGCAGCAGCGGAATACCGAACAGCAGGTTCAGTCCGACGGCGGCACCGATGAACTCGGCCACATCGGTGGCCATTGCCACCAACTCGGCCACACCCCAGAGGCCGAAAACCACCGGCCGCCGATAGCGAGCACGGCAGGCCTCAGCCAGGTTCATCCCCGATGCGATGCCCAGCTTGGCGCTGAGCGACTGGATGAGCATGGACATGAGGACCGCTGCGACGATCACCCACAGCAGCAGGAACCCGTACTGCGCACCCGCCGCCATGTTCGTGGCGAAATTGCCCGGATCGATGTACGCAACCGCAGCGATGAACGCGGGCCCGAGAAAGGGCGTGAACCGTCGAATACCCCGGCGGTGGCCCGCGAGCGATTCTTCAGCCGCCCGCAGCACGAGGGCATCGCCGGGAAGCGCCTCGGCTGGCCCAGGGGCCGCGCCATCGGCCGGGGCACCGGCGGCCCGCGTCCGCTTCACCCGGTCGTCAGCCATCGGCGCGGATGGTAGCGGGGGCGCCCGTCGGGTCAGCGGGTGCGTGCAGTGCGCACCAGTGAGGCCACTGGCACCCCGACCGCCGACGCCACAACGGTGTGGCCCGCGCGCACCGTCATCACCGCAACGCGGCCATCGGCGTCAAACGCCAGCACCACAGGCGCGCGGCCTCCCACCGACCGGCTGCCCGGCGGTGCGCCCAGTGGCGGGCCCGACACAACCGAGAAGGCCAGGCGGTGCCCTTCCTCCCCGTAGACGACGGTGCTCACCGTGCGGTCGGACACCCGATCGGTGCGGCGCCCCAGGGGCGCCAGCGCCTGCGTGGCAACCACGTCACGCGCCACATCGTTGCCGCCGTTGGTGGCGGTGCCAAAGGCCATGGCCACAAGCACGGCGATGAGGATGATGCCGACGCCCCACCACAGGCCACGCCCCGACTCGTCGTCGCCGACGGAATGGACGGTCGTCCCATCTGATTCGGGTGGGAACGGGTTTACCATCGCCCCGTGAACCCACTCCGGCGCGCATGGCAATCGCTTACATCGGTCCGCGGCTTCCGCCGGTTCTCGGGCATCACCGTGCTGCTCCTGTGGGTCATCTTCCCGAGCGGTGGGCTCGTGCGCCTCACCGGTTCGGGGCTCGGCTGCAGTGACTGGCCGCTGTGTAACGCGGGCGGCATCGTGCCGGCCAGCAACCAGCATGCGTGGATCGAGTTCTCCAACCGGATGTTCTCAGGCGCGGTCATCGTGGTGGTCATCATCATGGCCTGCGCGGCGTTCGGGGCCGAGGGGCGTTCGCGTGCGGCCAAGATCGGCGCGGTCGTCGCGGCGGTCGCCACGGTCGGGCAGGTGCCACTCGGTGCCATCACCGTGCTGTTCGACCTGCACCCGCTGCTGGTGGCCTCGCACTTCGCGCTGTCGCTCATCGCGCTGGCTGCTGGAGTGGTGACGTACCTCCAGGCCGCAGACGTGGCCGCGGGCGTGCGCAGGGCATTCTCGAGGGGCGCCACCTGGCTCGGGGCGCTGTTCGCGGTCGCGCTCGGCACCACCGTCGTCACCGGGATCCTCGTGACCGCAGCGGGTCCGCACTCAGGCGACCCGAAGGTCATCAAGCGGTTCGGCATGCTCGACCACGCGGCATACGTGCATGTGCGGGCGGTCGTGGCGCTGCTCATCGTGGCCATCATCGTCGGATGGTTCGTGTGGCGCCGCCGCGATGACCGGGGGCTCGTGGTGCCTGCGCTGTGGTTCATCCCGTTCTTCATCGCGCAGGTGGTGGTTGGCGAGGTGCAGTGGCACAACCACCTGCCGTGGCAGGTGGTGCTGGTGCACGTGACCATCGCGGGTGTGGTGTGGGGCCTCGGCGTCTCGATCGCCTGGCGCCTTGCGCGCCCCATCACCTCGGGCGCCGACGGCTAGCGACGCCGGCCCGTGGCCGCCTGCTGGCACGGAATGCATCGCTCGGCGTCGGGCACGATCTCCAGCCGGGCATCGGGGATCTTCTCCCCGCAGTCAACACAGATGCCGTATTCGCCACGGGCGGCGGCCTCGGCCGCGCGCGTGAGCCGCTCCTCTTCCTTCTTCAGCCGCAGGGCGGCCTGCAGCTGCCGCTCGCGCGCATCCGCATCGGTGGCCGCCTCAGCCGGGTGGTGGTGTGCATCGCTTGCGCCCCCACCATCGGCGGCGAGATCACGGGCCTCGGCGCGCTCGTGCGCCTCGCGTGCAAGGCGCTCCAGACGGGCGGCCTGATCCTCCTTCGGCATGGCCGGATCCTAGCGCCGCCGCCCGGCGCCTCCTCCCCCTTGCCGCGCCGCTAGCCTCACGTACGTGAGCGATCAAGCAGTTGAGACACAGGACCTCGTCCGGGAGTACAAGGGCGGCGTCAAAGCGGTTGACGGGGTCACCCTCAACGTCGCGTCCGGAGGCATCTTCGGCTTCCTCGGGCCCAACGGCGCCGGCAAAAGCACCATGGTGCGCATGCTCACCACGCTGCTCAAGCCCACGTCCGGCACCGCAATCGTTGCGGGGTATGACGTGGCGAAGCACCCCGACAAGGTGCGACGGCGCATCGGTGTTGCGCTGCAGGATGCGGCGATTGACCCCTACATGACCGGGCGCGAACTGCTGCGCCTGCAGGGCGTGCTGCACGGACTGCCCCGTGCCGAGTGCCGGGCCCGCGCCGAGTCGCTGCTCGAGCGCGTCGATCTGGTGGATGCGGCCGATCGCCGCGTGGGCACCTACTCGGGTGGCATGCGCCGGCGCCTCGACCTGGCGCTCTCGCTGGTGCACGAACCCCTCGTGCTGTTCCTCGACGAGCCCACCACCGGTCTTGACCCTGTTTCACGGGTGACGCTGTGGGAAGAAGTGCGGCGCCTCAACCGCGAGCACGGCACCACCGTGTTCCTCACCACGCAGTACCTCGAAGAGGCCGACCAGTTGGCCGACCGCGTGGCCATCATCGATGGCGGGCGCATCGTGGCCGATGGATCGCCCAGCGAACTGAAGGCGAAGATCGGGTTCCCGATGCTGTCGGTCGTCGCGGCGGATGGATCAACGCCCGACGACGTGAGCCGCGTGCTCGCAACCTTCGGTGAGATCGTGCCGGGTGCCGTGGAGCGCGGAGCGGCCGTGCGTCTTCCCGGTGGCTCCACGGCCATGGCCGACGCGGTGCGGGCCCTCGATGAGGCCGGCGTGCGCTTTGCCGAGGTCGACCTGACCGAGCCGTCGCTTGACGACGTCTTTCTGGCCAGCACCGGCCGCCATCTGGGTGCCGATGACGACGTGAGCGAATGAGCGCGGCCGCACTCGCCACCCGGCAGACCGCTGCGCTTGCGTGGCGGTCGATCATCACCACCCTGCGCCTGCCGCAGGCGTGGTTTCCCGCCCTGTTCTTCCCGCTCGTGCTCATGGCCATCTTCACGGCCTCGTTCGGCGGCGCGCCAGGCAACATCCCGGGCTTCCCGCCCATTCGCGGATTCCTCGACTTCGCCGTGTGCGGCGCCATCGTGCAGGGCGTGCTCATCGCAGGCACGACTGCGGGCGCGGCCTTCGCCACCGATATCGAGCATGGCTTCTTCGATCGCCTTGTGGCATCCCCCACGTCGCGCGTGTCAATCCTCACCGGCCGCCTCGGGGCGTCAGTGGCCCTGGGCGTGGTGCAGGCCCTGCTCTTCCTGAGCATCGCGGCCATCTTCGGGGCACGTGTGGAGGGGGGCTTCTGGGGCATCGTGGTGGTGGTCATCATCGCCGCCACGTTTGCCGCTGCGGTTGGTGGCCTTGGCGTGTACCTGGCAATCCGCACCGGATCGGGCGAGGCCGTGCAGGGCATGTTCCCCCTGTTCCTCGCGCTGCTCTTCTTCTCGTCGGCCTTCTTCCCCCTGGCCACCATGACCGGCTGGTACCACGCCGTGGCAGCGGTGAATCCCATCTCGTACCTGGTTGAGTCGATGCGCGACGAGGTGCTCGGCGGCGCCACCATCTGGACGGCGCTCACCGGCATCGGCATCGCCGCGGGCCTCGCCGCCATCTCCATCAGCGCGTCGGCCATCACCCTCAGGCGCAGGTTGCGGGTGGCATCGTGATGCGCACCTTCGCAGTGAGCATGGGGCTCGCCGGGCGCAACCTGCTGCTGGTGCGCCGGGTGCCGTCGGTGTTCATCCCGTCGCTCATCATGCCGCTGTTCATCCTGGTGGCAACCGCCGGGGCGTTTCACGGCATCGGGGCACTCCCGGAGTTCGCCGGCGCGTCGTATCTGGCGTTCACCATCCCCATGGCCGCGACCATGGGCGCCGGTTTCGCCGGCATCAACTCGGGCATGACGCTGGCGCGCGACCTCGAGGGTGGGTTCTTCGATCGCCTGCAATCGAGCCCAGCGCCCCGAATCGCGCTGATCATGGGGCCACTCATGGCCGCCATGGCGCGCAGCGTGTTCACCACCACGATCGTGTTCATCGCAGGCATGATCGGCGGCGTGTGGCTGCCGGGGCTCGCATCCACTCTGGTGATCTACGGCTTCTGCCTGCTGTTCGCCGCAGCCACCTCATGCTGGGCCATTGGCGTCGCCTTGCGCGCTCGCACAGTGCAGGCCGCACCAATCATGCAGTTGGTGGTGTTCCTGTCCGTGTTCATGTCGGTGGCCTACGTGCCGGTTGACGCACTGCACGGCTGGCTGGGGCAGGTTGCCCACTACAACCCGGTGACCTACATCCTCACGGCATCACGATCGGCCGAGCTCACCGGAACGATCATCTGGAGCCAGACGTGGCCCGGACTCGTGGCAAGCGCCGGATTGCTGCTGGTGCTTGGCGCCTGGGCCCTGCTGCCGCTCACGCGGCTGAACGACCGCTAGCCCCAGCGGCTATCGACGAGGCCCGAATGCCCTGATCGGAATGACGATGGTGCCACCGCACCGTGCGCCGGCGTCGCCGGCAGTGGGCTCGACGTTGACCCGGAACTTGGGCACGGCCCCCGAGAAGTCAACCTTGGCAACCACGGCCCCCGTGCGTCCGCTCAGTGCATCGGTCTCGGCGAACCGGGCAGTGAGCACGTTGCGGGCGTTGAAGCGCGCGGACGACGGGAAGTGGTTTCCCCCATCGAAGTACGCGTTGTAGTACTGCCCCTGATCGTCCTGGCAGTCGAGGCTGAAGTTGAACCGGGCCTTGGTGACGCGCCGATTGCGAATGGTCAGCAGCACATCCTGCGGTGCGTTGGGCGTTGAGAGCCCCGTCTGGTCGTACATCACGCGATCGATCTGACCGGCCCACCGACCATTTGTGGGAAGCACGGCGCCCATGGCGGGTACAGCCGTCGCGAGGGCGATGGTCCCGGCGGCGAGGGCGACTGCGTGGCGAGGGGTCATGTGCAAAACCATACCCCCGCAAATCCCCCGCCCGCAAGAATTGGCAAACAGTCTCGCGCCCATCGCGCACCGCGGATGTGGCCACGCTCCAGCCCGCAGCCCATCGACGCTGCGCTCTACGGCCCGAGCGTCCGCGCGAGGCGCAGCAAGCCGATGAGTGACTTGGCGTCATGCACCGTGTCGATGAGCGCGTCCAGATCGTCCAGCGGCCAGGGGACCACCGTGATCTCCTCCTCGGGGATGGGCTCGTGGTCGATCGCCGTGAGGTCGGTGGCGAGGAAACAGTGGATGTATTCCTCGAGGATGGCCGGTGCCGTGTAAAAGCCACCGAGGCTCTCCCAGTGCCCTGCGGACCGCCCCACCTCCTCGGCCAACTCCCGCTTGGCGCACTCGAGCGGAGGCTCGCCCGGCACGTCGAGCTTGCCGGCGGGCAGTTCGAGCAGGTACTCCCCCACCGCCTCACGCGGCTGGCGCACCATCAGCACGTGGTCACCATCCACCGGCACCATCACCACCGCGCCGGGGTGCGCGATGACCTCGCGGCGCACCACCAGACCGTTGGGGCGCCGGTAGTGCACCACCGACAAGTCGACCACCTCGCCCTCGTAGATCGACTCGGACGACTCGATGCCGAGCCCGTCGATGCGCTGAATGCTCACGCTGCGCTCAGGCGACAGCGCGGGCCACGATGGCCAGGGTGATGTCAACCATGCGATCGACGTCGGCGATGCGGATGCGCTCGTCCGGGGTGTGCACCGCAAACATGGCATTGCAGAGGTTGACCGCCGGGAAGCCGTTCACCAGCAAGGCATTGACATCTGAGCCGCCGCCGGACGCCACATAGCGGGGCTCGATGCCGCAGTCCTCAATCGCCTGCCGGGCCATCACCACTTGCGGGGCATCCTCAGCCAGCTGGTAGCCCGTGAAGTGGTGCTTCACGCGCACCTCGACGTCGCACTCGCACTCCGTGCCCGCCCATGTGAAGGCATCCACCATCGACGTCAGCTGACGGTCGAGGGCGTCCAGATCGCGCGAACGGCACTCACCGGTGACCGTGCACTCTTCGGGCACCACGTTGTCGGCCGACCCGCCCCGGATGGTTCCCACGTTCGCGGTGGTGGCCTCATCAATGCGGCCGAGCGGCATGGCGCTCACCGCACGCGACGCGGCGACGATCGCGCTCCGGCCCTGCTCGGGCTGAATGCCCGCGTGCGCCGCCACGCCGCGGAACGTGGCGTCGATCTCCTTGTGCGTCGGTGCGGAGGTGACGATGCCCCCAAGCTCGCCTGTGTGGTCGTACACAAAGCCGAACTCGGCCTGCAGCACCGACGGGTCGAAGTACGCGGCCCCCTGCAGACCAATCTCTTCACACGGGGTGAACACCAGCTCGATGCCGGCATGCGGAATGCCCTCGCGCACAATGCGGTCAACCGCATGCAGCATCACGGCCACAGCCGCCTTGTCGTCTCCGCCGAGGATGGCCTCGTTGGCATTGGTGAGCCACTCGCCGTCCTGCACAACCGTCACCGGCGCCAGCAGCGGCACGGTGTCGACATGCGCACAGAACATGATGGGTGTGCCGGGCGCCGTGGGTGCGAACCGGGCGATGATGTTGTTGCAGCCCGCAGGCGCCACCATCGCTGCGGCGTCGTCCTGGGTGATGGATGCGCCCATGCGCTCCAGTTCGTCGATGACCGCGTCGGCCATCGCCTGTTCCTCACCCGACGGCGAGGGGATCTCGCACAGCCGCGCGAAGAGGCTGCAGACCTCGCTGAGCCCGTCGATCACGCCGTCGCTGCGGTCGCAGCGTCACCGCCGCGCCCACCCACGTCAGCGCGGCGTGCCGCGGCACCGACGAATGCCTTGAACAGCGGCTGTGGGCGCGTGGGACGGCTCTTGAACTCGGGGTGGTACTGGCTGGCCACGTAGAACGGGTGATCGGGCAGTTCGATGCACTCCACCAGACGGCCGTCGGGGGAGGTGCCGCACGGCACCAGACCGGCGTCCTCCAGCTTGGGGCGCAGCACCGGGTTCACCTCGTAGCGGTGACGATGCCGCTCCTGAATGCTGTCGACGTCGCCGTAGAGCCCGCGCACGATGGTGCCCTCCACCAGCGCCACCGGGTCGGCGCCCAGGCGCATGGTGCCGCCGCGCTCCTCGATCTGCCGCTGTTCGGGCAGCAGGTCAATGACCGGGAACGGGGTCTCAAGGTCGAACTCGGTGGAGTTTGCGCCGTCCATGCCGCACACGTTCCGCGCATACTCGATGACGGCGATCTGCATGCCCAGGCAGATGCCCAGGTACGGCACGCCCTCTTCGCGCGCGATGCGGGCGGCCTCGATCTTGCCCTCCACTCCACGGCCGCCGAAACCACCAGGCACCAGCACGCCATCGGCGGCACGCACCCGGTCGGCCAGATCGTCGGCGTCGGCGTCAACCCAGTCGATCTCCACAACGACCCCATGTGCGAGGCCCGCGTGCTTCAGCGCCTCGTACACCGACATGTAGGCGTCGTGCAGTTGCACGTACTTACCCACCAGGGCGATCTTCACCGAGCCCGTGGCGCCCTTCAGGCGCTCAACCAAGGCGCGCCATTCGTCCAACTCGAGCGGACCGGACATGTCGAGACCGAGCCGATCGCCCACAACGGTGTCGAGCCCCTCGTCGAGCATCATCAGCGGCACCATGTAGATGTCGGCGGCGTCCTCGGCCGAGATGACCGCCTGCGAGGGGATACCGCCGTACAGCGCGATCTTGTCGCGCACATCCGAGCCCAGCGGGCGGTCGGAGCGCAGCACGAGCACATCCGGCTCGATACCGATGCGTCGCAGCTCGTTGACCGAGTGCTGGGTCGTCTTGGTCTTCAGTTCGCCGGCAACCCCGAGGAATGGAACGAGGGTCACATGCACGAAGGCCACGCGGTCGCGGCCCTCTTCGTTGCGCATCTGGCGGATGGCCTCAAGAAACGGCAGTGACTCGATGTCGCCCACCGTGCCGCCGATCTCGACGATCACCACATCGGCATTGCTGCTCGTTGCGGCTTGGCGGATGCGGTCTTTGATCTCGTTGGTGATGTGCGGGATCACCTGCACCGTCGCACCCAGGAAGTCGCCACGGCGCTCGCGGCGGATCACGGCGTCGTACACGCTGCCGGTGGTGATGTTCGACGTCCGCGTGAGCGCCTCGTCGGTGAAGCGCTCGTAGTGGCCGAGGTCGAGGTCGGTTTCGGCGCCGTCTTCGGTGACGAATACCTCACCGTGCTGGAACGGGCTCATGGTGCCCGGATCCACGTTCAGGTAGGGGTCGCACTTCTGCAGCGACACCTTCAACCCGCGTGCTTTCAGCAGCGTCCCGAGGGACGCTGCGGTGATGCCCTTGCCCAGCCCTGACACCACGCCGCCTGTGACAAAGACGTAGCGCTCACCGTGCTCACCCACTGGACCGGCCTCCCCGACGTTCCGCACACCGTACGGGCCGTCAGCATACCCCTCGCGTCGGGGGCCGCCCTCTCAGCGCCCGCGGCGCGCCAGAAGCTCGCCCGCGTGGGCGCGTGCGCCATCGTCGTCGGGCGACGCACCGAGCATGCGGCACATCTCGGCCACCAGTTCGTCACCTTCCACCGGCTCGATGGTGGTGACCGCGCGGCCATCGTCGGCGGTGCCCTTCACCAGGCGGTAGTGGCGATCGGCGGCGGCGGCTACCTGTGGCAGATGGGTGATGACCACAACCTGACGCCCCTCGGCCAGTGCGGCCAGTCGGTCGCCGACAGTGCCGGCGGTCACCCCGCCGATGCCGGCATCCACCTCGTCGAACACCCAGGCAACCCCCGGCTCGGCCGCGGCGGCCACCGAGTGCAGGGCCAACAGCACGCGAGAGAGCTCGCCACCGGATGCCGCATCGGCCAGCGGCGACTCCGGCAGCCCCGGGTTCGCCCGCATTACCAGCGTCACACGGTCGGCGGGCACCTCGGCGTCGTCACGGGTCACGTCCACCCGCAGGGTGGCACCCGACATGGCGAGATCCTGCAGTTCGGCCTCCACTGCAGCCGCGAGTCGCGGCGCGGCATCCGCGCGCCCGGCGTGCAGCGAATCGGCCAACGTACGTGCCTCGGCCAGCAGCGCCGTGCGCTCGGCCTGCAGCGCGTCGTCACCCGCCTGGCCGGTGGCAAGCGCGTCAAGTGCGGCGCGAGCCTCGTCGGCACGTTGCATCGCCAGCTCGGTGCCCGGGCCGTAGCGACGCCCAATGGTGGCGTACTCCTCGAGGCGGCCCTCCACCCATTCAAGGCGGCCCGGCTCGGCGCCCAGATCCTCCGCATACCGGCGCACGCCGATCAGTGCCTCCTGCAGCGACGACTCGGCGGCCATCAGGTCGGCGAGGGCATCACCAAGCGTGGGATCGAGGTCGTGGGCCTGCTCGATGGCCCGCACCGCCCGGCCCGTCGCCGACACCGCACCGGTCTCGTCGGCATCCAGCAGATCGAGGGCCGTCGCGGTGGCCTCGGCCAGTCGCTCCGCATGACCAAGGCGCGCACGCTCGGCCAGCAACGCCGCTTCCTCATCCACATCCGGCGCCACGGCGTCAATGTCGGCCACCAACTGCTCGAGCGCGTCACGCTCGCGCGCAGCGCGTTCACGCCCCTCACGGGCCTCATCCAATTGCCGTGCCAGTTGCACCAGGCGCCGACGCATACCCGCCAGCGTGCGGGCATCGCCAGCGAGATCGGCAAATGCGTCAAGGATGCCCATCTGCGCTGCAGGCCCCACGAGACGTCGCTGCTCATGCTGGCCTGAGAAGCGCACCAGACCGCCGATGAACGACGCCACGGCATCGCGCGAGGCCACCTGGCCATCAACCAGCGCGCGGGCGCGCCCCTCGGCCGGCACACGGCGCGCCACCACCACCTCGGAGTCGTCCTCGGCCAGCTCGCGTACCTGCAGCGCGGGATCGTCAGGTTCGAGGGCGTCCCAGAAACCATCCGGCACCTGCACCGTTGCCTGCACCAGCGCGTGCTTTGCACCCGGGCGCACCGCCTTCGGGTCAACCCCCGCACCTGCCAGCAGCCCCAGCGCGGTGGCCACCACGGTCTTGCCCGCACCGGTCTCGCCGGTGATGGCGGTGAGTCCCGCGGTGGGCTCGATGTGTGCGCGCTCGATCACCACGAGGTCGCGGATCTCGATATCGCGAATCACGGCCGGCCGAACTTCTCCCGGTACCGGCGGAAGAACGATGACTCGGGGAAGATCGCCAAGTGCACCTCCTGGCCTCCGAGACCCACGGTCACCGACCGGCCCGGCGGCAACTCACCAATGCGCACGCCGTCGGCCAGCACATCACATACGCCCACGATGGCGCTGTTGGTGACCACCAGCGACTCCTCAGGCGCGAGGATGAGCGGGCGGGTGTCCAGGTGATGCGCTGCGATGAACGAGATGACGAACGCGCGGGTGCGCCATGACACCGTGGGACCACCGGCGGCAAGGTTGTACGCCGTCGAGCCCACCGGCGTTGAACAGATGAGGCCATCGCAGCGGATTGTGGCCACGGCCTCGCCGTCAACCGAATACGACAGGTCGGCAAGGCGCGATTCGCCGCCGCGCAGAAAGGCCAGATCGTTCACGGCGTTCACCGTGCCGCCGATCCACTCGGCCTTGAGCGACGGCAGGCTCAGGGTGATGTAGCCGCCGGCGAGCGCACGGGTGAGGCTGCGCTCAAGATCGGCCTGCTCCACCGAGGCGAGAAATCCCACGCGGCCGAAGTTGACACCGAGCACCGGGGCGCCGGTTTTGGCCTCCACCGAGAGGGCGCGGAGAATGCTTCCGTCGCCGCCCAGCACCAGCACAAGGTCCACGCCCCCGGGGCGCAGCTCGGTGCCCGTGACCACAGTGCGATCGGCGAGCGGTGGGTGCTTGGCCACCTCCTCGGCTGTCGCCAGCACCTCCACGCCGTTCGCGTCGAGAATTCCGAGCACGGTCGGCAGCACACCCGCCGTCACCTCGGCCGCGCCATGGCTCAGCACCAGCACGCGCTCGGCGCGGGTGCCCGTGATCTCCTCGATGGGCTCATGGGCGCGCTTCATGCCACGCCCTCCGCCACCGCGGCACCAATGGCCGCGGCCACGTCGAGGCCCGGATCGGGCAGCCCGGGGCCGTGCGCCAGCACGAAGATCTCGCGATTTCCCTTGGGTCCCGGCGTGCCGCTATCGGCCACCCCGGCAATGGACGCACCTGTGGCGCACATGGCGTCGGCCACGCCCTGCACGGCGGAGTGCCGCAGCGCCGGGTCGCGCACCACGCCACCCGAACCCACGTTGTCCTTGCCCACTTCAAATTGCGGCTTCACCATCACGAGGGCACGGTACGCCGGGGCGAGGCAACCCGCCACCGCCGGCCACACGATGGACGATGAGATGAACGACACATCCATCACCGCGAGGTCGGGCACGCGGGGCAACATGGCGGGCTCGATGGCCCGCGCGTTGGTGCGGTCGATCACATCCACCCGGGCATCCTCGCGCAGCGCCCAGGCCAGCTGCCCGTAACCGACATCCACCGCGATCACGTTGGCCGCGCCCCGGCGCAGCAGCACATCGGTGAACCCACCGGTTGATGCGCCCACGTCGATGGCAGATGCACCAGTGACGTCGACACCCAGCTGGTCGAGGGCATGCACCAGCTTGAGGCCACCGCGCGAGGCGTACTCAGGGCCCTCATCGGCCTCAATCTCCGCGTCGTCGCGTACCTGCGAACCGGGCTTGACCGCCGCGCTGCCGTCAACGCGCACGCGTCCAGCCATCACGGCCGCCTGCGCACGTGCTCGGGTGGGGAAAATGCCGCGCTCCACGAGCGCAGCGTCCAGTCGCTGCCGGGCCACGGGCGGCATGGTAGCCGCGGCCCCGCCTGTCAGGGTCACAGCGGCGTGACGATTCGCGTCAGCCGTCAACCGATGCACGCAGCGCGCCGAGCGCGGCGGCGGCCGCAGCGGCGGGGGTCACGCCCGCCTCTGCCAGCAGCAGGTCGCGGCGACCGTGCTGAATGAAGCGGTCCGGAATACCGATGCGCTCGATGCGGGCGGCTGCGCCGGGCAGGGCCTCAACCACCGCGCTGCCGAAGCCGCCCTGGCGCGCATGATCCTCAATGGTCACGATCACCTCGTGCGTCGCCGCGATCTCCTCGAGCAACTCCACGTCGAGGGGCTTGGCGAACCGGGCATTGACCACGGTCGGCGGCACGCCGAGCGACTCCGACACGATGCCTGCGGCATCCAGCGCCACCTGCACCCCGTAGCCATAGCCAACAAGCGCCACGCGCGAGCCCTCTGCCAGCACCTCGGCTTTGCCGACAGGAATGGCCGATCCCTGGTCGGGAATCGTCGCCCCAACCCCGGTGCCACGCGGGTAGCGAATGGCCGATGGGCCATCAATCCGCAGGGCGGTGTGCAGCATGTCCACCAGCTCGGCCTCATCCTTCGGAGCCATCACCACCATGCCTGGAATGGGACGCAGGTAGCCGATGTCGAACACGCCATGGTGCGTGGGGCCGTCGTCGCCCACGAGCCCGCCGCGGTCGATGGCGAAGATCACGGGCAGCCCCTGCAGGGCCACGTCGTGCACGATCGGGTCGTACGCCCGCTGCAGGAATGTGGAGTACATGGCACACACCGGCCGGTACCCGGCAATT
>Ga0209086_10002780_pt1 | contig 13515 bp, 10 predicted proteins | sample M_130207_XF_Meta_FD_187312 | JGI IMG/M metagenome (GOLD analysis project Ga0209086, IMG submission 187312) | Freshwater microbial communities from Lake Montjoie, Canada to study carbon cycling - M_130207_XF_MetaG (SPAdes) (version 2) | ecosystem: Environmental > Aquatic > Freshwater > Lake...
CAGAGAGTGCAAGTGAAATGGCGTGGCACATTGGTGATCATGGATTTGAAATGACACTCGGCGCACGTGTCCCAGAAATTATTGAATCCCGTGTTGGCGAATGGGCGCGAAATGCGCTTGCGAAACATTCGCTCGAAACCCAAGACATTCGCGGTTGGGCGATTCATCCAGGTGGACCACGAGTCATCGAAGCTGTGATCGCCTCGCTTGCGATCGCTCATGAATCAGGCGATGCAAGCCGCTGCGTTCTTCAAAACTTTGGGAATATGAGCAGCGCAACTTTGCTTTTCATTCTGAGTAAATTGTTTGAACGCAAGATTGCCCGCCCTTGGGTTGGACTCGCATTTGGTCCAGGTCTTGCTGGCGAGATGTTGGTGGTTGAGTGAAAGTCCCAGCACTTTCACCGCAGAGAAGTCCCAAATTTTCGAATCATGATCAGCGGCTTGATCAATAAAAGAATGGCAACCGCGGCGACGGAGGCGATGACCGAATTCAAGCCGCCATCCATGACGCTTATGGCAATACTCCAAACGGCGAGCACGATAGAAATGATTGGTGTCACGGGATAGAACGGCACTCGAAACGGGCGGGGTGCATCCGGCATTGTCTTGCGAAGGACAATCACGGCAGCAACTGACAGTGAAGAAAAAATATTAATGAGCACAGTCAGTAATCCAAGGATGTCATTGAGATTTCCAATCGCAAGCGATGCCAGACTTGCGACCGTGAGCACAATGAGCGCTCGCATCGGCACACCGTTGGCAAGTCGAACGCCTATCCATGCAGGTATCTCTCGCGAATGCGCCATAGATTCGATGATGCGCGCGCCAGTGATAATCCCTGAAACCATCGTTGAAAAAAAGAGTAGTGCGATCACTGCAGCCATCGCGTTGCCGACGGCAGTGCCAAAGAGCAATCGAGCAGCGACCCCACCAATGGCTTGCATTGGTGTTCCGTCAGCATCGAGCATTGCGGCCGGATCAATGACACGCAGATAAACAATATTCACGCCGATATAAATCGCAAATACAAGCACGATTGCTGTGATGATCGAAAGCGGAACATTACGGCCTGGTCGCTTCATGTCGCCTGCAATATCTGCGCCAGCTGCCCACCCGAGATATGCGAAACTGACGGTGAGAGTCGCGCTTGCGACTGCGGCAGAAATCATGCTTGGATGCGTGACAGTTTCAGAGAGTGCGGGCGCGGCCATGCGCGAACTGATCGGCCAGAAAAGTCCGGCAAATACAAAGACTGCGACAAATCCAAATTTGACAAATGAAAGCGCAGTGTTGAAACGATATCCAGCATGAAGTCCGAAGATCTGCGAAACGAATGCCGCGACGATGGCGAGTGATGCAATCAAGCCGATCGGGACTGGCCCCGGAAGGAGTTGATTGACATATTCGCCAAGTAGTAAACCGATGACAGCAAGTGATAAAAAGTAGCCGCAGAAAATAGAAACCATTGCGACCAGATATCCAATTGTGCCACCGAATGCGCGACGTGCAAATTCGACGCTCCCGCCAGAACACGGAATCATCGCGCCAAGTTCCGCAAGCGAGAGGCCGCCACATAAAGCGAGCACGCCGCCGATGATCCAAGCAGCGAGAATGTTCTCAGAGGTGCCAAGTTTCGCACCGAATTGGCCGGTCAGCGAAAAAATCCCGCTCCCGACCATGGAAGCAACGATGATTCCAATAGCGCCGATCGGTCCAACAACACGAAAATCCTGCGGTTCTTTGAATGAGTTTTTCACGGTTGGATGATTTACAAATTAGACTGTATCAATGATCAATCACTTCCTGCAATTCACCCTTGCTCTTTGTTTCGCTCTCTCAACTTTCGCCACCGCTCAAGAGAGTGCGCCGCCGACGCCAAAGAAGGTCGTTGCCGCAAAGATCACTGCAGTTGTTCCTGCTGGAGAAAGCGAGAATTCTAAAACCGCTACCCCTTCAGCATCGCAGCCACAGACGATTGACCAAAACGCTGTAACGATTTACGAAAAGTCAGTTGCTGTGGCACGCGCGTTGAAGGCAATTCAATTGACCACACGAATGACAGTGACTGGAAGAGATTCGGGAATGCTTCCGGCCGAGTTTATGGAGCCAACAAGTTCAATCTGGGATCTTGAAGCAACAGAAGGATCGCCTTGCAAACGAATGCGAATCGAGAGCATCAAGAATGAGAAGCCTGTGCGTGTGATTACATTTGATGGAACGCATTCACTTCTGGCCAACGTGCCATCCAAAACTTATATGGAAGAAGGAACGAACTGGTCTTTACTACTGAAGTCAGCCGGATCTGGCGTGCCTCAATGGGTTTTTGAAATGCATGCTGAAGAGGCCGCACCTTCCAAGATCATTGCAGCGAACATCCTCGGAGAGGAAACAATCGACGGACAACCGTGCGATATGGTTCGCATATTGCGTTCAATTGATCTTGGAACTTCCGATGATGGTGATGAAAAACCTTCCACGATGACGATGACTGACATTCTGTCCATCGCGCGCGCTGATAGTTTTCCACGCAGACTTTCCCAAAAAATGGCGGTGAATGGAGAAGATCAGATGGCGAATCTGGCAGTGTCATATCAGTATTCGAATGTAAAACTCGATCCTGCTCTCGATGCATCAATGTTTGCGACCACTCCGCCTGCGGGCTATGTCAAAGGAGAGAATCCCAAGGATGCGCCTGATGGCGAACGCGAACAACCACAATTGAAAGCGAAGGTCGGCGAGAAGGCTTTGGATTTCACGCTCACAGGACTTGATGGCGCACAAGTTTCTCTTGAAGGCCTCAAAGGCAAGGTGATCTTGTTGGACTTCTGGGCGACTTGGTGTGGTCCTTGTAAACAAGTCATGCCAACGATTCAGAAAATCGCAGACGAATATAAGGACAAGGATGTCGCTGTCTTTGGGGTCAACACCTGGGAACGCGGCGAAGGTGCTGCGCAGAAATATATGGAGTCAAAAGGTTTCACATATCCCTGTCTTCTTGCTGGAGATGAACTCGCGAAGTCTTATGGAGTTCCTGGCATTCCAACACTTCTCGTCATTGGAAAAGACGGCGTGATTGTGTTGGCGGAAGTTGGGATGGCTCCAGATGGCGGCAAAGCTCTGCGAGCTGCAATTGATGCAGCGCTGGCAAAGTAAGAATTGGTCCGTGTGCAAGCGTTGTCGATTATTTGTCCGCAACTTCTGCGACGGTGATGTCAAACATTGAAAGCGTTCCGCTGACTTCGTTGCACACAACAAGTATTGGTCGTTTGGTTGGGCTCGAACTCGCGGGGATCACGAGAAGTCCTTCTGGTCCCAAATCGCCAACATCCGCAAGCTTGTCAGGAACTTTGTCGTCATCCACATCGACAGTCAAATCAATGCTTGTATCGCGTCGATTGAAATAACCAGCAAAGATTGGCTTCGTTGGATTTGTCGCATCCCACATCATCACACCACCAGCTCGTTCCAATCCAACAAAAATTATTCGATGATTCGAAATCATCGCCATGGCAACACCTTCTGGCTCTGGACCGCGAGCATCACTGCGATCATCTTGCGAAGAATTTTTGCGGTTGTCCGCATTAAAAGCAAGTGGCATGCGATCGCGAAGTGTTCGTTCCATTTCGCTTCCAGAATCCCAAGTCAATTCAAGTCGCGTTTGTGCATCGACAGTTGCTGGCACGATTCGCCAGATACTTGCTGATCGTGCACCGAAGCAAACAAGATCGTCATAGTCTCCATCTTGATCTGTATCGCCGCATGCTTCACTGACTTCAAGTCGACCTATTGCGTCAGACTTCAATAAATCGCTTTGCGAATGGCCCTCTTCACCTTCAGCTGAAAGTGGAACTCGAGTTGGATCAAGTGCAGGCTTCGTTTTATCTTTTGAATTTTTTAATTTCGAAACGCGCTGGGTTTCGTTATAAAACGGATATTCAAATGACTCTCCTTCATTCGCTGTCACTAGATATTCCTGCCCATCGCACTTGAAATACGCAACCGTATCGGGTTGATACATGCCACGAACCGGCCAGAAAGAAATCGTTGCGCGATTATCTTTATCGCTCGCATCAAGTCCCACGCCCGCAGCGCCGAAATCCTTCAGCCCAAACGGCAAGATCGCGGTGATTTTCGCTGCGGCGATGTCGAGCACCGCAAGCGCGTTCGCTTCTTGCAATGTGATGAATGCGCGCGTGCCATCTTCAGAGACGGCGATGTATTCGGGCTCGAGTTGTTGGACGAAGGATCTGCCAGGCATCGGTGCGTGAATTCCTGCCGCCCGCAATTCTGTGGCCCGTAACTCGAACGCATCGAAACTTGCATTTCGAAGCGTTGCTTTCTCAGCACCCTGCGAGAGATCGATGACGGAGATTGACCCAGCGGGATCTTCGGCGCCATCATCGCTTGGCTCCGCTTCGTTGGCGACGAGTAGCGTCTTGCCATCAGGTGTGAATGTCAGCATGTCGGGACCGAAGCCCACTTTGATTGCTCCAATTTGTTTCATCGCCAAATCGAAGAATCGGACCTCGCCCTGAACTCCTTTCGACTTTGGTATCCAGCACATTGCAACAAGATTTCCGTATGTTGCAACGCTGGTGATTCCAAACTGCCGAGTCATCGAAATTCGCAAGGGATTTGCTTGGTCTGAAATGTCAAGCATCGAGAGCCCTTGCGCCGAGTTTGTGACATAGAGACGCTTCGAATCTGGACTCCACGCCGAAATCTCGCACGCAGATTCATTAAAGAGTCCAGAAGAATATGCGCCAAGAAACTTGACCTGAGCGATGTCGGAGGGGGCCGTAGCAGCAAGCGGTGGAGAGAAAAATGAGCACACGCTGGCAAAAATGATTGGAATCAAAGTCATAGAGGATGAAGTAAAGAGAAGTTATGTTCAGATTGAGTTCAGTTTCAATGAAGGCATCAGGAAGCAAAATTTCTGAATGCGAACTGAACTTGAACTGAACAATTGTGAAGCACAATTCTGACCATGTATACGAATCAAATGATCGTCAATCTCTTGGTTGTGACTTCCTGCGTTATCACTTCTGCAAGTGCATTGGCATCTGATGTCATCGTGAACGAATGGAATTCTGTTGGAAGCACAAAGTGGCTTGGGAATCCTGCCGCGGCAGTGGCAGGGTGCCCGACACCTGATGGAATCGCTGGAGCAGCCTGTTCGACTGAAGAAGATGTCTACTTTGGTCGTTCGCTGGGCAACGGTGGTGATTGGATCGAGATCGTCATCGTCAAGGATCACACAGATATTCGAGGTTGGAAACTTCAGTGGATTGAAGCTGCAGCGACGGATGCAGATGGAACCGATGTGTGGTACGGAAACGGTGCTGTATCGCAGGGAGAGATTACTTTTTCCGCCGCCGCAATCTGGTCTGATTTGCGCGCAGGAACAATTCTGACAATCACAGAAGCCTCGACAGTGCTTGGTGGGCTTGATACTGATACTTCGTTCAATCCGTGCAATGGAGATTGGTGGATCAATGTCAATTGCTTTGACGCAGCTCTCGTCACTTGCAACGCAAACGTGATTGATCTGGAGCATCCGAATTACAACGATCCGATGGATGTTGGAAACGACAACTGGGCGTCGCGCATCATCAATGCGCAAGGACAGATCGTTATCGATCTTGCAGGCGAAGGCCAGCCATCATGGGGAGCAACCGGCGTCAATAGTCGTGAAATTGTGCGACTTGAGGAGAGTCCATCACAGGCAATCACGCCATATTCACGGTACGACGACGGTGACAGTTCTTCTTTCGGTCAACCGAATGGCTGGAGCGACACGGTCACTCTGTGCAAGACATATCAGGACTTTTCTGCTTTGCGGGCACCCGTTCTCGCCGCCTTGTGTCAAACATGCAAGCCGCTCATGCTGAATGAATTTAACTCAGTCTCTGCGACTGGATTCTTAGGCGGCGGCACGCAAGCAGCCGACGCTGCTGGTGGTCAGGCGAATGATTTGCAGTTTGGTCGATCGCTCGGCAACGGAGGCAATTGGTGTGAATTTGTAATCATTGCTGAGAACTTGGATATGCGCAATTGGATCTTGCGCTGGCAGGACAAAACAGATTCGGGAACGATCCGTTTATCGAACAACATATTCTGGTCGAATCTTCGCAGCGGCATGATCTTGACCTTCACTGAGAGCACTGCTGCGCAGGGTGGAATGAACACAGACTTGTCATACAACCCAACTGCAGGCGATCGATCGGTCAATGTCAACACTTTTGATACGACGCTTGTTACGCAGACGACCAGCACGAAGCCGCTCCATGTTTCGGGAGAATTTTCCGTATCGAATGATCGCTGGGCGATTGAAGTTCGTGACCAATCATTCGCGTCAATCATCGAGCTTCAAGGTGAAGGTTCACCGAATTATTTTGGTGGTGGGGTTGGTGCCGATGATGTTTGCAGACTGCGAGTGAATCCATCGGGTCGCATCGATGCCGCAAGTTTTTATGATGATTCCAGCACTTCTAGCACCTTTGGAAAACCGAACACTTGGACTTCCTGCCCCGGTTCGACGACTGTCACTCAATCATTCGCGGCACTTCCGCAAGTTGGATGTGTTTGGGTGATCGCCAATCCAGCCGATATCAATGGCGATGGACATGTCAATGGTTCAGACTTGACGTCGTTGCTCTCCGCATGGGGTACTTCAGGACCAATCGGAGATATCAACCTTGATGGTGTCATCAATGGAGCGGATCTCACTGCGCTCCTCTCTGGATGGTTGCCTTAATGCAGGCCGAGCATCAATTTTCAACTCAGCGAGCACGAGCATTTACGCTTATTGAAATTCTCGTTGTCATTGGCATCATCGCAACTTTGGTTGGGTTGCTGATGCCAGGGATCGGCATGGTTCGAAAGAGCGCTGCCGCAACGAAGAGTCAATCAAATTTGAAACAGTGGGGAGTGGGGACAATCATGTGGTCCACAGTCAACAAGGATCGATTGCCATGGGAAGGATTGAAGGATGCGAATGACATGCCTTTGAATCTTGCTCAAAAAGCATATTGGGCAAATGCGATTCCGCCAATGGTTGGTGAACTTCCGTACTCTAAAATTTCTGATGATGCGTACAACGCACAGACAGATGTGCCATTTGCAGGCAGCAGCAATTCGATTTTTATTGATCCTGGTGCAACGACTGCGGAATTTGCACCTTGGGGCAGCGGCCAGCCAGGTTCTGGAGGAATTCAGCGTCAGTTTTATTTCAACTATGTTCCAAACAGCCAACTGAACAACACACTGCTCGCATCTTCTGGTCAAGGGCAGTATTCGCCGAAACTCGCAATGAAAATCGCGTCAATTTCGCGAGCAGACGCGACGATCTTGATGTTGGAAATGCGATCAAACCCTCGCGAATTACCAGGAAGCGATGTTCACTTCGGCCGAGACCTGAAGCGCCACCGCGCGGACTGGAAGCGTTTTGCTTCACGACATTTCGATGGTGGCCACCTTCTCTTCGCGGATGGACATGTTGGCTGGATGTTGAATTCAGATGCAACAAGAAATGTCCAAGGAAGTCGCGATCCAAGTTTTGCAGGCGGCGATTGGAACACGAACAAACTTGTTTGGGATCCGATGGGTCCAGCAACGGACGAATGATCATGAACTTTTTCTCAATGTCTTTGAATATCTTCACACAATCTTCACCAATTATTCACTTGTATTCACACGATCTCGGGCTATGTTTGCTTTGATCAATTCACACGTTGTGGATTGATCCGTTCAGAATGTAGGGAGGCGTAAAAAGGAGTTGGAGCTCCTGTTATGTCATTTCATTCATCCCTACCATTCGCGGCAATTACTGCCACTCTTCTCTCTACTTCATCCTTCGGTGCATTGATCGCTGGCGATGTTGCAATCGTTGGCTTTCAAGCTTCGGGCGTGACAACGGACTCTGTGTCGTTCGTCACATTCGTCGATCTTGCACCAGGCACAGTCCTTTATTTCACCGACAATGGTTGGACAGGTACCGCATTTCGAGGCGTTACAGCAACTGATGGCGATGGAAACGAAAACCTCATGCGCTTCACAGTTGTTAACACAATCGTTGCGGGAACGATCATTGGGTCGAGAACATCATCCGCGGATTATGCGTGGGCGCTCAGCGGTTTGGTTGGACCAGGCACATCCGCGTATGCACAGCTTTCGCTTTCTTCGACAGGTGAGCAAGTCACGATTCTCGAGAGCACAAATCTAGCAAATCCGATTTTCAGTGACTTCACTGCGCTTTATAACTTCGACAATACGAGTGCATATGAAGCTGCGACAAGTTCCGCAACGGGAAGTTTGGCCCCTGGATTGGTTCAAGGAACCAGCGCAGTGCTTTTGACCAGTGCTTTGAATTCCGCACTGTTCAATCTCAACACACTGACTTCGGGAACACAAGCAGAGTGGCTCGCAGCGATCGGCAATGCAGCAAATTGGACTACTGGAACTGGAACTGCTGATGCAGGTTCTGGCTTTATCAATGTGGTTCCAGCACCTGGCGCTATCGCTCTTTTGGCATGCGCAGGTTTGGTCGGATCTCGCCGTCGACGCAGCGCACGCTGAACATTTATAACAAGTCCCGTGTCGCCGCACGCTTCCTGCGGGATACGCCAGACAAATCCGCTGATCGCTTCAAGCGATCGGCGTTTTCTTTTGACTGGCGACTCCATTTCGATGGGCGTTACACTCTCGCCACGCAACACGAGCGCCAAACTATGTCACACGCACCTTCAAAGAACGACACTCGCACTGAAACCGACGCCATGGGAGCGATTGAGGTTCCCGCCAATCGATATTGGGGAGCGCAGACCGAGCGTTCGATTCATCATTTCCCATTTGGTGATCGAATGCCACTGCCGATTGTGCATGCATTTGGATTGCTCAAGGCCGCATGCGCCGAGGCAAATTGCGAAATGGGCGGACTCTCCAAAGATCTTCGCGACTTGATTGTGTCTGTTGCCAAAGAAGTTTCCTCTGGCAAACTTGATGAGGAATTCCCGCTGAAAGTATGGCAAACGGGCTCGGGAACACAGTCAAACATGAACGTGAACGAGGTGATTTCCAATCGCGCAATCGAATTGGCTGGCGGAGTGCAAGGTTCGAAGAAGCCTGTTCATCCAAACGATCATGTCAATCTCTCGCAATCAAGCAACGATACTTTTCCAACTGCGATGCATGTTGCTGCCGCAATCGAAATCGAGCGAACGCTTCTTCCTGCCGTGAAAAAATTGCGCGATGCACTTGATGCCAAGGCGAAAGAATTTTCGAAGATTGTCAAGACTGGTCGAACACATTTGCAAGACGCGGTCCCATTGACTCTTGGTCAAGAATTTTCTGGCTATGTTGCACAGCTCGATTTTGCGATCCGAGCAATTCACGAAAGTCTGCCTGGCTTGCGCGATCTAGCCATTGGCGGAACTGCCGTCGGTACAGGACTCAACGCACCGGTCGGATTTGGCGAACTTGTCGCAAAGAAACTTTCCGCAACAACAGGCATTGCGTTCACAAGCGCGCAGAATAAATTCGCTGCGCTTGCTGGGCACGAGGCTGCGACACAGGCCCACGGTGCGTTTTCTGTACTTGCGGGTTCGCTGATGAAAATCGCCAATGATGTGCGTTGGCTTGCAAGTGGACCCCGCTGCGGAATCGGCGAGATTTCGATTCCTGAAAATGAACCAGGTTCAAGCATCATGCCAGGAAAGATCAATCCAACACAAAGCGAAAGCATGACGATGGTGTGCGTGCAAGTTTTTGGCAACAATTCGGCAGTGCAGTTCGCTGCAAGCCAAGGCAATTTTGAGTTGAATGTTTTCAAGCCAGTCATCGCGAAAAATCTTTTGCAGTCATGTGAATTGCTCGCGGGAACCTGTCATGCGTTCCGCGAATTCTGCGCAGAAGGCATTGTTGCAAACCACGAACGCATTTCTGAGTTGTTGGGGCAAAGCCTGATGATGGTCACGGCTCTCACGCCGCACATCGGATATGACAAGTCGAGCGCAATTGCAAAGCATGCGCACCATCAACGTATGACGCTGAAAGCGGCGGCACTGCACTTGGGCCATGTCGACGAAGCGACCTTCGATCGCGTTGTGAGGCCGGATCAGATGGTGGATCCTTCATAAAGTCGATAATCAGTCGCTAAAGTTGAAATTTTTACGGCAAGATCGGTGTCGCGAAAACCTTCAGTTTCTGACAACGCCAATGCCACATCGGTGCTAAAGTGATCTTCAATTTACTGGTTCGAGACCTGAGTAAAACACGGAGATTTGGTGTTGCAAAGTACGACAGAAGAAAATGTAATGGTCCTTGAAGAGGATCTTGTTGTTGGAAACGACATCCATGACCTTGGCGAACCGAAAGACACAGTCGAGGAAGAATCGCCACTCTCAAAAGGGCAAATGCATCTGGCCATGTTGGCGGCAGTCGCGTTGCCACCACTCGGACTTTTGGCGGCGATGTATTTTCTTTGGGGCGGAGTGTTCAGCTGGTTAAATCTTTCGATGATGGTTGCTCTCTATATAGCAACTGGGCTTGGAATCACGATTGGATATCACCGCATGTTCACCCACAAGGCGTTCGTAGCACCAAAGCCGATTGCGATTTTCTTCATGATCTTGGGCGGTATGGCCGCGCAAGGGCCGCTCGTTTGGTGGGTCGGAACCCATCGCAAGCACCATCACTATTCGGATCACGACCATGATCCGCATTCGCCGCACGCAAGTCGCAAGCCAGGCGTTGTTGGTTGGGTGGTTAGCTTTATGCACTCTCATATCGGTTGGCTCTTCAGCAGTACTGGTGATAGCAATTATCGATATGTGCCAGATCTTTTGGCAGACAAAACGATCATGCGCGTGAATAATCTTTTCCCGGTGTGGGTTGCTCTCGGCTTGGCGATCCCGGCGATTATTGGTGGGCTCGTCACGATGTCATGGACTGGTGCAGCACTTGGATTCTTATGGGGCGGACTCGTTCGCATGTTCCTCTTGCATCATTCGACTTGGAGTATCAATTCCATCTGTCACGTTTGGGGATGGCGCGACTATCGCTCGGGTGATGAGAGTCGAAATAATCCAGTGATGGGAATTCTTTCCTTCGGTGAAGGTTGGCACAACAATCACCACGCATTCCCGTCGAGCGCTCGACACGGTCTGAAGTGGTGGCAGTTCGATGCAAGTTGGATCATCATTCGATCGCTCCAAATTGTTGGCTTGGCAAGCAAAGTTCGTCTGCCTACCAAGGAGCGAATGGACGCTCGGCGCCGCAATTCTCTGTGACGGAATGTTCACGAATATCGCTGTTTATAAGTTTGCACCGCTTGCCGACTTGGAAACACTTCGTGAAAAATTGCAGGGAATTTGCCGTGATTGTGAATTGAAAGGGACAATTTTATTAAGCCCCGAGGGGATGAATTTGTTTGTTGCCGGTACTCAGAGCAGTATCCAAATCTTATTGACGGAATTACGGTCGATCACAGGATTTGAAGACCTCAATCCGAAGGAAAGCTTCAGCGAGAATCAACCCTTTCGTCGCATGCTTGTCAGATTGAAGAAAGAGATCATTGCATTTGGCGTCGAAGGAATTGAACCCGGGAAAAAGTCTTCGGCAAAAATTTCTGCCAAGACGCTCAAGCAGTGGATCGACGAGGGCAAACCGTTGACGCTGCTCGACACGCGCAACGATTATGAAATTCGTATGGGGACTTTCGAGGGAGCCATCCCAGCAGGCGTTGAGCACTTTCGAGAATTTCCAGATGCTGTCGAAAAACTTTCCCCCGAGTTGAAGGAGCGAACGATCGTGATGTTCTGCACAGGCGGTATTCGCTGCGAGAAGGCGGGCCCATTTATGGAACGCGCGGGATTTCAGAATGTCTTTCAGCTTGATGGTGGCATTCTCAAATATTTCGAGGAGTGCGGCGGAGCGCATTACAAAGGTGATTGCTTTGTATTCGATCGGCGCGTGTGCGTTGATTCACAATTGCGAGAAACTTCGGCCGCAATTTGCTTCAGTTGCCAGATGCCGTTGACCGAACAAGAGCAGCGACACCCACATTATCTCGTTGGAGAAACGTGTCCATTCTGCCATCCATCTCGCGAGCCTTCGAACGGATCGACAGTAGGTTTCTGAGCAGACTGCAGGCGGTCGAGCGAAAATGAATAGAGCCTTTATGATGCAGCAAATGCACGGCCAAAAAGATTCTTCGAGCACTTCCAATTCTTACAACTCATTGCGGTCCAACCATTCGATCGCAATCGCAGCGATTGGCTGTCTTGCTGTTGGAGGCCTCATAGATATTGCGACTGGCGAATCGCTGAGTATGACCGAGAATTCGCCGACGTCACTCGTCATCATCTTTCGTGCTTTGGACTTGTACGCCAGTCCGCTTGGGCTGTTGTGTATTCTCATTGCAACATTTTTTTGGTTTCGCGGCTCGAAGCAATTTCTCAGGTGGTTTGACATTGTCTTGGCTCTGGCAATGATTGCGCTGCTCAACAATCTTGCAGGGCTGATCGTGTCGATCTTCGACCCAAAGGTGAAAGCTGCCTTTCTATTGCTTTCGGCGAGCTTGGTTTATGTGGAAAATATCGTTGTGTTCGTGGCGTTTTATTGGAGATTCGACCATCAATGGCAGGAACGAATTTCTGCGGGAGAAAAGACGATTCCTGCTGTTCTGTTTCCGCAAAATACGATTTCTCAAGATTTGTTGCATGGTTGGCGTCCAAGTTTTATAGATTATTTATTTTTATCGTTCAATACGGCAAGCACATTTGGCCCAACGCTGCCCATTCCACTTCGCCCATCAATCCATATCGGAATGATGATGCAAGTCTCCATTGCAATGGCGGTCTTGATCATGATCGCTGCTCGCGCAATCGGCTTGATTGCCTGATTGCATTCAGAGTGGATTTCGCCAAGCTCAGTTCGCAACACTTTTCAGCACGCGTTCGACTGCAGCCAAGTTTGCATCGATTTCAATGGGCGCGCTCGGATGCGGATGCGGAGAGTGTGCATCGCTTGTCAATATTTTTTCTGGATCCTTCAGAACGTGCCCAGTCAGCATTGTGACAACACTTTCTCCTGGCTTGATCACGCCTCGTGCAACAAGAGCCTTGACTCCTGCGACACTTGCCGCACTTGCAGGTTCGCAGCCGACACCGCTTGCATCAATGACAGACTTTGCTTCCATGATCGCTTCGTCGCTGACCGCGGCAACAACTCCATTGGTGAATCGAATCGCAGCAACACCGCGATCCCATGATGCTGGGTCGCCAATACGAATCGCAGTCGCAATTGTTTCGGCACGAACTTTGTGGCGATTTGCAAAATCTTCTGCGAATGCATGGGCAAATGGCGCGGCGCCGCTTGCTTGAACAGAAAGTAGTCGAGGAATTTTCTCGATCAGTCCAAGTTCGTGCGCTTCACGAAGAGCTTTGCCGAATGCGGAAGTGTTTCCCAAATTGCCCGCAGGAAGCGCAATCCAATCTGGCGGATTCCATCCGCA
>Ga0209086_10002783_pt1 | contig 13510 bp, 8 predicted proteins | sample M_130207_XF_Meta_FD_187312 | JGI IMG/M metagenome (GOLD analysis project Ga0209086, IMG submission 187312) | Freshwater microbial communities from Lake Montjoie, Canada to study carbon cycling - M_130207_XF_MetaG (SPAdes) (version 2) | ecosystem: Environmental > Aquatic > Freshwater > Lake...
GCGCTCTGCGTGTTCCTGCTGCATGTTTTCGGCTGTCATCGCGAGTATCGTCCGTGCCCCAGCAATTGCATTTCGGTCCAAAGTCCATTCGTCCACTGCGCTCTTGGCATGCGGCAGTGTGATGACCTCAATGATTGCCTCGGGGAGCCAGCTCCGCATTTTCTCCGGCACGTCCCAACCATCGCGAATCGCTCGTCTGACCAAACACATGTCAGACTGGATGGTCTTGGGCTCGGTGAAGAGCGCGATATCGCCGTGCCGTCCCTCACGCACGTCCAAGGGTGGGCTCAATGGCGGTGGCAGATCGATCCGCTCACGAGCCTTCTTGCGATGACGGCGATCAGTGCGGTGGGACATCTGTTTGGCCTTTCTTGATCTCAAACAGTTTACAGGACTCCGTTGAACACCCAAACGGGAGTTGGTCACGGCGTCATCCAAGAATTCTTGCTGACGGCCTGAATGCCAAGTGCAGAGAAGCTCATCCATGAACAGCACTGGAGGGGGAGTTTTTTCTCACGGATACAATCGTTTTCAGCCTCATCTCTCGCTGCAAGTTGGATACGGAGGACGTGCGAGCGGATTGACGACAGCGTGGCGGGTTGACGACGTTCCCGACGTACACCGCCAACGAAACGGGCGAGGATGATCGAAGACATCGGACCTGCCCCCATCCTTGGCCGGTCGCATCTTGGAAATCAGGTGCAGCAGAAACAGCAGCGACCCGTCACTGACGCGGGGCAGGCCCGGACCGAACCGCCCGTTGTAGCCCTGCTGCTCGGCCTCTTTGCGGATCTCCTTCTCGATCTTCTTCCACTCCACACCAAACGGCGGATTGGACAGCATGTAATCAAAAAACTTCCCCGGCAGGCCGTCGTTCGACAGCGTGTTGCCGAAGATGATGTTGGCGATGTCCTGCCCCTTGATGAGCATGTCGGCCTTGCAGATCGCGTAGGACTCCGGGTTCAACTCCTGCCCATACATCACCAGCCGAGCGTCCGGGTTCAGGTCGGCCAGATGCTCACCCCCGACCGACAACATGCCCCCAGTCCCCGCCGTGGGGTCGTACATCGATCGGACCACGCCCGGCTTGGTCAACGCCGCGTCGTCTTCAATGAACAACAGATTGACCATCAGCCGAATGACTTCGCGCGGCGTGAAGTGCTCCCCGGCGGTCTCGTTGGAGATTTCGGCGAACTTCCGGATCAGCTCCTCGAACACGGCCCCCATCTGCGCGTTGCTGACGGTCTCCGGGTGCAGGTCGATGTTGGCGAATTTCTCGGCCACCAGATACAGCAACCCGGACTTGTCCAGCCGGTCAATCTGGGTGTGGAAGTCGAAGGACTCAAAGATGTCCCGCACGGCGGGCGAGAACGCCTGCATGTACGCGAACAGGTTCTCCTTGATGTGGTCCTGATCCCCCATCAGCTTCTTCATGTCGAGCGGCGACGTGTTGAAGAACAACTGCCCCGACTTCTTCAGCAGGAACGGCTCCGGGTTCAGCCCAGCGGCCTGTCGCTTCTCCAGTTCGACCAGCACAGCGGGCTTGGTGGCCTCCAATACGCAGTCCAACCGCCTCAACACGGTGAACGGCAGAATCACCTTGCCGTACTCAGACTGCTTGTAGTCGCCTCTCAGGAGATCAGCGACGGACCAGATGAAGGACGACAGGTTGGGGTCGGTCATGGAGTTTTCATGTTGGAGTCTGTCAGGTCGTTGCCGGGTGATAATTGCGAACCGAGACGCAGATGATTCACACGAGTCTGGACTTAGTTCGGTGAGGCAGGCAAGGATTGCTGGAATTCCTCACCTGACGGCGACACCCTACGCGAAGGGCCGCCGCATCTCAAACCGGAAAGTCATGGTGAGCGGGTGCAGCCGTGAAGAGAATTATCGTTGGGATCAACCTATTCGCCGCCAGCCGACGATTCGCTCGTGGCCACCCCTTCTTGGACGGTAGAGTACGTTTCGGAGTCCCGCGAAGCAGGTGGACCCGTTTCTCAACCAAGGAGATTTTGGATGCCTAAGAGGCAGTCGTCGGCTCAGCAATCGAAACAAATTACCGCAGACGATTCCTTGTGGCTCGATTCGTTTTGCCGCGAGATGACGTCACTGTCGGAAACGTTGAGCGATCCACTGTGGAAAAAGGAGCGGATTCGCGAGATGAGCCATCTCATAAACCCGCCGCAGTCTCCGATGAAGCCGGCCGTTCGGAAGAAAAAGCAAACTGGCAATCCAGCAATCGAACGAGCAGTGACGTTGGAGCCATTGTCGGGCGAGGGTTTCCAGAGCGTCGTTTTCCCGTGGCCATCCAAGCCACGATCAACAAGCGACGCTGCTCTGTGTGGCTCGGCGAGACTTCGGATCGTAATGCCGAACGAGTCCGCGACAAGATCGAAGAACTCGTCAAGTTCCGTCGGCTCAACCAGACGATGACTTTGGAGGTTGCTGCGTGGGTGGCCAAGTTGCCCGACGAACTGGCCAACCGACTCGCCGAACTGAATCTGATCGACCCGCCGAACAATGTGGCCATGCCCACGCTGGTCGAGTGCGTTGACCGGTACATCGCCAAAAGGACCGACACGAAGCCTGCCACGCTGATGGTGTACAAGCGGTGCCGGACGCTGTTGTCCGCTTACTTCAAGACGACGCGGCTCGACAAAGTGACCGTGGCCGATGCGAAAGACTTTGCCCGGTGGATGAAGACCAAAAAGAAGCCGCTCGCCGAGAACACGGCCCGGCGCATGAACGGCTTTGTGCGTCAGTTCATCAACGATGCGGTCGATGCCGAACTACTGACCAAGAATCCCTTCAAGTCCAAGGACATCAAGGTTGCCGTCCGTGGCGATGCGAACGGCTTCCAATTCCTCAGTTTGACGGACACGGCGAAACTGATCGACGCCCGCCCCGATTCACAGTGGCGACTGATCGTGGCCCTCAGTCGCTTCGGTGGCCTCAGAACGCCGTCCGAGACACTGGCCCTGCGTTGGTGCGATGTTGACTGGCAGGCCAACACGATCAACGTCACGTCCCCGAAGACTGCGCACCACGACGGACACGGCCAGCGGACGATCCCGTTGTTCGGTGATCTTCGCCCGTACTTGGAAGAGGCGTTCAGCCCCGAAGACGAGTTCCTCATCACTCGGTATCGCGACGCGACTCAGAACATGCGGACTCAGTTCATTCGGATCGTGGTCAAGGCTGGGCTGAAGCCGTGGTCCCAGCCGTTCCATGCGATGCGGAAGAGTAGGCAGACTGAGTTGGCTGATCGCCACCCCGAACACGTCGTCTGCGGCTGGCTCGGCAACAGCAAAGCCGTCGCCCGCGAGTTCTATCTCAAGACCACGGACGAACATCACGCCACAGCAGTCGGGGAAGATTGTATGCGTTCCTGTATGCAGAACGGCCCGGAAAGGCTCGGAAACGCCTCGCAAGCGGTTGAGGCCAGAAACGAAGAAACCCCTGTCTTGCAGGGGTTTCTTCGACTTGCGTAGTGGTACGAAAAACCGGATTGGACGATATTGGACTCGAACCAACGACCTCCACGATGTCAACGTGGCGCTCTAACCAACTGAGCTAATCGTCCGAATGATGGTGGTAGGCGAGCGGTTTACTAATCTCGCCAGCCAACGGTGCGAGACGATAAGAGACCAATTCGGCTCGGTCAAGTCAGGGGTCGAGATTCATCTCTTGAGGCTCAGTCGAGTGTGACTGTTGTCCTTCTGAGGCCGCTTGAAGCGGTTGTGGTGGGGCTGGTTGACGGTGTTTTGGGCAGTCCCTATAAACCGACCGGCCCTTCGTAACGGCCTTGTTTCTAAAGGTTTTTCCGCATTCAGGATGTCACGACGCCATGCTGTCCATTCGCCTGCCCGATGGTTCTGTTGTTGAGCATCCTGATCACGCGACGGCTTGGGATGTCGCGATGGCCATCAGTCCGAGACTGGCAGCGGCGGCGATCGGGGCGAAGGTCGGAGAGACGGTCGTGGACGTGATGCGACCGTTGGCGGAGGCCACGACCGAGCGACCTGTGCCGGTGCAGTTGCTCACCGAGAAGGATGCTGCGGCGCTGGGAATCATGCGGCATTCGTGTGCTCACATCATGGCGCGGGCCGTCATGCGGTTGTGGCCTGGTGTCGAGTTGGCGTTCGGGCCCACGACCGGTCACGGGTTCTATTACGACATCGCCTGCGATCACAAAATCTGTGAGGACGACTTCCCGCACATCGAGGCCGAGATGCAGAAGATCGTCGATGCGGCGGAGCCATTCGAGCGGTTCATCTGCGACCGCGACGAGGCCCTCAAACTCGTCGATGGGATGTCGCAGAAGCTGAAGGTCGAGCACATCAACACCGGGCTGGCGACTCACCCGACCGTCAGCTTCTACCGGCAGGGGGAGTTCGTCGATCTCTGTCGCGGTCCGCATGTGCCCGACGCGAAGCGAGTCAAAGCGTTCAAGCTCCTCTCCGTGGCGGGGGCCTACTGGAAGGGAGATGCGTCCGGCAAACAGTTGCAGCGGCTGTACGGGACCGCGTGGTTTTCGCAGAAGGATTTGGACGGATATCTCGATCAGGTCAACGAGGCCAAGCGGCGCGATCATCGTGTGCTGGGGAAGCAGCTCAACCTGTTCACGATCAGCCAAGAGGTGGGTCAAGGGTTGTGCCTCTGGCTGCCCAAGGGAGCGACCATCCGTTCGATCCTCGAAGACTTCATCAAGAAGGAGTTGATCGCACGCGGCTATCAGCCGGTCTACTCGCCGCACATCGGTCGGGTCGAAATGTATGAGACCAGCGGTCACTTCCCGTACTACCGCGACAGCCAGTTCGCGCCGATCTTCGGTCACGAGGGAGGGCAACTCGTGGACTATTGGATTCGTCGCTTGGACGCCTTTATCACCGACGGCGTTCCGTTCACGAGCGACGACGAACAGAAGCTGGCGGCGTCCGCGAAGCTGATGGGCGTGGAGTTGTCAGACTTCCCGAGCAGCGGTTCACCGGAGGCTCGCAAAGACTTCCTGCGCGTGTGGGAGAAGCAGCAGGAACGCTACCTGCTCAAGCCGATGAACTGCCCGCACCATGTGCAGATTTACAAGGCACAGCACCGCAGCTACCGCGACCTCCCCGTGCGGCTGGCTGAGTTCGGGACGGTCTATCGTCACGAGCAATCGGGCGAGCTGAACGGGATGCTGCGCGTGAGGGGTCTCACCCAGGACGACGCCCATCTGTTCGTCACATCCGAGCAGGTCTCGGACGAGTTCAAGGCGACGCTCGATCTGGTGAAGTTCGTGCTCGCCAGCGTCGGCCTGTCCGATTACCGAGTGCAGTTGTCCTGTCGCGACTCGAAGAACAAGTCGAAGTACGTCGGCTCGGACGAAGATTGGGAGAGTGCTCAAAACGCGCTGCGACAGGTTTTGAAGGACAAGGAGATGTCGTTCATCGAGTGCGAGGGTGAGGCCGCGTTCTACGGACCGAAGGTCGATTTCATGGTGCGCGACTGCATCGGGCGCGAATGGCAACTCGGCACGGTTCAGCTCGACTTCAATCTGCCGAAGCGATTCCAGCTCGAATATATCGGAGCCGACAATCAGGCTCATCGCCCCGTGATGATCCACCGCGCGCCGTTTGGTTCGATGGAGCGGTTCACCGGCATGTTGATCGAACACTTCGCCGGTGCCTTCCCGTTGTGGCTGGCCCCCGAACAGCTCCGCGTCATGACGATCAGCGACAAGTTCGAGGGCTATGCCAAGCAGGTTGAGAGCCAGTTCCGTGCGGCAGGCTTCCGCGTCACGAGCGACCTGCGCGGCACCAAGATCAACGCCAAGGTTCGCGATGCCCAACTCGAACTGATTCCCTACATGCTGGTCGTCGGCGGCAAGGACCAAGAGAACAACACCGTCTCCGTCCGCGACCGCATTGACGGCGATCTCGGCGCGATGCCGATCGCCGACGCCATCGCCAAGCTGCAACAAGAAGTCGCCGAACGCCGCATCCGTCAGGTCAACGAGAAGAAGTTCCAGCAGTTCGACGAAGGGGGCGAGGCGGCGAACGAGTACTGACGGACGTTCTTAACGGTGATGCAGCAGCCTGTTAAAAAGCGGACGTAGGGTGGCACCAGCAGCGCTTCGCCGCGCCGGCCCGCCATCAGCACAGCGACTTCTGATGGTGGATCGACGCTTGAAGCGAGCTGGTGTCACGCGGCATTGAAACGGCCATGAGCCGTGTTGGTGGATTGCCCTGCAAAGTCCTACTCAAGGTAGCCTGAAGGGCGTCGAACGAGTTCAGTTCGCCGACACCGCGAACGCAAACACGTACGAAGACTCATCCGGTTTGAAGTCGTTGTCGCTGCTGATGAGCAGCAATCGCGAGCCGTCTTTTAGCCGGGGACCGAATGTGATCCCTTCGATCTTTGCCGGGAATTCTTCGCCGACCAAGCCCCATTTCGGGTCGAGCAAGTCGAGAAACAACCGCTTCGTCACCGCGCGGACTCCCGCTGGTAGGCCGGTTGCGGGGAGCGAATCCACATGGCTGATGTCGGTCGCCTCGCGCAGGTCGATCTCATAGATGTGCTTGATGCTGCCAGGCGTTCCCGGTTTGCCGTCACGTTCGATCACGAGGAACCGGCCCGGTGCGATGGCTTCGATTTCACTGCAACCGTTGTCAGCATGTTCGAGTTGATAGACGAACTCGCGCGTGGTTCCGGTGCGGCGGTGAACTTCGAGCAGCCGCAGATTCTTGCCGACCCGTTTGTTGTTGGCGTCGAGCGCCCCGTCCTGAAAGAGCGGCCCCTGCATCAGACCGAACAACGTTTCACCGTCCGCAGAAATGGCGAGACACTCCATTCCTTTGTTGGGATACCGGCCCGAGGTGTTTGCAGGTGGAAGCTCTTCATCCGGTTTGGCCGCTGGCTTTGAAATGGTGAAACGAGTGGGAATCGGCAATTCCCCGGTCTGGTTGCCCTTGGCATCGAACTCAAACACAGACGGGCCGTATTCGTCGGACATGAAGAACGAGCCGCGACCGTCGGTGCGAATGGCTTCCGGATCGAACCTCAAGCCTTGTGCGGATTTCGCCGCTGCAAAGGCCGCCGATGATCCGATCAAGGGCTGTCCGGATCGATGGGTGAGGAGCACGGTCTCAGCCAAAGTCGCCTTCACAACCGGTGTCGATTGCTCGTCAACTGCGATGTCAAATAGGTGAAACCGACAGCGGTATGAGGTGGCTCCGTCAGCCGGGCCTCGGTCCGGGATCATGGCGTATCGAACTCCTTTGCCGAGCCACGCAATCCCGGAACCATAGCTCCCCAATCGATTCGCGGGAGAACCGTCTTCAAGCTGTCCTGTCTGTTGCGAGAGATCGGTCGCCGTACCAGAAATCGTGGTCTGTCCCAAGAACCGTGGTTCGCCAGCACCGGCAGAAATTCCCGCCATCACAAACAACGCGAACAGGGAGATACTTCGTTTCGACATTGAGACACCTTTGCACTGCCATCACGGCTTTTGAGTTGAAGCTTTTGCAAAAAAAGAGCGCGGAGTTTTTGGCCTCCGCGCTCAAGTGATTCATGCAGAATCGGAACGGTCAAAAATCACCATTCACCGACAATATCGCCAGTGTTACGTGTGGAGAGCGCCCCCAAGACACTTGCCGACATGTTCTGGCTGACGAATCGAACGGTTCCATCACACATCAGTACTTGGGCACCACCGGTGTGGAACGAATACATTTCGCTGTCGTTCGTCATGTTAATCGCAAATGGGGCGCTTCCTGTCGTCAGCGTGCAATTTCCGGCTGGGACTCCGCTTGGGACTCCTGTTGGGAGGACACAGTCAGCGGCACCCTTGAACGTTGGAGGTGAGTCCCATCCATCCAAGCTGTAACCCCCATTGATATCTGCCCATCCCCAGCCGTCCTTGGTGGTGATCACGTTGGACGCGGGTGTACCGGTACCGGGCTTGTTCAAGTACCAAGCTGTGGGACGACCACCGTCTTCCACGCAAAGAATCGTATTCGAGGTTCCATCCGAGATATCGCTGATTGGCGTGGCGAATCCCTTCTTCATGCCGCTATCCCATTCGTAGCTCCCTTTTTTGGGTGTGGGGGCTGCGGTGTTTGTCACGACGGCTGGGGCTGGCACTGGCAGCCCGTTGCTCAAGTAATACGCGGGGCGAATGGAGTTCATTGAACCGTAGTCACCATAGCCATAGCCCACTGCGGGCCAAGGATAACCGCCCAGCAAAACCGTGGATGGCGGCGTCTTCCGGTCACTTGGAGCCGACGGACAGACGAACATCGCCAACTTGGTCGAGGTAACCGGAAGATTTAGAGGATCGGTCCACGACAAATTGAAGTTGTATTGGTTGTACATGGGGGCCTGGTCGAAGTACGGCAGGCACATGATCGTCCAGCTTCCCTCGTAGAAAGGCGTGGAAATCGCGATTCGTGAAGGAGGAAACACGCGGTGCGTGCTTTCGTAGTTGTGCAGCGCCAACCCCATCTGCTTCATGTTGTTCTTGCACTGAGTCCGGCGAGCGGCCTCGCGCGCCTGCTGAACCGCGGGCAGCAACAACGCAATCAGGACGGCAATGATGGCGATCACCACCAGCAACTCGATCAACGTGAATCCTCGAACCAACCGCTTCCGATGTGCGACCAACATGTGTGAACTCCTCTTCTCAAGCTACAAATCGCCGAGGGAAACACTCCCTCAAGATGGCACTTCTTCCGAGGGAGGAGGTCTCGCTACTCGACCCCTCCCAAGTTGGGGCGTAGAGTGAATACCAACGGTGAAAAACCTGTGAAGGGGAGATGAAAAGTTGGCAAGTTCTCAGTCGTCCTGAGAAGCGGTTTCAAAACCATAGCCATGTTCGCCAGAACGTGGCGAAGCCCGTGAAAAGCCCACGTTCTGGCGACCGTGGCTACCGCTCCGCTTCAAGTTGACAGACCAATGGTCCTGATGATTCGTGGTGAATCATCCCGGCGAGGGATTGGCTCAGAGTCACTCGCTCGATCCGTCGCGGGCAATCATTTCACCGACGGCTTGTGAACTGCCGAACGCGAAGAGGCAGTCTCCTGCGGCGATGACGGCTGATCCGGGCGGTGGCATCAAACGCTCGCCGTTGGCGCGGCGGATGCCGACGACCATAACGCCCTTCTCGCGCAGATCGGTGTCCATCAGCCGCTTGCCGACGTAGACGCTGGTCACGCCAATCTGCACATCGGCCAGTTCCAGCTGGCTACCGTGATCGTCGTTGATCTCGAAGAAATCTTCGACGCTCGGGTTGAGCATGAACCGTGCGATCTTGACTGCGCCGCTGCTAAACGGGCTGACGACGCGAGTCGCTCCGGCTCGTTCGAGCTTATCAATCGCCTTTTCGTCCGAAGCGCGGGCGACGATCTGCAGCTTGTCGTTCAGCAATCGAGCCGACAGCACGACGTAGACGTTGTCGGCGTCGGTCTGCAACACCGTCGTCAGGGCCTTCGCGTCCATGATGCCCGCCGTCAGCAGGACTTCGTCGTGCGTGGCGTCTCCGACGATGTAGTGCCAACTCTGTTCGCGACACCCGGCGACAAGGGCCTCAGCATCCGTGTCGATCACCACGAACGGTTTGTTCCGCGAATGGAGATAGCGGCAGATCGTGCTACCCATCCGACCGAAGCCGCAGACGATGAAGTGCCCGTGAAGTTTCCGGATCGCTCGGTCCATTCTCCGTCGCTCCCAAATGCCCCGCAGTTGCAGGTTGACCAGATGCTGTCCCAACTGCGACACGCAATACGTGAAGATGCCGACCCCGAAAATCAGGTAGATGATGATGAACAGCTTGGTCGATGGATTCAGCTCGGCTTGAGCCGTCGCCGACAACCCGACCGTAGTCATGATGATGACCGCCTCGTACACGCATTGCAGCCAGTCCCAACCCTCGGTCAGTCGGAAGCCGATCGCTCCAACCAGCAAGAAGCCGGTCAGCAACCCGACGATCACCAGTATCTGTCGCATGTCGCCGAGCCTGTTCGATGGAGATGAGTCTCACGCGGCCAAGGCTTAGACCTTGGCGAACCGCATACTGTAGCCTGAGGCGTCAGCAATCAGTGAATCGCTGCGTGTCGCCCCAGGGCCATCGCCTAGCTCCACGTCGGGTGTGTGGAGTCTTCGGAACACACCGGCCGTTCACGGGGAATTTGGTGCGTTCCGAAGACTCTAGCGAGGGCCGCGCCTCAGACCGATGAGGAAGGCGATTGCAAATTGATAATTTCTAAATGCAAATTGAGGGAAGGAAGACTCTCTACAAGCGTCTTTCATTTTTTAATTTGCACTTACCAATTATCGATTTGCAATTTCTTCCCAAACGTGACTCAACGAGTCACGTCTGGAGCTTGAAGGTGTCCACGCACCCTACAGGTTTCGCAGACTCAGCAAGGTGATGGCCCTTCTGTTCCCCGACTGCCGCCATCCTCCCGCTACTTCTTCACTGGCTCGGTCACCGTCAGCGTGACCGTTTGGCTGGAGACTGAGACCAGCGTGTTGGGCCGATCGGCGGATTTGGGGTCTTTGTGGAATGGCACCTGTGCCTGCCCCTGCACAACCAGTGTGTAATCTCCCGGACGAGTCCCCGCCTGGACGTTGATCGTCAACGGCGCTTCGGTTTGATCGGCGGCGATCGTGCCGTTGCCCAGTTGAAACGAACCCTGCCAATTCAACGGTTGGAAGTTCACGGCGTTCTTGAAGTCGCTCCAGTGACGAGTCAGCTTCAGTTTCACTTCGGCCTTCTGACCGCTCTCGACCGTCACGCGATCGGGAACCAGCGACAGTGCGAACGGGGCACGTTCTCTCACGGCGACGAAGTGTTCTCGCAGTTCGCGGCTCCCCACGAGATTGAAGACGCGACAGAACGGACGGACTTCGCGCCGCAGCGTCTTATCACCGACGACGGATGTCGCGAAGACCTTGAACGCACCGACCGTCGGAGCCGCGTTGTCATCAGCCCACAGCACCAACGTGCCGCGTGTGTTGTTGTTGATCGTCAGCGGCGACGCATGGAGTCCGGCGGGGAGGCCCTCGACGGTGACTGTCGTCGGTTGGTTGAAGCCGTCGCGTGCATGAATGACGACATCGATCGACTCTGAGCCACCCTGCCAGACGTTGAGTCCGGACATGTTGTTGTTCGAGTGCATCGACGCGGCGAAGAAGTCGGGCTGAGGCTTTCGGATGCTCAACACATATTGGTAACGAGCGCCGCCTCGGTTGTACGCATCCTTCACAAGAACGCGGTACTTGGTCTTCGGCTGCAGGTTGATCGAGCCGGAGGGGTCTCGCAGATGCCCGTCGAACGAACCGATCCGGTGTCCGAAGTCGTCGATCGATCCGACCGGGTTCCCCTTGTCATCTGTCACTGCGAGATACGGATCCGCCCGGCCCGCGATTCGTTCGCAGTAAACCTCGAAACCATACGCCCCACCCTGTTCATCGGTCTCAAACGCGAACCAATCGAGATCGCGTTCGCGATCGAAGCGGCCACTCACGACGGCGGGAAGCGTCAACACTTGAGGCTGCTCACGCACATCGTTCGGCTCGATCTCCACCGAGGTCGGGGTCTCGCTGACGAGCAGCGTCTGCGGGTTGGCATCGAGCGGCGTGATCTGTTCGCCGATCAGCGTGCAGGTGGCGGCGGTCGGCAGGACCGAATGTTGAGTCGCATGTTCGCGAAAGCGGTACGCGCCAAGCGGCAGCAGCGCATCGGAACCTCGCACCGACAACTTGATCGCGTCGAGCGGCAACTCGCCCGACCGCCAGTTCGTCGCCGCAGAACCCGCCCCCAGGTTGCGACCGAGGACCGTCAGTTCGACGTGCTGTCCCGCTTGGATGGCACGTGGGAAGATGTTCTCGATGTGAGGTCGATCGGTGACGATCAAGCGATACGGATAGCCGCCGCGATACGTGAGGTCTCGCACCTCGATCAGGTACTCGCCATCGGCCGGTGCGAGGAAGTCGATCAACGGATCGCGACCTTCGTAGTCGCCGTTGCTCGCGAGCTGACGGCCATCGTTGGACTTCAAGGTCAGCGCGGGGTCCATCTCGGTGTCCAGCCGCGCCGACTGACAATTGATGACCACGCGCTGTCCGCTCTTCAACGCCACGCGAAACAAGTCTTGGTTGTTCCCGTCCGAGGAACCATTCACCGCCGAATTGACCGCGATCGTTTGAGCCTTGTCCGGCTCGTTGTTCGGTTCGACCTCCGCCACATCGACCAGACCGCGCGTGACGGAGAAGAGTCTCGCGTTCGTGACGCCGAAACGGCCGACCGCGCGCACGTCCCACGTTCCCGCCGGGACATCAGCGGCCACGGTCAGCTTGAAAGTCTTCTCCTTGACGAACTCCGCCTTGAAGCCGGGATGCTCGAACAGCAGGGTCTCGACTCCCTCAATGTCCGCGCCGAGCAGCGTCAATTCCACCTCACCCGGCGCGGTCAAGCCAACGGGTTCGATGCGATGCAGTTGCGGAGAAGGGAGTTCCGCGAAGACCGAGTGCGGCGCAACGGCCAGCAGAAGTAACCCCATCAGGGGTCGAAGAGGCTTCGTCATGGGGGGGCTCGATGGAGTGTGGGTGGGGGAGGTTGGCAGGCGGCGGGAGTTGTTCGAATCACACTAACCCGACGCGTGAGCGAAGAGGTGATACCTCTCGCGGTAGGTTATGAGACTTTCTTGGTGAGCCGGGTGGCGTCAGCCCAATGGCACTCACTTTGTCATTCACTCCGTGAGCGGTACGGCGCTAGCCGCCGGTTCTTTGCGTGGAAACACAACCCCGATTACCGGCGGCTAGCGCCTTGCCGCTCAACGTGAGTGCCATTGGGCTAACGCTACCCGGCTCACCAAGACCGACATTTGAGCAAATGTCTCACTTTGGACCGCGCGAGATGCTGTTCCTCGCTCACGCTTCGGGTTGGTATCGCCGGAGCGACATGATTCCCGAGGAACGCAGACCAATCAAGGCCGTGAACGAACAAAGGACCGGCCTCAATGAAAGGCCGGTCCTTTTTGAATCTCTGCATTGAGGGGGGCACGGATCGTCGGTCAGCGTGAAGTCTAGCTAACAAAGATAAGCCGGACTTCCGCAGTGGAAAAAGGAACTCGATCAATACCCGAATCCACCTCCGCCAAATCCACCACCACCACCGCCCCCGCCCCCGCCCCCGCCACCACCGCCGCCGTTGTTTTGGTTGTTTTGATTGCCAACGTACGTGTTCTGGTAGTACTCGGGAGCCGCTTCGAGCGACTGCTTGCCAGGACCATAGGCGGGTGACACAAACGTCCGGTTGCCAGCGTCGGGATTGCCCATGTCGGTCAGGATCCGTGCGACCAGTTCACGCCGATGTGCATCCAACTCGGGATCAGCGTTGTTCCACATCCGTTCGACCAGAACGGGGAATGGAGCACTGCGCATCCGTGCGGCGATCTCCAGAATCTTGTCCTTACCGTCCGGAGTCAGCTCGGCCGTCTCACCGACGAAGTCATGTTGATAGAGGATG
>Ga0209086_10002787_pt1 | contig 13506 bp, 11 predicted proteins | sample M_130207_XF_Meta_FD_187312 | JGI IMG/M metagenome (GOLD analysis project Ga0209086, IMG submission 187312) | Freshwater microbial communities from Lake Montjoie, Canada to study carbon cycling - M_130207_XF_MetaG (SPAdes) (version 2) | ecosystem: Environmental > Aquatic > Freshwater > Lake...
CCGGTGATACCATGTCCGTTCAGCCACTTGGCGATACCATGCCCTTCGCCGCCGACGACCAGGCCGGCATAACCGCCACCAGGGCAGATGATGATCGCAGCCCCGTTAGGTTTTTCCGCCAGATGCACGGTGAGCTTTGCTTTACTTGAATCGGAAAACTTCCCGTCACCCTCGGGCGCATCTCCCTGCCAAAGCGGTTGCGAGGGTGGTAAGATTTCCGCGGCGAAAGTTGAGAAGGTTAGGGCGAAGAGAGCGAGTAGGCGCATGGGTTTGAAGGGGTCGGGATGAGGGTGAGGGTAGTGTGACTACGTAGGCCGCAGGAGGGAAGGCTCGAGGTAGGGTCACGACTGCGTCGTGACCTAGGAGGCCACTAGGTCAGCACGCGGTGCTGACCCTACCAGCGATACGGGCATGCAGGGCACAAAAAAGCCCCGCGAACGGGGCTTTTGAGGTATAGCTGGCCAATTACTTCTTGCCGTAACCAGCCACTGGCTTGCCGTCGGCGCCGAGTTTGTCGACGGACCAGAGCAAGCCGCGGGTGACCAAGTCAAGGTAGCGGGGGTCTTCTACGGTGCTGTTGTTGTGGCCGATGGTGGTGCTGAAGATACGGGTCTTCTTCGGGCCGAATTCATTGGTCCAAACCACGATGCTGCTGGCTTCCTTGGCGGGCGTCACTTTGCCTTTCTTGTCCTTCATTTCCGGGATTTTTTGGGTGCCATTGGCGAGGCCCTTGGCGGTCAAGATTTGGACGTTATTATAGAGCTCTTCGTTGACGGTAGTCCAATCGGTCATGCCGCTGACGATGGGGTTGGTCTTGTCGCTGAAGGCAATCGAGATGGGCTGTTGGGGGCCGTGCGCGGTGGACTGGATGCCGATCATTTCATACCAGTGAGAGTTGTCATCGCCGGCTTTGACGGGCTCTTTGTAATTACCCCAGCGGAAGCTATGCATGGCGCAATGGAGGTTGACGCCAGGCAGGCCTTGGCGGTGGGCGTTTAGGATATTTTCGACGTAAGCGGCGTCGGTGATATCGGCGGCGCACTCGTCGTGTACGACGACGTCAAAGTTTTTATACCAATCCGCATTTTTGTAGGTAGCGAAGACTGGCTTGGTCTTCTTGTCGGTGAAAGCCTTGTCGTTGATGTCGACGAAGTCGACGGTCACCACAGCGTTAAGGCGAGATTCGATACCATTCTTAAGGATGTCTTTTTGCGCCAAGTAATCGTGGCAGCAACCGCCGGCGACAATGAGGACGCGGAGGGGTGCTTGCTCGGCGAAGAGAGCGGTGACGCTGGCTAGGAATGCCAAAGCGAGGGTGGAGCGGAGTTTCATGGGGGTGTCGGGGATAAAGGGCGGGGTGAAGGGTGTGCGCAAAAGAAAACTTACTTTTTGGCTTTAGGGGCCGCAAGGGCTGCTTTGGCTAGCTCCGCGGGGATGGGTTGGCCCTCGATGAAGGCGTAAATGGCCTCTTTCTGTTCCTTGGTGAGGGGTTTCTCGGCCTTCGGCGGCATGACATCGCCGGCGGTGCGCTCTAGGAAAACGCGAGCCAAGAGCATGCTATCATCAGGCTTGCCGATGGTGAAGGTCGGGTTCTTGCCGCCCTTGAGCGTAGCCTCGAGGGTATCCAGGCGCAGCTTACCTTTCACCTTCTTGGTGCCGTGACAGGAAATGCAGTTCGCGTCGAAGATTGGTTGAATGACTTTGGCGTAATCTTGTTTCTGCGCGGCGGTCAGCGGCTTGGCTAAATCAGGCTTCTTCGGGGTAAGCGGTGAGGCGGCGATGAGCGCGGTCGTCGAGAACAGAAGCACGGCGCGCATGGGCTTACTTCTTCGGGGCCTGCCTTGGGGCCTTGGTTGCGGCGAGTGCCAGCTTGGCCACTTCGTCGGGGATAGGCTTGGCTTCAATCCAGAGAGCCAAGGCATTAACCTGTTCCTTCGTGAGAGGTGTTCCCTCGGTCGGCATGAAATCATCGTCCGCAGGATCGAGGGTCACGCGCACGTGCATGAGGCTCTTCTTGAGGTCGCCGGCGACGAAAGCCGAGCCTTCCGAACCACCTTTTTTGAGGGCCTCGAGTGTATCCATGCGGAGCTTGCCCTTCACCTTCTTGGCCCCGTGGCACTCGACGCAATGGGCATCGAGGATTGGGCGGATGACTTGGGTGTAGTCATCGCGTTTCTGACTGGTGGTGACCACGCGCGGGGTGTCGGTCTTCTTGGGCGCGGCGATCTTGTTCGGCTTGAAGGGGAAGCCATCTTGGTGGACGAGTTCGCCGCCGATGTGGGCGGCGAAGCCCATGGTCGCGATGGCCAGGAGTTGGGAGCCGAGTCGCACCTTGAATGATTTCACGAGCAACACGCTTGCCATGCCGGCAAAGGCCGAAGCGACGATGCCGCCCCAGAGGTGGAGTTGGACGGCATCCCCAGCGTATCCGTTGAAGTGAGCGTGAATGATGCCGAGAAGGACGGCAACCCATGTGCCTACCGCGGAAATAAGGGAGAGCCGGCGAACGGTGGTCGAGGCACTTTCTTGGCGATCAAAGAATTCGAACAGCGGAACAATCAGGAGCAGGGCCGCCGGCAGGTGGAGCGCTAAAATATGGAAGTTGCCCAGGATCGACAGAGCGGCCGGGCCGCGGGCTTCGCCGTCGGCCGGAAGCGCAAGAGCCGCGAGCACGAGAATGAAATTAGCCGATACTGCCAAGGTGATAGCACGCCGAGGGGTGAGGGCTTTGATGCGGTCTTCGATCTTGGAAAGGAGGAGCATGATTGAAAGGGATTAACTTTAACTAACGGCCGAAGGTTGTCGGTCAAACGGAAGTGAAGGAAATGCTGTTTATCTCCCTAGAGTAAGACCCAAAAAAAGCCCGCAGGTTGCACTGCGGGCTTTTTTAAAAGGACTTTATCGGTCTTACTTGGCTTCGATGAAAGCCTTGAGCTTGGCGAGCTGGTCCTTGGTCAGGGGCGTACGGCTCTTGGCTTTTTCAGGGGGCATGGCCAGGTCGTCGGAAGGGTTAGAGATACCGAGTTCGCAGGACTTGAAAATCGAGCTCTTGGCGACATCGCCCCAGGTGATGCCCGGTCCGTTCTCTTTACCGCCTTTTACGATGGTTGCGAGGGAAGTGGCATCGAATCCGCCCTTGGGCTTCTTGGCCTTGTCTTTGCCGTGGCAACCGACGCAGCTTTTTTCGAAGATCGGGGCGATGTCGGCCTTAAAGGCGGCTTCATGGTCTGCAGCGGCAAAAGCCGTGGAGGCAGTGAGGAGGGAAAGCAGGGCGAGGGTGCGCATGGGTGTGTTAAGGTAACACTTAACAAAGCGAAAAGTTTCCCACTTGGGAGAAAAAAATGATCTATTCATGGATAGCCCAAGCCCGGCAGAACTCCTGCAGGCGGGTCGGGATGTAGGCTTCTACCCTTGTTCCTTCAGGAAGGGCCTTAGAATTGAGGATAGTGGCCCCGGCGTGCAGTTTAGAGAGCATGGCGTACTGGTCGTGGGGGATGAGTAGGGTCATATGCTCATCCCGGCTGGCGGCGCATTCCTCGAGGCGCTGGAGTAGGGCGGGGATCCCTTCCCCCGTCCGGGTGCTGACCAGCTTGGCGTCCGGGTAGGCCGCGAGGGCTTGGGCGCGTTCGACCACGTCGCAAAGGTCGGCCTTGTTGAGTACGGTAATCACCGGCCGGTCGCCGGCGCCGATTTCGGTCAGGACCTGCAAGGTGGTTTCGGCGTGCTTGTCGCGCTCGGGCGACCCGAGGTCGATGACGTGGACAAGGAAGTCGGCCTGCACGGCTTCTTCGAGCGTGGCCTTGAAGGCTTCGACGAGTCGGTGAGGGAGGCGACGCACGAAGCCGACGGTGTCGGTCAGCAACAACGCGCGGCCGGAGGGTAGGGCGAGGCGCCGCGTGGTCGGGTCGAGCGTGGCGAAGAGCTTGTTCGCGGCGAGGACCTCGGAGCCGGTGAGCGTATTCAGGAGCGAGGATTTACCAGCGTTAGTGTAGCCGACAATCGAGAAGGTCGGGAGCGGGACGCGTTTACGTTGCTTTCGTTGCGTAGCGCGCTGGGCGACGACCTCTGCGAGGTCGCGGCGGACCTTAGCGATCTTATCGCGAATCTTGCGTTGGTCCATTTCCAGCTGCGTCTCGCCGGCGTCGCGTTGCATCGTGCCGCCGCCGCGCTGGCGGTCGAGGTGGGACCACAGGCGCTTCAGGCGCGGCAGCATCTGCTGCAAGGCGGCGAGCTCGACCTGGAGCACGGCTTCGCGGGTCTTTGCGCGGGTGATGAAGATATCGAGGATGATCTCCTGCCGGTCAATGGCGCGGAGCTTGGCATCTTTCTCCCAGTTGCGCTGCTGCGCCGGCGTGAGTTCGTCGTCAAAAATAATCAGCCCACATTCTTGGGCTCGGGCCAAGGCGGCGATTTCTTCCAGTTTACCGGAGCCGACCAGCGTGCGCGGGTTCTCTTCGCGGATTTTGGCGATGAGGGAGCCCCGGATTTCCACACCCACGTTACCGACGAGCTCGTGCAGTTCATCTAAAAGGTACTGGGCCTCGGCGGCCGTCTCGCCGGGTCTTTGCAATCCGATTAGGATGGCGCGATTTGAACGGGCGATGACTTCAGGATCGAAAGGATCGAGGGGCTTCGGTTCTGGATCAGACACGTGGCAAAAGGCGTAAGGGAATTAGACTGAAGTCCTCGCCGCCGTCTGCAAAGCCAAACTCCGAGGTGCGGCCAGTCCTACTTGCACCAAAGTAACGGCTGAGTGATCGCCCGATTGCGTTGCACTTCGGGGTCCGTGGGCTCCTCGTCCAGGGTCTTCCATAGCTCAAGGTATTCGGGTTTATTTAAAGCTAGCCCGTTGAAGAGGAGGTAAATAGGTCGGGCGGGCCAACCTTCCCAGGCTTGGACGTCTGGCTTGAGCGGCCACTTGGACTTATCGCGGATATAAGGGGTGAGGTATTCAGCACCACGTCCGATGGTGCGTCCGTCGGCCAATTTGAAATCCCAGAGGCTTTCTCCGGAGTTCGACAGTACGACGCAAAGCGTCGTGATATTATCAAGTTGGAAGATAGAATAACCGTAGGGTTTAGTGCGGGCGAGCTCGAGTGGGAAGCTGCCGTCTGCCGCCATCTGCCTGGGTAGGAAGATTTCCTTATATTGACGGCGGCATTCTGCCAAGGCCGTTTGGTCATGCGTAAAATCGGCGTAGACGGCCAGCTGCAGGTAGAAAGCTACGGCATGGTTATTCTTGGCGGCAGCTTCTTCTTTACCGTTCTTGCTGGTTTGCATCCAGGTCCCAAGTTCTTGAAACCAAGCCAAGAGGGCCGTTTGCTTTGCCGGCGTGAGCGCTTGCGAGCCGTTGAGGGCGCGGATGGCCGGAGGAATTTCAATCAGGTGCAGGGTGTCGATCACGCCGATACCGCGACCCGGACTGACGCCTGGGACCGCTTGCGCAAAATTAAGATTTGGGTTCATGCGCGTTTTCGGATCGAGCAAGAAGACGTCCAGGAACTCCATCGCCTTAGCTGCATACTTTTCTTCTTTCGTCAGTTTGTAGGCGGCGGCCAAGGCGGCCACGTTATCCCGGAGCACTTTCATGGCCATGCGATGCTGGGAGAAGTTTTCTGGATTAGTCGCTCCATCGCGGCGGATGTAAGGTAAGCCGTTTGGCTTGGAAGGATCCGGCCACCAGTAATCACCGTTCGAATAGAAGTCGTTAGGCCCGCCTTCGCTCAGCTTAGCCGGCGAGGAAGTGATGCTCACGGGCTTGGCTTCCAGGGCGGCCGCAGCGGCCTTCATGACGCGTGCCTGTTGCAGGGATGGGAGGTCGAATGTGGCGGCGATGGCTTGTCCAGCTAAGAGCAAAGCGGAAAGGATGAGGGAGAGGCGAGGGCGCATGGCTCGGTAATTAAGCTTCCGGGAAATTATTGATTAAATTGCACCCAGTCGAGATTCATCAGCCCGCTTTTACCTGGATTTACGAAGACCAGGAAGACGTCATGATGTCCGGTCGCACTTGTTAGCGGGGCTTTATTCTCCTCAAATTTATTCCAGTCGCCTGTGAATTTGATGTCTACGGTGCTGACCAGTGGCCCGGTCGCGGAATCGAGGCGGATCTCAACCTTGGTGCCTTTGCTGCCGCCCCCGGCTGAGGCGTTGAGCGTGACGCTTTTAGTCGTCGCGAGATTGAGATTCGTAAAACGAATGGTGTGACCGTGGGCCGTAGCGCCGACCGATTTAGAATTCTTTTTGGCGCCCGTGACTTCGCCGGACTCGGCTTCGATACGTGGGTGGCGAAGGACGACAGAAGCCTTGCCCGTAAGCGGACCCGCGACGCCTGCTCCATTGTCCATGTAGGCGGCTTCAAGGAGAAGTTTGCCAATCTTAGCGTCTTTGGGTGCGGTCAATTGTCCTTCCAGTCCGCGAGCGAGCGTCGGGCCGCCTTTGCCCTTTTCGAGCGTAAGCATCCAACGGAGCATGATGGCGACTTCGTCTTCGGTGTGCTGCGGGTGGGCGAGCATCGGAATTTGGCCCCAGACGCCGCTGCCGCCGAGTCGGACCTTCTTGTTCAGGAGTTCGTCCGCTCCAGCCTGCTTACGATATTTGTCGGCGATGGCCACGAACGCGGGACCGACCAGCGGGGTTTCCATGGCGTGGCAGTTGAAGCAATCGCTCTGGCGCATGAGCGAAAGGCCTGGGTCGACCGCGACGGTCTTACCGTCGGCAGGGAGCATGTCTGACGTCACCACTGTACGCGCGGTGAACTCAGCAGGCTTGGCGTCCGAGGAACCGTCTTCGGTATCCTGCACGGTGACTTTGTAGTTGAGCGGTTTACCGGGTGCGAAAAAGTCGCCATCCTGCGGTGTGAGGAACCGAACGACGGGAACGGCGTTGCCGACCACGATGGGTAGGGAGCGCGTCGCGGAGCCACCTTGACCATCGGAGACGGTGAGTTCGATCTTGAAGTTGCCAACGGTCTCGAGAGAAACGGCGAGTTCTTCGCCTTCACCGAGTATCTTGTCACCCGGCTGAAGTTTCCAAGCATAAGAAAGTTTGCCGCCGTCAAGATCGCGCGATCCCTTTGCGGAGAGCGTCGTCTTGAGCGGGGCTGGGCCCGCTGGGGTGGAAACGCTGAGTTTAGCAACCGGCTGGAGATTACCGCGCACGTAGGAGATCTTGAGCAAGGCGGAGTCCGGATTGACACCCCAGGTCTCGCCGTAGTCGAGCAGGTAGAGGCAGCCGTCAGGTCCAAAGGTCGCATCGACTGGCCGACGGATGATTGTCGCCCCATTGTCGATGAGCGCCTGCTGCTTCTTGCGCTGGTCGTCGGTGTTCGCGGTCACGAAAGTCGTGGGTGCGAAGGATTCGAGTCCGGCGAGGTCTGAGTTGGCGTCCAGGTGTGCCCACTTGATGAACGGGCGTTGCCAATCCCAGAAAAGCAGGGAACGGTCGAAATGCTTCGGGAAGCCATCGGTTTTCTCGAAAGATTCTTGCCAGTAAAAGACTGGGCCCGCGCACGCGGTTCGGCCGCCTTCGCCAAGTTCGGGCCACTGCTCCGAGACCACGTAGGGCCAATAGATGAAGGCCGGCACGGCTGGAGGAAGCTCGACCAGTCCCGTATTGTTGCGACTCTTATTCAGTGGCGCCTTCGGGTCGAAGAGCGGGCCGATCTTCTCGGTCGCGTAGTCATATTCAGCGTAAGGGAAATTATTGCCGACGAAGAGCGGGTAGCCGTAGTTGCCGGCCTTCTTCGCCTGATTAATCTCGTCATAACCACGTGAGCCGCGCGGGCCGTCAACGCGCGCGTCTGGACCGACTTCGCCCCAGTAAACGTAGCCGGTCTTGGAGTCGATGTTCATGCGCCATGGATTGCGCGTGCCCATCGCGAAGATTTCTGGGCGGGTCTTGGCCGTGCCGGGCTTGAAGAGGTTGCCTTCGGGTATGCTGTAAGTCGCGTCGGCGTTGACGCGGATGCGGTTCACTTTACCGACGAGGGTGTTGGTGTTGGCGGAAGTGCGTTGGCCGTCCCACGGTTCCTTGCCCGGGCGCTGGTCAAGCGGCGCGTAGCCTTTGCTGTCGCCGAAGGGGCTGGTGTTATCGCCGGCGGTGAAATATAGGCAGCCGTCGGGCCCGAACTTGATGGTGGCTCCATGGTGGCAGCACTGCAGGCGCTGCTCCTCATATTTTAGGATGACCTTCTCGCTGCCGACGACGAGTTTATCGTCTTTGATTTCGAAACGCGATAGATACTGGCCTTCAAAGCCGACGGGGGAATACAGGAAATAAACCCAATGGTTCTCGGTGAACTTCGGGTCGAGGGCGAAGGCCAGGAAACCGTTCTCGAGCGTCTTAAAAATTTCCATCTCTGCCACGAGGGTGACGCGCTTGGTCTTGGAATCGTAGATCTTGAGCGCGCCCAGGTATTCGTTGAACCAGATGCGGCCATCGGGCGCGATTTCGAGGTGCATCGGCTGCGGCAGACCGGTGAGCAGCGTCTCGGTCTGAAAACGAACGTCCTCGGGCTGGTTGTCGGCGGCGCGGGCGGCTGGAGCGGCCGTCAGCAGGACGGCGCCAAAGAGGTAAAAGAGGCGGACAGGAATAGAAGCCATGGGAGATTGACCTTGGGGAGAAGATGGGGGTTCCCGCAGGGTTAAGGAAAAATTCCCAAGTGCAAGCGGGGAGAGGATTCAAAGGAGGGCCCGTGGGCATGAGGGCCGGAGGGCTCGAGGATTCACGCGAGAGTTAGATCCCTGGTCTCAGTTATGGTCATGCCTCTCCTCTGGCCAACTGGCCAACCGTTCAACTGATCAACGGCGCGTGAGCGCTCAGATCAACCCGAGCTGCATCTTACCATCTTCTGAAATCATCGTCTGGGTCCAAGGCGGGTCCCAGACAATGTCCACTCTGGCTTGATTGACGCCAGGCACGGTCAGGACGCGATTACGCGCATCTTCGGCAATGACTGGTCCCATGCCGCAACCGGGTGCGGTTAAGGTCATCGCTACCGTGACGCTGTGTCGGTCTGTTGAGTTTTCAAGCGGTTCGACTTTAAGCGAATAAACCAAGCCGAGGTCGACGATGTTGACGGGGATTTCGGGGTCGAAAACTTTCTTCAACTGATCCCACACGGCTTCGTCGGCTGGTTTGCCGGTATGGCCAGGATGCTCGGCGGTACCGACCGAACCATAGGCATCGGTCTTGCCTTCGGATTCGCTGGCGTCGGTCGGGATATCTTCACCGAGGCAATCTGCATCGCTTCCTTTAATGCGGAACATGCCCGTGTCGCAGACGACGGTGAAATTACCACCGAGCCGATGCGTGATGGTGACTTTGGTGCCGGCCGGCAAGACGGCTGGGTCGCCGGCGGGGATAACCGTCACGCTGACATCGCGTTTCAAGGTGCGGTCATGCGGGCTGGGGGTGTGGCGTTGGCCGGTGGTGTCTTCGCTCATATTTTTAGATTTGGTGGAATTTCACGCGGAGCATTTCGCGAACGGTCGCGGCGGCTTCTTCGTTTTCGACCTTGGCCAAGACTTCTTCAAGGAAGCCTTGCGCCAGGAGCTCTTGGGCGACGGCCAGGGGGATGCCCCGGGCGCGTAGATAAAATAGTTCCTCTGGATTAACCTGACCGGTCGTCGCCCCGTGGGAGCATTTGACGTCATTGGCTAAGATTTCTAATCCGGGTAAGGAATCAGCTTCGGCTTCGGTCGAAAGCAGGAGGTTGCGATTGGTCTGGTAGGCGTCGGTCCGTTGAGCGTCCGGGGCGACTTTGATTAAGCCAGAGAAGATGGTGCGAGATTTATCGAGCAGCGCGTTCTTGAACAAGAGGTCGGACTTGGCGTTGCCTGCCGAATGGATCTGCAGGGTGCGTTGGTCGAATTCCTGTTCGCCCGACGCCACGCTGATGCCGCAGAGGCGGATATCGGCGCCTGGGCCATCGATACGGACGATATTTTCAAGCCGTGCCCGGCGTGAGCCGACGGCGGCATGGACGGAAGAGATGAGCGAGTCGCGACCTCCACAGGTGTTATCGATTTGGAAGGATTGTGTTGTCGAACTCCAGCCTTGGACGGCAAGTCGATGCACTTTGGCTCCGCTGCCTGCATGGATGTCGCAGGCTGAGATGGCCAAGGCACGTGTCGCGGGCTGGGCGCTCAGGTGGAAATCATGGATGGTAACCTGAGCGAGTTCGTCCGCGATGACGAGCGCGTGCGGGAAGACGGCGGCACCTTCGGCCAGCGTCCAATGGATCGAAACAAAAGGTTGGGTGACGGTGACTCCTTTGGGAATGTGCAAAAGGTAGCCCGAGCGTAGCCAGGCTTGATGGAGTGCGAGGAACTTATCCCCGCCGAGACCGGCCTTATGTTTAAGGAGGTATTGTTTCAGCAACGCCGGATGATGCCGGAGGGCATCCGTGAGCGACTCAAAGATCACGCCCTGTGCGGTGAGTTCCGGGGCGAGTGCCGGTTTGTGGATGCAATGACCGTCAACGTGTACGATTAGTCCGGCCGGCCGGGAGATGAATTGGCAACGGGCAAAGAGTTTCGCGGCTTCGCTTTCGGAAGGGGCTGGTGCTACGGCATAACCGGAGAGCGAAAGCGTCCGCGTGTCCGAGAAACGCCATTTTTCGTCGTCCCGCTTCGGCATCGGCAGCGATTGAAACGTGTGCCAGCCTTGTTGGCGGAGGATCGCAAACCAGTCATGCGCGCGGAACTGCGCGCTGTCGGCCGATTGCAAGGCGCTGTCCAGGATACCGGTCAAGGCGGGTGACGTCAGGGTATCCATTTAACCGACCGATCCTTCCATTTGCAGTTCAATCAGACGTTTGAGCTCCACGGAATATTCCATGGGGAATTCCTTCACGAGATCGTTGACGAAGCCGTTCACCGCGAGCGACATCGCTTCGCCTTCGGAAAGCCCTCGCTGCATCATGTAGAAAATCTGCTCGGCGGAAACCTTGGAGACGCTGGCTTCATGTTGAACAGAGTTCTTTTGGCCGCGCACGGAAATCGCGGGATAGGTGTCGGTCCGGCTATGCTCATTGATGAGCAAGGCGTCGCACTCGGTGTTATTCCGGCAATTCTTAAGAGTCTTAGGAATATGCACGAGGCCCCGGTAGGTGGAGCGGCCGGTGCCGACCGAGATCGATTTGGCGATAATGTTCGACGTCGTATCATCGGCCGCATGGATCATCTTGGCGCCGGTATCTTGGTGTTGGCCGTCATTCGCCAAGGCGATGGAGAGGACTTCCCCGCGGGCGCCTTTGCCGCGCAGCACGACGCCCGGGTATTTCATGGTCAGGCGGGAGCCGATATTACAATCGATCCAGCGCACTTCGGCGCCTTCTTCGGCGACGCCGCGTTTGGTGACCAAGTTGAATACATTAGCCGACCAGTTCTGGACGGTAATATATTGGATCTTCGCGCCTTTGAGCGCGACGAGTTCGACGACGGCCGAGTGCAGGGTCGCGGTCTCGAATTTAGGAGCCGTGCAACCTTCCATGTACGTAACCTCAGCGCCTTCGTCGGCGATGATGAGGGTGCGTTCGAATTGCCCGAAATTCTCCGCATTGATGCGGAAATAGGCCTGCAGGGGCTGGGCTACCTTGACGCCCTTAGGAATGTAGATGAAAGAGCCTCCCGAAAACACGGCAGAATTCAACGCGGCGAACTTATTGTCGCCGACGGGAATGACTTTACCGAACCAGCGACGGAAAATCTCCGGATGGTCGCGGAGCCCGTCGGTGGGGCCGCAGAAGAGGACGCCTTGTTTTTCAAGCTCTTCCTTCATGCGCGAGTAAACGGCCTCGGAATCGAATTGGGCTTCGACGCCTGCGAGGAACTTACGTTCGGACTCGGGGATGCCGAGGCGTTCGAAGGTCGCCTTGACGTCGTCGGGGACTTCTTCCCAGGTGCGGACGGGCTTCTGACCTTTTGAAAGGTAGTAACGGATTTTATCGAAGTGAATGTTCTCGAGATCGGTCGTAGCCCAATGCGTGGGCATCGGTAGTGACTCAAAAGTCTTTAGGGCTTTTTGGCGGAACTCCAGGATCCAAGGCTCTTCGCCTTTGACCTTGGAAATATAATCGACCACCGACGGGCTCAGGCCGACGCCCGCGTCGAAGGCGTAGTTCTCCTCATATTTGAAGTCGCCCTTGCTGCGATCGACTTCGATCGCTTCGCGCTGGGTCTGGGATTCGTCAATTTCAGCCATGGTCGTTTAGGCGCTGGCGAGTTCGGTTTTTACCCAATCATAACCTTTGGCTTCGAGCTCGAGGGCTAATTCTTTACCGCCGCTATGGACGATCCGTCCGTCCCACATGATGTGCACGCGGTCGGGTACGATGTACTCCAGTAGACGTTGGTAGTGGGTGATAACGAGGAAGCCAGTCTCGGGACCGCGCATGCGATTAACGCCCTCGGAGACGATGCGGAGCGCGTCGATGTCTAAGCCGGAGTCGGTCTCATCGAGTACCGCATACTTCGGCTTGAGCATCATCAACTGCAGGATTTCACAGCGTTTCTTTTCGCCGCCCGAGAAGCCTTCGTTCACGAAGCGAGCCGTGAATGTGCGATCCATCTTGAGGGCGTCCATCTTCGCGTAGAGCTCGGCGTAGTAGGCCTTGGCGTCGAAGGGCGCCCCTTTGGCTTGGCGGGCCACGATGGCGGCGCGGATGAAGTTGGCGATGGTGACGCCGGGGATTTCGCTTGGGTATTGGAAAGCCAAGAAGAGGCCGGCGCGGGCGATGACATCCGGTTCGAGGCCGAGGAGCTGTTGGCCGTCGAGCAAAGCTTCGCCGGACTGTACGGCATAGTCAGGATGACCAGCGAGAACTTTAGCCAAAGTGCTCTTGCCGGTACCGTTGGGTCCCATGATGGCATGGACTTCGCCTTTGGGAATCGTGAGGGAAAAATCCTTCAAGATTTCCCGGTCGCCGATGGAGGCATTGAGGTTTTTGATGACAAATGAATCTGACATTGGGAAATTAATTGGAGTGGAGGGGGTCGTTGGCCTTGGTGCGGCCGAGGAAGCTGATCTCGATGACTTCGGAGTCGAAGCCGGGCGGGAGAATCGAACGGAGGCTCTTCATCACCTCGGGAGGGAGCTCGATGTCGTGGACCTGTCCGGTCTCCTTGTCGCGGAAGTGCGCATGAGGGGCCAGGTTGGGGCAATAGCGGGTGGATTCGCGCTCGTGGTTAACCTGGCGGACCAGGCCGCAGCCAACGAACGTTTCGAGGCAGTTATAGACGGTGGCCAAGGAGAGGCCGGGCATGGATTCACGGGCTCGGTTAAAGACCTCATCCACGGTGGGGTGGTCGCGTTGGGCGAGGAGGACCGCAAAGACGACTTCGCGTTGCGGGGTGAGCTTTTGGCCCCCCTTGCCGAGGGCCTCTTGGAGGTCCTCTCGATTATGTTCGTTGAGACTTTGAATCATTCTAATCGTTTAAAGAGTTAGAATGAGTCTAAACTGCAAGAACAAAGGTGGATAATAATAGTAAAGGGGCGGGGTTAGGG
>Ga0209086_10002789_pt1 | contig 13503 bp, 26 predicted proteins | sample M_130207_XF_Meta_FD_187312 | JGI IMG/M metagenome (GOLD analysis project Ga0209086, IMG submission 187312) | Freshwater microbial communities from Lake Montjoie, Canada to study carbon cycling - M_130207_XF_MetaG (SPAdes) (version 2) | ecosystem: Environmental > Aquatic > Freshwater > Lake...
AGTCTGCTCCGGTATAACGAGCCATTTTCTCTTCCTTCCTTAAACTCTACGAGGTTTGCACGGACGGCAACCATTGTGTGGAGCAGGTGTTACATCAGAGATGGCACCAACTTCCAAACCAGCTGCTTGCAATGAACGGATTGCAGTTTCGCGACCAGAGCCTGGACCCTTAACGAAAACATCAACCTTCTTGAGGCCGTGCTCCTGCGCGCGACGGGCTGCAGCCTCTGCTGCAAGCTGTGCTGCGAATGGAGTCGACTTACGTGAGCCCTTGAAACCAACTTGGCCAGATGATGACCAAGAGATAACGGCACCGGAAGGATCAGTGATAGAGATGATTGTGTTGTTGAAAGTGCTCTTAATAAAAGCCTTACCAACAGCGACGTTCTTCTTCTCTTTTTTGCGAGTCTTAACTTTGCCCTTAACTGCTGGGGCTGTCTTTGTCTTAGGAGCGGCCATTATTTAGTCACCATCTTCTTACCTGCGATTGCTTTACGAGGACCCTTACGTGTGCGCGCATTTGTATGTGTGCGCTGACCACGAACGGGAAGTCCCTTACGGTGACGTATTCCCTGGTAGCTCTGGATTTCAACTTTGCGACGGATGTCGCCAGAAATTTCACGGCGAAGGTCACCTTCGATTTTGAAGTTTGCTTCGATGTATTCGCGAAGTTTTGCGAGCTCAGGCTCCTGCAAATCCTTAACGCGTGTATCTGGACTAATGCCAGTTTCAGCTAATGTCTTTTGAGAACGGGTAAGACCCATTCCAAAGATGTAAGTGAGTGCGACTTCAACACGTTTTTCGCGTGGAAGATCGACACCGACGAGACGTGCCATTTATCTACCTATCTGTATCCGGAGGTCCTCCGCATTGCTGTTCTCTGGCCTACCGGACCAGAGGTCTTCTAATAAATTAAAAGTCGCAATACGAGTTAGTTAGTGCCTAGCCTTGACGTTGCTTGTGACGAAGATTTTCACAAATGACCATGACGCGACCCTTGCGGCGAATGACTTTGCACTTATCGCAAATCTTCTTCACGCTTGGATTAACCTTCATGTCGTTGTGCTCCTTCGTTACTTATAACGGTAAATAATTCGACCCTTGGTAAGGTCATACGGACTCATTTCCACGATCACACGGTCAGCCGTCAAGATGCGAATGTAGTTCTTGCGCATCTTTCCGCTGATATGAGCGAGGACTTTATGTCCATTAGTTAGTTCCACCCGAAACATTGCATTAGGTAAAGCTTCAGAAACGGTGCCTTCCATTTCGATGGCGCCATCTTTGCTAGCCAATCTGTACCCACATCCTCTGTTAAGCCGTGAAACAAGCGAAGTTGTAGTTTAGAGGGCGGGGCAGAAATAGGGAAATCGGGTTATTTGAATGACAATGGTGTAACTCGGGCCACAACCGCTCTGTGTGGGGCTAGAGCAGAGCTGAAATCTCGATGCCTAAACGAGCTAATTGAGCCTCTCCGCCGTCGGGGCAGGTGAGAACAAATGGCTTTCCGTCGGGGCAGATCGCATATGAGTGCTCGAAGTGGGCGCCCCGTGAACCATCAACTGAGACGACGGTCCAATCATCACTTAATACCTTTGTGCGCTCTGATCCGCGCGTGATCATGGGTTCGATAGCTAAAACTAATCCGGGGACAATCTCTGGGCCTTGGCCTGCCTTACCAAAGTTTAAAACATGGGGCTCTTGATGCATCTCAGTGCCGATTCCATGGCCACCATATTCACGCAAGATTCCATATTTGCCTTGCGAATTCGTGTACTGCTCAACTGCATAACCAATGTCAGTTAACTTGGCACCGTTTTTACCGGCTGCGATTCCGCGCCACATTGACTCTTCACAGACATCCATGAGTTTTTGATCATCGACACTCACTGCTCCAACACCAATCGAAAAGGCAGCATCGCCATGCCAACCATCAATGATTGCACCACAATCAATAGAAACAACATCGCCATCATTGATATTTCGAGATCCTGGAATTCCATGCACAATCTCATCATTGACCGATACGCAGATCACTGCTGGAAAGCCGTGATAGTTTAAAAAGTTAGAGGTTGCTCCGCCGCGCTTAAGAACTGCAGCGGCGATTACATCGAGTGCATCGGTGGTCATTCCAGGCTTTATGGCCTCACGAATCGCCCCATGAATCTGTGCAACAACTAAGCCGGCACGGCGCATAATCCTTAGCTGATCAAGGGTTTTAATCTGAATTGCCATTAGCTATATTCCTTTACGAAACATGGCTAAGAGCTGAGATCGCGCGCTGTGTTATCTCTTCAACGCTTCCTGTTGCACTCACTGTAATGAGTAGAGCTTCATTGCGATAGAAAGAGATGATTGGAGCGGTCTGCTCTTCGTAGACTTCTAAACGGCGCGTAATCACTTCGGCCTTATCATCTTCGCGTTGATAAATATCTGCCCCACAGTTTGGACATTTATCTACACCAACTGATGGTTGAAAACACTCTTTGCATGTTCGACGGCTGGAGAGTCTAGAAACAATCTCGGCATTATCGATTGAGAGTTCAAGAACGGCAGTCAGTGGTGTTGCTTTTTCCGCTAAATTTGCCCGTAAAACCTCGGCCTGCAGAATATTGCGAGGAAATCCATCGAGAAGAAATCCATTGGCGACGTCATCGTGAGTTAAACGATCCTTAACCATCTCATTTGTGACAGAGTCTGGAACAAGTTCACCTCTATCCATAAAGCTTTTTGCTTGCAGGCCAAGTGGAGTTCCAGCCTTTAAATTAGCGCGGAAAATATCGCCCGTTGCGATGTGTGGAATTAAATAGTGCGCAGCTAGGAATTGTGCCTGCGTTCCTTTACCAGCACCTGGTGGACCTACCAGGACAAGGCGCATTACTTAAGGAATCCCTCATAGGAACGCTGCTGCAACTGTGACTCAATCTGCTTAGCAGTATCAAGGCCAACACCAACGACGATCAAGATCGCAGTTCCACCGAACGGAAAGTTCTGGCTTGCACCAAAAAGCACAAGTGCACCGATTGGAATAACGGCAACTAATGCAAGGTAGAGCGAGCCAGGTGCTGTAATGCGTGAGAGTACATACTGCAAATACTCAGATGTTGGACGGCCCGCACGGATACCAGGGATAAATCCACCGTACTTCTTCATATTATCTGCAACCTCATCTGGATTAAAGGTAATTGCAACATAGAAGTAAGTGAAGAAAATAATGAGTAAGGCATATGAAAGAACGTAGATTGGGTGATCGCCTTTAATGAAGTTACGGCTAATCCATACTGCCCATGCCGCTTGGCTATTTGTAAAGTTAACAATCAGTGAAGGAATATAGAGAAGTGATGATGCGAAAATTACTGGAATAACACCGGCCTGGTTTACTTTGATTGGAATATACGTACTTGTTCCACCATATGCCTGACGTCCAACCATGCGCTTTGCATACTGCACCGGAATACGGCGCTGTGCCTGTTCAACGAAGACTACGGCTGCAACCACTAATACGCCGACAGCCATCACGAATGAAAATGCGAACAAGCCTTTTTGAAGTTTGATCGACCAGAGCTGGCTTGGAAAGCCTGCAGCGATAGATGTAAAGATCAAGATTGACATACCGTTACCTACACCGCGGTCAGTAATTAATTCGCCGAGCCACATGATGACAGAAGTTCCAGCGGTCATTACAAAGATCATCGTCACAATTCGCTGCCACGATGTATCTGGAATGATTGCAAGTGAGCAACCTGAGATTAGCCGGCCAGGGGTGCGAGCAACTGCTACCAAGCCTGTTGACTGCAAAATTGCAAGACCAATAGTTAAGTAGCGTGTGTACTGGGTTAACTTTGCTGTTCCTGACTGTCCCTCTTGTTTGAGTGTTTCAAAGCGAGGGATAACGACAGTGAGTAGTTGAATAATGATCGAGCTCGTGATGTAGGGCATGATTCCAAGGGCAAAAACTGAGAGCTTAATTAAAGCGCCACCACTAAATAGGTTAATTAGGCCAAAGAGTCCACCTGATTGAACGGTCTTTAGACACTCTTGAACATTTCCATAGGAAACTCCAGGAGTAGGCACTACTGAACCGAAGCGAAACAGCGCCATAATTGAAAGGGTGAAGAAGATCTTCTTACGTAGATCAGGTGTCCTAAAGGCCATACCGAACGCTGAAAGCATTGATCTTCTCCCCTATTTCATTCTTACTAAATGTCGGCTCGATTAAAGAACGGCGGTTTTTCCGCCGGCGGCAGTGATCTTATCTACGGCAGTTGATGAGAATGCATGAGCTGTGACGTTTACCTTTACATCGATATCGCCATTGCCAAGCACCTTAACTGGAAGAGAGTCACGAACTGCACCCTTTGCAATTAGATCTGCAACAGTTACATCGCCACCCTTTGGAAATAGCGCGTTAATAGTTGAGACGTTGACTGCTTGATACTCAATTCGAGCTGGGTTCTTGAAACCACGAAGCTTAGGCAAGCGCATAACGAGAGGTAGTTGACCACCTTCGAAACCTGCACGAACCTGGTTACGGGCACGAGTTCCTTTGCCACCACGACCTGCTGTCTTACCCTTTGATGCCTCACCGCGACCCTTACGAGTCTTAGCTTTTTTGGCACCAGGGGCTGGACGAAGATGATGAAGTTTTAGTGTCATTCTTATTCAACCTCCTCAACCTTAATCAGGTGGCGAACGGCGTAGACCATGCCACGAATCTCTGGACGATCTTCTTGAACAACTACATCGTTAATGCGCTTGAGGCCCAATGAACGAAGAGTGTCGCGTTGCTCTGGCTTGTTTCCAACCTTCGAGCGAATCTGAGTTACTTTTAAACGTGGCATTAGACACCTACCGTGATCTGTGAAGCGCGGATAATTGCAGCTGGTGCAACATCTTCTAATGGAAGACCACGTCGAGCAGCGATTTGTGCTGGACTCTCAAGCATCTTCAACGCTGCAACAGTGGCGTGAACCATGTTGATTGCATTGTTTGATCCAAGTGACTTAGTCAAAACATCTGTAATGCCTGCACACTCAAGTACTGCACGCACTGGACCACCGGCGATTACTCCGGTACCTGGGCTAGCTGGACGAAGTAGTACAACGCCAGCTGCAGTTTCACCTTGAACTGAGTGAGGGAGAGTTCCTTGAATACGTGGAACAGTGAAGAAAGATTTCTTAGCTTCTTCTACTGCCTTTGCAATCGCTTGTGGAACTTCCTTGGACTTTCCGTACCCAATTCCGACCTGACCATTGCCGTCGCCGACAACTACAAGTGCGGTGAATGAGAAACGACGTCCACCTTTTACAACTTTAGATACGCGGTTGATGAACACAACGCGCTCCATGAATGGATTCTTTTCTTTTTCGCGATCATCGCGGCGTTCGCGGCGTTCGCCACGACCTTTGCCCGCACCTGCGCGATCATTTCCTGCAGGAGCTGCAGTAGTTGGATTAGCGACCATTAGAACTCCAATCCATTCTCTCGTGCACCGTCAGCAACTGCTGCGATGCGTCCGTGATACTTATTACCGGCACGATCAAAGACAACAGTTGAGATACCAGCAGTTTTAGCGCGAGATGCAATCAATGCACCGATCGCCTTTGCCTTGGCACTCTTGTCATTCTTATCGCTGCGGAAATCTGCCTCCATGGTTGAGGCGAAGGCAAGTGTCTTGCCCTGTGTGTCATCGATAACCTGAACGAACAAGTGACGTGATGAGCGTGAGACGACTAAGCGTGGACGTGCTGGGGTTCCCGAGACCTTTTTGCGAACTCGGAAAGCACGACGGGCGCGGGCATTTGTTGCCGAACCTTTGCGGACCTTTACTCCAATTGCCATTACTTCTTACCCGTCTTTCCTTGCTTGCGGCGAACAACTTCGCCTGAGATACGTAAACCCTTACCCTTGTATGGATCGGCCTTACGAAGCTTCTTTACCTTTGCAGCGACTTCGCCAACTTTCTGCTTATCGATTCCGATAATCTGGAACTTTGTTGGTGTCTCTACTTTGAATGTGATTCCAGCTGGAGCTGGGAAGTCAATGTTGTGGCTATAACCGAGTTGGAACTCAAGGTTTGCACCCTTTTCAGCAACACGGTAACCAACACCAACGATTTCAATCGTTGTTGTGTAGCCATTTGTAACCCCCTCAACCATATTCGCAACTAATGTGCGAGATAGGCCGTGAAGTGAGCGAGTAATGCGCTCTTCATTAGGACGCACAACGGTGATGACGCCCTCTGTCTGTGAAACTTGAATTGGCTCTGCAATGTTGAGTGAGAGAGTTCCTTTAGGACCCTTCACTGAAACGCTCTGGCCAGCGATTGTTATCTCAACGCCACTTGGGACGGTGATTGGCATACGACCGATACGCGACATTAGCGATCACCACACATAGGCGAGAACTTCTCCGCCTACGCCCTGTTTGTTGGCTTGCTTATCAGTAAGCAATCCAGATGAGGTTGAAATGATTGCAACGCCTAATCCACCAAGTACTTTTGGAAGAGCTGTTGACTTTGCGTATACGCGAAGTCCTGGCTTGCTCACACGACGTAAACCAGCGATTGAACGCTCACGGTTTGCGCCAAACTTAAGGTCAAGAACTAAGTTCTTAGCCACTCCATTTTCTGCTTCATCAACGCGATATGTAGCGATGTATCCCTCTTGTTGCAGGATCGCTGCAATTCTTACCTTGACCGATGAAGACGGCATTGATACCGATTCATGGTAGGCAGAGTTCGCATTGCGCAGACGAGTCAACATGTCTGCGATCGGATCTGTCATTGTCATACGTGGCCTCGTGGCCTTTCTCGAACTGGTTTCCTTGTCGGACCTATTTCGTTGTAGTTAGTTGGTTTGAAGCGGGGTTACCAAGATGCCTTGGTGATGCCAGGAAGTTCACCACGGTGCGCCATTTCACGGAAGCACACGCGACAGATTCCAAACTTTTGGTAAACAGCGTGTGGACGACCACAACGACTGCAACGGGTATAGCCGCGCACCTTGAACTTCGGCTTGCGAGCTGCTTTGACGACGAGTGATGTTTTTGCCATCTCTTATGCCTCCCTAAATGGAAAACCAAGGGCTTTTAATAGCGCGTGGCCTTCTGCATCGTTCTTTGCTGTAGTAACAAAGGTGATATCCATACCGCGGGGACGATCAATCTTGTCCTGCTCAATCTCTGGGAACACAACCTGCTCGGTGAGACCGAATGTGTAGTTTCCCTTTCCATCGAACTGCTTAGGGGAAAGACCACGGAAGTCACGGATACGTGGAAGTGAGATTGAGAGCAGACGATCTGCAAACTCCCACATACGATCTCCGCGCATTGTTACGTGCGCACCGATTGGCTGACCTTCGCGAAGTTTGAACTGCGCAATTGATTTACGAGACTTAGTAACCTGTGGCTTTTGACCAGTGATTGTTGCTAAGTCACGGATTGCACCTTCAATGAGCTTTGAATCGCGCGCTGCGTCACCGACACCCATGTTGACCACAATCTTGGTCAAGTTAGGAATCTGCATAACGTTCTTATATCCGAACTGAGTTTTAAGTGCCGGAGCAATTGCGCTCTTGTACTTATCCTTCAGACGTACATCTAACTCTGTAGACATTAGATGTCCTTTCCGGTGCGACGTGAGATACGGACATTCTTGCCTTCATCACTCTTGCGGACACCAAGGCGTGAAGCCTTGCCATCGCTATCAGCGACCATGACATTTGAAATGTGAATTGCAGCTTCAACGGTGATGATTCCGCCTACTTTTACGCCGCGATCTCCAGTTGACTCTTTAGTGTGACGCTTTTGGCGATTCACACCTTCGATAAGGATGCGCTCCCCGTCAACGGATAGAACTTTTCCAGTTACGCCTTTATCTTTACCGGCGATAACCAAAACAGTGTCATCTTTTTTAATCTTTGCCATTTTTTACAGCACCTCCGGAGCTAGCGAGATGATCTTCATAAACTTCTTATCGCGAAGTTCACGTGCAACTGGTCCGAAGATACGGGTTCCACGAGGTTCGCCATCAGCCTTCAAGATCACTGCGGCATTTTCATCAAATTTAATGTAAGAGCCATCTGGACGACGACGCTCTTTAACTGTACGAACGATGACGGCCTTCACGACCTCACCCTTCTTGACCTGTCCACCAGGGATTGCATCCTTGACGGAACATACGATGATGTCTCCGATACCGGCATAACGGCGCTTGGATCCACCGAGCACACGGATACAGAGAAGCTCTTTAGCTCCAGTGTTATCCGCAACGCGTAGGCGCGACTCTTGTTGAATCATTTCTTATCCACCAGCCCTTACTTAGCCTTCTCGAGAATCTCAACTAAACGCCAGCGCTTTGTCGCTGAGAGTGGTCGAGTTTCCATGATGAGTACACGATCGCCCATGCCGGCAGTGTTTGCCTCGTCATGTGCCTTTAACTTGTGTGAACGTGAGAGAACCTTTGAGTACATACCGTGCTTGACACGATTTGACACCTCAACTGTGATGGTCTTATCCATCTTGTCACTCACAACAACGCCTTCACGAATCTTTCGGAATCCGCGATCTTCATTAGCTGTATCCATTAGGCAGCTCCCCCGATTCCTAGTTCGCGCTCGCGAATAATTGTGTAGACGCGTGCAATCTCTTTGCGTACGGCACTTAAACGGCCATGGCTCTCAAGCTGACCAGTAGCTGCTTGGAAACGAAGGTTGAATAACTCTTCCTTCATCTCGCGCACCTTGTTGGTTAACTCTTCGGCTGTTAATTGGCGTAACTGCTCAGTAGTAGTTGTAGTAGCCATTTATGCCTCCTCACGCTTCACAACACGACATTTCATTGGAAGTTTATGTATCGCAAGACGCATCGCTTCATTAGCAACTGCCTCGGTGACGCCTGAGATTTCAAACATCACACGACCTGGCTTTACGTTTGCAATCCACCACTCCGGTGAACCCTTACCGGAACCCATACGAGTTTCAGCTGGCTTCTTTGTGATTGGACGATCTGGATAGATGTTGATCCAAACCTTTCCACCACGCTTGATGTAACGAGTCATTGCGATACGTGCAGCTTCAATCTGGCGGTTAGTTACATATGCAGGCTCGAGAGCTTGAATACCGTAATCACCGAATGCAACTGCGCTTCCACCCTTTGTCGCACCACTACGGGATGGGTGGTGCTGCTTACGGTGCTTAACGCGACGTGGAATTAACATGTTAGTTAGCTCCTTCAACTGCTGCTGCCGCTTGAGTAATAGTTACTTCGCCACGAGCTGGACGTGGAGCACGAGGCCCACGACGCTCTGGCTTAGGTGCGCGAGCTTCTGCTAACGCTGTAGCTGCACGCTCTGCACGTGAACCGATAATTTCGCCCTTATAAATCCAAACCTTCACACCTAAGCGACCAAAAGTTGTTGCCGCTTCATAGAAGCCGTAATCGATATCGGCACGAAGTGTATGCAAAGGTACGCGACCTTCACGGTAGAACTCAGAGCGAGACATCTCTGCGCCACCGAGACGACCACCGCACTGAACACGAATGCCCTGTGCCCCAGCCTTCATCGCTGATTGCATTGACTTCTTCATTGCACGGCGGAATGAAACACGTGCAGCTAACTGCTCGGCGATTCCCTGTGCAACGAGTTGTGCATCAATCTCTGGATTCTTAACCTCTAGAATATTTAACTGAACCTGCTTGCCAGTTAACTTCTCAAGACGTTGACGCAAAATATCGGCCTCTTGTCCACGACGTCCAATAACAATTCCTGGACGCGCAGTGAATAGATCGATACGGACACGATCGCGTGTGCGCTCGATTTCAATTCGAGAAACGCCAGCGCGCTCCATACCCTTCTGCATCATGCGACGGATTTCGACATCTTCCTTGACGTAATCCTTGTACAACTTGTCTGCATACCAACGTGACTTGAACTCTGTTGTAATGCCGAGACGGAAGCCGTGTGGGTTTACTTTTTGACCCATTACTTGGTCGCTCCCTTCGCGATAGTTTTACGTGCATTCATAGTTTTAGATGTCGCTTTAACATCGCTCACTGCAACTGAGATGTGTGAAGAACGCTTCAAGATGCGGAAACCGCGACCCTGTGCACGTGGACGAAAGCGCTTCATTGTGCGGCCTTCATCTACAAGTGCCTCAACTACCCACAGCTCTGAAGCATCACGGATAGCTGGGTTCTTTGCCTTTGCATTTGCAACGGCGCTATTGAGAAGTGTGTACACATCGCTACCTGCAGCTTGTGGAGCAAACTTCAAAATTGAAAGAGCTTGATCGGCACGCTGTCCACGGATGAGATCGACTATGCGCCTGGCCTTCTGTGGTGTGTGGCGAATATCGCGCAGTACTGCACGCGCGACCAAAGGTGCAGCCGTTGAATCTGAGTTAATCGTTGTATTAGGCACGTGTTGCTCTCCGATCTTCGCCCTTAACGTGACCACGGAAGGTACGAGTTGGTGAGAACTCACCGAGCTTGTGTCCAACCATCGCGTCGGTAATGAAAACTGGGATGTGCTTGCGACCATCGTGAACTGCGATGGTGTGTCCGATCATTGAAGGAATGATCATTGAGCGGCGTGACCAGGTCTTAATCACGTTCTTTGTATTGGCATCGTTTTGTGCATCTACCTTCTTGAGCAGATGTCCATCAACGAATGGACCCTTCTTGAGACTTCTTGGCATGAGGGCTCCTACCTACCGCTTCTTATTCGACTTGCGACGACGGACGATCATTGAATCTGATGCTTTCTTCTTACGAGTGCGGCCTTCAGGCTTACCCCATGGAGTCACTGGGTGACGTCCACCAGAGGTCTTACCTTCACCACCACCGTGTGGGTGATCTACTGGGTTCATAACAACACCACGTGTTGTTGGGCGAACACCTAACCAACGCTTGCGACCAGCTTTTCCGTAGTTAATATTTCCCTGCTCAGCGTTTCCAACTTCACCAACAGTTGCGCGGCAACGAACATCAACGTTACGAATTTCACCAGATGGCATACGCAGTTGTGCATACGGGCCATCCTTTGCAACTAACTGAACCGATGCACCAGCTGAGCGAGCAATCTTTGCTCCTCCACCTGGACGAAGTTCAATCGCATGCACAGTTGTACCTACGGGAATATTGCGTAGTGGCAGATTATTGCCAGGCTTGATATCCGCCTTTGGACCGTTTTCAACAGTTGCGCCTTGTTCTAATTTATTTGGCGCGATGATGTAACGCTTCTCCCCATCTGCATAGTGAAGAAGTGCGATACGTGCCGTGCGGTTTGGGTCGTACTCAATATGAGCGACCTTTGCTGGCACACCATCTTTGTCATTACGGATGAAGTCGATGAGACGGTATGCACGCTTGTGACCGCCACCTTGGTGACGAACAGTGATGCGACCGGCGTTGTTACGTCCACCCTTTGAGTGGATTGGACGTACAAGTGATTTCTCAGGTGTTGAGCGTGTGATCTCAGCAAAATCTGGAACGCTTGCGCCGCGCTGACCAGGGGTCGTTGGCTTTAATTTACGAAGTGCCATGATGATCCTTTTCTCTTAGAAGTCCAGTCCCGTTAGGAAACTGGCCCTCCGAAGATGTCGATACGGTCGCCAGCTGCTACCTGCACAATTGCGCGCTTTGTGTCTTTGCGCTTTCCATCACCGAAGCGGGTCTTCTTGTTCTTACCCTGACGGTTCATGGTGTTAACGCTTACTACCTTAACGCCAAATACTTTTTCGACTGCGATCTTGATCTCAGTCTTGTTTGCATCTGGTGCAACGATAAATGTGTACTTGTTCTCATCGAGTAGTGAGTAGCTCTTTTCAGAGACAACTGGTGCCACTAGAACATCGCGGTAATCTTTCATGCGCTGACCTCACTCTCACGTGCAACAGCCTTTACCACTTTGCGTGGGCCAGCGAGGAAATCTTTAATCGCACTTTCAGAGAAAACAACGTCATCGCTTTTTAGGATGTCGTATGCGTTCAACTGATCTGGCACAAGAAGATGTAGATCATCTGCGTTACGAAGTGAGCGCCATGCAAGATCCTCGTTGCGAGATACAACTACGAGAAGATTCTTGCGAGTGCTGAACTGACGAACCGCTGCAATCGCTGCCTTCGTTGATGGAGTCGATGAGACTGAATCCAGAACGTGAATACGATCGTTGCGTTGACGGTCTGATAGAACTCCGCACAGTGCAGCTGCAATCATCTTCTTAGGAGTGCGCTGGAAATAAGTACGTGGGCGAACAGCGTGTGCTGTACCGCCACCCTTCTGGTTAGGTGAACGTGAAGAACCCTGACGGGCACGACCTGTTCCCTTCTGCTTGAAAGGCTTCTTACCACCACCACTTACTTCACCACGGTTCTTAGACTTCTGAGTTCCTTGGCGAGCAGCGGCAAGTTGTGCTGTCACAACTTGGTGGATGAGTGGAACATTTGTCTGCGCATCGAAGATCTCTGTTGGTAGATCAACTGATCCAACCTTCACGCCTTCGGCGTTCTTAACTTCAATAGTAAGCGCCATGATTTATGCACCTGCCTTTACTGCCGATGTAGCTGTTTCAAAGATCGCATGCTTTGCAGCAGAGCGAATGAAAACAAGTTGTCCATCTGGGCCAGGAACTGATCCCTTGATAAGTAGCAAGTTGCGCTCTGCATCAACTGAGTGCACAACTAAATTTTGTGTTGTGACCTTTTCGCCACCCATAACTCCAGCCATGCGCATTCCCTTGAAAACGCGACCTGGTGTTGAACATGCACCGATTGAACCTGGCATGCGGTGTTTGCGATCAACACCGTGAGATGAACCAAGACCACCGAAACCGTGGCGCTTCATAACACCAGCAGTTCCTTTACCTGTGCTTGTTCCAGTTGCATCAACGAGTTCGCCGGCAGCAAAAACAGTTGCACCAATCTCTTGTCCAACGCTGTAAGACGAGGTATCAAGGGTGCGAAGCTCTGCAACTGAGCGACGTGGAGTCACGCCAGCTTTAGCGAAGTGTCCAGCAAGTGGCTTTGTAATCTTCTTTGGGTCGATTGCACCGAAAGCGATTTGCACAGCTGAGTAGCCATCTATTTCAGGGGTGCGAATCTGCGTTACAACGCATGGACCTGCCTCAACAACGGTTACTGGAACCATCTTGTTATTAGCATCAAAAACCTGTGTCATGCCTAACTTTTTACCGAGGACGCCCTTAATGGACGAGCCGGCAGCTTGAGTTGTATATGTCATCTTTCTCGTCCTTTCCTTAGAGCTTAATCTCGATGTCGACGCCAGCTGGCAAGTCGAGTCGCATCAATGAGTCAACAGTCTTAGGTGTTGGATCGATGATGTCGATGAGGCGCTTATGTGTGCGCATCTCGAAATGCTCGCGGCTGTCCTTATATTTGTGAGGAGAGCGAATAACACAGTATGTGTTCTTCTCTGTTGGTAGCGGCACTGGACCCGCGACCGTTGCACCAGTGCGCTCAACTGTTTCAACGATTTTCTTCGCTG
>Ga0209086_10002794_pt1 | contig 13490 bp, 11 predicted proteins | sample M_130207_XF_Meta_FD_187312 | JGI IMG/M metagenome (GOLD analysis project Ga0209086, IMG submission 187312) | Freshwater microbial communities from Lake Montjoie, Canada to study carbon cycling - M_130207_XF_MetaG (SPAdes) (version 2) | ecosystem: Environmental > Aquatic > Freshwater > Lake...
GATCCCAAGTGCCACATGCCGGCAGTGAAGTCGCTTGCGGCGAATGGCGTGCGTGCAAAAAAATGGAGTGTTCGTTTCCGACCGTGACGTGGACGAATCACACCACGCTCGTTACCGGCGTGCATCCGTCGAAGCACGGTGTGCTGGCGAACGAATACTTCGACCGCACCGAGCGGAAGAAAATCCCGCTCATTCCTGATCCGCTGTTCAACAAAGAAGAAATAGTCAAATCACCCACGATTTACGATGCGGCCAAGGCGGCAGGTTTGAGCACCGCGGCGGTGATCTGGCCTGCGTCTCGTGGTGCCAAGACACTCGACTGGACGGTGCCTGATGTGTTTGAGCAGGAGTTGTTTGAGAAATACGGCACGCCGTCTTTGCTCGAAGACGCGCGTGCGGCCGGCATCCCCATCGAGAAGCAGAATGAGTGGTGCAAGCTGGGGAATCCGGGCAAGGCACAGCGGGATTACATGTACACGCTGCTCGCGACGCACATCATCAAGAAGCATAGACCGAACTTCCTCGCGCTACATCTCGTGAGTCTCGATTCCTTCGAGCATTCCAACGGACGCCAAGTGCCAGAAGCTTTCTGGGCAGCCAATGATTCCGACAATCGCGTCGCCGATCTCATTCGCGCGACCGAAGAGGCCGGTATTCGCGACAAAACGACCTTCATCATCACCACCGACCACGGCTTCATCACCTTCACCAAGTCGATCAACGCTAACGTGGCACTGCGGAGAGATGGTTTTGTCAAAACAGTGCTCGGTAAGAGCCTTGCTCCTGATTCTCAGGTTTTCGCCATGGCCGAAGGTGGCGGATGTTTTGTGTATGTGCTCGATGCGGCCAACCGCGACAGCATCCTGAAACAGATCACGCCAAAACTCGCGAAACTGGAAGGCGTGGTGGGCGTCGTGGAGGCGAAGGACTTCAACAGCAAGCTGCACCACGTCACAGCAGACAAAGATGGCCGTGAGCCTGATCTCATCCTGCTCGCAGGTGATGGCTACACGTTCACCGATTCACTTGCCGACAACGATGTCATCATTCCCAACGATTCGCCCAAGGGTGCGCATGGTCATTTCCAACTCGATGCCAACATGTATGGCTGCTGTGTCATCAGTGGTGCCGGTGTGAAGCAGGGAGCCGTGCTCGATGAGGTTAAGAACATCGACGTCGCGCCCACGATGGCGAAACTCCTCGGCATCCCCTTCCCTGGTGCGGATGGTCGCGTTTTGAATGAGGCGCTGAAATAGTCCTCGAAACTTTACAGCATGCCCGGCGTGTAGCGTGGGCGGGCATCGCCTCCAGCGCCAATGCGTTGGCGCATTTCCGAATCGTCCAGCGCACGGTCAACCGCCTCTTGCAACGCACGCGAAGTCAGTTCACCCAGCACAGGCACAGGAGAACCACTGCGGGGCCGGTAAGCACCACTTTGCCGCTCACCTTGATACACCTTCGTGAACAGCACCCGGCCGGAACTGGCCTCCAACACGTTCACCCGGATACGTGCGTACCCATAAGGATGCACGAGAAGCTGGGCGCGCAGATCCTCGATCTCCCCCGTCAAAATGAAGCGCGCTTTGGCATCCGGAGCGGTCATACCACGTGTTTCCAAGCCATAACCAAAGGCATTGCGCACGACATCGCTGACCGGCAGCCGGGTTTGCAGGGTATCGACCCTGGGCCCGATGGGCAGTCGCACATGCCCCAAAGTCTGCGGTTCGACGCCACGCCGGTCCTTGAACTTACCGACGGCGAATTCCGGTGCTCCGCGCTGTACCTGCTTGGGTAAAGGCACATAATTCAGGCTGATGACCGAAGAATTGGTAGCACAGGAGGAAAGGCTGAAGACCATCGTTACCGTGATCATAGCAAGGAAGATTTTGGATTTCATCAGCGCCATTCATAGACGAAGCCTGTGACGAATCAATCTACGAGATGCCGGACTTGAAATCCTCGGTAGAGGGGTAAAAAACAACCCTGCCGGAACTCGGAGCTCAGGAAAAAAACCCCCAAAACCTGAATCCAATTAACCCGGCAGGGTTGATTTAATGAATATATTCGGAAACAGCTCTGCCATGCAATACCAAAAACTTTTTCATCGAAGAAAAGCACTCCTGCTCACTCAACTGGGGGTCGTCATTTTCGCCCTATTCCCCTCAGAAAGTCACGCACAGCTAGGGCGTGCCGTTCGGCAGGTGATTGTCACCCAAGCAGCCACTTGGACCTCCAATAAGGCCAGCATGCAGTGCTGGCAACGTGCTTCAGCGGGGGCACCATGGCAGCCGGTGTTTGAAAAGTCCGTTCCCGTTCTGCTGGGTAAAAAAGGCCTCGCTTGGGGGCGTGGCGTCTTCAATCCGCCGCAGAATGGCATTCCTGCCAAGGTTGAAAAGGATTGGAAAGCTCCTGCCGGTGTCTTCCAGCTTGGTTCTTTGTTTGGCTACGGGGCCACTCCGCCCGGCGGTCGCTGGCCCTACATCCAAGTCGGACCATGGGATGCCTACGTCGATGACTCGACCTCGCCTTATTACAATCGTCACGTGCGTATTGACCCGCGTCAGGGCATCCCGCCGTGGTTTGAGAAGCAAAAAATGCGTCTCGGCGACGCCGCTTATAAATGGATGCTCGAAATCCGCCACAACCAGCAACCCGCCGCCCCCGGCTACGGCAGCGCCATCTTCTTCCACGTCCGCCGTGGCCCCGACAAACCCAGCGCCGGCTGCACCACTATGGCCGAGGGCGACCTCACCCGCCTCCTGCGCTGGCTCGATCCCGCCGCCTCACCGCACTACGTTCTGCTGCCGAAGGCCGATTATGCCGCGTTGCGTGCCGCGTGGGCATTGCCTTGACTCCCCTCCCCGCATCTGCCATCTCACGCCTTTCCTTTTCTCATTCCTCATTCTGATTTCGTCGTTCCCTCATGGCCAATCCCGCCCCCGCACACGGTTACACTGAAGACTCCATCAAATCCCTCGACTGGCGCGAGCATATCCGCCTGCGCCCGGGCATGTACATCGGCAAACTGGGCGACGGCTCGCTGCCGGAGGACGGCATCTACGTCCTGCTCAAGGAAGTGCTGGATAACTGCATCGACGAGCACGTCATGGGCTTCGGCAGCACCATCGACATCGTCATCGCCGAGGATCAAACCGTCACCGTGCGCGACTACGGCCGTGGCATTCCTCTCGGCAAATTGATGGAATGCGCCGCGCAGATCAATACGGGCGCCAAATACGACAGCGAGGTCTTCAAGCGTTCCGTCGGCCTCAACGGCGTCGGCATCAAGGCCGTCAATGCCCTCTCCGAGTTCTTCGAGATCCAGGCCATCCGCGAGAAGCAGACGCGCACCATCGAGTTCAGCCAGGGCCTCGTCATCTACGACATGGGCAAGCCGAAAGCCTGCGACGAGCCGAACGGCACCCGCATCGCTTTCCGTGCCGATGCGGATAGCTTCGCCGACGACACGCATTACCGCCTCGACTTCGTGCGTGAGATGCTGCGCTTCTACTCGTGGCTGAATCCCGGACTCACCATCGTGCTCAATGGCGAGAAGTTTAAGTCCAAGGACGGCCTCATGGACCTCATCCGCGCCAAGCTGACCGAAGAGCCGCAATACCCCATCATTCACATCGAGGGCAAGGACGTGGAAGTAGCCTTCACGCACGGCAGCGGCTACGGCGAAGAATACTACAGCTTCGTCAACGGCCAGCACACCACGCAGGGCGGCACACATCTCGCCGCCTTCCGTGAGGCCATCGTGCAGGAGTGCCGCGAGTTCTTCAAAAAGCAGTATGACCCCGCCGACGTGCGCGGCAGCCTCATCGCCGCCGTCAGTGTGAAGGTGCAGGAGCCGGTGTTCGAGTCGCAGACGAAGACCAAACTCGGCTCCAGCCACATGGAACCGAACGGACGTAACCTGCGCGGCCACATCACCAGCGTCATCACCGCCCAGCTCGACAATTTCCTCCACAAGCACGGCGACGTCGCCAAGTCGCTGCAGGAAAAGATCAACGCCAACGAGAAGGAGCGCAAAGAGATCAGCGGCATCCAGAAGGCCGCCCGCGAGAACGCCCGCAAGGCCAAGGTTCACAACAAAAAACTCCGCGACTGCCGCGTCCACTTCGACACCAAGGACAAGCGCCGCGACGACAGCACCCTCTTCATCACCGAGGGCGACAGCGCCTCCGGCAGCATCACCAAGAGCCGCGATGTCGAAACGCAGGCCGTCTTCAGCCTGCGCGGCAAGCCGCTCAACTGCTTCGGCCTCACGCGCAAGATCGTCTATGAAAACGAGGAGTTCTACCTCCTCGCCAACGCCTTGCAGATCGAAGAAGACCTCGAAGAACTCCGCTTCAACCGCGTGTGCTCGCCACCCGATGCCGATGTCGATGGCATGCACATCCGCCTGCTCATGATCACCTTCTTCCTGCAGTTCTTCCCCGAACTCGTCCGCAAAGGCCATCTCTACATCCTACAAACGCCGCTGTTTCGCGTGCGGAACAAAAAAGAAACCTTCTACTGCTACAGCGACGACGAACGCCAGCGCGCCATCCACCGCTGCGGCAAGACCGCCGAGATCACCCGCTTCAAAGGCCTCGGTGAGATCAGCCCCGACGAGTTCAAGCACTTCATCGGCCCGCACATGCGTCTGGAGCCCGTCACCATCCGCGACCACGCCCTCGACGCCGACGGCAACCCCATCCCCTCCGAGCACAAGAGCGTCAAAGAGATGCTCACCTTCTACATGGGCAAAAACACCCCCGAACGCCAGACCTACATCGTCGAGAACCTCCGCATCGAGGAAGAACTCGAATTCAAGGACGCGGCGGAGCCGGTGGAGCTGCCCGCGGCGGCGTGAAGAAAGCCACCTGCTCCCACAAGCGCCGTGGTCGAAGCGGCGCAAAGCCGTTCCACACGGAGTCAGTTTAAGACCACGCGACCGCGAATCGTCCAACAACCGTTATCATCGCGGCTGCGCTCCATGATAACCATGTTCGTTCGGCTCTTTTTTCATTCGCTGGAAGGGTCTAAACGAAGCCTTCCTGTAACGGATATCCGTCAATCCGGACATGGATCGTCACTCCTGAAATCGCACGAACGTAGATCTCCACGCGCTTTGTGGCAGTGGCCTCGCCTTCCACCTCGGTGGTTAAGAGTGGCTTGTTGCCACGAATGGAAAATAGCTGTGTGTTTCGCACAACCTCGACACCATCTACGAACAACGCGGCACCGGAACGCCATCCGTTCACGACACGACACTCCTTCTTGTCGATTTGGAATTCCCACTCGTCGCGAGGATCACCGCCACGCATGTAGTAGAACGCTTCTCGTAGACGTGAGCTTTTGGTTTTACGCAGCATGTTTTGCTATATCGTCTAAGCCGAGACACGGGCGGTGCGCGCACGGCGCTTCCGAGCGACGGGAGATTTGGACTTCCCTCCTGACGTCTCCAGCGTTTTGTTCTGCCTTGGTGCGGCTCCAAGATTCACGAAGTCGCCGGGGTGCTTCTGCTGCTCGGCATACAGGGCGCGGCAGGTGGCTTTCAGGCTGTGACCGTGGCCCGCCGAGAGTGAATCCTTGATCGCCCAAACTTCGGCAAGAACGTCTTGTGTGGCTGATGTTGTCATGGTGGTGGTAGCAAGTCCTCCGGGGTGCAAATCGTTGGCAGAGTGTAGCCCAAGGAAGCGATGAGCACACGCAAATCTTCGCGCACATGGGCGTTCGCGATGTGGCGGATGTTCCAGGTCAAAAGCAAGTTCATCTGGTGAAACGTCGCAACACCGATGTGAAGCGCATCACGATCCGCCTTCGCTGGGATCAGTCCCGATGCCAGGATAGCGTTGGCAATCGCCTCACACTCCGGCGTGATCGCCAGCATGGGAATATCAAGCAGCGAATCCAGCCGCCGCTGTGCGGCCTCGGCATCACCACTGGCAGCCTCCTGCTGTGTCACCAGTGATGTGTAAAGCTCGTAGTTCTGGCGGTAGTTGTCCCACCACTCGTGCGTGCTGATCTGGTGCCCTGCGTGAACAACCTGTGGCGACGGCCAGGAAGTCAGGTAGCTGGGGATGGTCGTTTCAATATAAACACGCATCCGTGAAAGTGTCTGATTCTAGGGATCCCATCAACCTCGATTCCAGTCGGTCAAAGGTGTTCTTGGCGGTTGGCCGAACGACCCAAGCTCAGCGACCCGGCCCACGAGGGCATTCGATTGCAACCGCGACGCGATGGCCGAGTTGGCTGGAGCGCATGGCCTTGCGGTCATTGTCATTGGGCGCGTTCGACTGAGTGATGAACGCCGTTGAGAAACGTAAGAAACTCGGCGCTGTCCTTCGGCATCGTGGTGCTCGGAAACAGGACCTCGCAGCAGAAGTAATCGCCCCGAACGCGATACATGCCGGCGGGACCAGCAAAGACGGAATAACTGTCTGAGCCGTGGAGAAGATGATGCGACCGAAAGGCAAAGCGCCAGATGTCGCCGTTGGCGAGGCGAACGTGACCAACCTCGTCGACGCCATCGGGAGTGAGTCGAGCGGATACGGCGTCGGCTGTGATCTCGGCTTCGGCGGGTGAGAGGGCTTGGGCAGGGACGCGCTGGGAAAGCTGACGCCACACAGCGGCTTCGTGAATGCGAGGGCCGATGAAGAACGCACCCACGGCAGCCAGTAGCAGAGTAAGGATGATGAGTGTGATTTTCACGAGACGCGAGCGACGCCTAAAGTCGAGGTGTGGCACCGGCTACCGGAAGCGCCACTCCGCAACAAGGCAAAGGGTTGTCGTAACGAGGATCATTTCGACACGGGGCGGGTAGCCGGTTGTCCACCACCGTTTGGTTCGGCTTGTTCGATGAAAAACGCTCGATCGCGAGCTGATAGGGGCGCAGTCCACTTCCTTTGAGTCAACCACTTAGCAAAAATCTTCCTCAATTCGTCGGTTGATCGAACGGTGAAACGATCCTGTCGCCAGTTGCAACTCTCGACGCAGAAATCCAGATAGCGACCGCTCGGCTCCGGAAAGCCACCCACCCTATATCCATGGGTAATTAGAATAGGCACACGCTCGTAGATGTCGATGGGTTCAAGCGGCCAATCAGGATAGTCAGTCCCTCCAAGAAACGCGGCCTCGCCGATCCGAGGCCGACGAAATTCTCTTCCCTTCTTGGTCTCAAAGAGCATTCGGCACAGGATCACGACCTGATCTTCTTGCTTCCTCGAATCGGCCCAAGATCGCAGTCGCAGAATGGCCTTGTCTCTTCCTTCCTCTTGAAGGGATTTGGCAACGCTCAGATACGGAACGATCTTGAAGTCCCAACCGATCGAAGGGCAGGTTTCAACCGAGATCTCGTCAGCGGCGCGAAGAGCGGGCATGCTCATTGCCAAGGCAAATAGGAATAGGATGGTCTTCATCGTCATTGTGATGACGCGCGGGCGTCTGGTTTCTTAGCCGAGACTTTATGGCTGCGGCCCGACTTGCGCGAGCAGGTCGGAAGCGCAGCACGTTTGATTGAAAAAGGCGTGGTGTGCTGGCTGCATACGAATCGCGGGCTGCTTCTGGCGAGGCCTATCCGCATGTTCGGGGAGGGACGAGCAGTCCCTGCCGGACGAACCAAGTATAGAACAACCAACACACCACATAGATGAGCAAAGAAGTATTGTATTTGGGCCTTGATGTCCATGCCGAAAACATTGCCGTCGCCATCGCCGAGGCGGGCCGTGACGGAGAAGTCAGGAACTATGGAGAGATCCCCAACACCTTTCACAGCGTCGAAAAACTGCTGCGCAAGCTGGGCCATCCAGACAAGGAGCTGAGGGTTTGTTATGAGGCGGGCCCCTGCGGCTTCGTGCTGGCACGCTTCTTGAAGAAGAACGGCATCGCCTGCGATGTCACCGCGCCATCGCTCACGCCCAAAGGATCGGGTGATAAGATCAAAACGGATCGTCGTGATGCTCGCATGCTCGCTCGTCTTCACCGTGCAGGTGAGCTGACCGCTGTGCATGTGCCCGATGAACGCGATGAAGCCATTCGCGACCTTTGCCGTGCCCGCACCGATGCCGTGCAGGATCAGCGCAGCGGACGCAATCAACTCAAAGCCTTCCTGCTGCGCAACGGCTACCGCTACGGTGAGAAGACCTCGTGGAGCGCGGCGCACATGCGTTACTTGCGTGAACTGATCCTGCCGCATCCAGCGATGAAGATCGTGCTCGAAGAGTATCTGCAATGCATTGATGCCGCAGCGGAACGAATCGAGCGACTGGAGGAGCACATGAAGGCCTTGCTCGACGAGTGGCACATGAAGCCCGTCGTGCTCGCTCTCATGGGGTTTAAAAGTTATCAAACTGTCGCCGCCATGATCACCGTCAGTGAAATCGGTGACATCCACCGCTTTCCACATCCACGCCAGCTCATGGCGTATCTCGGTCTCGTGCCAAGTGAAAGCAGCAGCGGTGGCAGCCGCTCTCAAGGCAGCATCACCAAGTGTGGCAACGGCCACCTGCGCTGGATCTTCAACGAATGCGCCCAGCACTACCGCCTGCCGCCGAAAGTCAGCCAGGAACTCACCACGCGACAGGAGGCCATCCCCAAAGCACAACGGCGTCAGGTCATCGAGATCTCCTGGCGCTGTCAGAACCGACTGCATGAACGAGGACGCAAGCTCGCCGCCCGTGGCAAGACACGGCAGAAGGCACAGATCGCCATGGCACGAGAGCTCTCCGCCTTCGTGTGGGAAGTCATGAGAGCGGTGATGCCCAAAGCTGAAGGCACTCAGGCCGCAAGCACCGCACGTCCGCCAAAGGTCACAGAGAGCGCCAGACCAGCCGTGAAGAAGAAAGGCCGCGAGTACACCTTGAAGACCAAATCCGCAGCCTGATCGAGTCACAAAATCCATCAGAACAGCAGCTAAACTCAGAACCAACAGCCCAAGCTTCACACCTTAGAATCAGACTGATCGACGCGGAGGCCAGCACACGAGAGGCGTTATGAGATAAGAGCGACCGCAAGGTCACTTGAGCACTCGAGCCGAGACTGTGAGAACCAGGCCGTGGTGAACAAAAGAAATGCGTTATCCAGCACGCGAATGTCAGCATAACCACCGAAGTGATACGATTCACCCTGGTCGGTCAGTCTGCTTCTGAGGTGAGAAGAATAATCCAAGCAAAAGGTCATCAAAATGACAGCGAACCCACATTCCCACTTGCCAAAACCGGAGCCATATCAACGCCTCGGATCAGGCGACAGCGAGCGGGAATGGAGCGGAGCGACATAGCTTGCCGAAGGCAACCCGAAGGGCAGCGCCGGGGGACGCTGGGAACCATCGGTGCCACGACAGATGCCATACGAGCCGTTGCCTGCATCCGTTTTGTTCACCCTCGTGTTGGTGGTGGAGTTCATATATCGTATGTGCCATCCACCGCTGTTAATGATGACTGTCTCAAGGATCGCAACGGCAATCAGCATGGGAACAAGCAGGAATGCTCGTCCCCAAGTCGTCGGCATCGGGGAAGTTCCGCGAAAGAAGTTAAAACGTGATGCCAGTTTGAAAACACCAACTGCTGGCAAACCCAGGGTGAGTACAATTAGTGAGGCTGTCGCAACAGTGATGGCCATGCTCTCACTCACGGCTGGATGAGCATACCAGATCGCCAAATGCACGAGATAGTAATACACTGCTTCGTAAGCGCAGAACAAGCCAAGGATTCGGAGAAGACTCATTCGACGATCTGCTGCGTAGCAAATCACCGCGATCCTGGCGGCAGCAAAGTAGAACCAAGTCGGATCAATGATGTTATAGGTGCATATCGGGCAAGCAAGGATGATCGTCTGAGCACTCATGAGTTGCGCGGTGGACTCTGTTTCTTGGCCGAACATTGAAGATCATTCACAGATCGTGAGGTTTGTCAGCAGCTTTATAGCCGACAGTTTGACGGCAATATCACGGGTTTTTGTCTTCATGGTGTTGTTTTATCCTCCTATGCCGTACTCGTGCAACAAAAACGCCGAATCTCATTCCAATACTGGATACTGGGAGTGAGCATGAGTAACAAACCGGAACCAAACTGGTGGATAGGCTACGCGGTGTGGTGCGGCTGAAGCAGGCTATGTGCAGTGGTACAAGCGCTACGCCCTCTTCCAAGCACCGGTGACAGGGCGGATGAGCACCCACAGGAGATGGGGGCCGCCGAGGTAGAGATGATTTTACCCATCTGGCCGTAAACAAGCAGGCCGGTCCAAAAAGCGGCGCGCCATTTCCTCGCGTTGGACATCGTCCCCAGCCTATGCTATCCGCACGGCCCATGTTTTCCGCCCGCACCCTCGTTTCGGTCCTAGCCCTTGCTCCCGCGTTTCTCGGCGCTGCGGAGAAGATTGATTTCAATACGCAGATCAAGCCGCTGCTCGAAGGGGCTTGTACGCATTGCCATGGTGAGAAGGAGGACAAGGGTGACTTCCGGATGCACACGCTGGAGGACATGAAGAAGGGCAATGAAAATGGCCCAGGCCTGACTCCCGGCGATCTGAAGAAGAGCTCCATCTACACGACGCTGCTACTGGCACCTGAGGAGGATACGGCGATGCCACCGAAGAAGGAAGGCCTGCTGGAAAAGAGTCAGATCGAGGTGATCAAGGCCTGGATCGAGCAAGGGGCGAACTGGCCAGCGGGAGTGGTGCTGGAGCAGACACCGCGCATCAAGTTCGAGAAGCACATCCAACCGATCCTGGAACAGAACTGCGTGTCCTGCCACAACCCCGACAAGGCGAAGGGCGACTGGATCCTCACGACGAAGAAGGAAGCCTTCAGCACGGGTGAGAACGCACCGAACATCGTGGCCTTTGATTTGAAGAGCGCGATTTATCACGTGACGACGCTGGCGGCCGATGAGGACGACTTGATGCCGCCGAAGAAGAGCGGCGGCCCCTTGAGCAAGGAGGACATCAACTTCCTCAAGCTGTGGATTCAGCAAGGCGCACCGTGGCCGGATGATCTGAAACTGACCGCGAAGGAAAAGAAAGCCCCCGGCACGAACAACCCGGACAACCTGGAACTGGTGAAGAAGATTCACGCCTTCATCGTGCAGACCTCGAAGGAGAAGAAGGAAGCGGAGATGAAGCCGTATGATTCGAAGATTCCGAAGACGGGCATTCCTTTCAGCATGGTGGCGATCAAGGGCGGCGAGTTCCTGATGGGCAGCCCTGAGAGTGAGGCGAATCGTGGCGATGACGAAGGCCCGCAGGTGAAGAAAGCGATCAAGCCGTTCTGGATGGGCAAGTATGAAGTGACGTGGGATGAGTATGAGCCCTTCCAGCTCACGAACATGGGCCGCAACAAGGATGGCTCCCGGCAGGTGTGGAAGCCCACGGACAAGCCCGAAGATCTGATCTCCCAGCCGACTCCGCCGTATCAGCCGATGGATTTCGGCATGGGCCGTGAGCACATGCCTGCCATCTGCATGACGCAGCATGCGGCGAACAAGTACTGCCAGTGGCTCAGTGCCCAAACAGGACATTTTTATCGCCTGCCAACGGAAGCGGAGTGGGAATACGCGGCTCGTGCCGGCACGAAGACGGCGTATTTCTTTGGCGACGATGCCGCACAGCTCAAAGAGTATGCGTGGTACTTCGACAACGCTCCAAACTTCCAGTACTCGAAGGTGGGAGCCAAGAAGCCGAACCCGTGGGGCCTCTACGACATCTACGGCAACGTCTGCGAATGGTGCTTGGATCAATACACGCCGACCACACCCGCCGCCTCGATCCTCGGCAACGCTTGGGTGCCATCGAAGACTGCCTATCCGCATGTCGCGCGTGGTGGCACCTATGATGATGATCCCGAACTCTGCCGCAGTTCCGCTCGCAAGGCATCCGATGCACTCTGGAAGCAGCAGGATCCCCAACTTCCGAAGAGCATCTGGTATCTGACCGATGCGACATGGCTGGGCTTCCGCATCGTGCGTCCGCTGGAGATTCCGACAGTGGAAGAGATGTTCGCCGCTTGGAACAACGGTGTGGCGAAAGAATAAGATTCGCCGCCATTGGAATCGGAAACGAGTCGCTGAATCACAGCGGCTCGTTTTTTTTGCTCGCCATGACTGTAGAACTACGCTCATGCTGCCGTTTGCTCCGGCTCCTTTTCCACCATGACTACCCCAACCTCCTCTGCACCCAAAGGCGCTGTCGCCGCCCTGATCGCCGCTTTCCTCGGCTGGCTCTTTGATGGCTTTGAAATGGGCTTGTTCCCGCTGATCGGCAAACCGGCGTTGCAGGACTTGCTGCCTAATGCGCTGCCCAAGGCACATTTGGACTGGTTCACCGTGATCATCGCCGTTTTTCTCGTGGGCGCTGCGACGGGTGGCGTGCTTTTTGGCTGGTTGGGAGACAAATTGGGCCGCGTGAAGGCGATGACCTTGGCTATCTTCACTTATGCCATCTTCAGCGGCCTGTGTGCCTTTGTTACCGAAGCGTGGCACTTCGCCGGTTTGCGCTTCATCGCCTCTTTAGGCATGGGTGGAGAGTGGGCTCTCGGTGTGGCCTTGGTGAATGAAATTTGGGGTGGCAAGAATCGCGCCTGGATCGCCGGGATGATCGGTGCTGCTTCGAACATTGGCTTTCTGCTCACGGGTTTGATCAGTTGGAAGCTGAATGCCAGCTTGGATGTCGTCACCGGCTGGATCCACGCCATCGGTTTGTCACCTGAGAACACGGATTACCTTCTCCACAACCGTGCTTGGCGGTTTATTGCCGTCAGCAGCGCCCTTCCGGCATTGATCAACTTTTTCATCCTGATCTTCGTCCCCGAATCCCACAAGTGGGAGGCAGAGAAGAAATCCGGCAGCACCTCGCACTGGGCTACCATGGATCTTGTGGGTGTGTTGATTGCCTGCATCGCAGCCTTGGGTATCATTTATATTTGGTCGCCTATGGTTTCGGTGAGTGGTGCGGTAGCAGGCTTGGCAACTGTGGTAGGACTTGCCATCGCGCTTTGGGGTTATTTGCATCCGATGCGGCAGTACATGTCCCGCTCAGTCGCCTCTGGCAGCACCCAGTCAGCCGATCGCACCACCATCATGTGCAACCTGCTCATCGGTGCCGGCTTGGCGGCGGTCGCATTGCTCGGCACGTGGGGTTCTGCACAGCAGGCTGCCCGCTGGGCTTCTGATCTGGCACCGAAGGGTAGCACGTTGCCCGTCATTGATTATGTCGTCATCGCCACGGCCTTGGGGGCCATCGTGGTGACGCTGATCACGCCGTTTATTGCAGACAAACTAGGCCGACGTGTGACCTACACGCTCCTTTGCGCGGCCAGCCTTGCCGCCTCGCTCGGCTTCTTCCGCATCAACGTTCCGTTTGTGGAGGCTGTTGTGCCATCTACGCTGCTGATAAGCGCCTTTCTTCTCGGAGGCATCACTGCCTCGTTCTATGGCTTCTTTCCGCTCTACTTCCCGGAACTCTTTCCTACCAGCGTGCGTGCTACAGGCCAGGGCTTCTGCTTTAAT
>Ga0209086_10002795_pt1 | contig 13490 bp, 16 predicted proteins | sample M_130207_XF_Meta_FD_187312 | JGI IMG/M metagenome (GOLD analysis project Ga0209086, IMG submission 187312) | Freshwater microbial communities from Lake Montjoie, Canada to study carbon cycling - M_130207_XF_MetaG (SPAdes) (version 2) | ecosystem: Environmental > Aquatic > Freshwater > Lake...
CATCATTTCTCAGAATTTTGTCAAACGCGTACCCACTATATTCTTTATCTAATATGCCCGGGGTTTCACTGCAATAACTGAGTAAAGAACAGTCATTCTGTACCTTGCGAATAGACCGCATGGTTGTATTAATATAATCCAAATCTGCTAACCATTTGTCATAAAATGCGCCGGCCATATCAGATAACTGTATTAGACCAAGGTTTTGTTGAAGTTTAATAATATTCAACAAATCTACAATACGCCGTATAGGTGATGTAATATGTATGTATGCATCCATCTTTAATAGGTCGTGCGACATTAATTGCCCGTCTTCCAGGTTACTGACGTCAATATATTGCCCCGCCCCACTATTCCACATTTTAATAAAATTACTTACCTCATCTGGTAAATTCTCTGGAACCACAATAGAGGTTTCTTTTTTTGAAATGACGGACCGGAAAATACCGGATTTATTTTTTAATAATTCTTTGGCGGAATAATAGTTCATGAAAATCATTAAATATGCCACTACATCATGACTATCGCCAATATTCGCGATATATTTATAGTTTTTTGACAGACGTTTAGACACATCAAAAATATTTTTATATAATGGATTCTCCAGCAAGCTTTTCTCTTCATAACAATAATTCTTTGTGACACGAATCTTACAATTTACATATTTGATATCCTGTATTTCGCATGCATCATTCAAAAATATTTCCATTGCAAATGCAAACCGTGCGCTTCCTGCTTGCAAACTGCATAACCAGTCAGATAAATAGGTCGGCAACATCGGTCTTTTTTTATCGGGCAAATAAATCGTGGATATTCTTCGCGAAAAGGAATCCCACAATTTTAAAACGTCTAGCCAAATAGTTACGTTGGCAATATAAATACTTAATACAGTTTGCCCGTTTTCTAATTGGCGCATCCCAAATCCGTCGTCAAAATCTTGACTATTGGGTGGGTCAATTGTAATGACTTGCCACCCAACCCGGTCTTCAATTTCCGGATATTTTATGCAAGTATTCTCAATAAATGAGTCGTGATGGGCATTAAGAGCCTTAGAGGTGTCCTTATTAAATTTTTGTATAGACGCGTTTAGGCTCTTGCAATATAACTGATATTCGTAAAAATTATCCAACGTATCTACGGGTCCAATCAATTGAGAAATGACACCTTGCGGACGCTTATCTGTCCATTCTACAAAATTGATGGTTACGTATTGATTTTGAAAGACTTTTGAGAATCCGATATTTTTCATTTCGTAACTAACGAGAAACGTAGGTAATCGCATATCATCCGGAATACATTTATATAATAGTTTTCCTGGCTTCCCACTTGCCGTTTTTGCGCGGCCATATGTTTTTTGTTCTTTCAGAATTAAAACCGCTGGAATTTGATTGCGAAACGTAGAATGAACAATAACTGGCTTTCCTTTTTCCACAATAAATATATCATTCGTCATTAATTTACAAGTTGCTGGATGAATATCAGGTAATTCCACTTCTTTAAGGTCATTTACCAAATAATATGTCCAATTTGTATAACTGCGGTCATGAATATGTATCTTGTATTGCGGCATTCCAATTTATTTTTGTTTTGTTCTTGCTTACTATAGATTATTCCATATAATCTTTATATAACCTTAATATAACCTTTATAACAATAAAAGTTATATTAAACAGTACTTATTGGTGAGACTAATTCAGAAAGGGAGCTAGAATTAGATGCATAAGTAGATTCTATCGCAGAAATAGAAGTGGTTGTCGGTATTTCTATTTCTTCTACCGGATTTGTTACGGCATTTACATTTGGAAGTTCATTTAATACTGGTATGGAAGATAAATCATTGATATTTGTTGTTCCTGTTTTTACAGACGCATCTACATTTTGTTCTGCCGTTGTATTCCCATTTATATTTTCATAAGTTTTTACACCCTCGTATTTTTTAACTACTTCATGTTGCACGTTTTGCATTTGTAAAAAATTCATCCCAATATGGGGTAAAACAGCCACATTATTCATATAAGTCCGGTATTTAAAAGATGCTATTGTTGCATCAGAATGATAACGAATGCTATACCACCAATATGCCGGAATATGTATCATTTTTCCAGCAGGCAATAAAACATCCATACATTTAATTTTATCAAAATCGTACTTGTATTGTTCCTGGACAGCCCATGGATTAACGGGAGAACGAAATTCAAAATTATCATAATCTTCAATAGCCTGTAAATATTTCGCACATTTAGGCGGTGCCATTTTAATTTCAATGGTTCCGTTTGTTACGAAAAAATAATTACGGTAATTTATTTCGTAACGGAATGGTGTGGTCGCGTTTTCTGAGCCAAATTGAATATCATAGATGCAATTGCTCACTAAACCGGGTCGTATAAATTCATCATTGGATTGGAATAATTTTAGCATTCCGGTTTCTTGAAGAAACTCCTGGTTCTTTTCAGTAATATAGGAGCCCGTCTTATCTTCATCAAATAGCTTAAATGCTGAGTGAGATTGCATCGGAATATAAATTTCAGAGGTGTAATCTTCGTCTTTTGTATTTCTTATATTTAATTCAAATGCATGATAACTTCCTAGAATACTTGGTTTCTTACATCCATTAAAAATAGGGTCATTATAAAAATCCATAATTAAAGGTTGCCGTAAATCGCAGGTTTCTTCTAATTTGTCCTTGGAACCATTCTCCAGCTCATAAACTTCTAAATCATTGCTTGTTTTTAAGTGAAATTGTACATGTAAATAAATAAATAGAACTAAACAAAATAGGCAGAATGCAATAATATATTTCCACATTCTAGATAACTAATAAAAAATGACAGAAATTTTTTATTATTTATACTCACCTCACAATTTATACATTTTTAATCATCATCCTCAATTTTTGGTGCAATAAAAAACATGACTTGGCTACCTTCTCCTAAATCATATTTGATTCTCATGGGAAATTGAGCACTTACGCCAAATTCAATTTCCGATGATAGCTTTGTTGTCATGCACATTTTTGCCAAATAGTTTAAACTATAGGAAACGTTTATATTTTCTCCCTCAGAAATGGAGTATTCCGATAGGTCATCAATCGGTATATTGACTAACATCTCACCACAAATTCCCTTGGAGCAAATGGAAATTTTTTCTTCGCTACACTGAATATTCATTATATCTCCAAATACGAGGAGTTGTGAAGAAATATCACACATTTTTTTGGAGTGAATAGAAAACTCGGCATCATAATCTACGATTGGTATTTCTAATAACTCTGAATTTAATTCTGCTAAAGGAATCGTAAAAAATTTGTTAAAATCGCCTTTACCGGAACCATTTATATCACCTTCTAAATCAATATGAATTTTTTCACCTGCGTCATCACCGTTATACCATATAGAAATTGCATGTTGCTCTTGATTTATAGAAAGAATGTGATGAAATACCTGGGAATCTACACAGATAGAAGTTGGTTCCGTGTTTTGTGGTGGTTCATAATATTTAAACCAACTAGAGACAATTTTTATTTCAAAAAGACACACATGTGCTTTGTCCATACCTTGAATATAAAATTCGGTATCCTTAAATATAATGGTAATGGCAGAAGTGCATGATTTTAGCAGTTGGAATATAGATACAAATACATCTTTTTTTGATTTTTCAGAAATAGTTAATTTCATATTAATTAAACATATGTAAAAGGGTTTATATATGTTTTGTATAACAAATAATTACTTTGACAGACTTAAGAAGGAATTACTTGTTGAATAATACCACGGATTTTTGCGGATGGATAACTCAAATTCATTTGTTGAATCAGTTCGATGATTTTGCGATGTAAAATCATTCGTTGTAAATGTAAAAACATGTTTTTATCAGATAATGATAAACCAGGGGACTCTTGTAAAACTAATCCGGCCAACAAAGCTTTCAAAGCGCGATAAATTTTTTCTAAATGAAATTTGCTATCAGTAATTTTTAAGATATCTTGAGATTGAACGGCATCATCCAATTTTGTACTATAATCAATTAAATAATATGTTTTTTCATTCAAAAGTGCTTGCAATGTTGGAAATGCAAATAATAATTCCATATTATATTTAGGTACGGTAACTTGAAATTCAGATATATCACTAAAAAACGGTTTAATTGATTCGGGTAATTCTTTAAAATCCATATCAGATACTGCTTTGAAACCACCGTAATTTAAATCTTCCTTTTCCATACTAATTTTAACAATATCCGGATTATGTCTTGGTGATATTTGAAGAGATAACGAGGGGAGAATCCAATGAATTAAATATCCAATATTACTCGCCAATTCTTTTTGTTGTTCTCGGTTATAACTAAATCCGTCTTTAGGTAAAAAAAAGATATCTACATCATCGCTCTGATATTTTTGTGCATTTGGAATCAGTGATGATGCTAATTGAACACCCTTTCCTCCTTTGAATACTATATTATATTTTTGAGTGTCGTCGTCTTTTATTTTTTTTGATAATATTCCCATGATAATAAAAATAAGACACAAATCTAAATTATAGGAGGTCATTGCATAACCCTCATATATATTGGAAGGCATAGTGGCATATGTCGGTATTTCTTCTTCTATAATAGAGCATATTTTATTATTATGTAATAACCATAACATGTTGTCTTTGAAACGAAATAATTCATCATAATCATCATTCCCTTGTGAAAATTCATTTTGAAAAAAAGGTATCCAAAATGACACATGATTGCGCTGTAATTCTTGTAATCTTTGGGCATTTTCTTCTTTTGTTGTTTCCTTGTATCGTGATTCTATTTGCTGTTGTTGTTGTTTTATTTTTCTTAATTCTGCGCCAGTTAAATCTTCTGTTACCATACCGCTTAATTCTTTTTGTTCTAATTTTATTTGTCGTTGCTGTTCAAAATTCATGAGTTGTTGTTTTAATTGTCTTTGCTGTTCTTCTTTTCGCAGTCTGTCTATTTCTTGTTGTTCTTGTCGCTGTCTTTCTATTTCTTGTTCTTCTTTTCGTCGTCTTTCGCTTTCTTGTTGTTCTTGTATTTGTCTTTGTTTTTGCTTTTTTGCTTCCTGTCTATCTTGTTCTTGTCTTTTTTGTTGTTCTTGTCTTTGCTGATCTTCTTGTCTTTGATATTCTTCCTGCATTTTTCTTTCTTCTTGTCTTTTTTGTTCTTCTAATTGGGCTTGTTCCATTTTTTGACGCATTTGCATTTCTTTTATTTGCTTTTGTTCTATTTTTTCCATTCTAGTTTGTTCTATTTTTTCTATTCGTTTTTGTTCTATTTCCTCTTGATTTTGACGTCTTTCTTCTAACAACTGTTTTTGTTCCAAGTGTTTTTGTATTTCTTTTTGTTTTTGTACTTGTTTATCATCTTCAAACCTTCGTATAATATTGTCCATCTTTTCAAATATTTGTGTTTGTTCAGATACCGGATAATTTTCACGTATAATTTCCTTCATTTTTTCAAAAATACGGTTTTGTAGTGTTTTATTTGATTCCGTATCATCATAAAAAGATCTTAATACATATCTTACATATTTTTCTAATTCTGGATCACTTATTTTGTATTCTCCATATGAACTCATAAAACTAAAGGGTATATCTTGTTCAATATAACCATCTAAAAAAAAATGATTTTTTTCTTCTTTAATTGCATTGATTAATTTTTCAAATTTTTCTTGATTATACCCGCCTTTCATTTTATTCCGTCTGGTACTTCGTCGTTTATGTTTTGTATTTCGCGTTTTTCTTAATATATTTTTATGTTTTATAGAACGCATTTTCCCCTTTTTTTTCTTATTTATTTTTTTAATGGTTTTATTTTTTTTTGTTACTTTTTGATACATATATTATATACAAATAATATTATCTTTTCAATAATATTATCTTTTCAATAATATTATATAATTAGTTCATTATGGGGAAGGTGTTTTACTAGGGGAAAACACTTGTGCGCGTAAATGTGACGGGGCATTTGTAGCTATTGTTATATTTTGCTTTGTTTCATTCTGCTTTGTTGTATTTGGAAATGTTGCATTCTGAATTGTCGTTTTTGTAATGGTTGTATTTGGAAATGTAACATTAAAATATTCTGTATTATTCGGAGTTTGGTTAGAAGGAGGAGTTGCGAGTATCATATTTATATCACTTTTGCAGGTGCATAGATATATCTCGGCTGATTCCAGTTTTCGTGTTTGGCCAATCAAATTTGTATTATCATTCTGTTGAGAAGTTGAGTTGGAATGACTCAAATAAATAATAGTAGATACTATAATAAATGAAATGGTATAATTAAATAATTGCATTGTGTTTGTTGTTATTATTTGTAATGTAATGTAATGCTTTTATATTTCAATTTTATATAAAATGAATTTTATTCTACGATTTAATCAATACTATTTTTGAATGTGTTTCCTTGTTCATAAAAGGGGATATAATTTTAAATATTTGCGAAAATATAAAAGATGTTTCATAAATATAACAAATATCCAATTTATTTGAAAAAGCATTTGCAAGTATTTCAGCAAATTGGTTAATATATTTATAATATTTATCTACATCCAATAACGTTAAATTTTTTAAATATATATGAAAAATAATTTGTGGGTATGTTTTCAATATATTAGAAATAGATTGTGTTAAATAATTGGTAATAACTACAAAAGTAGTTGGAGTAATAATATGTTTCAAATACCTATAATCTAAAATAATGTGATTATCATAGATTGGATTTATAATAAAAGGTAAAAGATTATTTATTGGAATTATGGTAATAATGTTTTTTTTTGTTCGTTTATTATGTTCATCCTCCAAAAAATAATTATTAATTTTTTTACATGGTATATAATTTCCATTATTACTAAATATTTTTTGTTCTGCTTCCATTTTGTACTACATAAAATAAATACAATATTTTATATAATTAACCTTATTTGAAAAAGTATAGTTATGCGTCCTCTTCTATTATTTCAGAAATATCCGTTGAGGCAAGTTCTTTTTGAATGAGGTCCTTTAAACTGACACTCATATTCATGATAGAATTAGAATCTAAATCCGTCATATTTTGTTGTAAAAAAACAATTTGCCTATTTTCATCCATGTCTTGGTCTTGGTCCTGGTCTTGGTGTTGGTCTTGGCCGGGTTCTTCACTAAATACTATATCGGCGAGCCTTTGGTTTGTTTCCATAGTAAATGACTGCAACTTTAATAACAAATCTTTCACTTGAGAAAGCTCTACCTTTAGTACTTCTACACTTTCTGTTAATTTGGTAACGGATTCATTATCTACTTTAGTAAGAGGAACAATTGTAGGAGCAATAGGAGCAATAGGAGCAATAGGAGCAATAGGAGCAATAGTAGGAGCAGTTGTTTTCGTTGATAATAATTTATGTCCTCTTTCTAAAGCATCTAATCTAGAAACCATATTGTCAAATACTCCCTTATCAATAATAACGCCATTTTCATTACTACTATTCTGAATACCATCGCTTTCAGAATCCAAATTCTGAACCATTGTTTCTACACGACCGAGGCGAATCGTTATTAATGCAATTGCATTTTGAATGGTCATTTGTTTTGGCAAACCAATAGGAGCATTTGGTGGAGCCATTTGTTGTTGGCCCGGTCTTCCCTGCATGTTTTGAGGAGGACCTCGTCCAGGAATGGGAGGAGGTTGTTGGTCATTTCCACCAGCGCGTCTTTGTCTAGCAGCAGCATTCGCACGATTACTACTCATTACATTCTTTTTACAAATTGTTTCCTAAACCCGAACGCATTTCAATAAAAGTATGCAAATATTGCTAAATATAGTTACTAAATAATTATATTTAGTAATTATTTTCGCTTTAATTATATTATGTTTTTCAGTTTTAGAGATATTTAATTCTTTTTTAATATCTTTTTATAAAATATATGGATAGCTTAGATTCAAATAAGGGATTCTTTAAATATGTATTTAATTTTGATGATAGTACAAAATCAGAATTACTAAATATAATTCAATTCTCGGTTCTCTCTTTGATTCCGGTTATTTCATTGAATAAGGCAATGCAAAGATATGTCCCGGAGGCAGATGAACAAAAGGGAAGTGTAGAGATTTTAGCAGAAATTATCATTCAAACAATGGTTCTCTTTTTGGGTATATTTTTTGTGTATCGGTTAGTAAGCTACGTGCCGACTTACAGTGAAACTAAATATCCCGACTTTAGTGTAGTGAATATCATATTGATTGGGTTGGTCATTTTATTGAGTCTTCAGACAAAATTAGGAGAGAAAGTTGGCATTTTATCAGACCGCATCGCTGAACTTTGGGAGGGACCATCGGATGGTAAGAAAGCAGGGTCCAAAAAATCCGGAAGTGTTAAAGTAACGCAGCCAATTTCACAGCCGAATTCGCAACAGATGGCGATTACCCAGTCATTGTACAGTAATCAGGGAAATTCAACGTCATTAAGTCAGTTGCCAAATTATGGTCAAGGTCAAGGGCAAGGACAAGGTCAAAGCCAACAAAAAATGCCAGATTATAATTCAACCTATGTGAATGCAAATGATGCCAGCGCTCTAATAGGAAACACGAGTCCAGGAATGGAATCTATGATGAATATGCAAAATGGAGGATTCAATGAACCCATGGCAGCGAATGCAGTACTTGGTGGAAGTGCTTTTGGGTCTAATTTCTAAAATATTAAAAATTAATAAATTTGTAAATGTAGAAAAAAGAATTAAAAAATTGTAAATAGATTATATAATTATAAATTATTTACAATACAATACAATACAATGGATGTGGAAAAATTATTAAAAGCATTAGATAATGAGGAAAATGGAAAATTGATGAATATGACAAACGACAAAATAAAGAAGATGAATTTTGAAATTTTGAAGGAACTGCATTTATCGCGAGAATTATTGGTAGAATATATGAAAAAGTTAAAAAATTATATATATGTGGAAGAAATGGACGATTTAAAACATGGTAGTTTTATTCGTTGGATTAATATTAAAGACCCTGATAATTTGCATTTAACAAATGGCGGTATTCTTAGTGAAATTAAGGTAATAGATACTGGCGTATGTATTGTATGTAAAAGTTTTTCACATCGTCACTTTCAAATACAAATGGAGGAGTGTCTTATTTTTCAAAAATTATCTGGTCAGGAACAAGTTTTATTATCTGCGCTAGACCATTTAGCAAAATAATATACCAAATCCAAACGGTGGAACGTTTAAAATGTTAAAGAGTTCAATATTAAAACAAGCCCAAAAGCACCAAATGCAGGGAAAATTTCACCCACCAAAGAAATATCGTCAATATATTTTTTTCTAGTATTAAAAATAATATCAAAAATTTCAGGGCTATAATTATAATCAGGGGTTACATGATGTTGAGCGTGATATTTATTACTGGTTAGACTGTAATAAAATATATGAAGGCCGATATATAAAAAGGCGGCATACAATATAATGTTTAGACTGAAAATATGTAATCCGAACAACTGTTGAAAAATATAAATAATAAAAAATCCCATAAAATTATTCAATGCTTCTAATGAAAGATCTACCCATCGCGAAAATTTTGATTTCAAATCGGGATCATGATGAAAACTTATATGTGTATTTAATATATTAATAGGATAAAAATCGGATACTTTATGTGCAAGAACATGCCCAGCATAGCTCCAAAATAGCATAAAACAACTTTGAAGAAAAGAATTAAAATAACTAAATTCTGGATGACCTAATAAAGTAGATAATAATAGCCATATAAATGCAATAAATAGTAATTTATATAAGTGATACATTGTATATTTTAATGTTTTATATACAATGCATATATTTAATCTTATTTTTTTACTCGGTAACAAAAATCTAAATCTAAATATAAATATAAATCTAAAATAAAAATATAAATCTAAAATGTTATATGTGTAAGTTGTGGTAAAAAATATAAAACAAATAATTTTGTAAGACATATTAAAAATGTACCAAATACAAGACCTACTGTTAATTCTTCTTCGGTGCCATTTGGTAATCCGATGAAATGTGAAAAGGTTTTAATAGAAGCGTTATTTTCAAATTTATTCAAAATACATCCAAAAAAATAAACTTGAATATATACTAAAAGTAAAATAATTGTGAGCAATGATACAACTGTAATATTATTATTAAATAATATAATATAACTAGTTGGAATGATAACAAGTCCATGTATAAATATGAATAATGTTGTTAAAAGAAGATTTTTATCTAGGAAATAGGAGGAATTCATATACAAAATATGTTGTGTATAATAATACAATATACAATATATTTTAGATTTTAGATTTTAGATTTATCGTTTTTTAATCGTTTTATTGCGCTTTGCGCCAATAATTATATTTCTTTTTGTTTTTTTCATTAGACTTATAATTTTTCGCTTATCTTTGCATGTAAATTTTCCACGAACTAAATTTTTACGATTTAATACAGTTCTCGTGCAAACACCGATTGCTTTGGGTTCCTCGGTTAAATCAGGCGATACCTTTTTAATACATGAACATAATTTCTCAGCTAATATTCCTTCAGCACTATATTTCATCATTTTTTTACTTTTGGGAATGGTTTGGTTATAATATTTTAATATTTTTGAATAATCGGAATTTGATAATTTATATGACATGTCACTTTTATATATAGACATTTTATTATAAAAAAATTAAAAAAATAAATAACTTAATTTCCCAATATTTATATATTAGAAAAATATATGTACGACCCATTAAAAGTTGTTATTATTGACCTGGATGAAACATTAGGATATTTTATAGAATTTGGAATTTTTTTTGAGGCATTAAACGCATATTTAAAATATGATCATATACATGGCGAACCTCACGTCATAATTGATCAACCGAAATTTAATCAACTATTAGATTTATATCCAGAATTCATTCGTCCAAATCTATATCCTATTTTAAATTATCTGAAACATAAAATGAAGTTAAAAGAATTCAAAGGTGTAATGATTTATACAAATAATCAAGGACCAAGAACTTGGGTAACTTTTATAAAAAATTATCTTGAAAGTAAAATAAAATATAAATTATTTATTCAAATTATTGCAGGTTTTAAAGTCAATGGAAAACAAATAGAATTGTGTAGAACATCACATGAAAAATCGTTGAATGATTTTTTTCGTTGCACTAAACTTCCTCAAAATACGCAATTATGTTTTTTAGACGACATGTATCATCCATACATGAATAGCGATAATGTCTATTATATTAAAATTAAACCATACACATATGATTTATCATTTGACACGATGATTAAGCGTTTTTTAAATAGTAGTATAGGAAATCATTTAATACCAACAAAAGAAAAGGAAGATAAATTTTTTATTTTTATGCAACAATATATGTTAAAATTTCAATTTTTGTATGTGAAAAAATCTGACGAAGAATATGAGATTGATAAAATAGTTACAAAAAAAACGATGGTACATTTACAATATTTTTTTAATAAACATAAACCATATCAATTAAAAAATATGAATAAAAATAATTATACAGTTGATACTATTGATACTATTAATAATAACACTATTAATAACAATAATAGTAGTCGGCGATATGGAAAGACATATAAAAATAAAACAATGAAACGAAAAAAATTATAAACCCAATGTTGTAATTGCTATATGTGCATATTTTTGAACGATATCATTGATAAATGTAGTTGTTATAAGAAAAATGCCTGCACTAAATGCAATTTTACGATCTAAGTCATTAAATTTAATTTTTCGGAAAGGGTTAAACCGAAATAATAAGAATAAACTGACGTAAATTTTGGTATAATATTCTAATGTATTTAAACTATCCGGAGATATAATTTTAATACCAATAGCTAATGCGATAAATGAAATATAATTTGTTAAAATAAATATATTAAATAAATTTGATTGTACATGATATAATGCATGTTTAATATGATGTGTAATCATTGTATAATATATAATAATAAAATATTAAAATACAAAATAAAAAATTCGGTTTATTTCGTATTGTATTGTAAATAAATAAAATATATTATTATATACTATATAATAAAATGATGAAAAATCCACGTTCTAGTCAAACTCCTTCAGCTAACACTTCAGGAGTTCATTCGCTTACTGGAAACATGACGCCTCAATATGAGTGTGCTTCTCAAATTACGAATTCTATCAATAAAAGAATTTATGATAGAAATATTCCCTCTGCTCAATTACAACCGTATTTAAATGTTAGGCCAGTAATGACAAAATATTCTATCATGCCAATTGTCGACCCAAGAAAACCCATAAAGGTTCCCATGGAGCAATTGCCTACCTTTAGCCCACACGCCGTTTTTAATCCAGGAAATACACAATCACCTTGGTCTGGGTTTGCATCAAGTATCAATACAGAATCTGAATTGAGAAATCAGATATTTGCATTACAACGATGCAGCCAATCCGTATATGTTCCAAACTCGTCGAGTGATTTATATCATGTAAGTTTTAATCCAGAAAAGAGTGGAAATATTCATCAACCGTTTCCTGGGCTATTTCATAAAGAATCATTTTCTCCATTTAATCCAAATCCAAGTCCGTCATCAATCGGGGACGAGTTATTTAATAATAATACACGTGTCCAAATCCGAGGATTAACGAATATTGATTCTACTTGTAAAAATTAGTAAAAATTAGTAAAAATTAGTAAAAATTAGTAAAAATGAAACCAATAAAAACTTTTTTATAAAATCATAAAAAAGTTTAATATATACAATATATTAAATGACAGAAAAAATGATTCATGAATTATCATTGGAATACTTAATGAATAAAACAACTTATGAAAAATATTGTAAAAAAACTGTTCCAACTGATAAAACTGTGAATAAAAAAGATAAAAAATTTTATCGGAAACGCATTTATGATTTAACAAAACAGTTGTTGAATCCGGAAATAACTGACACAGCGCCTTTGTATCCGAATATAAATCATACATTTGATAATTATGTTAAGGCGTGTATAGACTATTTTAAAATGATAGATAAGACTGATATTATTCAGGAAGATTATAAGGATTTTACAGATATATTAGATATGGACAAATCAAATGAAATTAATGTTGATAATATTCAGACATCAAAACAGGCGGACCAATTAATAATGCGTTCTATTAAAATACGAGAACCAAATAGTTTAGAAAAATTAGTGAAGCGTACAACAATAAAGGTGGAAAATCCTCCTGCATTACCCCAACAAAAAGATATAAATTTAAAAGACCCTTTGCTTAAAAATAAAGGAATTCGTAAAAAGAAAAATATCACTAATAAATATGACAAGACCGATGACAAAAAAACAAATGAAACAACTGAAATCAAAAAAACACAAATATAAAAACAATAACAATAATAAAAATACTAAAAAAAAAAAAAAAAAAAAAAAAAAAAAAAAAAAAAAAAAAAAAAAAAAAAAATAAAAAA
>Ga0209086_10002797_pt1 | contig 13476 bp, 15 predicted proteins | sample M_130207_XF_Meta_FD_187312 | JGI IMG/M metagenome (GOLD analysis project Ga0209086, IMG submission 187312) | Freshwater microbial communities from Lake Montjoie, Canada to study carbon cycling - M_130207_XF_MetaG (SPAdes) (version 2) | ecosystem: Environmental > Aquatic > Freshwater > Lake...
CGCGATGGGGTCATAGAAATTAGTTTGCGTCAAAGCCCGATCCAGCCCTTCGGCCAAAAGGCTTTTGACATAACGGTCCGGCCACTCGGCTTTCAGAATTTCCGTCACCGCGTTACGCGCATCCTTGTCGAGGAGCAACCAAATGTGCTTGGTAGGCGATTGATTCGTCTGCCCGCCGGCGGTTTGCAACGCCCGGGCAAGTCCCTTCCAATCCTTAACTCCACTCGCACTCAAGAGGGCATCACCCCACAAATAAACGTGCGCCGCGCCCAGCAATTCCCCCGCTTCTGGCGTGCGCTTTATTTTTTCGGTGAGACTGACGAATTGACCGTTCGCCTGCAGTTGGCGGCGATATTCCCGCGCCGGTTCGATCGGCGAGGCTGGGCCGATGACGAGGCGAAAAGCGGTTTGCTTCACGGGATTGTTGCGCGTGAATTCATGCGCGAAGCGCAGTTGCATCCGTCCGCCGTCGTCAGTGAACCGCACTTCGTTGTTGAACGGATTCAGCAGCAGGCAGGTCAGCGTGTAGTCACCGCAATCCAATCCCCAGAACGGCAGGCCGAGGTCTGCCGTCGTATTCAGGGCGTGGTCCGACTGCATCAACTCCTCGCGCCAAGCGGAATTGGTCAAGGCGACATACACGCCCTCGAACAGCGGAAGAATCCAGCCCCGCGCCGGATCGGCGGGGGTGAAGCGTGGCCAATCCAATGTGCCTGCTTTTTCGGAGATGCACTCGACGAGCACACCGTTTGTTTCGAGCTGAAGTGATACGCTCAGTGTTGGCTCAACCAGTCGCCAGGTCGCCCGATTAAAAGTCTGTTGAAATTCAGCGACGGTCGCGGTGTTGGTGGCCGACCAAAGAAATTTCAGCGGCTGACCACCCTTGGGCGTCAACGTGAGTTGCAAGCTGGCCGGATCGCACTGCACCGCCATGCAGTCGTTCTGCCAGCGAATTTCCGCCGCGTTGGCCGCCGATGCAAAATGCAAGGCAACCAGCAAACCGATAGTTTGCAATAGTCGGCCAGCCTTCATTTGTCTTCTCACGCCCTTCGCTCCTTGATACTAGCCAGAATATCCGCCACCACTTCACCTTTCGGCTTCGCGCCTTGCGGGCCGCCGTGGTGGAGACGGACGCTCACCGCGCCGGCTTCCATGTCGCGGCCGCCGATGACCAGCATGGTGTGGACGCGCAATTGTTCCGCGTTGGCAATCTTCGCCTTGAACGGCGTCGCGCTGAAGTCCGTGTCCACCCGCACCATGTTGGCGCGGAGTTCGGCCACGATGGGCTGGGCGTAGGCGATCAACGCGTCGTCGTCGTTAAGCGTGATGACGCGCACCTGATCCGGCGCGAGCCAGAGCGGGAAGTTGCCCGCATAATGCTCGATGAGGAAGCCGATGAACCGCTCATGCGTGCCGAGCGGCGCGCGATGGATGCACAGCGGCGTCTTGTTCGAGTTGTCCTTGTCGCGGTAGGTCAGGCCGAACTTGGCGGGCACGGCGAAGTCCACCTGGTTGGTGGCGATGGTGAATTCGCGGCCGATGGCGCTCCACACCTGCACGTCAATCTTCGGCCCGTAGAACGCCGCCTCGTTGGCGACCTCCACGTAGTTGATGCCGGATTCGATCAACACCTTGCGCACCATGTCCTCGGTCTTCTTCCACAACTCCGGCTCGTTGACGTATTTCTTGCCCAGCCCTTCCGCCGCGTGCGTGCTGAAGCGCATCTGATATTTTTCCAGGCCGAAGATTTTGAAATACTTCAGATACATGTCGTTCACCGCGCGGAACTCGTCGGCGAACTGTTCCTCGGTGCAATAGATATGGGCGTCGTTCATGTTGAGCGAGCGCACGCGCATGAGACCGAACAACTCGCCGCTCTGCTCGTAGCGATAGCAAGTGCCGTATTCCGCGAGGCGCAACGGCAAATCGCGGTAACTGTGCGGTTCAGCCGCAAAGATGCGGTGATGGTGCGGGCAATTCATGGCTTTGAGGTAATAACTCTCCGGCTCGCCCAGCTTTTTCAATTCCGCGCGCAACGCGGACAGCTCGTTGAAAGCAGCAGCCACGGGCTGCGGTGCAGTTCCGGCTTTGACGGCCTGTTCAATCAATTCAAATTCTTTTGTTTCCATTTTGAAAATTACAAACTCAACTCCACATAATCGCCCGGTTTCAACGCCAGAACCGCCGCGATGATTTCCGGTGTCTTTGCTTTCACCTGCGGCCAGCGGTTGGTTGAAAGTACGAGAATCGCGAGCTTTCGGCCTTTCAGATTTTGCTGATATTTAAGCTGCTGATCGGAAGTCAAAAAAGCGTCAAACTTGTCTTCCGCGAGTTTGAGCAAGTCGCCATTCTTCACGCGTCCCCAGCCCATCTCTTGCGCCGTGGAAATTTCAAACTCCGCCAGACGGCGGCGGAGCGGCTGCGGCATACACTCGTCAAAGAGGATTTTCACGCCGGAACGAGCAATTCGCTTTTGCTGTGCTCCAGCACCGCAATGGCGTCCTCGCGCCGCACGGTGGGAAAGCAATCCAGAAATTCATCCAGCGACAGATTATCTTCGAGATATTCAAACAGCGACTGCACCGGCACGCGCGTGCCCCGGAACACCGGCGCGCCGCTCATGATTTCCCGGTCAATTTCGATGGGCAGACTAGTTTTCATGCCAGTAAAATACTCCCTTTGACTCCGAAACCAAAAGGAAATTTGCAGACGCTGAAAGCGGCCGCCACGGGCGGCAGCGCAACGCCGGCTTTGACGGCGGCTTCAACGGCAACAAATTCTTCGTCTTTCAAAATGGCAGACATGGCGGAGAAAATAGCCGTCCGCGAACCGCAATGAAATCTCAATTTTTAACGCCCCAGTCGCAACTCACGGGTGATTAACCTTGATCACCCATACCCTTTTGATCAATTGATCTGGGCGTGTCCAAGACCAAAACGCCACGCAAATCCACGATGATGCGGGCGTTGTTGTAATCTTCCACAAACTTCGCATTTGCGGCGGCGAACTGCGGCACAAGCGCGTCCATCTGATCGTTCAACGCGGCGTCGGCGGCGTCAAACTCATTGGCCCAGCCAGCTAAAATAAACATGGCAAAACCGATGATTTTTGCTATCCTATGAGAGTCAAATGCAACCCGAGAAACCAACCACAGGAAGGCCATGGCCGACGCTCGCAGGACGCTTGAATCAGCCGCAAACTTCACGCGTGGAGGCGGTGCGCCAACTCCAGACCACGATGCCGCTCACGCGCGTCGCACAAGACGTGTTGAAGCAGAGCAGCAACGGCTCATCCAGTGGGCCGAAGAAAACCGGAAACTAGGCGGACGGTTGCCGCCGGAATTCACGCGGGGCGGCGAGCATCAGGTTTATTTCCACAAGGGCAAGCAGCGTTATTTCAAGGCCACCTTGCTGGAGCGGCAATTGGGCTACGGCATCGCCCTCGGTTCAAATTCACGCGGCGCAACCCCGTCCGAATATCTCGACCGGATGGATTTGCAAAACCAGATTTTCAACGATGACATCCAACTAGAGCGGGTCGTCCTGAAAAGTGGCAAGCCCATCATCGTCACCTCGCAACCCTTCATCAAAGGCGTCGCCCCAAGCCAGACTGCGCTGGACGAGTTGATGACCGGGAAGGGTTATGAAAAACTGGCGGACGGCGCTTATTACGATGAACGCATTGGTTTGCTGATGTTCGACCTCTTTCCCCGCAACGCGATTCAAACGGCGAATGGAATTATCTTCCCCATTGATCCAGTCATTCAGCGCGTCACGAACGAGTTCGGCCAGTTCCTGCGTGAACATCCCTACACAATAAATCTCAACTAAAAAAAACAGCCTCCATTTCTGGAGGCTGTCGTGATTTGTCGGTAGGGCGGTGCTGCCGCGCCGCCCTGAATCATGGCTGACCGGCAGGTCAGCCCTACCATTATGGCGTCGGCGGTTTGGGTGTCGGCGTCTTGGCTTTCGCTTTGCCACCGCCCGAATCCACGATGATGCGGGCGTTGTTGTAGTCCTCCACAAACTTCGCATTTGCGGATGCGAACTGCGGCACGAGCGCGTCCATCTGATCGTTCAACGCGGCATCGGCGGCGTCAAACTCATCGCTCATCTGTTTCGTGGCGGTGCTGCCTGAACCCACGGCATCGCGCGGTTTGGTGATGCTCGCGGAGTAGGCATCAATTTTCGCCTTGAGCGCGGTGAGCTTGGCGGCGGTCACGCCGTAGGGCGCAAGGTTCGCCAAGTTCGCCGTCGCAGCGGCGGGGTGGGCTTTCGTCTTGCCGCTGTCGGCAGTTCGGATAATTTTCAGTGTAGCAGCCATGAGCAAACCCAAGAAATCCACCATCGAAGTTCAAGGCACAGCCATCGCCATCCTTTCCTACAAGGACGAAGATTTTATTTCACTCACGGATATGCTCAAGGCCAAGGACGGAGATTTCTTCATCTCCGACTGGCTGCGCAACCGGAACACCGTGGAGTTCCTCGGCGTCTGGGAGTCCGTCCACAACCCGCGTTTTAATTATGGCGAATTCGCCACAATTAAAAGTCAGGCGGGACTGAACAGCTACAAGATCAGCGTCAAGGAATGGGTGGAGAAGACCAATGCCATCGGCCTGAAAGCCACTGCGGGGCGGTATGGCGGCACGTTCGCCCACCGGGACATCGCTTTTGAGTTCGGCATGTGGATCAGCGCGGAATTCAAAATCTATCTCATCAAGGAATTCCAGCGGCTGAAGGATGACGAGAGCCGCCGGCTCTCGCTCGCGTGGAATCTCAACCGCACGCTATCGAAGTTGAATTACCGCATCCACACCGATGCGGTGAAGGCGCACCTGATTCCGCCTGAAGTCACGCCTGCGCAGGCGGCCATCACATACGCGACCGAAGCGGATTTGCTAAACGTCGCACTTTTCGCACATACCGCCCGGCAGTGGCGCGATGCAAACCCCAAGCTGGAAGGCAATGTCCGCGACTACGCGAGCATCGAACAACTTCTTGTCCTCGCGAACATGGAAGGCATGAACGCCGAATTCATCCACATGGGATTGCCACAGGGCGAACGGCTCAAACGGCTCAATCAAATCGCCATTCGTCAGATGCAAGTTTTGACTTCCTCGAACTTGAAGGCTTTGCCGAGTGCGCGGAAATAACTTTGCGCCTCTGCGGCTTTGCGTTGAAATCCGTTCGCGTGGTTCGAGTATTTCGCGGTCAAGCTCCCGCTTGTTTCTTCGCGTGGTCGGCCAGTTGTTTCTCCAGTTCGGCGATGCGTTGCTCGATTTTCTGGCGGTCGGCGCGGTGTTCGTCCATTTCCATCGGCGGAAACATTGACTCCGCGTAATACGGCAGATGCCCGGAGGTTTTATACATTTTCTCCTTGGCCAGATGCGGCGTGCGGACGCGGACGTAGCCGGCGGCGAATTCGGTTTCCTTGGCCAGCTTCTCCAGTTCCTCGACGAGCACCGTGCCCTTGGGCAGCCACAGCGGCATGCCCGGCCCGACAAATTCCGTGTCAATCGCGAACAGCCCCATCTCCGCGCCGATCTTGCGATGGTCGCGGCGCTTGGCCTCCTCGATCATCTTGAAATACTCGTCGAGCGCGGTCTTGTTCTTGAACGCCGTGCCGTAGATGCGCTGGAGTTGCGGGCCTTTTTCGTCGCCCTTGTAATACGCGGCGGCCACGCTGGTGAGCTTGAACGCACCGATGTTGCCCGTGCGCATCACGTGCGGCCCGGCGCACAGGTCAACAAAATCACCGTTCTTAAAATAGGAGATCGGTTCGCTCTCGGGAATCTGCTTGAGCAAATCCAGCTTGAACTTCGAGGCGTTGCCGGGCCGCTCACCGAGTCCGCCCAGCCGTCCGCTCTCCGCGTCTTTGATCGCCTGCTCGCGGGTGACTTCGCTCTTCTCGAAGACGTTGTTGGCCTTAATCTCCTTCTTCATCTCCGCCTCGATCTTCTCGAAATCCTCGGGCGAGATGCGGTGGGAGCATTCGAGGTCGTAGTAGAAGCCGTTCTCGACGGGCGGGCCGTAGGCGAACTGGGCATCGGGCCAGAGCCGCAGGATAGCGGTGGCCATGACATGGGCGCAGGAGTGGCGGAGGCGCTCCAGCTCGGTCATCTTCGCGCGGTCGTCGAGGGTTTTGCGTTCGGGATTCAACGCATGGGATGGATCAGTCGTCGGTTTTTGTTCAGCGGACATGGCGGAAATTTAACAACAAAGGAGCGAAGAAACGAAGTAGAAATTTGGCATGCCATTTGTGCTTTTGCATCTTGTTTGTTCCCGCAACCGGGGACAGGCATGCAAAGGCTACCCCGAATCGCAGGGGCTGACCGCTTCGTGAATGGTGACGGCTTTGATATGGACGAGGGCGTTGTCCAATTGATCGAGCCCTGCCGGCGCCTTGATTTTGGTTGTGCCCAAAGGTGGGCCCTGGCACCCAACGGATGTTATTCAAAATGGAAAGGGTTAGGGTCGCGATCGCGCTTGCCGGGGCTCGCTGCTGATACGATGCCAGGCTATTTTTTCCCGGTTGCCAACCGGCGCAAACCCTCCAACACTGTCTTCATGAACTTTCAACTAACCGGAAGGCAGCTGGTCGCGGGCAAATGGATTTCCGCAGGCAGCCCGATATTGCGTGGAATGAATCCGGCCACCGGCGAGGTGCTGGAACCTGTCTTCGCCCATGCAACCGATGCGGAAGCGGACGCCGCGATGCAATCAGCCCAGCGTGCCTTTGCCGTCACGCGCGAACTTTCCGTCACGCGCCGCGTGCAGTTGCTCGAAGCCATCGCCGGACAAATCATGGCGCTCGGCGACCCGCTGCTTCAGCGCGCCCAATTGGAAACCGGCCTGGCGCCGGAGCGCCTGGCGGGCGAACGCGCCCGCACTTGCAACCAGCTTAAACATTTTGCCGAAGTGCTCCGCGAAGGTTCGTGGACCAGCGCGGTCATTGATACCGCCGATCCGCAACGTCAGCCGCTGCCCAAGCCGGATGTCCGTCGCATCGCGCGCCCGATCGGCCCAGTCGTGGTTTTTGGCGCGGGCAATTTTCCGTTTGCCTACGGTGCGTGCGGCGGCGATACCGCGTCGGCACTCGCGGCCGGTAATCCGGTCATCGTCAAGGCGCACGAATGTCATCCGGGCGTGAACGAACTGTTCGCGCATGCTGTTCTCGCCGCTTTGGAGGAATGCGGATTGCCGTCGGGAATTTTTCAACTGCTTCAAGGCCCCGGCGCAACCGTGGGCCAGGCTCTCGTGAAACATCCCGCCACCCAAGCCGTCGGGTTTACCGGATCGAAGCGTGCCGGACGCGCGCTGTTTGATCTCGCTTCGGCGCGGCCGGTGCCGATTCCGGTCTTTGCGGAAATGGGGAGTGTGAATCCGCTGGTGATTTTGCCCGGTGCATTCGCCGAGCGCACCGGCGCCATCGCGGCCGGGCTCGCCCAATCTATCACCGCTGGCGCCGGGCAGTTCTGCACCAAACCCGGTCTGATTTTTGTGATCAGCAATTCCGCCGCTGAAAATTTCATCGGGCTACTCGCAAAACAGATGGCTGCCGTTCCGGCGACCACGATGCTGGGCGCCGACATGCGAAAGAGGTTCTGCGCCGCAACGACAACGTTTCAGAATATTTCCGGCGTGCGGACGGTTCTGGCGAACCCGCCTTCCGGTTTCGCCGCCATGTCGCCGCAGCTGTTTGCCGTGGATTCCGCAACGTGGCGGGCGCAGGGCGAATTGCACGAAGAAGCATTCGGCCCGGGAGCGGTGGTGGTAGGCTGTCGAGACCTTTCAGACCTATGTGAGACGATTTCATTGGTCGGCGGAAATCTCACCGCCACGTTGCACACGGGCGCGGCGGATTCAGTAGGTGAAGTTCAGGCTGTTGCGGAATTGCTCGCCCAATTCGCCGGGCGAGTGATCTTCAACGGTTTTCCCACCGGTGTGGAAGTTTGTCATGCAATGGTTCACGGCGGCCCCTATCCGGCGACCTGCGCGCCCTCGACCACGTCCGTCGGGGCGCTGGCCATTCAGCGTTTTGTGCGGCCGGTTTGTTTTCAAAATGCGTCCGATGCATGGCTGCCGGCGGAATTGCAGAACGCCAATCCGCGCGGCATCTGGCGCACCGTGAATGGTCAGTGGACGAAGGCCTCCATTCAGGCGTAGCGGTCCGGCGAGAGCAGGCGCAAATCCAACGCGGGTTTTTCGCCGCTGATGATTTCGCTCACGAGGCGGCCGGTGATGGGGCTCAGGCTCATGCCCATCATCGCGTGGCCGGTGGCGAGAATGAGGTTGGAGAATTTCGCCGTGCGGCCGAGATACGGCAGCCCGTCCGGCGAGCATGGCCGCAGCCCGCACCACGGTTGCACGCCGGAAAAATCCTCCGGCGCAAATTTCGGAAAATATTGCGGCACGGCCTTGATGATCCCCTGAATGCGGGCCGGATTGATGTCTGCATTCAGCCCGGCAATTTCCATCGTGCCGCCGAAACGCAGCGCTGTGGCCATCGGGGTGATAGCCAGGCGCGCCTCGGTGAAAATGGAGCACCGCTGCGGCAATTCGCGGGGCTCCGGCAGGGTGAGGCTGTAACCTTTGCCGGCTTGGATGGGGATTTTCAATCCCAGCTTCTGCACCAGCGCCGGCGACCACGAGCCGCCGCATAAAACGATTTCGTCCGCCGTCAATTCACCGTGCCCTGTCTCCACGGCGCAGATTTCCCCCCCGCAAATTTTAAGATTGGTGACCTCGGAGTTCCACAGGAACGCCACGCCGAGTTTTTCGGTTTCGCGTCGCAGCGCTTCCATGAAGCGCTCCGGCGAGAAATGCGCGTCCTTCGGAAAATAAACCGCGCCGGCCACGTCCATGGTCACGCCTGGGTCGAGCGTGGCGGCCTGCCGCGCGTCGAGCACCTCGGCCGGGACGCCGAGTTGATTTGCCTGCGCGGCGTAGTGTGCTTCCTCGTCCAGGCCGCGCTGCGTTTTGCAAAGCATCAGCAGCCCACGCGTCACGAGGCCGAATTCGTTCTGCGTTTGCCCGGCGAGTTCCTCGAACAGAGCGCGGCTGGCAAAATTCAAATCGCGCAGCAGCGGCGCGCTGCGGCGGACATGTTCCGCGCTGGCCGCGCGCCAAAACTTGATCGCCCAGTCGAGTAATCCGCCGTTGAATCGCGGCTTGATGTAGAACGGCGATTCCGGATTCCACATCCATTTCAGGCCTGATTTCACCATGCCCGGTGCGGCCAGCGGAACAAAATGGCTGGGCACAATCATCCCGGCGTTGCCGAACGAGCAGCCGTCGCGCTGCGCGCCGCGGCTTTCCAGCACCGTGACGCGATGGCCTTTGCGCGCGCAATGCAGCGCCACCGAAAGTCCGATGGCGCCGGCGCCGATGATGACAACGTCCTTGCTCATTGTCGGTTTTTTGATGTTCCGCCAGTCATTGGGCTGCGGCAACCCGCTTCGATTTTTTTGGGCTGCGGAGAATGCCAGCCAAGCGCCTGAGGGCTGGCGCACTCCAAAACGCTTCGCGCGGGTGGACGCATTTTACCGGATGCCCCAGCAATACGGATCCTCATTGGCAAGCAGCAGGGTGGATTCTGCGTTGACGTGGGCCGAGCCGGTGATGATGGGCAGGACTTGGTGGTGTTCACGATTCAGCCAGTGAAATTTGCCGGCGAACTTGCCGCCCAAAATGCTTTCTTGAATCCACGTTTCGCCTTCGGCCAGTTTGCCGTCGGCGGCGAGGCACGCGAGCTTGGCGCTGGTGCCGGTGCCGCACGGCGAGCGGTCATACGCTTTACCCGGACACAGAACAAAATTTCGCGACTGGCCTCCGTCCTGCGGCGGGCCGAACAGCTCGACATGATCCACTTCGGGAAACCCCTGCGCGTTCAGGGCCTGCCGGAGGCGCCAGGTGAAATCGGTGAGCGATTCGACATGGGCTAAAGAGAGCTCGCGGCCGTGTTCGCCGACGAGAAAAAACCAGTTGCCACCCCAGGCGACGTCGCCGGTGATTTTGCCAATCTGCGGCGCGTCAATCGACACGGATTTGGCTTTGCGGAAGCTCGGCACGTTCGCCACGGAGACCTCGCCGTTTGCGTGCAGCGTGGCGGTGACGGTGCCGGCCGGTGTTTCTATTTTGTGCACCCCGGGCTTGATTTTGCCAAGGTGCGCCAGCGTGACGACAAGTCCGATGGTGCCGTGGCCGCACATTGCGAGGCAGCCGACATTGTTGAAAAAAATCACTCCGCAGACGCAGGATTTATCCACCGGCTCCACCAGCAGCGCGCCTACCAAAACATTTGAACCCCGGGGCTCGTTGACCACGGCGGAGCGAAACGCGTCATGCTGCTGGCGGAAAACATTCAACTGCTCCGCGACGGTCCCCCCCCCCAGTTCAGGCCCGCCGGAGAGGATGACCCGCGTCGGCTCGCCGCAGGTGTGCGAATCAATGACAGCAACTTTTTTCATTTAGGAAAATTCAGATGGCGCCCTTGAACCCGAATTCCGAAATGGGGTAGGGATGGCGCGCTGCGCCGCCCCTGCCATTTTCCGCAAAGGCTCGCTTCGGAATTTGGGTTGAATTGACTGTTTCCAAAATCCCAAAGAGAAAAGAATGGCCGGGCCCATATGTCAAATGGCCGAACGGACCGGATTCGCTTCGTCACTCCGGATCATTTTCGACTCGGAATTTTCGGACGGCTCTTGATGCCGTCGTGGATGATTTTCAAAACGCGCTTGCGTTCCTCGCCAGCCAGCGTGAGGCGCGGGGCACGGACGTATTCTTTTCCAAGTCCGGTTTCCTGCACGGCGAGCTTGATGTATTGGACAAACTTAGTGCTGACGTCGAGATGCAGCAACGGTGTGAACCAGCGGTAGATTTCGCGCGCCTTGTCCCATTCACCCTTGCGCGTGAGCTCCCAAAAATATTGATTCTCCGCCGGAAACGCGATGCCGCTGCCCGCCACCCAACCGTCGATGCCAAGGATGCTTGCTTCGAGCGCCAGGTTGTCCACGCCGGTGAAGAGCGCGTAGCGATCGCCGACAACATTGTGCAAATCGGTAATGCGTCGCACATCGCCGGAACTTTCCTTGAGCGCGACAAATTTTTTCTCGTCAGCGAGCTGCCCAAACATCTCGGGTGTGATGTCGTTGCCATAGCTGAGCGGATTGTTGTAAATCATGATCGGCAAATCGCTTGCCTTCGCGACGGTGCGGAAATGCGCCATCGTCTCACGGGGATCGCCTTTGTATAGCATGCCCGGCAGCAGCATGATGCCATCGACGCCGAGCTTCTCGACATCGCGGGCATAGCGGCAGGCCTGGGCCGTGCTGGTTTCGGCAACGCAGCTCAAGACAGGTACGCGGCCGGCGACGACCCTGAGCATCTCCTGGATGAGGAGGCGTTTTTCATCTGGCAGCAGTGCCTGATTTTCGCCGAGCGAGCCGAGGAAGATGATGCCGCTGACGCCGGACTTGATCAGCACCTCGGCATGGCGAGCCGTCGTATCCAAATCAATGGACTGATCTTTTTTTAGTTGTGTGGTGATGGCGGGGAATACGCCGCTCCAGTATGGTTTGCTCATATTTTAAAAATCATCGGTTCATCATGTTTTCGATTTCGTCGGCTTCAATCGGAATGCCAGCCATCAAATCCTGCCGGCCGTTTTCGGTGACGAGCACCGTGTTTTCGATGCGCACGCCGAAGCCTTCGTCCTTGAGGTAAATCGCCGGCTCGACGGTCAGCACCCAGCCCGGCGCAATCTTGAAATGATTGTAAGTCACATCATGCACGTCCAAGCCGATGGGGTGCGAGACGCCGTGCATAAAAAATTTCTTCACTGCCGGCTCTTCGGGTTTTTGTTTTTTGAGGTCTGCCATTTTCAACAGGCCAAGGTCCACGCACGCCTTGGCGGTGTGCTCCTCGCATTCAACTCGTAAATCTCTCATGGTCTTGCCGGGCTTAAGCGCGTCGATCTGCGCCCGGAAAATGCCCAGCACGGCATTATAAACCTGCTTTTGACGCCGCGTGAATTTTCCGCTCACGGGAATCGTGCGCGTCAGGTCGCTCATGTAATTGCCAAGACCCGCGGCCACGTCGAGCAGCAGCAAATCGCCTTTTTGGCACGGCTGGTCATTTTGGGTGTAATGCAGAATGTTGTTGTTTGCGCCGGTGGCGATGATGGGGGGATAGGCGAACTGCCCCTTGTGCCGGATGAATTCATGCGCCAATTCCGCTTCGACTTCGCATTCATTCACGCCGGGCTTCACGAATGGCAGCACGCGACGGAAGCCTTTGCCCGTCAAATCGCACGCGGCCTTGATGGCGTCAATTTCAAATTGCGACTTCACCGCGCGCAATTCGTGCATGAGCTGCGCGAGCCGGTGATAGCGGTGCAGCGGAAATCGCTCGCGGCAATCGCGGACAAACCGCGCGTCGCGCGTCTCGACCGCCACGTCAGCGCGCTGGTGCTCATTGCTATTGAGATAGATGTTTTCCATCTCGCAGATCACCTGCCGGAAAATTGCAGGAAAATCCGAAAGCCATTTCACGTTCCTGACCCCGGAAAGGGCTGCGGCCTGCTCCTTCGTCAGCTTGTGGCCTTCCCAGATGGCAAGATGGTCGTTCGGCTGGCGCACGAAAAGAATTTCGCGGTGGTTCGGATCGAACGCCTCCGGTGCAAGCAGCAAGAGGGTTTCCTCCTGATGCACGCCGGTGAGATAAAACAAATCGGCGTTCTGGTGGTGGCCCATCGAGCTGTCGGCGTTGGTGGGCATGATGTCGTTGGCGTTTAGAACGGCCAGCGAACGCGGCAAAAGTTTTTTGACCAGGCGCGCCCGGTTTGTCGTGAACAGTACGGAGGACAACGAAACAGCTTTCATGTTGGGTCACGGGATACACGAACCCCTGGATCAGTGACAGGAAAAAAGCTGTCGGTGCGCAAGGCACATGGCATGCCATTTCTCCGGCGGCAGGGGGGCGGTGCTGATGTCACTGTCATTCCGCGACAGCCCTTGTCGTCCCCGTGATTTCCTCAAGGGCCTTGGCGCAATACCACTTCACCGCTTCCGTCATGGGAGGGGATAGACTGTCCAACTCTTCTCGTCGGCACCAGCGAATGGCGTGATGTTCGCCGGCAGCCAGGATGGGGTCCGTATTGCTGGCGCCATATTTGGGTCGCGCCCAGTAAATCAGGCCGATGTGCTCATGCGTCTCATTGATGCGGTGGATGTCCAGAAAGCGGGGGGCGATGAGCGCGCGCGTGCCGGGCGAGGTCGTGGGCGGGCGTTCGCCGAGCAGTTCCACATCCAGCCCGCTCTCCTCCCGGGCCTCGCGCAACGCCGCCTGCTCAGGATCCTCATCCAGCTCAATGTGCCCGCCCAGCGGCAGCCATTTGCCGAGTTTGCGATGGTGGATGAGCAGGATTTTTGCGTCGTGAACGATAAAAATCGCCACGGTGAAATCAATTTTTTCGTGA
>Ga0209086_10002802_pt1 | contig 13449 bp, 10 predicted proteins | sample M_130207_XF_Meta_FD_187312 | JGI IMG/M metagenome (GOLD analysis project Ga0209086, IMG submission 187312) | Freshwater microbial communities from Lake Montjoie, Canada to study carbon cycling - M_130207_XF_MetaG (SPAdes) (version 2) | ecosystem: Environmental > Aquatic > Freshwater > Lake...
CGATAGGATTCACTCGTGACCGTGCAAACCGTGATTATCCTCGCAGCTGGCGAAGGAACACGGATGAAATCGGCTCAAGCCAAAGTACTCCACAGCGTTGCCGGACGTTCGTTACTTGGACACGTTCTACACGCAGTTGATCAATTAAACGCACAAGAGATTCGAATTGTTGTTGGCTCTGGACGCGAATCTGTCGAAGAACATATTTCACTCATTGCTCCAAAAGCCACAACTGTTTTTCAAGAACACCGCGGAGGAACTGGCCATGCTGCGCAGTTAGCGCTCGCAGGATTAACTCCGCAAGGCACCGTGCTTGTTCTTGCAGGTGATACGCCAATGCTAACTGGTCAGTCACTGGCAGCTTTCATCGAAGCACACAATGCCGGGAATTTTGCAGCATCGGTTTTAACTGCCGAACACCCAGACCCAACTGGATATGGTCGCATTATTCGGGATGATGCCGATGAACTATTAAAAATTGTTGAAGAAAAAGATGCCAACGAAGATCAAAAGTTTATTTTTGAAATTAACTCTGGCGTGTATGCATTTGATGGCAAAGCTTTAGCTGCATCAATTGGAAAGCTCAATAATTCAAATGCCCAAGGCGAACTTTATCTAACTGATGTAATCGGAATTTTAAAGAGCGAAGGTGCATCAGTTGCAGCAATCATGATTGATGACTTCACTGAAATCCTTGGTGTCAACGATCGTGTGCAACTTGCAGAATCAGCTGCCCTTTTGCGTGATCGCATCAACGATCATTGGATGCGGGCCGGAGTCACAATCATCGACCCTACAACTACCTGGATTGATGCAACAGCTTCGATTTCAAACGATGTGAGCATTCATCCAGGAAGTGCGATTTACGGTGCAACAACTATTGCAGCTGGCGCAGTTATTGGCCCGCGCACAACATTGACAAACTGCCAAGTAAAACAAGGTGCTTCAGTCCTTGAATCAATAGCCACAGACACTGTTATTGGTGAGGGTTCAACGGTTGGCCCATTCACTTACCTTCGCGCCGGCACGGTATTAGGCGATGCAACTAAAGCTGGCGCATTCGTTGAGATGAAAAATGCAACAGTCGGCACTGGTTCTAAAGTTCCGCATCTTTCATATGTTGGCGATGCAACCATCGGCGAAGGCAGCAATATCGGCGCAGCAACAATTTTTGTTAATTACGATGGCGTAGATAAGCATCACACCACTGTCGGAGATCACGTCCGAATTGGTAGCGACACCATGTTGGTTGCACCTGTAACCGTTGGCGATGGGGCATACACGGCTGCAGGTTCTGTAATTACTGAAGATGTTCCTGCCGGCGCGATTGGTGTTGGCCGAGCTAAGCAAAAAAATGTATTAGGTTGGGTCCTGCGCAAGCGTGCAGGAAGTAAATCAGCACAAGCCGCCGAAGCTAAAGAGAAGAAAGGCTAGTAAATGAGCGAGATCCGTTTATCTTCTGAAAAGAGATTACGTCTTTTTGCAGGCCGCGGATTTCCCGAACTAGCCGATGAAGTTGCATCCGAACTCGGTATTCCACTCACGCCAACTTCTGCTTATGACTTTGCAAATGGCGAAATCTTTGTTCGCTTCGAAGAATCTGTCCGTGGTTGCGATGCTTTTGTAATTCAAAGCCACACAACTCCTGTCAATAAGCAGATCATGGAACAACTGATCATGGTCGATGCACTTAAGCGAGCATCTGCAAAGCGCATTACGGTTGTTGCACCATTTTATGGTTACGCACGCCAAGATAAAAAGAGTCGCGGACGTGAACCAATTACTGCCAGATTAATGGCTGACCTTTTCAAAACTGCCGGCGCTGATCGATTGATGTGCGTTGATTTGCACACTTCACAAATTCAAGGTTTCTTTGATGGTCCAGTTGATCATCTCTTCGCACTTCCAATGCTTGCTAATTACGTTGGTAGCAAAGTAGATCGCAGCCGTTTAACTATTGTTTCACCAGACTCTGGCCGAGTTCGCGTTGCAGAACGTTGGTCAGATTTGCTTGGCGGATGTCCGATTGCTTTCATTCACAAAACTCGCGACCCACGAATTCCTAATGAATCAACAACTGGGCGCGTAGTTGGTGATGTTCAGGGTCAAACATGTGTAGTTATTGATGACATGATCGATACTGCCGGCACAATTACTAAAGCTGTTGAAGCACTCTTTGATGCTGGCGCAAAAGATGTCATCATCGCGGCAACTCACGCAGTTCTCTCGGGCCCAGCAGTTGATCGCCTCAAGGCATCGCGTGCATCAGAAGTTGTCATCACAAATACTCTGCCAATCTCTGAGGATCAAAAATTTGATGGCCTCACCGTCCTTTCAATCGCACCACTTTTAGCCCGCGCCATTCGCGAAGTATTCGAAGATGGCTCAGTCACAAGCCTGTTCGACGGCCACTCTTAAGCAATCTCCTAAGGATTTGCCTAATCTGCGGACTGTCCAATAACCTTGCGCTTGTTCCGGCGAGGGTAAGAATTTACTTCCGTTATCGACGGTTTTAAGGTTTAACTCCTTACTGGAACTTTGTGCAGACACCGAAGTAATTCCAAAGGAGATTTAAAATGGCAGAAATCAGCATCAACGGCGTACGTCGTACCGAATTTGGTAAGGGCGCATCTCGTCGTGCACGTCGCGATGGCTTGGTTCCAGCCGTTATCTACGGTCACGGTGAAAAGCCACAGCACATCACGCTTCCAGCACGCGAACTTGGCGTTGCGCTTAAGCAGTCAAACGTTTTGCTTGACATCACAATTGATGGAAAGAATGAACTCACACTTCCAAAGGCAATTGTTCGCGATCCACTTAAGCAGATCCTTGAGCATGTTGATCTAGTTCTAGTTCGTCGTGGCGAGAAGGTTGTTGTATCTGTTCCAGTTCACGCATTGGGAGAACACGATCGTGATGGAATTCTTGAGCATGTTCACAACACAATTGAAGTTCGTGTTGATGCTTCAGCTATTCCTAGCTTCCTAGAAGTTGATATCCAGGGCATGCACTCAGGTGAGTCACGTTATGCATCAGATGTGAAGCTTCCAGCTGGCGTAGAACTTGAATCAGATCCAAAGACAATCGTTGTTCACTTGTCTGAGAAGGCAACTGCAGCAACTGAAGAAGCAGCAGCACCTGCTGCAGCAGCAACCGATGCAGCACCTGCATCAGATGCTGAAAAGAAGGACGCTTAACCCTTACGCTTACCGTTATGACGTGGTTGGTAGTGGGCCTGGGAAATCCAGGCGATAAATACGCTGCCACCCGTCACAACGTGGGCCAGATGGTGATCGATGAATTAGTTCGACGCCATAACGTTAAATTATCTTCACATAAATCACGCACAGATATCGCGGCTTTTAAATTAGGCGTTGGCGTTGATGCGCATCCAGTGATTGTGGCTAAATCAAAATCTTATATGAATGAAACTGGCGGCCCAATTAAAGCTTTAGCTAATTTCTATTCCATAGAACCACAAAAAATTATTGCGCTTCACGATGAATTAGATATTCCTTTTGCGGCAATTCGTACCAAAATCGCAGGTGGCGATAATGGCCACAATGGCTTGAAATCAATGACTTCAGCTTTTAGCACCGCTGAGTATTACCGAGTGCGCCTTGGAATCGGACGCCCTATGGGTGAACAAGATCCAGCTGATTTTGTATTAAAAGCATTTTCAAAGGTAGAACAAAAAGATTTAGGTGAATTCATTGTGCGCGGGGCAGATGTTGTTGAATCTTTAATTACCGAGGGATTAGAACGTACGCAAAGCCAATTTAACTCTTAAAATCAACCGGTATTTCGCAGGCCTGCAGCAACACCATTAATTGTAAGCAAAAGTGCGCGGCGCAAAATTGGATCAGCCGAATCTCCAGCCTCACGTACGCGCTTTAGTAAGTTAATTTGAAGCAAGTGAATGGGAGATAAGTAAGCATCTCGAACCTGCAATGTGCGGGCCAAAATCTCTTGATCGCCAAGCAAAGTTTGCTTGCCAGTGAGTGCCAGAATTTCAGCAACAGTTAAATCAAACTCGGCCTGGATTTGATCAAGGAAATGATGGAGTTCTTTAGGAACTAACGCTTCAACATATCGACGCGCAAGCAAAAGATCAGTTTTAGCAATTGTCATTTCAACGTTGCTAATAAAAGTATGGAAAAAATGCCATTCAGAGAGCATCTTCTTTAGCACTTCGCTTTTTCCTGCTTCGCGTGCAGCCTTTAACCCTGAACCAACGCCAAACCAGCCGGGCACAATCTGACGTGACTGAGTCCACCCAAATACCCAAGGGATTGCGCGAAGTGAATCAAGCCCGCCAGATGCATCTGGGCGACGAGATGGCCGAGAACCCAAGAAGAGATTTCCTAACTGTTCTACTGGAGTTGATGCGTAGAAATATGCAGGAAGATCTGGGTGATCTACAAGAGTGCGATATGAACTAAACGAACTATCGCTAATTAATTGCATGCATTCATTCCAGTTAGCTAAATCTTGAACTGATTGTCGCGGACTACGATTGAGAACAGTTGCTTCAAGTGAGGCGGCCAAAGTTAGTTCCACGTTTTCACGAGCAAGTGAGGCAAGGGCGTATTTATCGCTAATTACTTCGCCTTGTTCGGTCATTTTGATTTGACCATCAACAGAACCCCAAGGAAGTGCAACAAGTGCTTCATATGTTGGTCCACCACCGCGGCCCACAGAACCACCACGACCATGGAATAAACGAAGTTTAACTCCGTACTTGATTGCGATATCGCGCAAGCTTCGTTGTGCTCGGTGGATTTCCCACTGGCTTGTTGCGATACCAGCATCTTTATTTGAATCTGAATAACCCAGCATTACTTCCTGAACGTCTCCGCGTAAGGCAACTACTTGTCGATAAGCCGGATTGCTGAGGAGTTTTTCTAGAATTTCACCAGCTGCACGAAGCTCGGCAACAGTTTCAAGTAGTGGGGCAAAACCAATACGGGCTTTTTTATTTTTCAAATTAACTAAGCCAGCTTGTTGTGCAATCACAATGGCTGCAATCAAATCATCAGCACCCTTTGTCATCGAAACGATGTAAGTCTCAATCGCTTCAGCGCCAAAACGATCAATTAGGTCGGCGATTGCAAAGAAAGTGTCGACAGTCTTTTGGGCACCAGCATCAAGGCCTGTGATGTCTAAATTTGAATCATCGGCTAAGAGCGAAGTCAGAATCTCGAACTTTTCAGAGTGTGATTTTTCTAAGTATTCAGCTACTCCAGTTGCTTGCTTTAAAACATGGTGATGAGCATCTGAGTGTTCACGAACATCCATCGTTGCATGTGTGATTCCAAATGCAGCAACTGTACGAATTGTGCGTTCAAGTAAGCCTGTAGCAATGAGTTCGCCTTTATGAGCAAAGAGCGAATCGCGCATAAGCGTTAAATCTTTAATGAGTTCGGCAGTATCGGCGTAATCACGGTGATCAACGTGCGGTGCACCTTTTGCATGGCGATCGCGCGTTAACGCTAAACGGTGCACGATTGCGGTGGCCTTTAAGCGATATGGCTCTTGGGCATTAAGGCGCAAGAAGCGTGGTTCAAACTCAGGCAAATGTTTAAGATCAGATTCAACTGAGGCAGTTAATTCAGGTGTTGCCCCAATGATTCGCGTTGAAATTGAAAGCATTTGGCGCAAGTTATTCATCGCATCAATAGTTACGCGGATTGCATGGCCAACTTGCAAAACCATCGCATCGGTAGTTACTTGCGCAGTTACATTTGGGTTACCGTCTCGATCGCCACCGATCCAACTTCCAAAGGAAAGTGGGCGAGCTGTAACCGGAACAATGACGTCGATTCGTTTCATTTCACGGGCAAAGTCATTGAGAACTTCTGGAACAGTCTGGCGGAACAAGTCATCGAGGTAATACAAAGCATTCATCGCTTCATCAAGCGGTTCGGGTTGCCCAACTCGAAGTTCATCGGTTTGCCACAGTAAATCAATAGTTTCCGCCAAGCGAGCACTTTGTGATGGGTTGCGAGATTGGTCTAGTAAATCTGCAACTTGTCCCATTTTATTAAGCACGGATCGACGTGCAGCTTCAGTTGGATGGGCAGTAAAGACGGGACGCACAGACATTTCATTAATCCACTGCGAAATCTCTTCGCAAGTTAATTCATGTCCAGGAGTTTGTGCTTGTAAGGCCGCTTCAATTTTATCTACCGCGCGAGCAAGCCAAGAACCACCAACTGCGCGTGCATCGGCTAAAACTCGAGCACGGTGAACTTGCTCTGCAATATTTGCTAAATTGAAATACGTACTAAAGGCGCGCACTAACTGCACCGAATCTTCAACTGAAAGTGATGCAAGAAGTTCAACGCCATCACCTTCACGAACGGCTTTACGTACTTTTTCAACTAAAACTAATAGCTCTGGACCTTCTTGGCGGACCAAGGTTTGCCCAAGTAAATCGCCAAGCCTTCGGACATCACTGCGCAATGCAGCATCATCTGCTGCAACTGCACCGCCAAAGCCGCTAGTGGTCATTGGCCAATCCTCTCAGGTCGCCGCGGACCTTGCGAACAAATTACACTTGAGCCATTAGCCCCCTCCCTTTTGGGAACGGGGCTTTGGGGCGTTTTCAAGGGAGGTGCACAGTGCGTGGATTAATTTCATTATTACCTACAGCTAATACCGCATCTCATATTGTGGCGCCTTTGCCGATGTATCCATTTTTGTTGGCACATAGATCGCAAAGCCGCCCGCTTCTAGTTATTACATCATCTAGTCGTAGTGCAGAAGATTTAGTTAATGAACTTCGCGAACTACATGGCAACGTCCTGGAATTTCCTGCCTGGGAAACTTTGCCCCACGAACGCTTAAGCCCACGCAGTGACACTGTGGCAAAGCGAATTCAAACGCTGTACGAGTTGGAAAAAAATCATAGTACTTTTCCAATCGTTGTAACTCCTGTGCGTGGTGCAATTCATCGGATTATTGCCTCGCTTGGAAAAGAAGAGTTATTAAAACTTGAAATTGGTAAAGATCAGTCACTAGATCTCTTAGTTCGACATCTTTCAACCCTTGCCTATGCACGCACAGATTTAGTTGAACGTCGCGGAGAATTTGCAGTGCGTGGTGGAATCGTCGATTTATTTCTGCCTTTGAGTGATTATCCAATTCGAATTGATTTCTTTGGCGATGAAATTGAAGATATGAGTTACTTCGAAGTTGCCGATCAACGTACTTTTAAGCCAGTTGTAGGCGCTGTAGAAATTTACCCATGTCGTGAACTTTTGATTACTAAGCAGATTCGCCACCGAGCTTTAGAGCTTGAAGATTCACTTCCTGCTGCCGCTGAACTGTTACATAAAATTAGCGAGGGTATTGTTTTTGAAGGTATGGAATCTTTAATTCCTTTGCTCATAGATGAAACCGAAACACTTATCGCACGTATGCCAGTAAATACCCAGATTGTGTTTATAGATGAAGAACGAATCAAATCTAGAGCTGCGGATTTATTAGCAACTAATGAAGAGTTCTTAAATGCTTCATGGAGTAATGCGGCACATGGCGCAGTTGCTCCCATTCATGATGGTTCAGGTACCTATATGTCATGGGTTGAATTAGCTGAAGAAATTAGTAGCAAGAAATCCGAAACTGCCTCGCTCTCACCTTTTGGCAGCGATTTGGCGCAGGACACCGAGTTTTTGGATTTCAACGTCATTGATCCCATGCGCGGAGATATCGAACGAACGATTGAGCAGTTACGAAGCGCGGTCGAAGCTCATTTCACCGTTATCTTTGCAACTCATGGCCATGGAATGTTGGAGCGATATGCAGGGATTTTTCGTAATGCAGATTTACCCGTTCAAATAAGCGAGAAACTACTTGCAAAACCAACCAAATCCGCCATTCATTTAACAACATCAGTTATCGCACATGGTTTTGAAAGCGCTGAACATCAGATACTTTTCATAACCGAACGTGATTTAACTGGCAGCAAGGGCAGCGTCAAAGATAACGAGCGCTTGCCAACAAAGCGCAAGCAAGCAATCGATCCTCTGGAACTTAAAGCTGGAGACTTTGTTGTTCATGAACAACATGGAATTGGTCGGTATGTAGAACTTCTTGAACGCACGGTCGCCGGCGTAACTCGTGAATATCTGATTATTGAATACGCACCAGCAAAACGTGGCCAACCAGGTGATCGAATTTTTGTTCCAACAGATGCTCTCGAACAGGTCAGCAAGTATGTTGGCGGTGAGACTCCTACGGTTCACCGAATTGGAAGCGGTGAGTGGCAAAAGGCTAAGGGGCGGGCACGTAAAGCCGTGCGCCAAATTGCTGGTGAATTAATAAGACTCTATGCCGCGCGAACAAGTTCTCCGGGCTTTGCTTTTTCTGCCGATACTCCTTGGCAACGCGAACTTGAAGATTCATTTTCATATATCGAAACGCCAGATCAGCTTTCAACAATTAATGATGTTAAAGCAGATATGGAACGCCCGTATCCAATGGACCGAATTATCTGCGGCGATGTTGGTTATGGAAAAACTGAGATTGCAATTCGCGCTGCCTTTAAGGCAGTGCAGGATGGAAAACAGGTTGCGGTCTTAGTTCCTACAACCCTTTTAGTTCAACAGCACAGCAAAGTTTTTGCCGAACGCTATGCCGGATTTCCATTAAAAGTTGCCGGTCTTTCACGCTTTAATTCCGCTAAAGAAAGCAAAGAGATTTTGGCAGGGTTAACAGCTGGAACTATTGATGTTGTTGTTGGAACTCACCGTATTCTTTCAAATGATGTGCAGTTTAAAGATCTTGGTTTAGTCATTGTCGATGAAGAACAACGCTTTGGTGTTGAACAAAAAGAGTCATTGAAGAAGCTGCGGACAACTGTGGACGTCTTAGCTATGTCTGCAACACCCATCCCAAGAACCTTAGAAATGGCCGTTACTGGCATCCGTGAGATGTCCACGATCACTACTCCGCCCGAAGAGCGCCACCCAATTCTTACTTATGTTGGACCAGCCGAAGAAGCACAAATTACAGCGGCAATTCACCGCGAGCTTCTGCGCGATGGCCAGATTTTTTATCTACACAACCGTGTAGAAAGTATTGATCGCGCTGCATCTAGATTGCAGGAACTTGTTCCTGAAGCCCGGATCCGTGTTGCCCATGGTCAGATGAGTGAAGGCGCACTTGAAGATGTGATTTTGGCATTTTGGAACCGCGATTTTGATGTGTTGGTTTGTACAACAATTGTCGAAAGTGGTTTGGATATTCAAAACGCAAATACTTTGATTGTTGAACGTGCGGATTTATTTGGCTTGTCACAATTACACCAGCTGCGTGGTCGTGTTGGCCGCGGCCGCGAACGTGCTTACGCCTACTTTCTTTATCCAGCAGATCAGCCTTTATCTGAACTCGCCCATGATCGCTTAACGACTATTGCGGCAAATACCGAACTTGGTTCTGGAATGCGTGTTGCGCTTAAAGACTTAGAGATTCGCGGGGCTGGAAATTTACTCGGTGGTGAACAATCAGGTCATATTGCCGACGTTGGTTTTGATTTATACATGCGCATGGTTGGTGAAGCAGTTCAAGATTATAAAACTGGAATTATTGAAACTGAAGAAAAACCTTCAGAGTGCAAAGTTGAATTACCAGTAAATGCGCATCTATCAAGTGAGTACGTACCTGGTGAGCGTTTGCGTCTTGATCTTTATCGCCGATTAGCTGATGTGAAAAATCCAGAAGATGTAGAAGCAATCCGAGCAGAACTTGTAGATCGTTTCGGCGATTTGCCAGATGAAGCTTTAGCGTTATTAGCAGTCGCGCAGTTACGTGCCCAAGCAAAGTTAGTGAAGTTAACTGAAGTAGTTGTGCAAGGTAAGTTTTTACGCCTTGCTCCCTTAACTTTGCCTGAGTCCAAACAGTTGCGCTTGTCACGTTTGTATCCTGGTTCACTCTATAAACCAGCGATGAGCACGGTTTTAGTTGCATTACCCAAGAGCCCCGCATGGAATCCGTCGCAGAATATGCCTGAAATAGTGGATACTTCTCTTCTGGCCTGGGTCGTTGAGGCCGTTAACCAATTGAGCGAACCACCGAAAGCGAGTTCATAGTGAAAAAGATTCTGGCGGTCTTGGCCGTGGCAAGTGCACTCCTACTAACTGGATGTTCCCAAGTTGGAACTGCAGCATCAATAGGAAGCACAAAGATCACACAGGCAACAGTGCAGGCCAGCATTGATTCAATTATTTCTGCGCGAGCAGGCGTTGACACTTCTCAGATGCAACTTGAAACTGGCGAAGCGCTTAATCTTGGTCAACTTCGTTTTCACTTACTAACCGCGCTACTTCGCGAAGTTGGAAAAGAGCTCAAGATCTCAGTATCAAAGGCTGAAATCGACACACGTCGTGCAAGCATTCTTGATCAAGTTGGCGGCAAAGAAGGTCTACCTAACGCACTTGTTGGCGCAGGTATTGCTGTCGAAGATTTTGATCAGTACATCGAAGCTATTTCTTATTCAGACAAAATCTCTGCAGCGCTAACATCTGCCGGAGTTTTGGATGCAGAAATCGGAAATGAAGTTCAAAAGCTTGTAGTTGCTAAGGCTAAAGAATTAGGCGTCACTGTTAATCCACGTTACGGAAAATGGGATGCAACTATTGCAGATGTCGTTGCAGCGGATGCAGCTAGTTCAGCAGTAACTCCATCAACTAAGTAAACTTTAAAGATGACGCAGGGTTCACAGCTTCAACGTCTAGTTGAAGTTATGAACCAATTGCGATCACCCGGAGGATGTCCTTGGGACGCCGAACAAACACATGAATCTCTCTTAAAGTATTTACTGGAAGAGTCATACGAATTTGTAGACGCGGTTGCAAGCGAAGATCGCACCGATATGCGCGAAGAACTTGGCGATGTTTTGTTGCAAGTTTATTTCCATGCGCGCATCGCCGAAGAACACCCAACCGCACCATTTTCAATTGAAGATGTTGCACAAGGGATCGCCGATAAATTGATTCGCCGTCACCCACACGTATTCGCGGGTGTAGAAGTTCGAGATGCCGATGAAGTTTTACAAAACTGGGAAGAGATTAAAAAGGCGGAAAAAGGCCGAACTTCTGCCCTCGATGGAATTGCAATGTCACAACCAGCTCTTCCACTTATTGAAAAACTCTTATACCGAGCCGAAAAATACAACGTTGATCTACATACCCCTGATTCAGTACATATCGATGGCGATGCCGATGAGGGCGCAGTTGGTCAGGCTTTACTTGCCGTAATTGCCTGGGCACATGCCAATGGAATCGATGCTGAAGCAGCCTTGCGTAGCGAGGCGATGAAATTAAGCCAACAGATAACATCTATTGAGTCACGGTAGGATTAGCTCTGTATTCACAATAGATGTGCGATTTCAGCGTTGAGGTCTCGGCACACAGAATGTTTAAGTGACGAAGGAGAAACGCTATGGCAATTATTGAAGCTCTCGGAGCCCGTGAAATTCTCGACTCCCGTGGAAATCCAACGGTAGAAGTTGAAATTGAATTAGAAGATGGAACACAGGCACGCGCAGCAGTTCCAAGTGGTGCGTCAACGGGTGCCTTTGAAGCTGCAGAACTTCGTGACGGTGGCAAACGTTATTTAGGTAAAGGTGTAGAAAAAGCGATTGCCTTTGTTAATGATGAAATTGCGCCAGAGATCATTGGTTTTGATGCTCAGGATCAACGTTTAGTTGATGCAGCGATGATTGCTCTTGATGGAACAAAGAACAAATCACGTCTTGGAGCAAATGCAATTCTCGGTGCCTCACTTGCAGTTGCCAAAGCTTCTGCTGAATCGGCAGATCTTTCACTCTTTCGCTACTTAGGCGGACCAAATGCACACGTATTACCTGTGCCAATGATGAATATTCTCAACGGTGGCGCACATGCTGATACAAACATTGATATTCAAGAATTTATGATCGCACCAATCGGTGCACCAACTTTCCGTGAATCAATTCGCTGGGGAGCCGAGATTTATCACGCACTTAAGTCAGTTCTAAAAAAGCGTGGACTTGCTACTTCAGTTGGTGATGAAGGTGGCTTTGCGCCAAACCTTGAAAGTAACCGCGCGGCACTTGACCTTATTCTTGAAGCAATCGAAGCTGCTGGTTACAAGCCAGGTACAGAGATTGCACTTGCTATGGATGTTGCTGCAACTGAGTTCCATGACAATGGAAAATACACATTCGAAGGTGCCTCAAAGACATCTGCAGAAATGATTGCTTATTACACATCTCTCGTTGATGCCTACCCAATCGTTTCAATCGAAGATCCATTAAACGAAGAAGATTGGGCTGGCTGGACACAGATGACCACAGTTCTCGGCTCACGCATCCAAATCGTTGGCGATGATTTATTCGTTACTAACCCAGAGCGCCTAGCACGCGGAATCGCTGGCAACACTGCAAATGCATTACTTGTTAAGGTCAACCAAATCGGAACTCTGACTGAAACTATTGATGCCGTTGAAATGGCGCACCATGCAAGTTATCGCACGATGATGAGCCACCGTTCAGGTGAAACTGAAGATACAACAATCGCTGATTTAGCTGTCGCACTTAACTGCGGACAGATTAAGACTGGCGCACCTGCACGTACCGAACGCGTTGCTAAATACAATCAACTTCTACGTATCGAAGAAGAGCTCAGCACTGGCGCACGATATGCCGGTCGCGATGCTTTCCCTCGCTTTAAGGCTTAAGTAGCACGTCCGATGGCACGCCGGCGTCAACTTTCATTTAGGCGTCGGCGTTCATCGGGGCGTGCACTTGCACTCTCTTTCATTCTCTTTTTCTTAGCTCTCACACTTGCTCCGCCCATTAAGCACTACTTCACTCAGCGCGCACAAATAAGTGCTTTAAATGCACAATTGGTTTCTGACAACAAAGCTCTAGATAACGCACGCAAAGAATTGCTGTTATGGCAAGACCCTGAATATGTAAAATCCCAGGCTCGCGAACGTCTGCATTTTGTTTTACCAGGGGAGCGTCAATACATTGTTACTGGTGGCGATCAAACGGCCGATAAAGAACCAACAACAAAGGTTTCAGCCGCACTTGTCGATGGTCAACCCTGGTACACCCGATTAATCGCATCGATTAGCGAATCCGGTAACAAGTGAAGGATGTAACACAAAGCGATCTGGATTGCATTCAAACCCAACTCGGCCGCACTCCACGCGATGTTCACGCAATCGCATATCGCTGTCCATGCGGTAAACCCGCAGTTGTTGAAACCCCACCTCGTTTAGCTGATGGCACACCGTTTCCTACTTTTTATTACGCAACATGTCCGCGATTAACTGCAGTGATTTCAACCCTTGAAACAACTGGGTTAATGGGGGATATGAACGATCGCCTGGCAACCGATGCCGAACTCGCTGGCGCATATCACGCAGCCCATGATGATTATATCGCCGCGCGATCTG
>Ga0209086_10002803_pt1 | contig 13447 bp, 16 predicted proteins | sample M_130207_XF_Meta_FD_187312 | JGI IMG/M metagenome (GOLD analysis project Ga0209086, IMG submission 187312) | Freshwater microbial communities from Lake Montjoie, Canada to study carbon cycling - M_130207_XF_MetaG (SPAdes) (version 2) | ecosystem: Environmental > Aquatic > Freshwater > Lake...
TCGGGTAACATCCATCAGTTTAGCTATTGCTTCTGTATTTTGACCCCTTCGAAGATAATAATCGGCGTATACGATTAAGAAATCATTTTTTAATTTATTCGGAAGTTTTTTTTGATTGTTTAAAAAATTTAATATGGGTTCAGAATTACTTACCGAGCCAATTTCGTTATAAGCCTTTGTAAGCCAAATCATCGCAGTAAACTTATCTTTTGATTTATTATAGGTATTTGTTACGTATTCAAAGGCCTCAATTCCACTAAAGAAATCACGTTTGTAAACATGCGAAATACCTATATTAATCCAATTGTTATCAATCCAATTTCCTGCCGATGCAATTTCGGTGCCTTGCTCATTTTTAATCGCATGCTTTTGTATGCAAAGTGATGATTTTTTTATTGCTAAATCAAATTCAGCAAAGGTTAATTTTGCTTTATCGGGATTTGGATAAATAAATATAGGAAGCGTTTTTTCAAAATCATCTTTATTATTTTTTTCAATTTTATATACTCCCTCGTTGATATTTTCGCATGAATAATAATAGCCGTTGAAGCGTGCCGTTAAATTATGAAAGCCACGACTTACCAACGTGTTTTTTTTAGTGCTACACGAGCCCATTATAATTATTAGTACACTAAAATATAAGAGTCGTTTAATTAGCACTAGTTATAAATAACGTAATATTAGTAAAATTAGTATGGTTTTAATCAACAATAAAAACTATGAAATTTCGAACTGAACTAAATCAACGAATTGCTGAACACGCTCATTTATTTGATCTTGTGTTAAACCAATCAGTTTTTCAGTGCCAAATCGTTCAACGGTAAAGCTAGCCATTGCGCTTCCGAAGATAATGGCCCGTTTCATGTTTTCAAAACTAATATCTTTTGTTTTAGCTAAATAGCCAATAAAACCTCCTGCAAAACTATCTCCGGCCCCTGTTGGATCAAAAACCTCTTCTAAAGGCAAAGCGGGAGCAAAAAAGACTTCTTCTTTATTAAATAAAAGAGCTCCATGTTCTCCTTTTTTGATAACAAGTACTTTTGGCCCCATTTCTAAAATTTTTTGAGCCGCTTTTACTAATGAGTATTCTCCAGATAATTGACGAGCCTCTGAATCGTTAATGGTTAAAACATCAATCCTTGCAATGGTTTTTTTTAATTCGTCCATTGCAATATCCATCCAAAAATTCATCGTATCAAGAACAATTAACTTTGGCCTCGAACTCAATTGCGAAATAACACTTTGCTGAACAGCCGGAACCAAGTTCCCTAACATTAAAAATTCGCAATTTTTTGACGATTCAGGTACAATTGGGTCAAAATTAGCCAATACATTTAATTGAGTATCAATGGTATCTCTATTATTTAGATCGTTATGGTATTTTCCACTCCAAAAAAATGATTTTTCGCCCTTTTTTATTTGCAGGCCATCTAATTTAATTCCTTGCAATTTTAGGGTATTTAAAAAACTATCCGGAAAATCGTCGCCAATAACTGATACTAATTGAATGTCTTTTGTAAAATAAGAAGCCGCTAAAGAAATGTATGAAGCCGCCCCTCCCACTATTTTATCTGTTTTCCCAAAAGGAGTTTCAATTGCATCAAAGGCTACGGTGCCAACCACTAAAAGACTCATATATTTATATTTAAAATTTTTGTAAAGATATTGTTTATTTAATAAATTAATGTAATTTTGCAACCCTAATCTTAAAATTCAAATTAACCTTGTTTAAGAGAGTTTGAGGACCTAATTTGTAAGATTAATAGTATTGCGTTCTTTATAAATATAAACAAAAATTGTTTCAATACAATTTACCAGAATAATATTCCTTCTTAGCTCAGCTGGTTAGAGCACATGACTGTTAATCATGGGGTCCCTGGTTCGAGCCCAGGAGAGGGAGCAAAAAAAGCCTTTGTAATTAGATTTTACAAGGGTTTTTTGTTTTTAAGCCTTTTGGTGAAATTTTACTTTTTGATGATATTTACTCAAAATAGTAGTGTTTTAATGCAAATTCTGTGCACATGTTTTTGAAGTTGGAGCCAACACTTAAAAAATGGCAACAATTAACTTAATCTTAGACAAAAGAAGGACAAATAAGGATAATAACTACCCATTAGTATTTAGAATTTATGCAGGTAATAAATCTAGGTATCTATCTACAGGAATAATAATACCCAAAACCCAGTTTAATATTAAAAGTGGTGAAATATTAGGTGATTTTATAACTAATCAAAAGCTTCAAATCTTAAAGCTAGAGTACCTTCAAAAATTAAATCTTTATACTCTTAAAAACAATGGTAATGAAAACGCTCAGGAAATAAAATCCTATTTACTAGGTAAACTAGCTCACCAATATACTATTTATGATTTTTGGGAAGAACAAATTAATTTACTTAATACTATTGGTAGGAATGGAACTGCTAGGTCATATAAAATAGCTCTTTCCTCAATAAGTAAAAAGGTTAATCTATATAAACCCTTTGAAAAATTTAGCACTAAGGACATTATAGAACTTGAAACCGCATTATATAAGAATGGAATGACAGTAAATGGTATTAGTGTTTATTTGAGAACCCTTAAGGCTATATATAACAAAGCTATTAATATGGATATTGTTGGTTATGAGCATTGAACATTAATTTAATTATTTATTAATTATTTATTTACAAACTGACATAAATAATACATTAAGTAAATTTTAGGAGATGTGATTTAAAAATTTTTAATAATTTTTTATTGTATTTGCGAATAGCTATTTTAAGATTTTTGGATATCTGCAAAATCATAACGTTTGGCGATTAGAGAAGTTGGGTGATTATATCTTAAAATATCAGGAAATTCAAAAAAATTAAATATGTAAATAAAATACTCAGCCCTTACTTCTTTTAAGAAATTTTCAAATGTTTGGTAAGGCCTCTTTACTTAGCGCTAAAGGTTTACGAACAGGCGTATATCTTTTTCGGGTTTCATTTTTGCGATGTTAGAGGTTCGGCTTTTATTCTATTTTTCAGATATCGCAATGTACTTTTTTAATTCAGTTTGTTTTTCTGCTTGTTTTATTAAAAAGTCTGCTACGTCAGCTCTATTAATTCCGCCTATATTAATTCCTTTGAATAATTTGTTTTCAATACGGTATTTCTCTGTCAATTCTTTGTCTAATAACCTTCCTGGCCTTACAACAGTCCAATTCATACCTGAATTAGTAATAATTTCTTCCATTTTAGTTTTGTCAGCATAAACATCTTTTAAAAAGTATTTTAAAAACATCTTTACAATCCAAGAAACATAATTCTTACTTTCTCCTGCTCCAAATCCAGTGACAAAAATAATTGGAATGTCTATTTTTTTCTCCCTATGAATTTCAACAATCAATTTTGCAAAATCTGAAAAGAGGGTAGTAGATTTCATATTCTTACTAGTCCCCAATGTTACAATTATAGCATCTGCGTTTAGGATTGAATTTAATAGGTCAGCTTTATTTGTTGCATCACCAAGTATCATTTTTAAAGATTTTTTGTCTTCAATTTCAATTTCAGATCGAGAAAGGGTCGTTATCGAATGATTTCTATTTAAGCCTATTTTTACAGATTCTAATCCTATTCCAGCCGAGGCTCCTATGATTGTTATATTCATTTTGATTTCTTATTTATTTCGATTTTGATCTGACCGCTAACTGTTTTCGGTTTGGTGAAGGTAGCGATTTTTATAAAAAATATTGATGCGAAAAACTGAAACGCCAATTTGCCAAACCCGTATTACCAGTTCGTTGTTTTCTTCTACTTGTAAAGTTGTTTATTTTAAGTCTACTTTTTCGTTAATCAAAAATTCTTTTACAGAAGTCCACTTGATGGATGAATATCTGTCGTTATCATATTTTTGAAAAATAATTCTCCCTTCCATTATGTCTCTCATATATTGCATTCCTTGCCAAGCAGGGTAAAGTTCTTTTTCGGAAGGTGAAAAAAATCTTGTCATTTTGATAAGAAAATTTAGAAGATTAATACCACCTGGTCTGAATATTTTATATTGTTTTCTTGTAAGCTCTGTAAGTAGTTTTACAAAGTCGTTGCACGAAAGTTTATCACCAGCTATTCTTAAATATCTTGGTGTATTATCGTCAATGGCAGCAGCAGCTGTAAATTCAGCAACATTGTTAGTAGTTGTAAATTCTAAAATTTGATTTGCATTACCCCAACATAAAATCCATTTTTGTTTAAAAAGTATTAAAGGCATATCTGTAGTTAATAAATCCATAAAAGGACCATTAAAAATAGTTGTTGCTTTAATAGGGCTTTTGTCAAGATGCTCGTGAAACTTTCTTCTGAAATCTAAATTTCTATTTTGTCCTTCTTTCAAGTTTGTAAAATCACTTGAATAGTCGCTTGGTATAAACTTTTGAACATTTGCTTCAACTGCTGCATCTAAAAATATTTTTTGAGTTTCAATTACTGTTTCTTTCAACCCCGCCAGAGCTGATACGAGACAATGTGCTCCTATACAATGTTTTGAAATTTCTGATTTATTGCTTGTGTCCACCTGAAAAACGTGGACACCTGTTTGTTCTAAGTCTTTTACTTTTTTAATGTCTGTTTCTAAGCGGACAATTGCTCGCACTTCGACATCTAAGGCTAATAATGCCTTTATTATTTTACCGCCTAGATTCCCCGTCGCACCTGCTACAACTATTATTTTTCTCATGTATTATTATTTTTTTTTAGTCTTTATATTCAGTTTGTGTCTACCTAAAACAGCTTATAACGGTTTCGGGCTTGGCGAAGGTAGCGATTTTTCCACAAATGTTGATGAGGAGTCACTGAACCGCCAATTTCTTGCAGGTGCTGTTATAGGCAGCTATGATATTTATTTCGTTAGGGGTTAATTTCAATTATTACATTGTTATTAACTGCCTTATAAATTTCATCTATTTCGTCATTTGTAAGGGCGATGCACCCTTTTGTCCAATCATACCATCTATGAAACCTTTTGAAACGGCCCATGATAATCTTTACATGAAAAATCTCAGGGCTATATTCATTTCCAAGACCATGGATTAGCACACCGCAACAATCCCCCCATTCTCCAACTGCAATTGCTTTGTGATATCGAGTTTGGGTCTTTTTTTTGCCTTTAAAACGTCCTTCAGGAGTTAACGAATCGCCTTCCTTTGTTTTTTTATTTAATCCATTTCTGCCAAGCGAAACTTTGTAGGTAGCAATTAACTCTTCTTTGTAATAAAGTAAAAGTTCGTGATTAGCTTTATTAATTATGATTTTGTCAGCTTTTTGATCATCTTTTAGTTTGCTTTCAGGATAAAAGTAATAAACTATCAAACCTAAAAAAACAATTAATATTGACAGCCAAAATATTGTACTTTTTCTCATAGCAATTTGTTTTTTTGTTTTAATTTATTTGATGATTCGATATTTGCCTATAAATGTTTAAAGCTAACCGAAGGTACTGAATTTACTTCAAATGTTGATGCGGAGAACTAGTTTGATTATCCACAAATGAGTCTGCGGAACACTTAACCGCCAATTTGCCAAACCCTTATTAGTAGCAGTTTTTATTTCTTTGTTATCAAATCAATATTAAAATTAGCGCTTACAATAAGTCCATTGTTATGTTGAAATACATTTCTGTTGTTTACCTCACGTCCAAGTTGAAGTGTCTGATTTAAATAACCTGCTTCAATTCTTATTGATGAACTAAATCTGTATCCAAGCAATATACCAACTCTATTTTGGTCAAAAATATTTTCATTAACATTTTTGCCAAAGCCTATAAAAACTTCATCGTAAATTGCTATGTATGTTGTTTTATCTGCAATTTCTTTGCCTTTCAATGGTATTTGCATACGAAACATATATCTAAATCTATTCAATAATGGGAACTCATCTTCATTTGTTAGATTAGCGTTTGAATATCGTCCTACCCAACGTTGTTCAAGCATAAAACGGTGCGATAAATCTACAATGGAGACCTTATCGGTTATAGTTGCCATTTGAAATAAACGATGTTCGGTAAAATCTTTTCCCATTCCGTTGATAGGAATTTCTCCATAAGGAAATGTTTCTATCCAAGCATAACCAAGTCTAAATTGTATTTTGGGGTTCAGTTGGTAATTAACTCCAACACGTAATAAACTCTGTTGCCATGCTGTAATTATTTCGTTTCTACGAAACTGATATTCTGTATGGATACCAAACTTTTGAGAAACTTTGAATGTCCCAAAATAATTATACCATCCGATAGTATTATAGTTGTTTAACCTTGTATTTTGAGCATTTATTGAGCTTGAGATAAAACTTAATAAAACTATAATGTAAAAAGCTGTTTTTTTATTCATCTTTATTTTTGACTATGGTGTTCGGCTTGTCGGTGCTGTTATAGCCACTGGTTCTTTTCATTGTCCTTCGAGATTAACAACACGTTTTGTACTTCTTTTCTTTCCATCTAATTGTGTTTCAATACAAGGTTGAGTTTGTGAAACGTCCTTGCTTATAAATCCTCCCTTTTTATTGTAAATGTAGGTTGTTACATTACAAAGCGTTCCATTTTCTGAACAATAGGCGTTAGTTTTTTGCTAATCAAACTTACACATTTTAAAGTTAACACGCAAAAAATTACGCTTGCTTGGTGTTATATTTCAGTTGTTGCTATTTAGTTTTATTAATGAGTGCGAACTGCCAGAAATTCCATCAGACCTTCTTCGGCTGGCAGTATTGGGTGATAGCTCAAGTGATAAGGTTTGGTGTGCTTCGGAAATTATTTTTTCGTTTCGCTTGCATATGAGCGGTTATATAAATTTTAAATGTGGGTAGGTAAAAATAATTTATGTGCGTTAGGCATGTTGAGCGCAACCATTGAATATAACGGTTTCGGGCTTGGCGAAGGTGGCGATTTTCACCACAAATGTTGATGCGGAGAACCAAACTTTGATTAACCACAAATGTGTCTGCGGAGCACTGAACCGCCACTTTTGCCAAACCCGTGTTATGTGCAGTGCTCTCTTGCAATCTTTTCAATATTACAGTGAATTAAATTCTTTTCCTTTGTTTTCAAACCATTCTTTCATGGCGTCTGGTGTCTTCATTAGTTCTTGCATTTTGTTCATTGCGTCAAGATGAGGCTTGTCGCCCTTTTGAAACATTTCCATTGCGTGTTTTTTGCTTTGGTCTGCCATTGATTCAAATGTGTCTGCGTGAAATTCCAAGTCGCAAGCACCCCCTAATTGTTTACATGTCATTGTTTTCATATTTGTCTATAAGTATTAAGCAATTAAAGAAAGAATTACCGCAACAACCATTGTAGCAACTATGTGATAACCGATATTGATGAAAAACAATTTCCACGAATGTCTTTCCCAAACAACTCTACTCAACTGAACTGGGATAAAAAAACCTATGCAAACAGAAAGTGCTGAATTTACTCCTGACATCGTTGGGCTCATATCAGTTGCACCAGGAATAAATTTCCAACCTGCAAGATAGAAGGCAAGCACCCATGCAAAAAGAAAACTTCCGATAAGAGAAAGTAACATTCCTTTCATCATTCCTTTTTTGTCGGGTCGCATGTTTGGGTCGTAACCCATTTCTTTCATCCAAGGTTTTGCAAAGAGAGCAGAATACCAAACCATTTGAATAATGAAATTTGCAGCAGTAGCTACAAGAATTGCGATGATGTTAATTTTTAGAGGCATAATTATAAATTTATTTTTTGCCTACTCTTGGCGGTTTTCGGCTTCCCCGTTTATTTGGATTGTCAAAGTTAAAATTCTAATTTATTTCTTTTTCTTCTTAGATGATTTTGCTTTCTTGTTGAAGTCAAGTGAAAGGTTAATCCAATAGTCAAATTCTTTTTTTGTTTTCATTCCAGTGTCGTCAATCATTACATAACCCTTCATCGGTCGCTTCGTAAAGTCCATAGTTCTGCAACCTGTTTTTTCAACTGCTGTTTCGTGAAAGTCGGGTTCAATGCGACACATCAATTCGTCTTTAATAATTCCAACACACATCTTGTTGTTAACCATAAAAGTCAAACCTCCCATCATTTCTTTTTCTTCAATGTTTGAAAGTTCGGAAAGAGATTCACGAATTCGGTTAGCAAGTTTTTCGTTATAAGCCATGATTGTAAAGTTTAGTTTTCACTGTTCGTTTCTTGCAGTTCTCTTGAAGTTCCGATGTTGCCAAAGCATTGCACATAACGTTTTGCGTGTAGGCGATGTTGCCTTGTGTTGCGCCTGCGGCAAGGCAATAGTGCTTACACGCTGTTATGTGCTGCCTTTCTTTTCATTGTTTCACTAATTTAATTGTTCTATTGTCAATTCTAAGGAAATAAAGTCCATTCGTTAAGTAAGAAAAATCCTGCTGTTCAATATTTTTACCTATCCAAATAACTTGACCAAAATAATTGATAAGAGTAAAATTTTCATTACCGGTCGTGTTAGTTAGTTCAATCTTCTCTGAAAATGGATTTGGGAATGCTTCGATTTTAATATTTTTTTCGTTGATATTTTCAATTCCAGTTGTTAAACAGCTTGTGGTATAATTCTGAAAAAACTGCCACATTAAATATGTTGCACTAAATTGATTACTGACAGTTACAGTTCCTGAAGAAAGTCCACCAGGCCAAGAATGTTCCCCGTCATAGCTTATAAATTGCTCTATTATTGCGTTACAGGAGCAGTTTGAATATTTAAAATGATCATATTGGTTTGTGTTATGGAATAAGGTGTCTTTCAAAATACCGCAGGAATAATTTGTACTTATTAAATAAAACATACTGTCTTGCGGTGGAAAATATGTTCCAGTTGAACCAATTGTTACGCCTCCAAAATATTTTACATTCTGGTCTTGATAAGAATGAAAACTAATTATTGGGATAGATCTTGCAGGATTCCAAGGATAATACATTAAATCACCTGCAACTGGCGCTATGGCGGCAAATCGATTTGTTAGTTGGTTAGCAAGTCGATAACACAACAATGCACCATTTGAAAAACCTGTCGCATATACACGAGTTGTATCTATTGGTCTGTTTGCAAATAAATTATTTAGTAAAGAATTTACAAATCCAACATCGTCTATATTTTGTGTTGTTGATGGGGCGCAACAACCTCCTGCGTTCCAAGTTCTATTTCCTGCAATTTTCACTCCTTCGGGATATACAACAATAAAACCTGCAGTATCTGATTTTTGAGATAAACGAGATTGATATTGAATGGATTGATAACCTAATAGACCACCACCGTGAAATGCCAAAACTAAGGGGTAATTGTTTGAAGCATTATATCCTGTTGGAAGATGAGTTAAAAAAGTTCTCCATCGACCTCCAACAAAAATACTGTCATAAATATTTGTTTGAGCAAAAGCCCAATTGGATAGTGAAATAAACAAAATGAATTGTAGAAATATTTTTTTCATTTCTTTTTATTTTTTAGACTAATTCTTCGTTAGATAGTTTAATCTGTATTTTAGGGTTGCACATAACGTTTTGCGGCTTGGCGAAGGTGGCGATTTTACCACAAATGTTCATTCGAAGCACACACTTCAAATTTACGAAAAACTGTCATACGAAGCACTAAACCGCCAATTTTGCCAAACCGCTGTTAGTGGCTGGGCTTTTTCTTTGGTCGTTTATAAGACTTTGCTTTTTTATTAAAGTCTAACGCAAGATTAATCCAATAGTCAAAGTCCTTTTGGGATTTCATACCGTTGTCGTCAATCATTATATAGCCTTTCATTGGACGTTTTGTAAAGTCCATTGTTCTACAACCATTTTTTTCAATGACTGTGTTGTGCAATTCAGGGTCAATTCGGCACATTAATTCGTCTTTAATTATGCCAACGCACATTTTATCATTGTACATAAATGTCAAGCCACCCATCATTTCTTTTTCAGTAACGTTGGGTAGCTCGACAAATTTTTCTCTTACTCGATTTGCTAATTGTTCATCGTATGCCATTTTATTTTTCTGCGTAGGTTTTTAGTCCTGTCAAAAATTTATTGATACCTGAATTGAACTGTTTGCCGATCATCATTTTGTCCATAAGCACTCCAAGAATACCAAACTTTACAGTGTATTCCATTACTTGTTGTACTTTGGTTTGGTCTCCAATTTTTTGAAAACTGTAAGTATGTTTCAAACCTTTAATTGGAAATGAACAGTCAGTAAGTTGATAAACTAACTCTTCATTTGGTATAAAAGCAATAATCTTTTCGTCAAACCAATTTTTGCCGTCTTGCATAAGCACTTTTCTTTTTGCTTCAAGCCCTGTTTTGTTTTCAGAAATTAACGTTGCTTTTTTAACGGTTGGGTCGGTTTTGTCCAAAAGTTCCAAATCTGTGAGTATGCTCCAAATTTTGTCGATGGAAGCGTTTATGGTTATATCATTTACTAATTTACCCATTGTTTATTTTCTTGAGTGTAACGCAACCTTATTGCCTTCGGTGTCGGTAAAATGAGCCATAAAACCATTTGCATCAATAGCCGTTTTTGGCATTACAATTTTTCCACCTGCATTTTCTACCTTCGAAAGTGGTGTGGCTAAATCATCTTCGCCATTAAGATAAATCAATGCACCTTTTTCAGTAGGTTCATAGCCTTCAGCTTTTGTAATGCAACCACCAATACCGCCACCTTGCATATCAAATGGAAAGAATGCGGACTTCATTCCTCCCATTTCCATAGGCATCATTTCCGAATCCATAATTGTCTCATAGAATTTTTTTGCTCTTGCGAAATCAGATACTGGGATTTCGAACCAATTAATTGAATTTGTCATTTTTGTTTTTTTTAAATTGTGAACTGCAAATATACAAAACTACTATAAATTTGCAAGTGGTTGTGTTTTTTTATATTTTTGCGTTATGAAAGAGATTAAAAGGAAGTCGGATTGTCCGATAAATTTTGCATTAGAAATTTTTGGCGATAAATGGACTTTCCTTATTGTTAGAGATTTAATGTTTAAAGGCAAGCACTTTTATGGTGAATTCCTGTTGTCGGAAGAAGGCATTGCAACTAATATTCTTTCTGATAGATTGTCTTTACTTGAAAGTAACGGAATAATTAGCAAGTCAAGCGACCCAAGTCATAAGCAAAAGATAATATATCGTCTTACTCGAAAAGGAATTGATTTAGTTCCTTTATTAGTCGAAGTCATTATGTGGTCTGCCAAATATGATAAAGATTCGGCTGTCGATATGAAGTTTGTCAAAAGTGTCAAACGAGATAAGGTCGGTGTGATTTCTCAAATTACAAGTAGTCTTGTCGATGAGTTGGGTGTCTCCTAGCCTTGCCACTAACGGTTTGCAAGCAGGCGTAGTTTTTTGCTAAGTCCAAGTTACGCATTTGAGCGTTAACACGCAAAAAATTATGCTTGCTTGCTGTTATAGGTTGTGTGCCCCCATCCAGTTTAAATCCAGTTTAAGTGTCTGCTTGATTTGTCCATTTTGCAGGACGAAATGCCTATTTTGCAGACAAACTGTCCCGAGTTGCAGAAGATAATTTTAAACCTGTAATGCACCATATAATTTTGAAATATATTAACCTTAAATTTATAATTATGAAAAAGTCTGTTGTTGTTTTGTTGCATCTTGGTTACTGGACCTTGTATTTAATGCTGGTACTTTTAATTATACTTGCTATTAATGCAAATGTCAGGCCACATGTGGTGATTACCCCCTTTAGATTAATCCGAGCCCTGGTGTTTTCTCCTTTTTTTGCCTTCACGATTGTCAATGCTTTCTTAGGGTTTTACTCATTCTATTTTATTTTATTTCCCAAGTATTTTTCGCAAAAAAAGATAGCTGCTTTAATTTTTGTTGGATTGTTGTTTGCATTTATTTCGGCAATGATACCAGAAGTTGTGGCTTCTGTTTTTTTTAACCCTAAAATTTTATTTAATGCTGGTTGGGATTCTGCCATCAGTATCAGCATTTTTGTTATTTTTTTGTCACTCATTCACGGTATTATTGGTTTGGTGATGAGGGGTTTTATTACATCTTATGGCGATATACATTTAAAAGAGGAGTTAAATAAAAAAAATTACGAGATGGAATTAGCATTGATGAAATCGCAAATAAACCCTCACTTTTTGTTTAATACCATTAACAATATTGATGTACTAATTCAAAAGGATGCAATTAAAGCATCGGAGTATTTGAATAAATTGTCGGATATTATGCGTTTTATGCTTTATGAAACAAAAACAGAAAAAATTACCTTACAGAAAGAGCTGTCGTATATTGAGAAATATGTGGAGTTACAGAAGATACGAACTACAAACAATAATTATATAAAGTATGAAGTAAAGGGTAACGCAGAAAATTTATTAATTGAGCCAATGCTATTTATACCATTTATTGAAAATGCTTTTAAACACGCTGAAAACAAAAAGGTCGAGAACGCTATTAAGGTTGCTTTTGTTATAGAAAAAGATAAAATAAAGTTTGAATGTGAAAATGCATATTCGGTAGATACTCAATTAAAACCTGAACACAGTGGATTAGGAAACGAACTAATTCAAAGACGTCTTGTTTTATTGTATCCAAACAAGCACACATTTGAAGTAGAGAATAAAAACGGAATTTATAAAGTAAATTTATTACTTTCATTGTAGAATGAGGATTAATTGTATAATAATTGAAGATGAGCCATTAGCATTGGAGCGAACAAAGAGCTATGTTTTGCGATTACCGTATTTAAATTTACTTTCTTCATTTGAGAGCGGAATTGATGCTATAACTTTTTTGAAAGAAAATAAGGTTGATTTAATGTTTCTTGATATTAATATGGATGAATTGTCGGGCATTCAGTTATTGGAGAGTACAAAAATTGAAAGTGAAGTAATATTAACGACCGCTTATAATGAGTACGCTCTAAAAGGATTTGATTTGAATGTCACCGATTACCTTTTGAAACCATTTACTTTTGAACGTTTTCTTCAAGCGGTAGATAAAGCAAAAAATAACTTAGCGAAAAATGAGGTTGTCAAAGAGAAGAGCTTTATTTTTGTCAAGACCGAGTATCGTTTAGAGAAGCTGTCCTTAAATGAAATACTTTATATTGAAGGGATGAGGGACTACAGAAGAATACACACGATTGATAAAAGAATAATGACTTTACAAACTTTTAAGGAGTTTGAGCAGGAAATCCCACAAAATATTATTTGTCGAGTTCATAAGTCATTTATGGTGTCGCTTGATAAAATTGTGTCTGTCGAGCGAGACCGTATTAAAATTAAAGATGTCTTGATACCGGTTTCGGAAACGTATAAGAAAGAATTTTTAGAGCTTATCAATCATTGGTCAAAATGAGGTCTGTCGAGAGGTTAAATTGTTCCTACGTCTTTGAAGCGAAAAGCTTTTTGTCTACCGATAAGTCGTCTACGGAGACGTCGGGGCACATTACCTATAACGTTTTGCGAGCATGTATAGTTTTTTGTAA
>Ga0209086_10002808_pt1 | contig 13435 bp, 12 predicted proteins | sample M_130207_XF_Meta_FD_187312 | JGI IMG/M metagenome (GOLD analysis project Ga0209086, IMG submission 187312) | Freshwater microbial communities from Lake Montjoie, Canada to study carbon cycling - M_130207_XF_MetaG (SPAdes) (version 2) | ecosystem: Environmental > Aquatic > Freshwater > Lake...
CGGCGCCGAGGTAGCGGCCATTGGCCATCACATGCACGCCCGACATGCCTTCGATCTTGGCCTCGACGACCCTCACTTCGGCGGCGGTTGCGGCGTTGAGTTCGACGATCCACGCGCCGCGTCCAGCGAAGATTTCGCCGTCGGCAGTGGTCGCAGCAACACCGCGTCCATGCACTTCGCGATAGGAAACAAGCGTGTGCGGCGCGATGCGCGCGCGTTCGGCGGTTTCGATGATGGACTTGGCCAGCGGGTGGTTGGACGACTGCTCGGCATCGGCCGCGGCTTGCAGCAACATCGCACCGTCGACGCCATCGGCAGGCGCAAGTCGGCTGACGGCAAACTTGCCAGTGGTGAGCGTGCCAGTCTTATCCATCACAACCGTGTCGATGTCGGCGGCGCTCTCGAGCGTGCGCGTTTGCTTGATCATCACGCCCAAGCGCGCGGCCGCGGCGAAGGCAGCCACCATCGCGGTGGGATAGGCGATGAGCAGCGCGCCCGGGCAAGTCACCACCAGCACCGTGATCGCGCGTTCGGCAGCGACGGCCTTCGCGTCGGGCGATCCCGATTTTGCGGTGAAGAACCAGACGATGAGCGAGACCATGAGCACGACGGGCACGTAGTAGCCAGCGATGCGCTCGATGAGTTCCTGCTTGCGACCCTTGGCGCTCTCCGCCTCGCGGATGAGTTTCTCGACCTTGCCGATGGTGGTCTCGCCCTTGACGGCGGTGACTTCAAAATCGATCTGGCCAGTGAGGTTGGTCGTGCCTGCGTAGACCGGCGCGCCAGGCTGAACCTCGGTCGGCACCGCTTCGCCAGTGAGCGACGCTTGGTTGATGTTCGAGGTGCCCTTGCGCACGACACCGTCGGCGGGAAGATTCTCGCCAGGGCGAACGCGGACCATCGAACCAATGCGCACTTCGGCAAGTGAAACCGCGCGCTCACTGCCGTCGGCATCGACGATGCGTGCGATATCAGGCGTCAATTCAAGCAGATTGCGGATCGCCCGTTGCGCGCCCCAAGCGGTGCGCGAAAGCACGAGTTCGCTGAACCAGAGGAAGAAAGCGAGGAAACCTGCAGCGAGATAGAGCTCGTTGGCGATGGCCGCAAACACGGCCAAGCTCGCGAGGCTGTCGCTCGAGGCGCGGCCTTCGCGCAACTCTTCGAACGCGCCTTTGGCCAAAGGCACCACGAGCACCAGTGCGCCAACCAGCGCAGGAATGTCGGCGACCGAACTTTCGATGCCCAACAGCCGCGAGACCCAGGAGGCGAGCAGCAGCATGCCTCCGAAGAGCGCCACGAAGAGTTGGCGCTCGAGGCGTTCTGCGCCTCCAGCGTCATCGGCGGGGGAGGTGCGGGCGGTGTTGTCCGTCGGGGTCGTGGTCAGAGTGGACATAGTGCAATCCGCGAGGTCGAAGCGTAGCAGAGCCTACGGACCATCGAGCGGCTTGTTCGACGCAGCTCGGTCAAAGACCGTCGCGATGAGGACATGCGGACTCATCCGCGCAATGCCCCGCTATCCTGCGGGGGTGCAACAGGCTACCCGTGAACATGTGGCGCTCGTCGGCGACGGGCAGATGGCGCTGGTTCTCAGCGACATCCTCGCCGTCCGAGGCATCACCACCACTCTGATCTCGCCATTCGCGGCCGTGAGCGAGAAGCTCGCGGCCGCTCGAACCAGCCCGCGTCTTCCCGGTTTCACGCTGCCCGCGCAGCTGCGCGTTACTTCCGACGCTTCGATGCTGGCCGACGCAACGCTCGTGGTTTGCGCCATTCCCACCCAGTACATCGGCGCGACCTTTGCGGCGATGGCGCCGTGGATCGCGCCCGGGGTCCCCGTGGTCAGCATTTCCAAGGGCATCGAGGTCGAGTCGTTCCGCCTGCCGTGCGACATCCTCGCCGAGGCTTGCGGAGCGCGACCGATTGCGGCGCTCAGTGGCCCGACCATCGCGGCCGAACTTGCGCGAAGGCTTCCCGCGGTGCTGGTTGCCGCGAGCCATGACGCCCAACTCTGCGCGCGTGTGCAGGCGGTGTTCACTTCACCGTGGACCAAGGTCTACCAGTCGAACGATCTGATCGGCGTCGAACTCGCGGGCGCGTGCAAGAATGTCATCGCCATTGCGGCGGGCGTCGCCGATGGCATGGGTCTCGGAACCAACGCCAAGAGCGCGCTTCTGGCGCGTGGACTCGCGGAAATCGCGCGCATCGGTGTTGCCCTCGGTGGCAAGGTCGAGACATTCTTCGGTGTCGCCGGCGCTGGCGATCTCGCCACCACCTGCTTCGCACCTGAAGGCCGAAACCGAAGTTTCGGCGAGCGTCTAGGTCGAGGCGAGAAGGTTCACGACGCGCTTTCCCGCACGATTTCCGTGGTCGAGGGCGTTCCCACCGCGCGCGCGCTGGTCAGTCTCGCGCGTAGCCACGGCATCGAACTTCCGATCTGCGAAGCGGTCGACGCGATTGTCTTCAACGGCCTCGATCCTCACGAGGCGCTGTTTCAACTCATGCGCCGCGCGAGCACTACCGAACGAATCGGTTAAGCGCATCGATTGGTTCTGCGAACCAACGGCTACTCGTCCTCGCCGAACCTCAACTCGACTAAGCGCACCAACGCCGCAAGCGCATCGTTCTCATCGGTACCGTCGGCGGTGATCTCGATCAGCGTTCCGCAGGTGCCGGCGAGCATCAGCATTTGCAAGATGGACTTGCCGTCGACCGTCTCGCCTTCGCAGCATTTGCGCACGGTGATTTCGGCGATGAAGCGCGATGCTTCCTCAACGAATGTCATCGCCGGCCGCGCGTGCAGCCCGAGTCGGTTGACGATGGTTGTCGTTGCCGCACGCATGGTCGATCAGCGCGCAGCCTGGCCCGCGTCCGCCTCGTCAAGCAGCGTGACGACATCCTTGACGGTTGTCGCTTGGCGCAGGAACCGTCGGAACTGGTCTTTGGAAAGGTGGGAGAAGATGGCCTGAATCGCATCGAGATGCAGTTCAGGCTTGTCCTCGGGCGAAACCAGCAGAAAGATGGAAAACACCGGTTGCTTGTCGAGTGAATTGAACTCGACGCCGCCGCGGCTCACGCCGATCGCGGCCAGCGGCGTCTTCACCGTGGTGGTCTTGGTGTGCGGAATCGCAACACCGTGGTTCAGTCCGGTCGAACCCTTGTTCTCGCGCGCGATGATCGACTTGGCGAAGGTGTCGCGCATGTCGGCGGACACCTTGCCGCTCGCCACCAGCGCGTCAAGCAATTCCTTGATCGCATCGTCGCGCTTGGTGGCGACGAGGTTGGTGACGATGGCTTTTTCTACGACGATATCTCGGAGTTTCATAGCGGTCTCGCAGGCTGATGCAGGCGTGGGGAACGCGGGTGTGATCGCTGACTCACTGGTGGTGCTTGTGATCGCGGGTGCGGCTCTTGTGCTCGGCGAGTTGGCGGGACTCGCGGTCGACGGCGAGGTCGATGGCGGCGTAGAGATCCACATTGCGCTGGTTGACGATGAAGTCCTCGTGATGTTCGACAGCAACGATGAACTCAACATGGAAGCCATTTGGCTCCTTCTCAATGACGCAGTTGATCGACTGCACCTTGTCGAAGTAGCGGACAAACTTCTCTGACTTCGTTCGCACATAGGCGTCGATGGCTTCGGTGATCTCGAGGTGCTTGCCCTTCACATTGATCTGCATGATGAACCTTTCACTGACGCTGATGGTTGATTGAACTTCCCGGCTCACCATCCGTGGGCTGCTTGCCTTCAGGGACGATGACGCCAGCGGACACAAGGTAGCGAAGCGCCTCGTCGATGGTGAGGGAAACCTCGCGGACTTCGGAGCGGGGGACGGTGATGGTCCAGCCCGTGAATGGGGTGGGGGAGTTGGGCATGAACACGGTCAGGCTATCGCCAACGATTGGTACGAGTTCCTTGGGCGCATCGCCGGTCACGAGGCCCACCGACCACATTCCTGCGCGCGGATACTCGACGAGAACCACGCGATTAAAGTTGAATCGTTGCTTTCCGCTGCCGAACAGGAACTCGACCACCTGCTTGAGCGCGGGGTACACCGAGCGTATGCCGGGCACGGTCAGCAGCCCCGCCTCAAATGCCGAAAGTAGCTTGCGTCCGAGGTATCCGCCAACCAAACGGCCGAGCAGGTAGACCGCGACGATCGCTAAGGCCAGGCCGACGAGGTCGAGATACCAACGCGCCGACCACCAGGCGTCGACATTGGTGCGGGTCGCGCGCGACACGGCGTTGGCGCGGCCAGGGTCAAGTCGATTGCGCTTGGCGAGGTCCTGTTCGCGGACGATCTCATCTTCGGTTGGCAGGAAACGGTCGATCGAACCAGTGTCGGCGGCGGTGGCGATGGCCAGACGGACGCCCGCGTTGATTGGCGCGGCGATGTTGCTGTCGATGAAGCGGAACGACGCCACCAAGATCCACAGCGTGAGCACGCTGGGTAGAACGACGCCGAGTCCGCGAATGAAAAAACGCCCAGCACCGTGGCGTTTGATTGGCATGGAAATGGTGCCTTTGGACGGCGCTTGACTCATGAAGCGAGTGTAGCAATCAGGCGTTTACGCGCGCGAGGTTTCGCGTGACGGTCATCGCTCGGATCCGTCATCGTCCGAGCGCACGCGGCGACACCGGCAGCGTGAGTTCACGTTCGTCGCGGCGAAACTTCACTTCGACCGGCGTGCTGATGACAAGTCGTGCAACCGCGAGCTGCATCTCGTCGCGATTACGCACGGGCGCGCCACCGACTTCGAAGATGACATCGCCCACGCGAAGTCCCGCTGCTTTTGCCGCTGATTTCAACACGAACGAGCGGATGCGCACTCCGTCGCCCGCGTCGTCGACGGTGATTCCCAGCGACGCGTCGTTCTGATCGATGCTGTCGTCGATCGCGCCGCGCTCGATCATCCATTTGCTCCATCGATCTTCGACGCGCGCCAGCGGCTCGCCGAATGCCTTCTCAACCGCGCTCGAGCCGTCGGGATCAGTGGTTGCCGTGTTGCAAAGCTGGCGATAGAACTCCTCGAGCTTTTTTTCGCGAGCAAAAAACTCGAAGATCGAACGAACCTCGGGGTACAGCCGCTCAGCGTCCTGCATGAACGCCTCGCCCGAGAGCGCGAAGAGTTGGTCCCAATGCTTGGCGGTCTTGGAAACGACTTGCCTGCGTGCGATGTTGAAGCGGATGTTCGGATGAAACTCAACGCTGCCGTCGGCGCGAAACTCGTAGTCTTCATACAAACTGGCGAGGCCTTCCTGCACCCAAATGGGATGGCGTTGGCCGGTGCGCTCCATCTGGGCAAAGTGCAGGAGATGCACGAATTCATGCTGCAAACTCTGCCCCGCGTCGCGTGAGACCAGTCGGCGCGCGCTGTGCAGATACATCCCGCGCACCTCGGGGCGCTCAAGGTATTTCTTGGCGTCCGCAGGCCGAACGATGGCAACGAGCACGATGTCCTCGGGCGGCTTGCCGAAATAGGCGCGGCGCAAATGAGTGGCAAGTTCGTCGAGCATGCGCTTCATGCGCGCGTGCGAAGCTTCGTCGAGAAAGGTCGCGTACACGAGGTTCTCGCCGCCATTGCCCTCTTCGCCGTGGTCGTAGCGGTACCCCTTGTCGGAGCGGTATTCCTCAGGATGGTCGGACTTCCATTGCGCGACCGGATCGGGAACGCTCGACTTGCGACGCGGGCGTGGCGCGACGGCGCTCGGCGCGCGCGCGTCGATCGCCGTGCGCGCCTCCATGATCGCTTCGTAGGTGTGCGAAGCGCGCACGGGCTCGAGGTCATCGTCCGCCTCCATCGCATCAAAGTCGCGAAAGCCCGCCTTGACGCATTCGAGCAGGCGCTTCTCGGCGGCCTGGAGTTGGCCGAGTTGCGCGAGCGCACAGGCCGAGTTGTAGAGGAGCACGGGGTCGCGGTCGCCATCGTCCATACGGCGCTGCATGAGCCGCTGCGCCTCGTCAAATCGACGCGCGCGCAAGAGACGGTCGAGCAGATCGGCGGGGGATTCACGGATGTCGGCGGGGGGCGACGGAGGATCGGCGGCGGCAAGCGGCGCGGTCAGGAACGAAGCCGCAATGAGAACGGCGCCGACCATGGCGGCGACCATGGCGGCGCGCAGTAGTTGTGCGAAGTTCGTGCGATGAATCATGCGACCAATCATGCCTTCACGCCCGCGCGCGCGCCCACAAGCACTTGTCGGATGGCTTGCGGGTAGGCGACGCATTCCTCTTTGAATACGCGCTCGGCCAGCGATTGCGCGGTGTCGTTGGCAAGAACCGGGCACTTTCGCTGGAGAATCACAGTTCCGTGGTCGTATTGCTCGTCGACCTCGTGCACAGTGCAACCACTCTGTGAGCTTCCGGCGGCGAGCACGGCGCGGTGAACATGCAGCCCGAACATGCCGGGTCCGCCGAAGTCCGGCAACAGCCCGGGGTGGATGTTGAGCGTCCGACCGCGCCAGCGTTCACCCACGCGAAAGTGGCGGAGATAGCCGGCGAGGCAGACGAGATCGACCTTCGCCGCCGCCAGTGCAGCGTCGATGCGGTCATCGAGCGCGTCGGCTTGCGCGTCGCCTTGCGCCAAGACCGCAACGCGAAGGCCCGCGGCGCGGCAACGGGCGACACCCTCGATTTCCTCGCGATGCGCGATCACGATCGCGATGCGCGCATCACCCAGTTCGCCGCTCATGCACGCTTCGTGGATGTTCATCGCGCTGCGCCCGCCGGCGGAGATCAGCACGCCGAGTCGCTCGCCGCCGATGGCCGCGCTGTTCAATGCGCCTCCGGTGTTGGCGAGTCGCGAAACGGCATCGCCTTGCCAGTATCGTCGACGGCGACCATCGTCATCTGCGCCTCGGTTACCCGCGCCCAACTTCCGTCGAGGCGCTCGGCGTCAACCAGCACCTGAATCGCAACCGAGGTGCGCCCGAGCCGAATCGTGCGCGTCTTGAGTTCGATGACCTCGCCGGTGTGCACCGACGCCTTGAAGTCGACGCGATCGATGCACGCCGTTACCCAGCGATGCAGTCCATGGCGCCGCGCCTCGATGTAGCCCGCCTGGTCGATGTGCGCCAGAATGATTCCACCGAAGATGGTGCCCTGGTGGTTGGTGTCGCGCGGCATCATCAGCACGCGCAACGCGAGGCGTGGGGCTTCTACTGGAGGGAAGTCTGCGCTCATTGGCGGCGATGGTAGCCGCCGACTCGCGCCCTCTGCAGTTCGGCGCGCGAAGTTGCCGATCTCGGAGCGGTGCCGCGCGCGACCGTCATCATCCCGAACTACAACAACGGCCGCGCCAGTTCGCGCGACGGGACCCGTGATTTCCTGGGCAAACTCCTGGAAAGCCTCGAGCGCACGCTCGCCGACGACCCGACTGAGCTCGAGATCCTCATCGCCGACGACGGATCCACCGACGACAGTCTCGAAACCGCCCGCGCCTGGTCGCGTCGGCTCTGGCCTGCAGGATCGCCGCGCGCGGGCCTGCCCATGGTGCGGCTGGTTGAACTCGCGCATACCGGCGTGCTCTCGAAGGTGCTGAACGCGCTTCATGCGCACAGCCAAGGCGAGTACATCTGCCGACTCGACGGCGATGTCGTCCTCGAAACCCCGTGTTGGGTCGCCAAGTGCGTTGCGCTTCTCGACGCCGATCCGCAGGTGGCCGTGGTCACCGGCCTGCAGAAACTCCCCGACGGTCGTGTGCACGCACTCGGCGATGCGATCCTGAGCCCGCTCGGCTACCACCATCTCGGCCAGGGCCTTCCCGAGTCGGCGCTGCCCGAGGTCGTCGAGGTCGAGCATGCGATGGGGTGTTTTCATGCATCGCGGCGCGACGCGATCGCGCAAGTCGGCGGGTACGACGAGAGCGTGTTGCGCGGTCAGACCGAGGAGCTCGCTATGAGGCTCAACCTCGCGGGTTGGCGCGCGCTTGCAACCACCCGCATCGTGTTCCGCCATTTTCACGGCGAGCGGCATTGGCGACCAAACACCGCCGACACGGGCGCGGGTCTTCAGAGAAGTCTCGAGCGGTTTCGTGAAAAATGGGGCTGCGATCGCCTCGCGCCTGACCTCGCCGCTGTCTGGCAGCGCTGGCAGGGGACGCCGCTGGTGGAGCGCGCGGGCATTCATGGTCCACGCGCGTGGGACCCCGAATCCTTCGGCGATCTTCCTCCGGGTGCGGAATGGGACCGCTTTCTGACCGATCCTGCCCTGCAGTCACAGATTGCAGCCGAGCTCTCCGCGCTTCGAATTGCAGACGGACCCGGTGCGGTGTTCGGATGTCGGAGCGGGCTGTCATCGTTCCTTCGCGCGCGCGACGGGATCGAAGTGACCGCCGTCGAGGAGCACGCGCCGTCGATACGCGCGCTTGCACAAAAGTCAAAAAGTGTTGGAGCCCCGACGAAATGCCTTAGAAGTTGCTATGTTTCCGACCTAGCATCGTCAGGACTCCAAACTGCCTCGTTTAAATTTGTGGCGCTACTTGACAGCGTGGAGCGATATTGGAATCCTGTCGGGCTCTTGAGGGAATCGAGGCGTTTGCTGGTTGCTGACGGGCTGCTCATCGTGAGGAGCCGGGCGCGAGTGGCGCGTTTCGAAAGTCGTGGGAAGGCGTCGCATTTGTTCGCGGCGCATGAACTCCTTCAGATCGTGCAGCATGTGGGAGGCTTTACGCCTCTCTCTCCGCCAACGCTCGACAGCGTCGGTCGATGGCAGTTGCTCGCACGGTCATCGGGTTCAGCGGCTCATTCAGTGCACTTCGGCGCGTGATTGATCGCCTCGCGCCAAATTTGGATTTTTGTCATCATGGCTGAAGCAATTGTTGAGAGTCCTAAGCTCCTGCTGTCCAAGACGCCGATCTGGCAAGGTGTGCGACTCCCCCTGCGACTTCGCATTTTCGAGGCGGCCCGCCGCCTCGGCGAGTCCTCGGTGACCGAACTCGCGCAGGCCGTCGGTCTCAATCGCACAGCGTTGTACTTCCACCTCCGTCACCTTGAGAAGGCTGGCGTCCTGACCTCCCGAGGTGGCGAGCCAACTCCGGGTCGTCGTGGCAAGCGCCCACGCTACTACAGCGTGACCACGCAGGAACTTCACTTCCCCATCGACTCGAGCAGCAAGCGCGAGATGCAGCGCGTTGGCGATCTCACTCGCCCGTGGCTCAACGAGAGCCGTTTGGCCGCACTCGACGCCAAGTCGCCTGGTGGCATTCAGGCCAAGCGCGTTGGGCTGCACTGGGAGAATCTCAACGACGACGAGATCACCCGCGTGCGCGGGCTCGCTAGCGAACTCGATGAGATCATGCGCCGCGCCCGCAATCGCTCGAACAACGCCCGCAAGGCGCCCACGGCGAATATGCATGTGGGCTTCGTGATCACCCCGGTCGACGGCCATGTGATGCCGGGCCCGGAAATCAAGTTCAAGTATTCCTAAGCGCCTTACCCGCCGCCGACGATCGTGATTTCGTCGGGGCGGGAGTCGCTGGTGACGCTGTTGACAATGTTGACACTGTTGCCAACGGTGACATCGGTGACATCGGTGACAACATGGCCTTGAGCCACTTGCCCGTCCAAGAAGTCTTGTGACGGGCAATTTCTTCTGGGGTGCCCGCGGCGACGATCGTGCCGCCGCGGTCACCTCCTTCTGGCCCAAGGTCGATGATCCAGTCGGCGCACTTCACCACATCGAGGTTGTGCTCGATCACCACCAGCGTGTGGCCCTTGTCGGCCAACCGCTGCAGCACGGTCAGAAGCCGCGCGACATCAGCAAAGTGCAGACCAGTGGTGGGCTCATCGAGCACATAGAGCGTCGTCGCGTCGGTCGCATCGCCCAGCTCGGTCGCGAGCTTGACCCGTTGCGCCTCGCCGCCGGAAAGCGTGGTGGAGGCCTGACCGAGTTGGACATACCCAAGTCCCACCTCGCGCAAGCAATCGAGCATGCGGTGGATCTTCGGATGCGCGTCGAAGAACTGCAGCGCGTCTTCGACCGTTGCTTCGAGCACATCGGCGATGGTCTTGCCGCGGTACTTGATTTCAAGCGTTTCGCGTGCATAGCGCTTGCCGTTGCAAATCTCGCAAGCAACAAAAACATCGGGAAGGAAGTGCATTTCAATGCGCTTCACGCCCTGGCCTTGGCACGCCTCGCAGCGTCCGCCCTTGACATTGAAGGAGAACCGCCCCGGCTGGTAGCCGCGGATCTTCGACTCGGGTACCAAGGCCCAGATCTTGCGGATCTCGTCGAATATGCCGGTGTAGGTCGCTGGATTGGATCGCGGCGTGCGGCCGATCGGCGACTGATCGACCTCGACCACCCGCGTCAACGAGTCGAGTCCGGTCACGCGTGCGTGTTTGCCGGGCGCAGTTTTTTCGCCCAGCACATGCTTCTGCGCAGCCTTGAGCAGGATGTCGTTGACCAGCGTCGATTTGCCCGAGCCCGACACTCCAGTCACGCACACGATGCCGCCGAGGGGGAACGCCGCGTCGACCGATTGAAGGTTGTTCGCGTTCGCGCCCTTCACCACGATCGCCTTTGTGGGCGAAACCTTGCGTCGGGTAGCGGGAATCTCGATCTTCCTGCGTCCGGAGAGATACTCGCCGGTGAGGCTGGTCGGATGCGCCGCGATCGCGTTGAGGTCACCTTGTGCAACCAGCATGCCTCCGTGACGACCTGGCCCTGGGCCGATGTCGACGATCCAGTCGGCGGCGCGCATCATGTCCTCGTCATGCTCGACAACGAGCACAGAGTTGCCGATGTCGCAAAGGCGGCGCAGCGTGGCGATCAGGCGATCGTTGTCGCGCTGATGCAGTCCGATGGTCGGTTCGTCGAGCACATAGCACACGCCCACCAGCCCACTGCCGACCTGAGTGGCAAGGCGAATGCGCTGCGCTTCGCCGCCGGAAAGCGTCGAACTGGTGCGGTCGAGCGATAGGTACTCGAGCCCGACCGAGGCGAGAAAGCCCAGACGCGCATCGATCTCCTTGAGGATCGGCTCGGCGATTTGCTGAGCTTCCTGCGAGAGAACGAGCGATTGCAGCGCCGCGAGTGCGCGCGAAACCGTCAAGGCAGCGATGTCGGCGATCGAGAGCGCCAGCGTGCCGCTGTACAACTTGACCGCCAAGGATTCTGGCCGCAGGCGCCTGCGCTCACAAACCGGGCAAGGCGCCTGGCTCATGTACGCCATCAGGCGCTCCTTCACATTCTCGCTTTCACTGTCCGAGCAGCGACGCTTGAGTTGAGGCAGAACGCCTTCCCATTCGAACGCGACTTTCACGCCTTCGGCCTCGGATCCGCGCATCAGTGCGGCGCGGATCTTCTCGGGAAGATCTTCGTAAGGCGTGTCGAGGTCGATCTTGGCGGCGGCGGCGAAAGTGCGCAATTGGCGCGCGTAGTAGATGTTCATGCGCCGCCCGTTGCGCCGCCACGGCTCGATCGACTCGCGCAGCGGCTTGGTCATATCGGGGACGCAGAGTTCTTCGTCGAACTCGTTGACGGTGCCCAGGCCCGAACACGCCGGGCACGCGCCTTGGGGCGAATTGAAGCTGAAGATGCGCGGCTCGAGTTCATCGAGCGCGCACTCGGGATGGTCGGGGCACGCGAATTTCTCGCTGAAACGGTGCTCAGTCCAAATCGTGTCTTCTTCGATGACGGCGACGAGCGTTCCGTCGGCGAGCTTGAGCGCAGTCTCGACGCTCTCGGCGATGCGCTGGCGTCCGCCTTCGTCGAGCAGAATGCGATCGACCACCGCGTCGATGTTGTTGATCTCGTAGCGGCCGAAACCAAGCGGATTCTCACCGCTGTCCTTGAGCACCTCGCGGAGATCGACGATCTTGCCATTCGCGCGCGCGCGCACCAGCCCTTGCTTCTGCAGACCCTCGAGCACCTCGCGGTGGTAACCCTTCTTGGCGCGCACGACCGGCGCGCAAAGCATCGCGCGCTTGCCGGCGAAGCGCGCAAGCAGCGTGTCGACGATCTGGCTCGGATTGGACGCGCTGATCGACTTGCCGCACACATGCGTTGATTTGCCCGCAGTTTTGGCCGCAGCCTTGCCCGCAGTCTTGCCCGCGCTCTTGCTCATGACATCAGCGTGCCAGCATGTCGGCGTACCGCAGCGCGCATAGAGCAGGCGCAGGTAATCCCAGATCTCCGTCGTTGTCGCAACGATCGAGCGCGGGCTATGTCCGCCCGAGCGCTGCTCGATGGCGATGGTCGGCGGCAGTCCCTCGATCGCCTCGACATTCGGCTTCTGCATTTGGTCGAGAAACTGGCGCGCGTACGCGGAGAGCGACTCCATGTACTTGCGCTGCCCCTCGGCAAAAATAGTGTCAAACGCCAGCGAACTCTTTCCCGAGCCCGACACGCCAGTGATGACCACCAAACGGTCGCGGGGGAGATCCACCGACAGGTTCTTGAGATTGTGCTCGCGGGCGCCGCGAACGCGAATGAACTTCTCGGGCGTTGCCATGGGGGGACGATGATAGGGCGGGGAGGGGATCTCGCGCTCGTCCTCGGTCCAAGAACGAAGGCGAGCGCGAGAGTTCATGCGATCGCAGAAGGGGAAGCGGACGATTCGCGAGTCTTTTTGCGAGCCGTACCCGAACAGTGTCGAAACTGGGGTAGGACTCTTCTCACCCCGAACTGCATGAGCATCGCCGTAACCAAACTCGCCTTCAACCAGACCGCCGTCCCCGCGACGATGGTTGCGTCGGCGACGGTGATGATGGCCGCGACGCAGGACGAAACTGCGACGCAAAATGGAACTGCGACGCAAAATGGAACTGCGACGCCAGCCGATCTCCCAAGATTGCACGCCGGCAAGAGCATCCCCGGACCTGACGAATGGCGCGCGCTTGAACGGCGCGCGTCTTCGTTTCGGCTGCGATAACCCGCGCGGCTACGGTCGTTGGCACCGGCACTTCACTTCGGCACTTCACTTCGGCACTTCACTCAGGCATCTCACTCGGGCACTTCGCGCGTGTACTTCGCGCGCGCACTCGTATGATCAGTGCATGAACACACCACAAGCTCCGTACTCCGACACTATGCAGGGACTCATGCTCAGCCGCGCGCGGTGGCGGACAGTTGCGTTCGTCGCCGTTGGCGTTGGCGCAGGTTTCGTACTGGGCGGCATGCAGCAAGTGTCTAGTCGCAAGATTCAGGCCATTGCGCTCGATGCAACGCAGAGTTCGGGTCGCTCGTCCTCGACGCTCATCGCCGTCGACGATACTGGCAAGGTGTTCTTCCTCGACACCTCGAAGCCCAAGTCCGCGTGGGAGCCGTACAAGTACTCGCCGTGATGCGGCTGTTTGGGATGGGTTTGATCTAGCGTCCCTTTTTGCCCGACCGCGCGCGCTTGCCTGGCATTCCCGCCTTTGATGGGCGGCGTTCGCCATCGTCGCCGCTTTTTTTCGTCACGCGTGCGCTCGCGGGCAGCGACTTGAGTTTGC
>Ga0209086_10002810_pt1 | contig 13430 bp, 10 predicted proteins | sample M_130207_XF_Meta_FD_187312 | JGI IMG/M metagenome (GOLD analysis project Ga0209086, IMG submission 187312) | Freshwater microbial communities from Lake Montjoie, Canada to study carbon cycling - M_130207_XF_MetaG (SPAdes) (version 2) | ecosystem: Environmental > Aquatic > Freshwater > Lake...
ACGGAAGAGGTGTCTCTACCCATCAACCCCAAAGCTCGCACCCGGTATTCCCCAGCAGTAAATCACCCCCGAAAAATATCTGCGGGATCCCAAAAACCGAAATCCACACCACCTTGCGGAATCTCTGCAGCCGTCCGCAACCTGCTTGCGCCTCCGGGTCGCGCCCGCTAGAGTTCCTGAGTTGCGCCTGTAGCTCAGTTGGATAGAGCATCTGCCTTCTAAGCAGGCGGTCGTGCGTTCGAATCGCGCCAGGCGCACCACCTTTTTTCCGATGGCGCAGTCCCGTTCGGGACGTCACCGCCAATAATTCCAGTTCACGTCGGGGAACAGATTGTCGCGCGACTCGATTTCACCCAGCCATTTCTCGTCCACCGCCGCGGACATCAGCTGGTCGTGCAGCGCGATGAAGCGGAGCAGGTGGTCTTTGACGCGGCGGCGCGCATAGTCGGGGCTCGTGCCCGCCCGCAGGATGAACGGCCAGTCGCTGGCCTGGGCCAGCAGCAGTTCGCGCGCAGCCTGGCGCAGCGCCCGCGCCTTGAGTCCCTTGGCTTTCGGAAATTTCCTCGCGAGCGCGCTCATCCGTTCTTGGGCTACCTGCAGGTGGGGATAGATCCACTCGTTGGTTTCATTCAGCCAGGCCCGCAGATATCCCTCCTCGCCCCAGGTGGAGGCGCTCGGCGTGGCGATCTGGTGGGTCGGATGCCGGTGCAGGTATTCCCCGGGCGTGAGCAGTTCCAATGTCTTCTGGTCGCGGAACGCCTGGCGCGCGAGTTGATCCAAAAATTCCGGCCCCTCATACCACCAATGGCCAAACAGTTCCGCGTCGTAGGGCGCCACAATCAGCGGCGGCCGGTCCAGAATGCCCGCCAGCCGTCCGACCTGCGTGATGCGTTCGTTGAGGAAATGCCGGGCGTGTTCCTCCGCGGCTTTCAGCGCCGTTTCGCGGTCGTAAATCTCCTTCGGGCCCGCGCCGCCCGTGATGCGGTAATACTTGAGGCCTGTGAACCCCCGGTTTTCCGGCGAGGGCAGGTGCGGCCGGACATAATCGAAATCCAAGTCAAAGCCGATGTCCCGGTAGAAATCCCGGTACCGCGCATCCCCGGGATAACCCTCGTGCTTGCTCCAGACCTGCCGCGAGGAGTCAAAGTCGCGCCCGAATGCGGCGATGCCGTTGGGCGTGAACACCGGCGCGAATGTCCCGTAGCGCGGCCTCGGCCGGGCATGCAGCACGCCGTGGGTGTCCAGAATGAACCAGCGGATGTTCGCCTCCTGCAAAAAAACTTCCACGCCGGCCGCATAGGCGCACTCCGGCAGCCAGATGCCCCGCGGATCGCGCCCGAAACAGCTGCGGTAATGATCGCGCGCCGTCAGGATCTGCGCGCGCAGGGACGGCGGATGTTCGGCCAGCATCGGCAGCAGCCCGTGCGTGGCCCCGGTGGTGATGATTTCCAGCCGGTCTTCGTCCTGGAATTTTTTAAACGCGCCCACCAGATTGCCCTCGTGACGCAGCCAGGTTTCGCGCGCCGCGGAAAACTTGTGGTGATACATCCACGCCAGCTTATGGAACTCCCGGTCCCAGTGGGTGCGGTGGATTTCCTTTTCCGCCAGGTCGATGAGGCTGTTCAGGTGCTGCTCGTACCGCGCGCGCAGCAGCGGGTCCAGCAGCATGGCGCACAGCGTGGGGGAAAGCGACAGGGTGAGGTTCGCCCGGATGCCGTCGCGGTCCCATCCCTCGAGCATCTGCAGGAGCGGCAGATACGTTTCCGTAACGGCCTCGAACAGCCAGCTCTCTTCCAGGAACTTTTCGTGTTCCGGATGGCGCACGAACGGCAGGTGCGCGTGCAGGACGAGGGAGAGATAGCCTTGCATGATCAGCGATGTGCCATGCTTAGTCTTCCAGTTTTTCGGAGATCCATGCCGCAATCGCCCGGGCCTTCACCAGGAGGGCAATGCCCAGAGCGGCGGGGACGAATTTTAGCAGCAGGGTCAGGACTGCCACGGGCTTGTGTTCCCCGGGCATCGCGCTCACAGCCAGAGAGAGACCAAGGTCTACCAGGCTGATGGCAATGAGTGAGAGGGCGATGCACCAGACTAGTTTTAAAGCGCCGCGTTCAATCGAGTCCATAAGGATCGGTTGGGGTCAGTTAGAGGTTCTCCGGCAGCGGTGTTTTCAGGCTGGGATCCTGTGGATGTGTGCCGACATGGCCCCGAAACTCGGTTTCACGGCTGAATTTCAATTCCGCCGCCCGGGCGTCGCCCCCATCCGCGGAAACCGCCACCGCAGGCATGTCATATTTCCCATCCGGCAGCGCAAACCGGTAGCTGAAAGATCCGTCCGGTCGCAGCGCGATGGGTCGGCCGCCCAGCGTCACTTGCGCGTTGGGTTCGGTGGACCCGTAAAGGATCAGCTCCGCATTGATGTTGAACCAAAATCCCTTCGCCTCCTCCAGCCCCCCGAACGGGCTGGACAGGCTGGACAGGCTGGACAGGCCCGCGCTCGACGCCCCGAATTGGGACGCGGAGGCCGAGGAGATTTCATGCGCCAGCTTGCGCCGGATGAGCTCGGTGATTTCAAGCGATCCCATCCAAACGCGGCGCAGGTCGTCCACGTTGACGATTTTGGCCAGCGCCTGCTGCTGCTGCGGCGTCCAGTGGGCGGGCGCCGCTCCGGCCGTAGCGGCCAAACTCGTGCGGGGCAGATCCGGATGACCTTGGCGCCGGAGTTCCTCGAGCGCCTTGGCCAAGGGGAGGTTTTCATGGACAGCGGTCTTGACCAGTTCAAGCAGCTTGGCAAACGGAAGCTCAAAGGGCAGGGTGGCAAATTCGGTATCGGTCTCCGAGGAAACCGTGTCCGGCGGTGTCATCGTGGCGCTCGAGGTCGAAATCCGGACCCATTTTCCCAGGGCGGAATAATAACCCAGTTCGGCCAGATAGGAATTCCCCGCCCGCTCCACGTGCGCGAACCAGTGGCGCGATTCCGGATGGACATGGATTTCATACTGCGGGTGACCCTCAATCTTGTTCGCGTAAATCCGCAGCACAGGATGCCCCTCGGAGGATTTTGAATTGAGCTGCAGCTGGTGTTCCCGCGTCAGATCCCAGTGCGCGTACAGCCAGTGCGGGTCGCGCGCGGTCAGGGTCAGCTTCCGGGTGCCGTAGGCTTCCGGCAGCTCCGTCTCTGCACCGGGAAAGGTCTGCGCCGGCGGCACCGGTCCTAGGGAATATTTCTCGCCGGGACCACTCACCGCCGGCGCCGCCGGCGCGTCCCCCTCGAGCAAAATGGTGGGCACTCCCGCCTTCTCCCTTCGCGCACCCGCCATCGGCCTTTCCCCAGCTCCGGGGACGGCGTTTTTAGCCCCGCTGGAGGAGGGGGGCGTGGAGGAGTGTGTTGACGGAGGGGTTGTTTTTTTCACGAGGGACGAGGGTTTGGCCTTGGAATAGGAATAGACCTGGGTTTGAGTCGCGGTTTTCACCGCCGGGGAAAGCGCGGATCGGAGCGGGCTTTGGGTTTTTTTGGGGCCCGGCCGTGCGGCTTTGGTCGTGCGGCCCGGCACGACCGTTTTTGGAGTTGGTTTTTTTGGGGTCGCAGTTTGATTTCGGGAGGCAGCCCGTCGGGTTTTGGCGGCAGGGCTTTTTTTCCCACGAACGACAACAGATTTTCTTGAGACCCTCTTCCGGATGGACAAAGGCGCTGTTTTTTTTACCGACACGGGTGCTGGTTTAACTCTCATAACCATGAAATCCCTGTTTTGCGGCGATGCCATCTGCCGCGACTTTTGAAACTACAGGGTCAGGCGGATGGGCGCAACGGGTTTTTTTCTACTGCCCGAATCCCGGGAGAGTGTCCCCCGATTGGGCTCGGACGCCTGATGGTCCTTGCGGACGGCCCGGAAGCCCATCCCCGAACCCCCCGCCGGATCCCTCACCTCTTCCAGTCGCCCGTCTCCAGATAGGGTTTGAGCTGTTCCTTGAGCGTCTCGCGGCCCCGGTGGATGATCGATTTAGTGGCCGAAACGGAGCAGTCCAAAATCGCCGCGATTTCCTCGTAGCTCAGCTCCTCCTGCCGGCAGAGCAGGATGGCGGTGCGCTGGTTTTCCGGCAGTGCCGACAGGGCCTCCTCGATTTTCGCGGCCAGCTCGCGGTGCAGCGCCTGATCGGTGGGCAGAAAAACTTTTTTGTCCTCGTATTGACGGAGGGGCAGGTCCTCGCGTTCGCCGGGCGTCTCCTCGAGCGGCTCTCCGGGATGGCGCGCCCGCCGGCGCAGTTCGTTCAGGCACAGGTTGCGCGCAATGGTAAAAATCCAGGTGGAGAATTTGGCGGTCCGCTTGTAGCGGGCCCGGGATTTGTAGACCTGAAGAAAGACGTTCTGGGCCAGATCCTCGGCCTCCGTCTGGTCCCGCACCGTGCGATGGATGAAATTGAGCAGCGGCTGCTTGTACTGGTCCACCAATTCGGCAAACGCCGCCCGGTCCCCCCGCTTCACGCGAAACATCCGGGCGGCATCAGAATCAGGGTCGGCTGGCATCAGTGAATGCTGATAGACGCCCCCGGCCTGAAAAGGTTTCGCGCGCGCGGTATTGGGCGCGGCCGCCCCTCCGCCAGATCCAGTTTTAAGCGCGGAAAACTTGAAACTTCAAACTCCTAACGCGATGATGTCGCTCTGTGCAGGATTTAACGGGAAAAATTCAAGCCGACGCCGCCGCACGCCTGTCCGCACCTGACGGGAGTGATCCGGCGGAGAACCTTGCGCGTTACAAGGCCTATCTCAAGGCGGAATCGCATCGGTTGAAGCTCCTGCATCGCGGGGGCGCCGGCGGGTTGGAAATCTGCCAGGCGCGGGCGGTCGTTCTGGACCAATTTCTGCGCCACCTGTGGCAGGTCGCCGTGGCCAGCCTGTCGCCCCAGGCGCAAAAGGAATTTCCCCCCATCGCCCTGGTCGCCATCGGCGGCTACGGGCGAGGCGAGCTGAACCCGCACAGCGACATTGACTTCATGTTCCTGCACGACGGTCAGGTGGCCGTGAATAAGCCTTTGCCCCATCTGTCCAAGTTGATCGACGGCGTCTTGTATCCGCTCTGGGACGCCGGCCTCAAAGTCGGGCACTCCGTCAGGAATCTCGAGGATTGCATCAAGATCGCCAATGCGGACATGCAGTCCAAAACCGCGCTCATCGAGGCCCGCTGGATCGTGGGCGACGAGGCGCTGTTCCAGAAATTTCACAAGCAGCTGGTCGCCAAATGTGTCGCCGGACATGTCGATAAATACATTGCGGCCCGCATCGAGGACCAGGCGCTGCGCCGGAGCAAGCACGGCAATTCGGCGTGCATGCAGGAGCCCAACCTCAAAAGCGGCTGCGGCGGACTGCGCGACTATCAAAACCTCCTCTGGATGGCGTTCTTCAAGTACCGCGTCCGCACCCTCAAGGACCTCCAGGCGCTCGATTTCGTGACGGAGGCCGAACGCAAGGAGCTCGAAAAAGCCTACGATTTCCTGCTGCGCGTGCGGACGGAGCTGCATTACGAGGCTGGCCGGCCGTTGGATGTGCTGGGCAAAAACATCCAGCCCGCCGTGGCCCATGCGCTGGGATATCTGGACCGCTCCCCCAGCCGCCGCATTGAAGTGTTCATGCGCGACCTCTACACCCATACCCGCAACATCTACCTGGTCACCCGCACGCTGGAACAGCGCATGGCCCTGCTGTCGCAGGAGCCCGGCCGCCTTTCCCTCCGCGCCCTGTTGCCCCGCCTCCGCGCCGTCCCGGAAGTGGTGGATGGCTTCAAATTCATCGACGGCGAAATCCACGCCGCGTCCAACCGGATTTTCCGCGACTCGCCCCGCCGGCTCATGCGCGTCTTCCTCCACGCCCAGCAGCGGCGGATGACCCTGCACCCCGACCTGGCCCAGCTCATCCGCAACCAGCTCGATCTGGTGGACCGCGACTTTCTCAAGGACGAGCATGTCCGCGAAACCTTCCTGTCCATCCTGGAGCACCGCGGGGAGGTGGCCTCGATTTTGCGGACGATGCACGAGGTGAATCTGCTCGGCAAATACATCCCTGAATTCGGCAAGCTCACCTGCCTCGTGCAGCACGAGTTTTATCACCAGTACGCTGCCGACGAGCACACCCTGGTCTGTCTCGAGCAGGTCGACAAGATCTGGGAGGCTACCGAGGCGCCCTATGCCAATTACGGTCCGCTGCTCCAGGGCCTGACCCGCCCCGGCCTCCTCTATCTCGCGCTTCTGCTGCATGACGTCGGCAAGGCCGAGGACCATAAGAAAGGCCGCCACGCTGCGGTGGGAACGGATCTGGCCCTGCGCGCCGCCAAGCGCCTCCAGCTGGAGGCGCCTGCCACGAATACCCTTCAGCTCCTTATCGAGAACCATCTGCTCATGGCCAGCCTGTCGCAGCGTCGCGATCTGGACGACGCCGCTGTCATTCGGGATTTCTCCCGCCAGATCCGGACCCCGGAAAATCTCAACCTGCTCACCCTGCTCACCTTCGCTGACTCCCAAGGAACCAGCGACAACCTGTGGAATGGTTTCAAAGATTCTCTGCTCTGGCAGCTGCACGGGCGCGCGCTGACCCTTCTCACCGGCGGCACCGAGTTCCGGCGCGCCTCGCAGCAGCAGGTCGAGCAGCTCCGGCAGGAAGTCCGCGCGCTCGCGCCCGCCCGAATCAGCGACGAGGAGCTGACCGCCCATTTCGCCGCGCTGCCGCCCCCATATTTCCGGCTGCACACCGCCCGGGAAATTCTCGACGACCTCGAGCTCACGCACCGCTTCATGCACCGCCTCATCCGACAGGGCGATTACGCCCTCTCGCCGGTGACCGCGTGGCTGAATGAGCCCGACCGCGGCTACAACCTGGTCAAGATTTGCACTTGGGACCGCGCCGGACTGTTCGGGAAGATTGCCGGGTCGCTGAGCGCTGCCGGGCTGAACATCCTGAGTGCGCAGATTTTCACCCGCACCGACGGCATCGCGCTGGACGCTTTTTTTGTCAACGACGCCCGCACCGGGAACCTGGCCGCCCCGGAGCAGCACGAGACCTTTGCCGGCCTGTTGGAAAAGGTTTTGAATGGCGAATCCGTGGATCTGCCCGCCCTCATTGCCCGTCAGATCACCCATCGTCCCGCGTACCACGCCTACACCGGCGAACAGATGGCCACGCGAATCCACTTTGACAACGAGGCCTCGGAGACCCGCACGCTCATCGAGATTGAAACCGAGGACCAGGTGGGATTGCTGTATGCCATATCCCAGACCTTTGCCGAGCTGGCGGTGGATGTCGTGGGGGCGCGCATTGTGACGGAGCGCGGCGCGGCCATCGACAGTTTTTATGTGCGCGAGCCGGACGGCGGAAAAATCCGGTCGCGGGAGCGCCAGCGGCTGGTTGAGGAAAAGCTGGGGGAAGCCATCCGCCGTTTCGATTCCCAGCCGGTCAAGGCCTGAGCCCGGTGCCGGCTTTCGCGCAGGCCTTCCCCTTTGCCCCGCGAAGCAGGAATGGGGAGAGAGCAGGAGAGAGAGTCGCCAAAATTCAAACACTAAAATTTCAAACCAGTTGCCAGCGGTGCGATGGTCTGGTAGAAACGGGGGGACGGATGCGGCCGGTGTCAGTGCAGTGCCGTGATTCGCGGAGGCGGGTGTGGTTCAATGGTAGAATGTGGCCTTCCCAAGGCTGAGACGAGGGTTCGATTCCCTTCACCCGCTCCACTTCTAATTCACTAGCAAATAAGCGGTTTATTGAGTTTCAGCTCCTCTCAAAAGCGAAAATGCATAACAAACGCATAACAGACGTTCCTGTAGTTGTGTTGGTTTTGCTGGTCATTGTGGTCGCGCGCGCTGATAGCGAAAGGCCAGCCGTCCGTGAGCATCGTAAACCGATGATGGCTGGCCGGGAGCTGGCGTCGCGGTGGCTTTAGCCGCTGCCGCCAGCATGAGCGCCGGCGTCCGCGCGCGGGAAATGATCATCGTAAATGGAGACCGTGAATTTGCCGCGCGATTCGTCATTGTTGAGCGCAGCGAACAAACTTCCTGTTGAGCACCGCGAACTGATTAACTTTTCGAGATTTGGCAATTCACGCTTTGTTGATTATGGCTTCGCGAAAATCTGGCGCTGTCCCTTCCACTCACAATGACAATGTTAAATTCACCGGTTTCACCTGCACGAAAAGTTGTCTGCTTGTGCCTGGTTTCAATATTCAAAATGAATTTGATCGATGGCGTTCCGGAATGGGGATGAGAGTTTTGCCCCCCCATGTTTTACGGGGTAGAGCCATTGGCGGAAAAGGCTATGCTAATCATCAAAACAACCGCAGCCCGTCACAAGCGACGGCTCAACATCATCATAATTATGAAAAATATGAATTCGCTAATGAAAACAGGAACTGGACGCTGGATGCCATCCGCCAAACGAAGCCCAGCTAAAGGGTTCACCCTGATCGAACTGCTGGTAGTCATCGCGATCATCGCGATTCTGGCGGCCATGCTGTTGCCGGCCCTGGCCAGCGCCAAGGAGCGGGCCAAACGAATTTCTTGCGTGAACAATCTCCGGCAGATCGGCCTCGGCATGAATATCTACGCCGGTGATAACGATGACAAAGTTTTGGAGGCGCGTTCAGCGGCGGGCACGGCCAGCGCATCGGTTATGGGCAAATACAATCAGCATGCCATCAATCCGCCACAGGCGAACCTGGCTAAAGATGTCGGTCTGGATGCGACCCAGACGAATACCGTTGGCATTTGGGCTTGTCCGAGTCTGGGGCTTGGCAGCGTGCTTTACAACGCCGCGGTTCCTCAATGGAATGTTGGTTATCAGTATATGGGTGGCATCTATTGGTGGTATAATGTGGCCAATTCCTCGGGCACGGCTTCAGCCAGTCCGACAAAATTGAGCAATTCCAAACCTTCGTGGGTGCTCGCGGCCGATTTGGTCTGCAAAGATGGCACTGCCACTGGAAATCCTTGGGCGTCAGTAAGCGGCGTCAATAAAGTAGCGCATCAACGGTCAGGGTCGCCCTACCCGGACGGAGCCAATGAAGTGATGGTGGACGGGTCCGCCACCTGGTTTAAGTGGGAAAAGCTGTTACAACTGAACACCTATGACACCGCCTCCCGGCTCTTTTATTTCTATCAAGAGAATCTGGGGCAGATGAGTTCAACTGGATTGGCCATCAAGCCGTGAAATCGTTGTTTGCCAGCTTGGCCAGCTTAATGTTGTTGGCCTCAGCGTTCGTGGCGCCGGCCGCGGAATTTTCAAAGTCCGATTCGCAGCCCGATCCAGATTTTCAGCTCTACCTCCTGATCGGCCAGTCAAACATGGCCGGCCGCGGAACGGTGGATGACGAGAGTAAGCGAACGTGGCCGCGGGTTGAAATGCTCGCCAAGGATCTGACGTGGAAACCCGCCACCGATCCGCTGCACTTCGACAAGCCTGCCGCCGCCGGCGTTGGTCCGGGATTGGAGTTTGGCAAGAAGATGGCGGAGGCGAATCCCAAGGTGCGCATTGGCTTGATTCCTTGCGCGGTCGGCGGGACATCCATCAAGGTCTGGGTGCCGGGTGCGGCAGACCAGGACACGAAGACCCATCCCTACGACGACATGCTCCAGCGCGTCCGTGCGGCACAAAAGGCCGGCGTCCTGAAGGGCATTCTTTGGCACCAAGGCGAAGCGGATCGCAATGACAGCGATGCCTATGGCCGGGAGTTGACCGACTTAATCACGCTACTGCGGAAGGATCTCAAGGCGCCGAACCTGCCTTTCATTGCCGGCGAACTCCCAGGCTTTAATACCAATAACGTGGTCGCCACGAAAAAGTTCAACGCGGTGGTTCGGGGACTGGCAACGAAGGAGAATAACTACGCCTGCGTTTCCGCCGAGGGACTGCATCACAAGGGCGACGGTTTGCACTGCGATGCCGAATCCGCGCGAATTTTGGGCCGCCGTTATGCCGAGAAAATGATCGAGTTGCAAAAGTAGCGGCTGGACGGGATGGCGGTTTCGTCAACTCAGTGAAAACGGCGGGAATCAACCGCAATGAGGCTGTCATTTAATTGTCATGAAAAAACTGCTTGTCCATAGTCTGGCACTAACGCTATCGCTGGGAACACTCCTTGCCGCCGAGATTGCACCGCGACAGATTAGCGTGGATTGTCAAAAGCCCAAGGGTCCAAACAATCATTACGAAGCCGTCTGCGTTGGCGCTGGACGGGCCGGAGAGCTCCTGCGGAAAGCCGCCGTGGATCAGCTCAAGGATGTGCGTGAAAACTGCGGTTTTCAATATCTCCGCTTCCACGGCCTGTTTCATGACGACATGGCGGTCTATTCCGAGGAGAAGGGAAAGCCCGTTTACAACTTCCAGTATGTGGATCTGGCGTATGATGCGATCCTGGATACCGGCATGAAACCGTTTGTGGAACTGAGTTTCATGCCCGCCGCTCTGGCCAGCGGATCCAAGACGGTGTTCTGGTGGAAGGGCAACGTGACGCCCCCGAATGATTACAACAAGTGGGGCAATCTGGTCCGTGAATTCACCGCCCACATGGAACAACGCCACGGGCGTGACGAGGTGAAGCAGTGGTATTTCGAGGTCTGGAACGAGCCGAATTTGCCGAATCTTTTTTTTGACGGCACGCTGGCGGATTACCTGCAGCTCTACGATGTCTCCGCAAGAGCGGTCAAAAGCGTGTGTGCCGACTATCGCGTGGGCGGTCCCTCAACCGCCGCAAACGACTGGGCGCCCGAGCTGATCCGCCACTGCCAAACCAACGACATCCCGCTGGATTTCATATCCACCCACACGTATGGAGTTCGGGGGGCGGTGGACGAGTTTGGCACCAAGGTCCTGACCCTGATTCCCGGCGACGATACCATCGCGGGGCCGGTTCGCGGCGTGCGTGCGAAGATTGCCAAATCCGCCATGCCCGCGCTCCCGCTGTTCTACACGGAGTGGAGCGCTTCCTATTCGAGCCGCGACGCCGTGCATGATTCTTACATTTCAGCGGCCTACATTCTGAACACGCTCAAGCGCTGTTCCGGCTTTGCGCAAGCGATGTCCTATTGGACTTACACGGATGTTTTTGAAGAAGCCGGCCCGGGGCCAACGCCTTTTCACGGCGGTTTCGGCCTGATCAACTTACAGGGACTGCACAAGCCCTCGTATTACGCCTATAAATTCCTGCATGAACTCGGCGACACGGAACTGGAATGCGGTGATGCAAGCGCGACGGTTTGCCGGAGCGAGAGCGGGGTGCAAGCGCTGGTCTGGAACTACACCACGCCAAAGCAGGACGCCCCGGACAATGTTTACTTCAAGCGCGACCTGCCCGCCCAGCCCATTGCGCCGGCGCAGTTGACGATCAAGAACCTGCCCGCCGGACGCTATGCGCTGAAAGTCTTCGCGGTGGGCTACCGGCGCAACGATGTCTATGCCGATTTTCTCGACCTAGGCAGCCCGCCCAACCCGACGCGCCAGCAAATTCAGACGCTGAACCAAAAGAACAGCGGAGTGCCTATGCTCAGTGAAACGGTGGAAATCAAGGCTGGCGAAAATTTTCAACGCACGCTGGAGATGCGTGAATACGATGTGTATCTGATAACCCTGCAGGCACTAAAGAACTAGACGCTCAATCCGTTGATTCAGCAGTAACATGAAAACAGCATTCCCGAATATTAATAACATCGCTTACGAAGGCGCGAAGTCCAAGAATCCGCTGGCCTTCAAACACTACAACGCCGAGGAAATCGTCGCGGGCAAGACGATGAAAGACCATCTGCGCTTCGCCGTGGTTTACTGGCACACGTTTCGCGGCACCGGCAGCGATCCGTTCGGCGCAGGCACGATGCAACGTCCGTGGGATGACGGAAGCAACTCGGTCAGCAACGCGCAGAAGCGCGTTCGCGTGGCCTTCGAGTTCATCCAGAAACTCGGCGCACCGTATTACTGCTGGCACGACCGCGATGTCGCTCCTGAAGGAAAGACGCTGGCCGAATCGAACAAGAATTTTGACGCCGTCGCCAAAGTCCTGAAGGAAGAACAGAAACGCACCGGCATCAAGCTGCTCTGGGGCACGGCGAATCTGTTTTCCAACCCGCGCTTTGTCCACGGCGCGAGCACGAGCTGCAATGCGGATGTGTTCGCCTACGCGGCGGCGCAGGTGAAGAAGGCGATGGAAGTGACGCACGAACTCGGCGGCGAAGGCTACACGTTCTGGGGTGGCCGCGAAGGCTACATGACCCTGCTCAACACCGACATGAAGCGGGAGCAGGAGCATCTGGCGAAATTGCTGCATCTCGCCGTGGCCTACAAAAAACAGATTGGTTTCAAAGGCCAATTTTACATTGAGCCCAAACCGAAAGAACCGACGAAGCATCAATACGATTCCGATGCCGCCGCGTGTTTGAATTTTCTGCGCGAATACGATTTGCTGCCGCACTTCAAGCTGAACATCGAGACGAACCATGCGACGCTCGCGGGACACACGATGCAGCACGAACTGGAAGTGGCCGGTGCGGCCGGCGCGTTGGGTTCGATTGACGCGAACACCGGCGACGAATTGCTCGGCTGGGACACGGATCAATTTCCGACGAATATTTATCTCACGACATATTCGATGCTGGCCATTTTGAAATACGGCGGTCTGACCACTGGTGGTGTGAATTTCGACGCGAAGGTGCGCCGAGAAAGTTTCGAGCCGATTGATTTGTTCTACGCGCACATCGGCGGCATGGACGCGTTCGCTCGCGGCTTGAAGATTGCCGCAGCCATTCGCAAGGATGGCCGCTTGGCGGAGTTTGTAAAAAACCGTTATGCGTCGTGGGATTCGGGCATCGGCGCGCGGATTGAATCCGGCAAAGCCACCATGAAGGAACTGGAAACTTACATTCTTAAAAAGGGCGAAGTGACGCCGAACACCAGTGGCCGTCAGGAATTCCTTGAAAACCTCATCAACGAATTCATCTGAATTGCGCATCGTTAACAAATTCCCCCATCAATAACCGCAAACCTAATATCACATGAATAACGTAGCTCCAATGTTCGCAGCCAGCACCTCGCTTATCGGTCTGGACTGGCTGGCCATCGGGCTCTACTTCGCCGTGCTGCTGGGGGTGGCGTGGTGGGGCGTCGCCCAGCGCAAGGCCACCGCCAGTGATTACTTCTTGGCATCGGCTCGGAAACACATCGGACGCCATAAACTGACCGCTAAAAACGAGAATGTTTCCAAATATAGCAGTAACAACTAACAACAACTAAAAGCATAATGACACACATGCCGCTTGCACTCGCGATGGCCACCTCAGACACCTCTATCAATTTGACCGGCATAGATTGGGCCATCGTCGCCTGCTACGCTTTGGTCATCGTTTCCGTGGGCTTGTTCATCACCCGCAAGCCCAAGAATAGTGAAGCCTACTTTCTCGCCGGACGTTCC
>Ga0209086_10002811_pt1 | contig 13430 bp, 13 predicted proteins | sample M_130207_XF_Meta_FD_187312 | JGI IMG/M metagenome (GOLD analysis project Ga0209086, IMG submission 187312) | Freshwater microbial communities from Lake Montjoie, Canada to study carbon cycling - M_130207_XF_MetaG (SPAdes) (version 2) | ecosystem: Environmental > Aquatic > Freshwater > Lake...
GGTCCACGTGCGGCACGACGGCAGCTTCGAGTGTGACGACGGGCGCATCTTCTCCTCGCTCAGCGCCGCCGTCACTCAAGCGACCGGCACCCGGTGGAACGGATTCGCCTTCTATAACTTGGGCCACCGCCCGGGGGTGAAACATGGCGAGTAACGGCACCGGCACGCCGACGACGATCCGGTGCGCCATCTACACGAGGAAGTCGACCGAGGAGGGGCTGAAGCAGGACTTCAACTCGCTCGACGCCCAGCGCGACGCGGCGACAGCGTACATCCGCAGCCAAGTCGGCGAGGGCTGGAAACTGCTGCCGGAATTCTATGACGACGGCGGCTTCACCGGCGCCAACATGCTGCGGCCGGCACTGCGGCGCCTGCTCGCGGACGTCGAGGCGAAGAAGGTGGATTGCGTCGTCGTCTATAAGGTGGACCGCCTCAGCCGGTCGATCCGCGACTTCGCCAAGATTATGGATACCCTCGAGAAGAGCGGGGCGACCTTCGTGTCGGTGACGCAGCAGTTCAACACGACCACGTCCCTCGGACGGCTGACGCTGAACATCCTGCTCTCGTTCGCCCAGTTCGAGCGCGAGATCATCTCGGAACGAACCAAGGACAAACAGACCTTGGCACGGAAGCGCGGGAGGTGGACCGGTGGCCACCTCCCCCTCGGGTACGATCTGGAGGCTGGCAAATTGGTGGTCAACCCGGAGGAGGCCCCACGGGTGCGCCAAATCTTTGAGTGGTACATGGAAGACCACAGCGTTTTCGGCATCGTGGCGAAGTGCGGGGATCTAAGCTGGCGCAACAAGCAGTGGACGACGCGGGAGGGACCGGTGTACGGCGGCCACGCGCTGCGGAAGTGCCACCTCTATACGATGCTGGCGAATCCGCTCTACGCCGGGCGGATCCGCGCGGAAGCCGAGGTGGTCAAGGCCACCCACGACGCGATCATCGACGACAAGACCTTCGACCTGGTCCAGCAGAAGCTGAAGGCGAACACGCGGAACCACGGGACCGAGCACCGGCCGAGAACCGACTCCCTGCTCCGGGGACTCCTGTACTGCAGCTCCTGCGGTGCCGCGATGTCGGCCTCCTACACGTCGAGCAAGCACCGGAAGTATCGCTACTACGTCTGCTCTCAGGCGGCGCAGAGTCGGGCCTCGGTTTGTTCCACGAGATCGGTCTCTGCGCCGGTTGTGGAGAGCGCCGTGATCGAAAGCGTGAAACGGTTCGCCATCACGCCCGAGGTGGTCGAGGCGGCGGCGCGCACGGCGCGCATCCGGCTGACGGAGGAGTTGAGCCACCAACGGAAGGAACTGAAGGAGATCAACGTCATCGTGCGGAACACGCGGTCGCAAATGACGCGAACCCGGGACGTGGACCCGGAGCGGGAAACGGCGCTTCGGGAGAAGGCGGATGCTGCCCAGCGCAAAGCCGACGCACTGCGGGAGTCCATCGCGCGAGGCGAGCGGCTCCGGTTCGATGAGGCGACCGTGCGCCAGCGGTTGGGAAACTTTGAGGAGGTTTGGAAAGTGATGACGATCGAAGAACAGGTGCGGCTCCTGCGCGCGCTGATTGAGCGCGTGGGTTACGACGCCCAGGGCGAGAGGGTGCGGGTCACCTACCACTCGAACGGGGTCCGGGAGTTCTGCAAGGGGGTGGCTTAATGCAAGATCGACGTGAAGACGAGGTGCCGTTGCAATGGGACGCACGCAGGGGGCGGCCGGGGCGGCGGAAGGCGAAGCCGGAACTCGGCCCGCGTATTCCGCGCATCACGCGCCTGATGGCGCTGGCCATTAAGTTCGAAGACATGATCGCCCGCGGCGAGGTGCGGGACTATGCCGAGATCGCCCGGCTGGGGTTCGTCACACGGGCAAGGTTGACGCAGATCATGAATCTGCTTCTTTTGGCGCCGGAGATTCAGGAGGCGATTCTTTTTCAGCAGAGTCTGCCACCCGATCTGGAGCGGGGCGAGACGCGGCTGAGGGCCATCACGACGATCAATGAGTGGGAGTGGCAGAGGCGCGCGGCGAAGAGTATCGGCTTTCGCTTTGTAGCGACGGGGCATCGAGGCCTCATGTCGTAGCGACGCCCCCAACCACCGAGCTACCTATTGATCCCTTCAGGATGAGGTCCGATACCGCCAGAAACTCGCGGTCCGAGGGTGGAGAAAATTATATTTATCGAGATTTAAATGCGATGCGCCATGGCGCGATCTTCGCCTTGTGTTCGCCATGCTATGATTATTTCTCTGTTTGGCTCCAGGCGTCCTCTTCCGATCCATTCGAAGGTGTTCGACCTGCCGCGTCAGATCACGTATCTTACTGAGGAATCAAGAGATGGCATTCAAATACGGGAGTTTTTTTCACCCCGATCTTCTCAAACAATTTCAGCCCGCATTACTGACTCAGGTCTTGAAAACCGCCGCCGGTTTCTTGGACATGCGTGGCTTTCGCATTCCCGACGCGGTCGATGGCAAAATCGACTACCTTTCCCTGGCCGGGATTCTCTCCGAGCCCGACGACGGGATTCCGGGCGACTTAATCGAGGCGTTGCACGTGATCGGCGAAATGGGGATCGACGAGCAGTTCGAAGAACTCCTCGAAATGGCCACGGGTCTCGGCCTCACCGTTTCCGACGATATGACGGCGGCGGACCTAGCGGCGAGCATATGGCTGAACAATCGAAGCTTATTAGCGCGGAAGGAGCGTGAAGGCACCTTAGAGCGCCGCAAGAAGTACCACAGCTTCCGGGGCAGAAACCCCATGCTCAAGATCGATGTTGCCGATCTCCCCTCGGATTTTTCCGGACTCGAAGCCGATCTCGACGACTATTTTCGTAAAAAGAAAAACGGCTCCGGCTGCCGCATCATCGCCCGGTCGACGGGGGGAGAGATGCGCTTCCTGGTGCAGCACGGCCAGCAGATCCGCCGGGAACCGACGCGGAACGGGCGTGAATCGACGGTCACCATCTTCCGGCCCGAACGCACCGATATCGTCATCCTGGATCCCGTATACCGGGAACTGCGGATTAACGCCAACAGCACCCGAGACCTGCGTAAGCTCAAGGACCTGTTCGGGTTACACCTGCTTCAGGATTCCGAGGCCTTTGTCTACGAAGCGAAGTATTCGCTCGAGCCGTTGCGCACCCAGCGGGAGGATTCATTACGCTGCCGCGATGTCGATGGAATCGCGGCGGTACGGGTGACCGAGGTGGAACTGGACTACGGCGGCGAGAACAACCATATCCGGATCGAGAAGGCGAAGGATATATTCAAGGCCCTGGCCGCGGCTCCGGCCGGGGCGGAGTCCGAGCCCCTCTTCCGGAAGGCCGTTTTCAGCCTGACACTGGAGGGCGAGAAGCGGCCTCGCGCGGTGTCCGTGCGCGCCGGGAACACGGCGGCCTACCGGCGCGGGGAGCAAGCAGCCGTCATCGAAAACTGGATGCGGGCCCGGGGCTTCATTCTGATCGGGTCCGGCGCGTATGAGAACGTCGCCTGAGCTATGGGGTGCCCTCGAACGAATTCCCAATCTTGAAGCGGTACCGGCGACCTGGGAGGAGGCCTGTGGCGCCGACTACGACGCTCTGCGGCCGCACCTCCGCCCCACGGAGTCGATTGGCTCGAGATATCCTTGCCCGAACCGATACGGCGATTGTCCGCGCAGGATCGTAGATTACGGGGACGGGGAATTCACTGCGCTCTGCCGTGATCAGTACAAGTCCTGCGCAAGCGTGCCGCTGACGCTTCGCGAAGCCCTCGTTCACGACATCGACCTGGCCGGGCTCCTGGCTCCGGCGCTGCGGGCCGTCGGGATTCGCGCGCAGGGGATGGTGCTTCGCAGCCGCGGCGTCTGGGCTGTCGGTCTTTCCGCTCGGCGGAGCGCTTTGCATCAGCCGGTATTCCTAGTCATCTGCCAGAGTCCGATCACTTTCGACAACCGGGTCCGCGACCTCCTCCTGGAGGTTCCAGGCCCATTTTTGTTGGTGGCGCCGACGAATCGCTGCCGAAGCGTTGCGTTGCAGGAACGCCTGCTGGCGCGGAGTGTCGAGTACCTCGCGCTTGAAGACGAAGTGGGGCTCAACGAGCAGGGCGCATTTGCGAGGATTGAGGCACAGGAGGCGTCGGCCCCAAGGGCGAGCCCGGAGGCTGGCGACTCCGGTTTCGAGCGCTCCATCGGCACGCCAGAGTCGGTGGCGGCGGTGCGGGAGTACGTCGCTTCCCGGGCGCTGACGCTCACGGCCTTTGGGAATCAGTTTGATACCACCGATCGAACCGTTCGGCGATTCTTCAAGGAAGGCAAAATACGCCGGGCAAATTTCGAAGCGATGGCGGCGAGCATGGGCCTGACGGCGGAGGAACTTCTCCAGGGCCACCTGCCGGCGGCGATGCAGCGGAAGATTCAGTGACGAATCTTCCAGATATCTTCCAGATTTCTTCCGCGTATCTTCGTATTTAAAAACTCTGGTCTCGGGCATTCTCGGTAAAGAGGTTGCGGGCAACACCCCGCAGCGAGTATCGAGATGACCCAGAAAACACAACAACATCACTTAAATGAACACGTTGGCGTGACCCGCCCGGCGTGCGCTAGCGACCTTCGCCCCCGGGAAAGATCCTTCCTGGCCGCCATGTCGCAACTGGGCTTTGGCCGATTTGAATTCGTCCGGATCGAACAGGGAGAAATTGTCCTCGACCCGTGGCCGACCGCCGTCTGCGACGTGAAATTCGGATCCACCGACCCGGGCGCAACGAAGACGGTCCCGGCCGAGTTCGATCTGAAGCCGCAGGTGGCGGAGCTGTTCGAGTACATCCGCTCCGTCGACAGCGGCGAGATCCGGACTCTCGAGATTAACAATGGGCTGCCGTTCTCGATGGAGATCGACTACCGCCTCGAGGGAGGCCGTCGTGGTTGAGGCGACTTTCCGCAAGGCCTACACGATCGCCCTGCGCGCCGCGAAAGTCCGGGCGACGGCGGCTGTGGTTTCCGGCGTCATCCCCGTATCTGACCGGGAGGATTTCGAGCAGGAGGGCGTGACCGCCTGCCTCCGTGCCCTGCCCCAGTTCGATCCCGGCCGGGCCTCGCTCCGCACTTTCATCGAACGGGTCGTTGCAGCGAGACTTGCGTCGATCGTTCGGCGGACCCGCCGAAACCCCGAACTGGTCCCGGTCGACACGCTGTCCCAACTCCCGGTCATCGGCGACGACGGCCGGCGAGAAGTGCGCATGAGTATCGATGGGGTCCTTGAGTCGCTGCACGACGAAGACCGCGAACTCGTCGGCCTGCTGCTCGAGGTTTCCCCCGCCGAGGCGAGCCGCGAACTGGGCATCCCGCGCTCGACAATCCACGACCGGATTCAACTGCTCCGCCAGCGGTTTACCCAGGCTGGGCTGGAGATCCGTGTCCGGCGCCCGGCCCGTGGCGTCCGCCCGGCAGGCGGTGCTCAATGAGGGGCCATTCTCTTGAGATCGTCGCCATCCCCTGCCAGGCAATTCTCGTCGGGGAGCGCTTCCGGAAAGATCATGGAGATCTGGGGGCCCTCGCCGCCAGCATCGCCAGCGAGGGGCTTCTGCAGCCCGTTGGCATTACAGAAGAGAACCTCCTGGTGTTCGGCGAACGCCGCTTGCTCGCCGTCCGCGACGTCTTGAAGCGGGCCACGATCACTGCGCGCATCGTAAGGGTATCGAGCATCCTGGCCGGCGAGTACGCGGAAAACGAGATCCGCAAGCAGTTCACCGAGTCTGAGCGGGTCGCCATTGCCGATGCGGTTAAAGCCGCCCTCGGCAACCGGCAGGGACAACGTACCGACATCGGCCCTCCGCGCAATTGCGCAGAGGTTGAGCAGGGCACAGCGGTCGGTGGCCTTGCTGAAACCCAACTTGGGGAAAATATTCCCGAAGTTCAGGCCGGCGCCCGTACCGCGGAGATCGCAGCCCGCAAAGCGGGATTTGGAAACCGCAAGACTTACGAGCAGGCCAGGAAGGTCGTCGAAAAAGCCGTCGGCGAGGTTCTGACGCAAATGGATGCCGGCGATTTGTCGATCAGCGCCGCAGCGGTGATCGCCGAGCAGTCCCCAGAACGGCAGATTGAAATCGCGCAACTGCCCAAAGAGGAGAAGAAGGCTGAGGTCCGGAAACTGCGCCGCCAGGATCTGCCGACACCGGCCCAAGCCCGGCGCGAAGCGCTGGAGAGTGGTTTGGCCATCCTTGACCGCAATCTGACCTACCAGCTGCCCACGCCGGAATCGCAGCGGCCAGTTGTGGAGCGCAACTACGCTGCGATGGCGGTTCTCGATGGGGTGCGCGCCATCGCGACTTGCCACTATCCAGCGCCTGACATCGCCGCCGCCATTGGCAGCTTGGACACGCCCGATGTGGACTTTGCCGGTTCCTGCCGCCAAGCGGCTGCCTTCCTTGAAGCCATCAACCAGGAGATCGAACACCATGAGGGGAACTAAAAGGTCGGAATTGAATGAAGCGATTCGCGAAACCGTCGCCGAATTCGCCGCAGTGGGCAGGCGCTTTCTAAACCGGGACATTGTCGACGCCGTCATCGATCAGCACGGAGGCCTATTCGACGAAATGGGACGGGAACTCGCACGGGAGAAATTGTTTGACCTCGCGCGCCGGGTCATGAAGACTGCGGCTGAACTCACCGAGAGCGAGACACGGCTGCAACTCGGCCTCGACCTTCCCGAGTTTGACATGCCGAACCTGATCGCCGTTCCGGTGGATATCGCCAATCCGCTCAATGGGGACTGCGAGTGGGTGCCTGTCATGCAAGCCACGGTCGCCGACCTGGACGCGAATCTGCGGATGCTGGATGTCCAGATCGCGGCCGATCAGCGCCGCCGCCACCACATTGGAATCCTGCGGCAGCGCGTGGTCGCCGTGGTCGGCGGAAAATCGACGTTGACGGTGGCCGAGGCGGCGGCCTTGGCGCGGGAGTTGCAGCCGGCATGATCGCGACACTCCGAACCACTCCCTGGTCTCACCAGCGTGAAGCCGTGGCCTTCGTCCGTGACCTCTTTGCTCGCGGCAAGCGTGGCGCCATGATCGCCGCGGCCATGGGCACCGGGAAATCCGCCATGACCGTCTACCTCTGCGCCGAAGAGGGTTTTCAGCTGATCCTCATCGTCTGCCCGCTGCGGGTGATCCAGGTCTGGAAGCCGCAGTTCGCGACGCACGCCGCGACTCCTTTCCAAGTCATCCCGCTCGATGATTCGTTTGCCGGCGTCCGTGCCAAGCAGGCGGAGGCCGAGCGCCAGATCAAGCTCGCCAAGGCCCGGGGCATTCCGGCGGTAGTCGTTATCAACTACGACAGCGTCTGGCGGCCGCCCTTCGCCGAGTGGGCCCTAAAGCAGAAGTGGGACCTGGTCGTCGGTGACGAGCTTCACCGAGCAAAAGCCGTGACCGGAAAGGCCAGCCGGTTCCTCGGCCGCCTGGGTCGCGTCGCCCGGCACAAGCTGGGCCTGTCCGGCACGCCCATGCCCCACTCCCCGCTCGACGTCTACGGCTACTTCCGCTTCATCGATTCGTCCATCTTCGGCTGGTCGTTCAATAAGTTCCGGCAGCATTACGCGGTCATGGGCGGCTTCCAGAATCACCAGGTCGTCGCCTACACGAACCTCGATGAGCTCAACCGGAAGTTCTACGGCGTGACCTTCGCCTGCGGCAAGGATGTTCTCGATCTCCCGCCCGAGGTCCACGTCACCTACACCTGCCAGCTTGGCGCCGAAGCCCGGAAGGTCTACCGCTCGCTTGAGCGCGACCTGATCGCCGAAGTGCACGCCGGGGAGGTCACGGCGGCGAACGCCCTGGTGAAACTCCTGCGCCTGCAGCAGATCACCGGCGGCTACGTGCGGACCGACTCGGGTGAGGTTCACCAGATCGATTCCGCCAAGATGAACCTGCTGCGTGACGTGCTCGAAGACATCTCCCCCGACGAGCCGGTCGTTGTCTTCTGCCGGTTTCACCGGGATCTTGAAGCCGTGAACCGCGTGGCCGACGAGACGGGCCGCCGGTCCTGCGAACTCTCCGGGCGCATCGACGAACTCAAGGCCTGGCAAGCGGGCGAGGCGGCCGTGCTCGCCGTCCAGATCGATTCCGGCGGCGTCGGCGTCGACCTCACCCGGGCCCGCTACTCGATCTATTACTCCCTCGGCTTCTCGCTCGGCTCCTACGAGCAGAGTCTGGCCCGGATCCACCGGCCCGGGCAGACCCGGCCCGTCGAGTACATCCATCTCCTCGCCGAAAACACCGTCGACGAGAAAGTTATGTCCGCGCTCGGCCGCCGCGCCGACGTGGTCAATGCAGTCCTCCAGCAAATGAAAGGAAAACCATGAATACAGATGAACTGAAGAAATTCGTCGCGCTCGAAGAGCAGCGACGCGAACTCGAGGCCCAGGTCGACACGATCAAGGCCGAGGCCTCCGAACTCGAGGGGCGGCTGCTGCCGCAATTCGAGCAGAGTGGCCTCGAAAGGGTCTCGATCGACGGCCGTACCGTCTACGTCGAACGGAAGCTCTGGGCCAAGCCGAAGGACGGCGATAAGCCGGCCGTCTGCAAGGCCCTCAAGCGCGCCCGTCTCGGCGATTACGTCGAGGAGACCTTCAACACCAACTCTCTCAGCGCCTATGTCCGAGAACTCGACCGGGAAGGACGGGCCCTACCGCCCAGCTTGGCCGGAGTGCTCGACGTCAGCGAAGTTTTCAAACTCAGAACCCGAAGGAGCTAACCCCAGAATGCCTGTCAAAGAAATCACCAAGAACACCCCGGAGGCGGCGAATCCGTTCGTCGTCTTCCAGATGCCGGTATCCGAAATCAGGGATGCCGTCGCCGCGAACCTCGGCGGCAATGGCATGAGCACCACCGACTTCGAGCGCATCAAGATCCCAGCCGGCGGCGGCACGGCGTGGACGCTGCAGACGCTCGACGGCGAGGAGATGGTAAAGGAGCTCTCCGGCATCATCGTCGCCTGGCGCGATACCCGGGCCTACTGGAGCGTTTCGATGGACCTGTCGGAGGGGAACCTCCCGCCGGACTGCTCCTCGATCGATTCCCGCACCGGCGTGGGTAAGCCCGGCGGGGACTGCTTCACATGTCCCTTCGCCCAGTTCGGCAGCGACACGAAGGGCGAGGGGCAGGCCTGCAAGCTCGTTCGGCAGCTGTTCTTCGTCCGAGAGGAGAATCTGCTGCCCGAGATCGTCAGCCTGCCGGCCAGCTCAGTGAAGACGGCCCGGCAGTATTTCATGCGGCTAGCCTCGAAGGCCGTTCCCTGCCACAGCGTCATTACCCGGATCAGTTTGGAGAAGACCAAGAACGCCCAGGGGATCGTCTACTCGCGGGCGACGTTTGCCTCGGGCGGACGCCTGGCGCCCGAGCAGGCGGCCCGCATCCGGGAGTACGCCGGGATTCTCAAGCCGCTGCTCGAGTCGACCTCCTCGACGCCCGTCGCGCGGGACGTTGAGGAAAACGACGGCGAGGTCATCTGAAGCCGCAGACGGAAGAAACGAACAGGGAGGTTTCGATGCGCGGAGACAAGAGCGTCATCCGGCAGTTTATCGAACGGGTTCACGGTTCCGAGCCGCACGGCTGGCTCGTGATCTGGACCCGCCAGGACAAGGCGACCAGAGCGTTCCCCCTCAAGGAGGGGGGCGCTCTGGATGCGGCCGTCGATTATTGTGCCGCTCGCGCCGAACGGCAGGATGTCTATGCGGCGGTGGGACTGCAGGGCTGCGAACCCGAGGGAGCCGGGCGCGGCAAGGAAGATGGCGTCGTTTCGGTGCCTGGGGTATGGGCCGATATCGACTTCGGCGGCGAGGCCCACAAGGCCCAGGATCTGCCGCGCACCGAAACGGAGGCGTTGTCCGTCGTCGCGACGGTCGGGCTCGATCCGTCCGTCATCGTGCGCAGCGGCTTCGGGCTCCATGTGTACTGGCTGTTCGATCAGCCGCTGCGCGTCGAGACCGAGGCCGATCGGCAGTGGATGAAGGCCCTCTCTCGCCGCTTCCAGCACATGCTGCGGCTGCAGGCGCGGGCGCTGGGATGGACCGTGGACCCGACCGCGGATCTCTGCCGCGTTCTGCGGGTGCCGGGCACGTTCAATCGCAAGGTCTCGGGCGACGTGCGGACGGTGACGGTCGAATATTCCGGCCTGACTTACAGCGTCCATGACATTGCCGAAATGGTCGCCTCGATCGAGGAGCCGGGCGGGCTGCTGGTGCCGCCGACCTCAGTACCGCCGCAAGGCGCGCCGCCCAGTCTGCCGCCGGCGCAGTTGCCGCCGATCCTCGATGGGTGCCCGTGGATGGGGCACTGCCGCGACGATGCGGCCAAGCTCCCCGAGCCCGAGTGGTACCGGATGCTGACCGTCGTCGCCCGGTGCGAGGATGCCGAGCGATGGGCGCATGACCTCAGCAAACCGTATCCCAGCTACAGCCAGCGCGAGACGCAGAAGAAACTCCGCCAGGCCTCGCGCGAGGACATCGCGCCAGTAACTTGCGGCTATGTCGCCAACGAATTAGGGGGCAGTAGTTACTGCTCTGAGTGTCTATTTCGGGGTCATCTGAATTCGCCGATTACGATCGGGCGGATTGCGGATGCTGAAGAGGAGCAGGGCGCGGGACCGGAACAAGCGCCAGACGCTGGTGAGCATCCGGAGACACCTACTCCGGCTGCTGGTGATGGACCTGAGGAAGATGGAGAGGCTGCGCCGTTGGCTTCGGAGGAAGCGTCCGCCGCCAAGCCTTCGAAGCGGGATCGCAAACCGAACCTGCTGACGATGGTGCCCAAGCACGAGCGGTTCACCGACCTCGGGAACGCCAAGCGCTTAGTCGCCCATCACGCAGGCAGGCTCGCCTACAGCGAGCCAATGGGACGGTGGCTGCTCTACGACGGCGTGCGGTGGAACGAGGACGAGATACTGCGAATCGTTTCAATCGCCGGGGAGTTCATCGGCAGCCTCTACGCGCTCGCCGACAAGATCAAAGAGGAGAAGGCGCGGGAGGCGTTTCAGTCCCACCTGCTGCGTTCGGAGTCCCAACGGTCGCTCAACGCAATGATCTCGCTCTCCCGCGCCCACCCCGCCGTCGCTAAGACCCCGGATACTTTCGACCCGGACCCGTGGCTGTTCACCGTCAACAACGGCACCATCGATCTCCGCACCGGCAGGCTCCGGGCCCACGACCCGAAAGACCTCATCACGAAGCTCGCCCCGGTCAGCTATGAGCCGGCGGCACGGTGCCCGAAGTGGCTCGAGTTTCTCGACATGATCATGATGGGACGCCAGAACCTCATCGGGTTCCTGAAACGCGCGGTTGGCACCAGTCTCACGGGAGTCACGAGCGACAAGGCCATGTTCATCCTCTATGGCCCAGGCGGCGACAACGGCAAGTCGACGATGGTCGAGGTGATCGAGATGCTTCTCGGCAACTATGCCCGCCGCACGCCGGTCGATACGTTCTTGAAGAAACGAGAAGGGGGCATTCCGAACGACGTCGCCCGGCTCCGCGGTGCCCGGTTTGTTTGGGCCGCCGAAAGTGAGCGCGGGGCCCGGCTCGCCGAATCGATGATCAAGGAGATGACCGGCGGCGACCGGATAACGGCCCGCTTCCTGCACCGGGAGTTTTTCGAGTTCATGCCGTCGTTCAAGATCTGGCTGGCGACGAATCACAAACCCAACGTGCGCGGCGACCAGGCCATCTGGCGGCGGCTCAAACTCATCCCCTTCGATTACTCTATCCCCAAGGAGCGGCAGAAGAAGCGCCACGAGGTCATGGCGATGTTCCAGGCCGAGCTAGCCGGGATCCTGAACTGGGCCATCGAAGGTTGTCTCGAATGGCAACGCGACGGGCTCGGGGTGCCGGAAGAGGTCCTCGCAGCGACCCGGGAGTACGAGGCGGAGCAGGATACCTTTGCGATGTTTCTCGAGGAGCGGTGCGTGCGGACGGCCAACGCCCGGGTACTCTCGATCGATCTTTACCGGGAGTACAAAGCCTGGGCTGAGCAGTACGGGGAGACGCCGGTGAGCCACAAGGCGTTCGCTTCGATGATGAGTGAGCGCGGGTTCAAGAAGTCGAGAACAAAGAAGGGACTCCTGTACGCGGGAATCGGGCTCCGGCTCGAGGACCACTACGATTCGCCCAGGCCCGCGGAGGCGGCCAGGCGGGCGGAACTATTCAAGGACGACGATGGCGAGGTGATCTGAGGTGGGCCAAGGTTCACCCTCATTGCTCATTGAATGGCTCCTGGTGATGACCGATGTAAGGATATGACGGATTTTTCGGAGTTTGAATTAAAAGTAGAGGCTGCGGCAAAACCTGCAAAACCCGTCATATCCGTCATGACCCGTCATTGCGGCCGCAGCCGGCGCAGTACATGGAAGGAGGAATTTATGAAGCGAGAAACTGAAAGATTGGGCTCCGTGGCGGGGCCGGATCGGGGCGTTCGGGGGCGGCAGCGGGGAAGAAAAGTGCTGTGGCCCACGGCCTCCTCCGCAGTTCTGGGCCGTTTTAGGTGCAGTTTTTACCCCTTGAAAGGTGACGAAATTAGGTGTTTTTTGGGGCATGGCGCAACGACAATCCGTCATGCCTCATTTTTAAGTCCCTTGGAATCAGTAGAGGCATGACGGGATGACGGATTATGACGGATTTTCCCATTTTGCACGCATCCCACGCCCACACAGGGAGGGAAAAACCCCAAATGACGGATTAATCCATCATCCGTCATGGGCCTTTCATGGGAGGCGGTCATGAGCCTCCGGCAGGTTCTTGCGCAGCTATCCGAGGCCGGCGTCTCCGTCTGGCTTGGGCGGGATGGAACACTGCGCATCGACTCGGGCGCCTCCGAGGAAGTCAAAAAACTGGTGCGCGAAAATAAGCAGGCGCTGGTCGATCTGTGCCGGGCCCAGGAGTTCGTCAACGCCGCCGGGCTTCGGCTGGTCAGGATGCCTATGGGCGGGCGTGGGGGGAATTTATGCGGCGAGCGCCCTGAAACGTCACCCACCAGGAGCCGCCGTTCTGGGGGTTCCGTGGTCGGCGGCGAGGGCGAAAATGGCCCATCAGGGCTCCCAGTGGTGCTCTCCGTGCCCTCAAAACGACGTTTTTTTGCCACACAAATGCTCGTTTTTATGGTCTGAAAACAGCTTGAGTGAAGGACAATCCTACACCCGTCATTTTTTCGTTCGTTTAAGTCGTTTGTAATCAATACCGTTTTTACGGGTGTAGGGTGGTGTAGGATCAACCCCCTATTGCACACATAGCGCACGCGCCCAGGAGAGAGAAAACCTGGAAACGCGACTCAAACCGTTCACCCTACACCCAGTAACAGGAGAAGAGATTGAGCCTCAGAAACGTACTCGAAAATCTATCCGAGGCCGGCGTTTCCGTCTGGCTTGGGCGGGATGGAGCACTGCGCATCGACGTGGGTGCGCCTGAGC
>Ga0209086_10002814_pt1 | contig 13420 bp, 12 predicted proteins | sample M_130207_XF_Meta_FD_187312 | JGI IMG/M metagenome (GOLD analysis project Ga0209086, IMG submission 187312) | Freshwater microbial communities from Lake Montjoie, Canada to study carbon cycling - M_130207_XF_MetaG (SPAdes) (version 2) | ecosystem: Environmental > Aquatic > Freshwater > Lake...
AAACCAACCGTTGTCCCTTGGTAACCAAGGGACAGATACCATCGGCAAATCACCTGTCCCCTTTTGAACTCGCAGCCGTCCCCTTTTGTTCCCGCCCCGACAGCCAAATTTGGCAGTCAGTCCAGGGCGATTCGCAGGAGGGATAGGGAGGTTCTAGCGGGCGGGTTCCGGTTGGCCGAGTCAAAATAAAATACCCAGTGCCGGCGCGGATCCGGGCATCAGGGGCCGCCCAGCGGCGGGGCAGAGGGGGCGGACGGGGCGGGGCTGCCCGCCTTGTTTTGCGAGGCCTCAACCTTGATGTAATGCAACACGACGGGCGCAAGGACCATGCCAGGAACGCCCATCAGCTTTTCCCCCAGCACCAGCCCGAGCAGCGTGAGCCACATCGGATTCCGGATGCGGTCTCCCACAATCTTGCTGTTCAAAAAGTATTCCAGCTTGTGGATGACCATGAGAAAGATCAGCGCGACCAGCGCCATCCGCGGCGAAATGGTGAACCCGACGAAGACGATCAGCGTGTTGCTGAGCACGTTGCCAACGATCGGCAGCAGGCCGCATAGAAACGTCATCGCCGCGATGACCGCAACATAGGGATAGCCGTTCCAGAGGAGAAAAGCCCCCGTGATTCCGGTGTTGATGGTGGAGACGATGATTTGGGCGCCGATGACCCGGGAGAAACTGCGAAAAAAAGTTTTGAACCGGAGGCTTAGCTCGCGAACCATGGTGGCGTAAAGATTGTCGTGCGCCGCCCCAGGCTCACTTTCCGAACCCCACCTCGCGCTCATAAACAGACTCGCGGCCACCACCAGACCGATGAGTAGTTGCACCCCCTTGAACGCCACCTCGCGCGCATGCCGTCCGGCACCCGCCACGTCCTCTTTCATTTCGGTGAGCACCACCGTTTTTAGGCCCGCATAGTCCGTGAAGGGCAGCTCAATCCCCTGTCGCCCGGCAAATTCCGCGACGGCCGGAATGGTGGTCTGCGCGATCTTCGGCAGGGTTTGATAGGCCTGCTTGGAAAAATAATACAACCCCCAGCCCATGACAGACACCACCACCACATACAAGGCCAGCCCGAGGAATTTGCTGCGCCCAAGGCTGAACACCCGCAGCGCAAAGAAGCCGAACAGCGCGGACAGCACCAGCGTCCCCAGATGCAGCGAGCCGATCAGCACCAGCAGGGCGGCCATGATGATGTAAGAATTGCGGATGGAATGGCTCATGGCAGGAGGATGCCCCGCCCGCTGCCTGCCAGTGGCTGGAAACGGTCGGGATCGGATGTGGGTATCAGATCATTCATGGTCCGGTAAATTTAGCGGATGCGCGCGAGCAGCCAGTCGCGGAGTTCGGAGATTTTAAGCCGCTCCTGCCGTCCGTCGTCGCGATAACGCAGGGTGACCGTATCGAGCCGCTCCGGGTTTTCGCCGAGCGTGTCGAAATCAATCGTCACGCAGAACGGCGTGCCGGCTTCATCCTGGCGCGCGTAGCGGCGGCCGATCGAGCCCGCCTCGTCATAGAACACATTCATCCAGGGCCGCAGGGCGTCGCGGATTTCCAGTGCTTTCTTGACGATGTCCGGCTTATTTTTCAGCAGCGGCAGGACGCCCACTTTGACGGGGGCAACGCGCGGATGGAATCGCATGGTCACACGGGTTTCGCTCTTGCCCTTGTCGTCCGTCTCGGTGGTTTCCGAATAGGCGTTGGCCAGCAGCGCCAGAATCAGGCGGTCCACCCCGGCGCTGGGTTCAATCACATGGGGAATGTACTGGCCCTTCGCCAGGCCGTTCGCGTCGTCGGTCGCCTGCCGGGACGCAGGTTCGGCCTCGACGCCCGATTTCAACAGGTAGTTTTTACGGTTCTCGTAATAGCGGCGCCAGAGGTCGTCCGATTTTTCCTTCGGCAACTTTGCCCACGCCGCGCGCAACTCGTCGTCAAACACCCCCATCGGCTTTCCGGAAAAACGCTGGTGCTGGCTCAGATCGAAATCGCTGCGCGCGGCCACCCCCTCCAATTCATCGCCGAGGACATTGCCCTGCTCATCCTTTTTGCTGAACGGAAACTTGAATAAAATATCCGTGCAGGCGCGGGCGTAATGGGCGAGCTCCTGCGGCGTCTGGCGGTGAAAGCCCAGCGTCGAGCGGTCCAGCCCGATGCCCTGGTAAAAGCGCACGCGTTCCTCCACCCAGTACTGGTGCCAGGCCTGCCAGCCCCAGTTAGGCTGGGGCTCCAGCGCCGGGGAATCGGGGCCGGGGATTTCGGGGGTCGCCACCGCGCCATGAATCGCCTCAATCACTTCATCCGGCTTGATGAAGAACTCCAGCTCCATCTGTTCGAACTCGCGCGACCGGAAAATGAAATTGCGGGGAGTGACCTCGTTGCGGAAAGCCTTGCCGACCTGGGCGATGCCGAACGGCACCTTCTGCCGCGCCGTTTCCATGACATTCTTGAACTGGGCGAAAATCGCCTGCGCCGTTTCCGGGCGGAGATATGCCAGATCCTCCGCCGTGGCCGTCGGCCCGACGTACGTCTGGAACATCAGATTGAACGCGCGCGCCTCGGTCTTCTCGCCATGGCATTGCTGGACGCACTGGCTGGGCTTTTGCGGGCAGGAAATCTCCCCGGTCTGGTCCGCGCGAAAACGGCCCTTGCACGTCTTGCAGTCAATCATCGGATCGCTGAACGTCGCGACGTGGCCGGACGCCTCCCAGATTTTCGGGGACATGAGGATGGTCGCCTCGAGGCCGGCGACGTCATCGCGCTGGCGGGTCATGGCCTGCCACCAGAGCTCCTTGACGTTGCGCTTGAGTTCCGCGCCGAGGGGGCCGTAATCCCAGAAGCCGTTGATGCCGCCGTAGATCTCCGAGGATTGAAACACAAACCCGCGCCGTTTGCACAGCGACACGATTTTTTCCATCTGCAGATTTTCTCTGGGTTCGGCCATAGGTGGAACAGTGTTTGCTGACCGCGCGCGCGATGTCAAGGCGTGGGCATCCCGCCGCGTTGGCCTCCTCCGGGCTTTTGGCGGTGCCGGGGAATCCTTTTTATCCGGCTTCCACGCTGCGGATGGTGGCGGCCCATTGCGCTTGACCAGGAAGCTCTGGCCATGGTGCGGCGGCGTCGTGTGGGCGAAAACAAGCCGCTTCATCATTTCATTTACGATTGGCGTCGGGCGATTTACGATACCCGAGTGATACCGGCCGCAAACAGACGCCTAATGCGGGGTTGTCGCGCCAATTGTGTGAGGCGCAATCCCAAATCATCCATCCCCAATCGCTAATGACCAACCGTGTCAATGTGCTGGGAGTTGGCATCAGCGTCCTGAACCTGCCGTCGGCGCTGGAGGCCATCGCCGGGGCCGTCCGGATGCGGCACAAAGGGTATATCTGCGTGACCGGCGTCCACGGCGTGATGGAGGCGCAGGGGGACGAATCCTTTCGGCAGATCTTGAATGGCGCGTTTCTTTGCACCCCGGACGGGATGCCGATGGTCTGGATGGGAAGGCTCCGCGGTCATGAAGCAATGCGCCGGGTGTACGGGCCGGACCTGATGCTGGAGGTCTGCGCTTGGAGCGAGACCAGCGGCTGCCGCCATTTTTTCTATGGCGGCGCACCGGGCATCGCCGAACAGTTGCGGGACCGGTTGACAAAGCGGTTTCCCCGATTGCAGGTTGCGGGCTGCTACACGCCCCCGTTCCGGCCATTGAACCCGGCGGAGGAGGCCCAGCTGCAGGAAACGGTGCGCGCCGCCCGGCCGGATGTTTTTTGGGTGGGCTTGAGCACCCCCAAACAGGAGCGATTCATGGCGGCCTTCCTGCCAAAGCTGGAAGTGACGCTGATGGTGGGGGTGGGGGCGGCGTTTGATTTCCACGCCGGCCGGGTGAGTCAGGCGCCACGCTGGATGCAGCAGAGCGGGCTAGAATGGTTTTACCGGCTCTGCCAGGAGCCGCGCCGGCTGGCCAAACGCTACCTGAAGAACAATCCACGCTTCGCCCTGAAAATCGCCGGTCAACTGGCTGGACTGAAAAAACACCCTCTGGATTGAGGCGGGAACGATATGGACTCAAGACGACGCACTGATCGATGGAGCCGAGCCACCTTCAGCGAATTGCCTTGAACCCGCGCGGCATGGAATGAACTCTTTTGACACTCTGGTCGGCGGCGGGGCGGTGATGCTGGTTGTCATTGCCACTGCCGCGGGCATTGCCCGTTGCAGTCATTTTTACCGTCTGGAGCTGGCGGAACACAGAAACCGCGAGCTGGCTTTGGATGGATTGCGGGGCATCGCCGCGCTGATGGTGGTGATTCATCATGCCGCCCTATCGCTCCAGTGGCTTAGGACTGGGACATTCCATGAAGCTGGAACCCCCCTGATTCAGCTGTTCGGACCCGCCGGGGTTATCTTGTTTTTCATGCTCACGGGCTATCTTTTTTGGGGCAAGGCCCGCGCAAAAAAAGGGGGGCTGCCCGTCTGGGATTTATGGCGGGGGAGATTGTATCGTGTTGCGCCCTTGTATTTGTTCAGTCTTTCCCTCGTGCTGCTCGTGGCGGCGGCCGAGACCGGCGGCGACTGGCTGGCGCTGGATAACTGGAGGCCCTTGCTGCGGTTACTGGCCCTGGGCGCCTTAAGCTGGCACAGCGTCGGACCGGTGTCCCTCGACGAATACAACGCGGGGGTGGTTTGGACGCTCCGATACGAATGGGGGTTTTATCTGGCCCTGCCGTTTATTGCCTGGCTTGCTTTGGGCCGGAAAATCATCGGCGCGGCCCTGATGTTTTATGCCCTGACTTTTGTCTGCCTGTGGCACGGGATCAACTTGCAGCCCGGTTTGTTTTTTCTTCTGGGGATGCTGTGCCCAGGCCTGCTGGAAGACCCGCAGTTGCGTTGTAAATTGAAAACTCCAACCGCGGCAGCGCTGGCCCTCTTTGCCGCCTTCGCCATTGGCTGGTGCTGCCGCGGCACTCTGCTCACCCCAGTGCCCTCGGCCTCGGTGGCGGCAGCGGTTTTTCCCCTGTTTATAGCCGCGGCTGCCGGCAATCATTTTTTTGGCTTCCTATCCCATCCAGCGCTTCGCTGCCTGGGAGCGGTCAGCTTCAGCTTGTATTTGATTCACGGCGTTGTCTTCCGGCTCGAATTTCGACTCCTCAAGGCGGCAGGGTTAACAGGATTGCCCCCCCTGAATTATTGGATCCTCATCGCCGTCACTGCGATGGCCACAACTTTGTTGTGCGCAGTCACCTATCGCTGGATAGAATTCCCGTTTTTATCCGCCCGGCATACATCCAGAAAAGGGCTCCGCAATTAATTCCGTTTTTCAAAACCCGAGGGCGGAATGAAACTGGCTCGCCGGACGGCAATGCTTTTTGCCCCGTTTTGCCCCGAATATGTTTGAGCAAATCCGGCGGTTTGGTTATCTGATGGCTGAAACTTGGCACATGAACCCCCGCGAAATCAAAACAGCCCCGACGGATTGGCGGACGGACACCCTCGCGTGCTGGCGGCGGCTGCCGAACAAGGCCTTTTTTTTCACGCTGCTGACGGCCTGGCTGCTCCTGTTTCAGTTCTGGGGCAACTCCATCCTGGGCTACGTCCACACCTCCTCGATTTTCGGCTGGCTCTCTGAAGCCTACAACAATCCGGGCTCGGCAGAGGATGCCGGCCACGGCAAGTTCATTCCGCTCCTGGTCATAGGCCTATTCTGGTGGAAACGCCGGGAGCTGCTGGAGCTGCCGCTGCGCCTCTGGTGGCCGGGAATCCTGATTGTGACGCTGGCGCTCGTCGTGCATCTGGTGGGCTTTCTGGTGCAGCAACCCTTGCTATCGGTGGCGGCGCTGTTGGGGGGGGTGTACGGGCTGATGGGTCTGGCCTGGGGGCCCGCCTGGCTGCTGCGCGGGGCCTATCCCTATGCCCTGTTTGTGTTTTCCATCCCGCTGGCCACGCACCTGAACTTCATCCTGTTCCCGCTGCGATTGCTGGTGACCTGGTTGGTGGAAATGGCCGCCCACTTGATTGGCATCAATATTATCCGGCACGGCACCCAGCTGCTGGATCCGTCGGGGCATTATCAATATGAGGTGGCGGCGGCCTGCGGCGGGATGCGGAGCTTGATCGCCCTGTTCCTGCTCTCCACCGTCTATGCGTTTGGCGCGTTCCGCTCGCCCGGTCCCCGGCTTTTCCTCATGGCCCTGGCGCTCCCGTTCGCGGTGCTCGGCAATTTTGTCCGGCTGCTGTGCATCCTGCTGGCGGCGGAAATGGGCGGACAGGACTGGGGCAATTACGTCCACGAAGGCGGCCCCGGCGGGATTTTCAGCCTGCTCCCCTACCTTCCCGGAATCCTCGGACTGCTCTGGGTCGGCCGCCGGATGGAATGCTGGGCCGACAAAAAAGAGCTCGCACGCAAGGAATCCGCATGAAGCCCTCCCAGCCTCTAATCCTGGTGATTGCGCTCGCATTGATGGCGGGGACGGCCGGGGCCTTGATGTGGCTGCGGTCGCATCAAACGCTCGGCAAGCCGGGTATCCGGTTCACCCCGATTCCCGGGAGCGTGATGGGGCGGATTGATCTGCCCGAACGGGTGGCGGGGTTTACCTCCACCAATATGCCGGAGCCACAGATTGTTATCGACTATTTACCCAAGGATACGAGTTATGCCGGGCGGCTGTACACCGCGACCAACGGGCTGCAAATCAACAGCACGGCCATTCTCATGGGCGCGGACCGGACGAGCATTCACAAGCCGGATTACTGCCTGCCAGGCCAGGGTTGGACCATCAACAAAAAAACCGCGGGGGCAATTCCAGTGGCCGGTCCCCACCCCTATTCACTGCCCGTGGCCCAATGGACCATCAGCAATGTTTACCAGACGCCGGATGGACAGAAACAGGCCGTCAGCGGAGTCTACGTTTTCTGGTTCGTCGCGGACGGACACCAGACTACCGACAATTATCTGAGGATGTGGTGGATGGCGCGCGATCTGGTGTGCACCGGGGTTTTGCAGCGCTGGGCCTATGTGGCGTATTTCGCCATGTGCCCGCCGGGTCAGGAAGAGGCGACCTTTGAACAAATGAAGGACTTGATCGCCCGCTCCGTGGCGGAGTTTCAGCCGGCACCGCCGCACCCATAACCCCCTATTGAACTTTTACCCGGGTTGGCTATCCTATCTCCGTCCCAGCACTTAAAAAGCATGTTGCAACGCGCCCGGAAGATCCGAACCCAAATCCATCAACTGGTGGATGCCTGCCTTTTTGCGGCCAGCTTTTGGATTGCCTACAATCTGCGCGGCAGTGACGCCGTCATTGCCAGGCTCAACCTGCCATCGATCAACGATGAGACGCTCGACTCGGAAAAGTTCTTCTGGCTTTTCATTGTGATGATGCCCGCCGCCCCGCTCATCCTGGAATCCCAGGGATTTTATAAGCGTTCGCCGCTGAGCTCACTACGAACCATCCTCTGGCCGCTGTTCAAGGGCTGCCTCCTCACGACCCTGGGCCTGGTGCTGTTGATGTACGCGCTGCACTTCGTCACCCCGCGCATCATGATGGTGTTCTTCGGCGTCATCAGTTTCGGTCTGGTCTATGGAAAAGAAGTGCTGGTGCGGTGGGCGTTGCGCACCCGGATGGTCCGGGCGCAGTTCAATCGCAGCTTCATCCTCATCGGCACCACACCGGAAATCCCCCAGATGCGTCAGGAGCTGCTCCACCACCTCAGCGAGGGTGTCGACATCGTCGCCGAACTCAATCTGACCGAAGGGTCCCCGAACCGGATTGTCGACTTGCTTCATCATCACTCCACCTTCGGCGTTGTCTTGAGTGCCAAGCATGCCAGTTTTGAGCAGGTCGAATACATCATCCGCACCTGCGAGCTGGAGGGCGTCGAGGTCTGGCTGATCGCTGATTTTTTCAACGCCCAGATCTCCCGGACCAGCTTCGACGAGTTGCTGGGGCGGCCGGTGCTTATTTTCCGCACCGCCCCCGAGGTTTCCTGGCAAAGCCTCGGCAAGCAGGGCATGGATTTTTTCGGCGCCCTGATCCTGCTGGTGCTCCTGGCGCCCCTGTTTCTAATCCTCGCCGCTGCGATCAAACTCTCCATGCCCGGCCCGGTTTGGTTCCGGCAGCAGCGGTCCGGGATGAGCGGGTCCCCCTTCCAGCTCTATAAATTCCGCACCATGATCACCAATGCCGACCAGCTCAAACACGAGCTCGCGGCCATGAACGAAATGACCGGCCCCGTCTTCAAGGTCACCAACGATCCGCGCGTGACCCCGCTGGGAAGGTTTCTTCGCAAATACAGCCTCGATGAGCTGCCGCAGCTCTTGAATGTCCTGCGTGGGGAAATGAGCCTGGTCGGACCGCGCCCCCTGCCGGTGGACGAAGTCCAGCGCTTCGAGGATCTGGCCCATCGCCGCCGCTTGAGCGTGAAACCCGGCCTCACCGGCCTCTGGCAGGTCAGCGGGCGCAGCCAGATCTCCGATTTCAAGGAATGGGTCCGACTCGATCTGGAATACATCGACACCTGGTCGCTCTGGCTGGACCTGAAGATATTAATTCTCACCCTGCCCGCCGTCCTGCGCGGCACAGGTGCCAAATGAATCACCCCAGACTTTGATGAAAAAAAAACAACCCACCTCCGTCATCACCGGTGCGGCCGGATTTCTCGGATCGCACCTCACCGACTTGCTGTTGTCCCGCGGCCACAAAGTCATCGGGCTCGATAATTTTGTCACCGGCTCCATCGACAACATCTCGCATCTGGGCGGCAACCCCCACTTCAAATTCATCCAGCAGGATGTGACGGAATTTATATTCCTCGACGGCCCGGTGGATTACGTCTGGCATTTTGCCTCGCCCGCCAGCCCGATTGATTACCTGAAAATCCCGATTCAGACCATGAAGGTCGGCTCGCTGGGCACCCACAAGGCGCTCGGCCTGGCTAAAAACAAAAAAGCCCGCTTCCTCGTCGCTTCCACCTCGGAGATCTACGGCGACCCGCTGGTGCATCCGCAGACTGAGGAATACTGGGGCAACGTCAGCACCATCGGCCCGCGCGGCTGCTATGACGAGGCCAAGCGTTTCGCCGAAGCCCTGACCATGGCCTACCACCGGGAACACAAGGTGGACACCCGCATCGTCCGCATCTTCAATACCTACGGCCCCCGGATGCGCCTGAATGACGGGCGGGTCGTCCCCGCATTCGTCAGCCAGGCGCTCACCAACAAGCCCATCACGATTTTCGGCAAAGGCACCCAGACCCGCAGCTTCTGTTACGTCTCCGATCTCATTGAGGGCATCTACCGTCTGATGCTCAGCGATTATGACCTGCCGGTGAACATCGGCAACCCGAACGAAATGACCATGCTCCAGTTTGCGGGGGCCATCCTCAAAGCCACCCGCTCGAGCAGCAAAATCGTCCACCGCCCGCTCCCGCAGGACGACCCCAAACAGCGCAAGCCGGACATCACCAAGGCCAAAAAACTCCTGAAGTGGGAGCCCCAGGTGCCGCTCAACGAGGGCATGGCTAAAACGATCGCCTATTTCAAGACGCGGGTGTGACGGAGTGGGGCGAGGGTCTGCGGATCAATTTTCAGGGGCCTCTCCGCCGGCAGGCCCACCCTGACCGCAGCCCGTCCCTTTTCCGAGGTCGCGCCGGGGGTTCCGGGGAGCTTGGTGCTTGGAATCCCGGGGGGGAATCTGCAATCATTCCCACCGCTGAAATGATTTTCCGAGCCCGACAATTTGAATTCGCTTTTCCCCGACCCGCGCTCGTCATGGGCATCGTGAATGTCACTCCGGATTCCTTCTCCGACGGCGGGAAATATCCGGATGCCGCCGCCGCCGCCGCCCATGCGCTGAAAATGGTGGAGCTCGGCGCGGACCTGCTGGACATCGGCGGTGAATCCACCCGCCCCGGCGCGGCACCGGTCAGCGAGGCCGAAGAATTGCATCGGGTGATCCCAGTCATTCAAAAGCTGGCGGCGCTGGTCAGCGTCCCCCTCTCGATTGATACAACGAAGCCCGCCGTGGCGCGCGCCGCCCTCCAGGCGGGCGCCAGCATCGTCAATGACGCGGGTGCCCGCATCGCCGGGGAGGCCATGTGGGGGGCGGTGGCTGAATTCCAGGCGGGCTACGTTTGCCTCCACTCGCAGGGCCCGCCGGCGACCATGCAGGCCAATCCGGTTTATGCGGATGTGGTCCTTGAGGTGGGTGAGTTTTTTGAGGAGCGGCTGGAGGCGATGACTCGCCGCGGCGGCATCGCTCCCGAACAGGTGGCGCTGGACGTCGGCATCGGTTTCGGCAAGACGCTCGAGCACAACTTGCAACTGCTCGCCCACCTGCGGAGCTTCGGCCGGTTCCGGCGGCCGCTGCTGCTCGGCGTCTCCCGCAAATCCTTCATCGGACATCTGCTGGGCACGCGCGTGGATGAACGGTTGCCCGCGTCGCTGGTCTGTGCGAGTCTGGCGGTCGAATCGGGGGTGCACATCATCCGCACCCACGACGTCGCGGAAACCGTCCAGGCGGTGCGCATGGCCGAAGCGGTCCTGGCCCGAAAGAAAAACTGATGCCCGAAATCATCCATATCCACGATCTGTGGCGTCCCGCATTGGAGGTGCTGATCCTTGCGGTGGTCATTTATTTCGCCTCGCGCTTCCTGCGCGGCACCCGCGGCTGGCCGGTCGTCATCGGCTTCGTCATTGTTCTGCTCATGCTCGCCCTGACGACGACGATCCTGAACCTGCAGGTGCTGCGCTGGCTGCTGGGCACGTTCTCGGCGTTTTTCGCCGTGGCGGTCATCATCATCTTCCAGCCGGAACTCCGCCGGATGCTGGCCGAGCTGGGCAACCTGCCACTGTTCGCCAGCGCCAGCGAGCAGCGCGAAAGCATCGAGGTCATCATCCAGACCTGCGAGCGCCTGGCCGAAGTGAAAATCGGCGCCCTCATCGCCGTCGAACAAACCATCCAGCTGCAGGAGGTCGTCGAGTCCGGCGTGCCGGTGGACTGCGACGCCACCCCCGAAATGCTCGAGACGATTTTCTTTCCCAACAATGCCATCCACGACGGGGGCGTTATTCTGAAGGGCGACCGGATTGCTCTGGCGGCGTGTATTTTTCCGCTGACCCAGCGCTCGGACTTGAACAAATCGCTCGGCACCCGCCATCGGGCGGCGATTGGATTGAGCGAGGAAACCGACGCCGTCATCGTGGTCGTCTCCGAGGAGACCGGAATGATTTCACATGCCTACAAGGGCCAATTGGTCCGCAATGTGACACTGGAGGAGCTCCGCGCGTTCCTGACCTCGGTGCTGGTCCAGACCGATAAATCCCGCGGCGTCATTGAATGGTTTCGCAAACGGTTCACCGAACGTCACCGGCCCGGCGCACCGGTCATCATCCAGCACGAACCGCGGCTGGGGGAAAAAAGCCCGGCTAAGAAAAACTAAACTGTCACCACCATGCGCGACTGGATCACAAAAGATTTTTGGTGGAAGCTGTTCTCCGTGATTTTGGCGGTGGCCATCTGGCTCACCGTCCATAAGGTCCGCGAGGAGCCGGTGGGCAGCCCCTCGCTGGCCGACAACACGCTTACCTACACCCGCATCCCGGTGCGGATCGTCTCCACCGGCGCCGACATGAGTCAATACCGGCTTGCGCCATCGGTCGTCTCCGTCACCGTCAGCGGCCCGAGCGAGGTGATGGGGGTGCTGCAGGCCAATCAGATCCGCGCCGCCGTGGACCTGTCGGATCTGGAAACCAATCCTGAATTGAAACGGCGCGTGGAAGTCGCCGTCCCCTTTCACGTCACCCTGATCAGTGTGGACCCTCAAAAAATCGGCCTCATTATCCCCCCCAAGCCGTGAGATCTCAACCGCGTCCAGACCGATGCATTCCCAGGTCCCTGCGGGCCGGGGCGGCCAATGACACCGCCAGTTTTTCGTGTCCATGGACCTGCATTCGTGATTTTATCTCACTATGACCGCACCTAAAAAAATATTCGGCACGGACGGAGTGCGCGGGACCGCCAACCTCGAACCCGTCACCGCCGAGACGGCCCTGAAACTCGGGCGCGCGGCCGCCCACGTCTTCAAAAACTTGGAGCGCCAGTCGCGCGGCCGCGGCAAGCACAAGATTGTCATCGGCAAAGACACGCGCCTTTCCGGCTACATGCTCGAAAACGCCATCAGCTCCGGCATCCTTTCCATGGGAGTGGATGTGTTGTTCATCGGACCGCTGCCCACCCCCGGCGTGGCCTACGCCACCCGCAGCCTCCGCGCCGACGCCGGACTGGTGATCACCGCCTCGCACAACCCCTACACGGATAACGGCATCAAGTTTTTCCGCGCGGACGGCTACAAGCTGGACGATGCAATCGAGGGCGAAATTGAAAACCTGGTGTTCACCGGTGAGATTGAGAACGTCCGCCCGTCGGCCGATGAAATCGGGAAAGCCGTCCGCATCGATGACGCCCTGGGACGTTATATTGAATATGCCAAGGCGAGTTTTCCCCGCGGCCTGACGCTCGAGGGGGTGAAGATTGTCTTGGATTGCGGCCACGGTGCAGCCTATAAATCCTCGCCCTGCGTCCTGCGCGAACTCGGCGCGGAAACCCTCGTTTTCAACAACCAGCCCGACGGCAAAAACATCAACGAGAACTGCGGCTCCATGCACCCGGAGGCCATGTGCCGGAAGGTCGTCGAATGCGGCGCACACCTCGGCATCGCGCATGACGGCGACGCCGACCGCGTCCTGCTTTGTGACGAAAAGGGCAACTTGATTGACGGGGACGACATCATGGCCATCGCCGCGCTGGAGATGCTTGCGGAAAAAACCCTCGCCCAAAAAACGCTGGTCTCCACCGTGATGAGCAATGCCGGACTGGAAGCGGCCATCACCGCAGCGGGCGGCCGGATGCTCCGGACCCCGGTTGGCGACAAAAACGTCATCGACGCCATGCTGCGCGAAGGCTGCAATTTCGGCGGAGAGCAGAGCGGCCATCTCATTTTTCGGGATTACGCGAGCACCGGCGACGGCCTGGTGGCCGCCCTGCAGATATTGCGGATCATGAAGGCCAAGGACCAGCCGCTCTCCCGGCTCGCCCGCTGCTGGACGCGATTCCCCCAGCTCGTGACCAATCTGAAAGTGCGCGAGAAGAAACCTTTTGAGCACTTGCAGGGCGTGAACCAGCTGATCGCGGACGCGGAAAAAGAATTGTCAGCGCAAGGCGGACGACTGCTGCTGCGGTATTCCGGCACGGAACCCAAGGTGCGGCTGCTGGTGGAGGGCCGCGATGCGGCGGCGCTCAAAAAATGGTCTGAAAAGATCTGCAGCCGGATCCAGGACCAGATCGGGGTTTAGATTCCCTGTCGCCCCTGTGTGGAAACGGACCATGTCCACGGACTTCTTCGACCGGCAAACGCGCGCAAAAATAGAACC
>Ga0209086_10002821_pt1 | contig 13393 bp, 9 predicted proteins | sample M_130207_XF_Meta_FD_187312 | JGI IMG/M metagenome (GOLD analysis project Ga0209086, IMG submission 187312) | Freshwater microbial communities from Lake Montjoie, Canada to study carbon cycling - M_130207_XF_MetaG (SPAdes) (version 2) | ecosystem: Environmental > Aquatic > Freshwater > Lake...
TTTTTAGTAATTTATCCTATAGTTGCATATTTGTTTTTAATAATTCGTTCTAATAAATATTCAATTGGGCAATATAAAAAGACAAGTAGAATTGGAATTGTTATTTTACTTTTTACTTTATTTGGTGTTATTTTTCTTTTATTTTTAGGATTTCAAGAAGATCGGTTGCTGATAGAAGGGAATCAAATAGTTATTGAAGGATTTTATGGAGAGCGTTTGCAATTTAAAGATATTGATACTGTTTTATTATGTAATACAAAACTTGAAATTGCTTTTAAATCAAATGGATTTGCCTTAGGAGAAATAAAAAAAGGATATTTTAAAACTAAAAGTGGAGAGGAAATTAAATTAATTTTAAATTCCTCACAGATGCCTATGATTTTAATTGTAAAAAAATCAGGACAGAAAATTATTTATTCTACAAAAAACGAAAATAATATAAATTTAATGGGTTCGATTTCAAATTTTTTAAAAAATTAATTTTTTATAATTTTATTTATTGTGCTTAAATTTCCTAATTTATCTTGAGCTACAATTTTTAGTTTTAAATTTCCTTTTCGAATATTTTTGTCAAAAACACATTTTACTAATTTGTTTTTTGCATCATATTCAGCAAGAACCCAGGAATCGTTTATATAAAAATCACATTTTAAAACGCCACTCAAATCGTCATATACTAAGCAAGAAATTGATTTTTTTTCAGAGTTTTTATTTATTTTTATTTTAGGTGGTATCGTGTCTATAACTAAATGAAATGTACCAAAGTTTTTGGATTCAAAATATAAAGAGTCGTTAATTATTTTGGGAATAATAGTATTATTTTTATTAGTTATAAGTAATTTACGTTTAAGGTTTATTAATTTTTTTGGCACAATGTAACCGATTATAAATGCCGAATTTAAATTTATATTTGAAGGATATAGTGTTAATTCCCCATCAATTTCTATGCTATTTTTAATTGTTAATGGAGATGAATTATAGAGAGTGTTGGAAGGTATCTTTATTGAAATATTATGTTTTGAATAATGAAAATCTTTAGAACAAATAATAATAGAATCACCTTGCATTGAATTATTTTTATAGGTACTTTTTATGTTTGATCGAATATAAAATTGTAATTCTTTTTTGTTTTTATATTCATCTTCAACTGAAAGGATTACCAAATTAAAATCTGAATTATTAAGATCAATTCTACCTTTATTAATGCAATTTCCATAAATCGTATTTGGGAATAAAGTTGGTAAAAAGCATTTTTGAAATTTTTGATTGTCCTTTTTATCACAATATTCATTTACATATCGAGTATTAGCAAAGTGGACTCCATTAAAAGTGTGTGAATAAATAAGATTTCCGTTTAGCATTAATTTTGCTTGGTAAATACTAACTTTATTTCCAGTTGATGTTAAATCATATCCCGAAAAAGCAATTCCTATTTTTGAATAATCTACATTTATGTGATCGTTTTCTAAAAATAAGGAATCATTATTATTTTTTTTAATAATTAGATTTTTATCAAATTTTGGTAAAATAGTGTCTGAGATGTCGTAGAATGCAATTTGACTTATAACTGGTGCATATTTATCATTTGTTTTATAAAATTCTAATGGATTAATTGGTAATTCTGAATGTTCATCACGAATTTCAAAATGCAGATGTGGGCCTGTTGAATTTCCTGTAGTTCCTGAAAATCCAATCAATTCATTTTTTTTAATTAAAAATGTATTAGGTTTTGGAAAAATCTCTATTTCAAAAGATTTTTTTAAATATTGTTCTTTTTTTACTAGTTCTGAAATCTTAGAAATATACTTATTTAAATGAGCATATACACTAACTTTATCATTTGGGTGAGTTATGTATATTGCATTGCCATAGCTACCAGAACTTACTTTTATTCTTGATATAAAACCTGATTCAATTGCATATAATTTCTGATTTAGTTTGCTATCTGTTGAAATATCTATACCTGAATGAAAATGATTAGACCTTATTTCGCCAAAGTTACTAACTATTTGTAAATTCGAATCTATCGGCCAAGCATATTGAGACTTTGTTTCATAATTTAAAAAACAAGTTGAAATAAATAATATGATTTTAATTTTTTTAATCATTTAAATATATTTTACTTTTATTTATTAAGCAATAAAAAAACACAAAAAACAAAACACCTGCTGAAGTTTGGAGCATACTCTCTACAAAAAAATTCAAACTAATTATAATAAAAAAAACAAACATTAATATATTTTTTTTATTGTAGGCAATAAATATTTGTCCAATACTAATTATACAAAGCAATATGAATCCAAATAAACCTATTCCAATAAATGTTTGTAAAAATTGATTATGTGCATTTAATTTTTCATCAAAAGCAACATCTATTCCATTCGATTGATATTTTTTGTATAATTCATCGTTTGCATCACCAACTCCGGTTCCTAGAAGGAAATTATTTTTTATTAGGTTTATTGATTGCTCCCAAATGAGTATTCTTAGTGTAGTACTTTCTGAACTTTTTTTATCTTGATGTTTTGATGAAATATTTGTTAATGAATTAAATCGGTCTAAACTATTAGGCAAAAGTTTGTTTATTGTGATTATTATTAGTGATAAACTTAGAATAAATACCCCTATATTTTTTAAACTTAATATTGTTTTAAATTTATAATAGAATAGAATTATAACGATAATTAAAAGCGAAAGAATACCAATTTTAGATGAGCATAAAATAATACAAATTCCAAATATGAAAATAAAAATATACGAACTGTAAATTATATTTTTTTGAGAGTTAAACCATTTAGTATAGTAAATAATTATGATTGATATAGCTAAAAGTAAATACATTGAAAAATATGCAGTATGTAGAAATTTTGAAAATAATGAATAAAAAAAGTATTCAGAATGATTGTTGTATTTATAAATTAAAGCTCTTAGGATAAGGTATATGCAGGCAAAGAAGCAGCCAGATACAAAGGATATAAAACATTTTTTTAATAATCCGATGGGCCATCTGAAGCAAAAAACCAGATATGGTAGTATTAAAAAGCTTAGTTTTATCTCAATCGAAAAAAGTGATTCAATTTTATTATCTGACATTAGGGCACTTAAAATCGTGATAATAAAAAACAGATAGCATAATTGAAGATTTTTATTTAATAAACCTTTTTTTAATTCTTGTATTTCAATGTTTATGAATGAAAAAAGGGACCATATTATAATAATGTGTGATAGAAATAAGGTTCCAAAAGGCAAACAAAAGCTAAATAATAAGGGAAAAAAATAAAATAATCTATTTTTTAACGTCATTGTATTATCTAATTGTAAATCCATTTACTAATTTATATGTATTTTAATTTTACAATTATTTTATCTTCAATAATTACTAACAAACTTTTCTTTTTTTTAAACTCATCGTGTTTTGTTTAATTTTTTCTCATTAAAGAATTTTTAATTTATTTATTAATATGTTCTCTAAAAAATAAACTACTACTGTCGAAATTACATATTATCTTGATAATTCTTTTTGTTTATCTGATGGTTTTTTATTTAGCAGTATGAATCGAAGAAACCCATTAAGAAAACCGAAGCCATAACTTAAATGTAAAATCAGGAATGTTTTTATCAAGACGAATACTTGACTATTTTTTTCTGAAATTTTTATTGCTGTATAAAAACTTATTAATAAGTAAACAAACAATGGAAGTAAAGTAATTAAATAAAGTTCAAAAGGTAGAAATAAAAAGAAAAAAACTAATATTAAATAACTAACGAATAGAGGAGGGGCTAATTGTCTGATAGTTGTAAGTGATTTATGCTTTTTATTTACAAAGACTTTCCAATAACCATATTGAAAAAATTGACGCCATAATTTATCTAATGAAGCTCTAACATAATATTTTAATGATATTTCACTATTAAAAAATATTTTTCCACCAGCATTTATTACACGAAAATTAAAATCGTCATCTTGATTTCGAATTAATTCTTCGTCAAACAAGCCGATTTTTTCAAAAACAGAACTGTGATACATTGGACTTGTTACTGTATCTGTTAAGCCTGATTTCTCCAATGTTCTAAAATTCCCTATTCCCATTCCAAACTTTGTAGACATTGCCCTCGATATTAATTCACTCTCGTAATTAGTGTAAGCATTAATTAATTTACCTCCAACACACCAAATTGTTTCGTTATTCTTTAATAATTCAATAGATTTACTAATATAATCTTTTGATATAATGTGTCTTGCACCAATAATTTGGTAATAATCAGCCTTCAAATATTTTATACCTAAATTAAAAGCAGTTGGAGTTAATCTATTGACATTATTTACTATAAATAAATTTGTATGGACTTTTGATATTTTTTCAACTATTTCTCTTGTTCCATCCTCACTCATTCCGTCCACAACAATTACTGTTAATTCTATGTTTTCTGGCAAATTATTATTGTAAATTCCTTCTAAACATTCTTGAATATAACCTTGCTCGTTTCGACAGGGAATAATAACTGAAACCTTCATTTATATATTTTTAAGGATCTTAATTAGATTTTTTTAATTTAATATTGTGTCTATCACCTTTTAACTTAGTAGCTTTTTTAAGCTTTGTATTTATATAATTTCGTTATTTTTTTAGTACTTTTTTTTAATTTAAAGATTTATTTTACTTGTAGCTTCTATATATATATTGATAAAATTAGCTGTACATTTTTTTTTGGAGGCGATACTCTCAACTAATTTTTTATTTATAGCTACTAATTTATTTCTGTCTAATAATATTGCTTTATTTATTGGATTTACTCCTTCACTTTCTATTATTCCATTTTCATTGTCAATAATTAATTCGTGACTAACTGGAATATCGGATAAGATTGGAATACAACCAGCAGACATGGCTTCTAAAACACTTATGGAGGTTCCGTCCGAATTTGGTATAGATATATAAATAGTTGATTTTGAATACCAATTATTATTTTCTTCTTGATTTAACCATCCAACAAATTCAACTTTATCCTCAAGATTTTTAATTTTGACAAGATTTTTTAAATCATCAGTTTCTCCTCCATTTCCGGCTATAATAAGTTTCCACGTTAAATTATTTTTAGAGAAAGCATCAAAATATTCTATTATTTTATTGTTTCGATATAATTTTTTATGTAATCTATTAGTAAAAATTATTTGTTCTTTTTCTTTTGATTTTATAGTTTCAATACCATAGTGTAACAAGATGTATTTTTTTTTATCATTTTCTATTTTCTGCATAGAATTTATTAAAATCCTAGCGTCAGCTGTTACTAAAAAAGAATTTTGAATAATTTTTTTTGTTAGATATTTATAAAATATGTTTTTGAAAGGAATTATTAAAACATCACTTCCCCATGCTGTTGAGACTATAGGTGTTTTTATTTTTTTAGCAATTCTTGATGAAAAGTACGCTAATCTATTTAATTGATGAATATGAATTACATCTGGTTTGAATTCTAAAATGTATTTTTTTAATTTACTATAATTTAAAAATAAAGAAATTGGATTTAATTTTCTAAAGTTTACTATATTTTCTTTTAAAACATTATCAAATGAGCAAACATCTTCAGAAATTAAATAAATTTGCATTCCACTTTTATGTATATTATAAATAAAAGTTGAAACATGGATGGATTTTGAACCTATTATTAAAACTTTCATTTTACAATCAGTTTATTTATCAATTTTGAAATTTTGTCAACCTGAATCTTTCTGTGTAAGGATTCTATTTCAATGTCTGAAGCCTTTTTCGAGTAAAATTTTTTATTATCATTAAAAAAGTTCATTAAAGCCAATTTATTATCTTCTATATCAGAAAATTCAGCTACATAACCACAATCTAAATCAATAATTAATTTTGCAGCAACATCTTCTTTGTCTACAAATGCCAAAATAGGTTTCTTAGCCGAAATATAATCAAATAATTTACCTGAATAAACACCTTTTCTTCCATTACTAGGTATAATTAAAATGTTTGAATCCATTTCATTCATTTTTTTTATTGTGTTTTCATATGAAATAAATGGCATCATTCTAATTTTATCTTTTAGTTTTAAAGGTATTTTGAAGTTATTATGAGCTCCATATATATTCAATTGATAATCGAAATTTTTGTTTTCTTCAGTTAAAAGTAATAAAGCTTTAAACAAAATATCTGGTTTTTGTAAACCATAAAAACTACCAAAGTAACCTAAATTTATAATTTTACTATTTGATTTATTAGAATTTTTAAAAACTAATTGATGATCATATCCATTTCTAATTTCTAAAAAATATTTAACAGTTGGACAAATCGTTTTAAATTCATTTAAAATTGGTTCACTAACAGATAGAATTGCTGTTGCATACATATCTATATCTTTTTCAATAGATTTTAAATTATTTTTTGTATTAATATCTATCAATGGATTAGAACTCATTTCATCTCTCATATCAGCTATCCATATTACTTTTTTATTTTTTATGCAAAAATCAATAGCAACTAAATGAACTTCACTAGGCGAAAAGGAGGAAATTATGAGGTCAAAATTATTTTTTGAATGATTATTTTCTAAAGCATTTAAAACTAATTTTTTCCAATTTAGTAGTGGATTAGGTGTAATTTTTTTTATAATAATTCTTATTAATGTTTTAATGTTGTGAATAATTTTGTAATCTAATTGGTTACTTTTAATTTTTTCAAAAAGTTTGTTAGAACGAAAGTAATGAATAATTAGTTTTTCATTAATTTTAACTGTTTTATTATAATGCGCCATGCAAAAAACCTCAACTTCAAAATCTTGAGACAAATATTTCGAGAAAGCATTCATTCTTCCAACTGCAACCCCTTTTAATGGAGGATACCAAGTGGTAATTAAAGCTAGCCTTTTATTTTTTATTTGCGAATTCATTTATCTTTTGAATGTAGTTTTGAATAACTTCTTTTTTATTAAAGTTATTTTTAATATAAAGAAAGTTTTCATTGTTTGGTGCATAATTTCTAGTTTTTACTTTATCAACGATAACTTCTATTTGTTCGATTAGTTCATTTGAAGTTCTTGCAAGATATGTAAATTCAGTTGGATAACTCCATATAACTTCTGCACCGAAACCTAATGCTTCATATACAGAAATCGAATTCCCGTCGTGTTTTGTTAATCGAATATAAATAGCTGAATCTATCATTAATTCTTTTACTTTTTTTTCATCCACCCATCCATGAAATATAATATTTGGTAAAATTTCTAATCCTTTACCTTTAGTTCCAATAATATTAAAAACATAATTTGAAAATTTTATTGCTGCTGTTTTTATTTCATTATAGCCATAGAAAAACTCTCTCCCTTCACCCATGTATGATAAAAATGAAATACAACTATATGTTTTTGTATTTTCGTCTAAATTAATATATTTAAATTTTAGGATTTTAACTTCGCTAATAATTGTTTCTAAATCTGTTTTGAGCCAGTCAGAATCTGTGAAATGAGAAGAATAATTAATGTATTTCCTTAATATCGAATTATTTTTATCCCTCTTTATTGCTAATAATACATCGGTACCATGCCACTGCATAATTAGTTTCTTTTTTAAAACAAGCACATAATTTAATGAACCACTTTTATCACTAACTCCATTAAAAGAGATTACAAGATCTGAAAAAGGTAATAAAAACATAAATCTAATTTTTTGAAATAAGGAATAATAAGTATTTGCATAATAATATGAATTTATAGAGTCAAAGCTTTTAAGATCATTAACTAGCCTTTTAGAAAATAATGGAATTCCATTTATTAAAACTCGATTTATTTTATTAATTTTTATATTTTTTCTTTCAAAAATAATTTTATTTATTTCTTGCTTATAATTATTTAAAATTAATTCTTTATTATATAATTTGTAAATTTTGTCTACTTGATCAAAATTAGGAATCAGACCCCTTGATTTTATTTTTTCAATTAATTCTATTATTTTAATTTTTGTATCTTCTATTGTTTTTGAGTAATGGGTGAATTTAAATTCATAAGTCCAAATAACTTCACATCCAAAACCAAGAGCTTCTAATACTGATACAGAAAATCCATCATGATCTGTTAAGCGCATAAAAATTGCCGATTCCTTCATAAGCTTTTCAACTTCTTCTTTTGATCGCCAACCTAATAAAGAAATGTTAGGAGGACATTCGTATTCTGAATGAGTTACGCCCAATATTTCGAAGTTTAGTTTAGGGAAAATTTTAGCTAATTCACAAATTTTATCCATTCCATAAAATTTCTGTCTAGATTCTGCTACATAACTCAATATTTTTATTGTATTATATTTTTTATTTAAAATAGATTTAGTTGTATAATTAAAAAATAAATGCTTTGGATTAATTCCTATACTTTTAATTTCTTCATATTGCCATGAACAATCAATATAATTGTATGCAGCATCAATATATCTCCTCACAATCGTATTATTATTAAATCTTTTTATTGCAAAAAGGCAATCTGTTCCCATCCATTGAAAAATAATTTTTTTTCTCCATAAAATAGCCCAGTTTAGTGAAAAACTGTTATTGGATACTCCATTTAAAGAAATCAATCCTTTAGAGAAAGGCAATAGTATCAAAAATTTAATTTTATCAATTTTCGAATAATAAGTATTTAAAAAAATATACTTTATAATACAATCAACAGAGTTTAAATCCTTACTTAGTTTTTCTGCAAAAAAAGGAAGACCTTTAATTATTACAAACATCGTGTTTTCGAATTAATTTAATATACCAATACAATAAGAATAAATAATAAATACTAAATAAAATACTAAAATAAAATAATGAATTATTTAAATTATATTTATTAGTCGCAGCAAAATAAAATACTAATAATGATATGATATAGCCAAACAAGCTAAAAATAAATGATAATTTTTGTTTATTAAAAAGAATAGGTAATCCTGATATAGGTGAAACAATAAACATTAAGAATAGTGATGGAAGTAAGTTTTTTGCCATCTCTCCAGCTATTCCATAATCTATAAATTTTGTCCCAAAAAACCAAGAAAAAAGTTGTGGTCCAAAGAAAAATATTATAATAATAAAAGGTATAGAAAAAATTAATGTTGTCTTTAATGTTTTTTTTAAATATGGCATTACGATCAGGTTATCTTGAATTGCTTTACTAGCTTCTACATAAAATATTTGAGATACTGAGCTTGTAATTAATATAATAGGTGCTTTAATATATTTGTTCATCTGAGAATATAATCCTAAATTTTCATCTCCGAAAAAATTTGAAATAATCCAAAACATTAGAACTTGAGTTGCCAAAATATCCATAAATGCATGTAGAGAATTTATCATCAAGAAATCTTTATAATTAATTATTATATTTTTAATTATTTCTATTGTAAATCTATTTTTTTTCCAAGAAATTTTTTCTTTAAATAAAATATAAATAACAGGTAAAAATTGGGATAATAACCAAGATAAAATTAATCCTGTTATACCATAACCGAGGAGGCCAAATGCTAATGCTCCAAAATTATTTATTATAGATTGTAAAATTTTTATAGTGGATAGTAGTTTATACTCCTTATTTCTAAGAATCCAGTTATTAGTAATTCCTAGTAAACCAAAACTAAGTACACAAATTGGCACATAGAATAAAAAATTATTCAGGATTTCATTATTATAAAATACACTTATTTTTTCTGATAAAAAATAAACAATACAGCTTAATAAACTAACTATTATTGTGATAATTATAGCAGTAAAAAGTATGTCTTGAGCTTTATTCTTATCTTTAGGTAGAGGTATTGCTAATTCTAATCTTCCGCACGATACTATACCAAACAATGTTGATATTGCTAATATGTTTGAAAATACACTAAATTCTGTTGGCAAATATATTCTGGTTAATAGTGAGGCTAATAAAAAAGGTATCAATTGACTGATAGTATTTCCAGACAGCATTGTTAGGAAATTTGAAATAAATTTATTTTGCAAAATATTTTTCCCTTTCAATTTGATAATATATAATCCATAAAGACATAAATAACCAATATATTGGCTGATACATAAAAGCGGATGGAGAAAAAGAGAGTATATAAAACACAATAATTGAAATTAGTAACCAAAAATAATTTTTCATTTTATTTTTAATTAAATTTACAATTAAAGTTAATATAAAAATAAGATAAACAATTGCAATAAGCCCATATTGAGAAATAATTTCTATAAAAAAATTATGTGGACTAAAATTTTCTCCTGTATCATATGGAACTTTTTTATTTTTGTTTAAAACAGAAAATTGTCCTGGTCCTACTCCTAATATAGGATTTTCTTTTATTAAATTAAGTCCATTTTTAAATAACTTTAATCTGATATCAGTTGAGTTAAAACCAGGATTTTTATTTTTTTTATTTATGTAGTTATACAACTCTTTTTTTTCATTTTCTGTTATCTTTTTAAATTGATTAATTGGATAATATTTTCCATTAATTTTTTCAAAAATACTATTTTCTGCTATTAAACAATTAATATTAGTATAATCTTTTCCAAGAAAGAGCTTGTTTGAATAAATCAGAATAATAAAACAGGTTGTGACTAGTATAAAAATATTTTTATTTTCATTAATTTTTTTTATTATTAAAAATAAATAAAACCTCAATAAAATAATTAGTAGTAAAAGCAATATTGCGTATCCAGATATCCTTGAACTTGTGTAAATAGCTATTATTAAAAAGATTAAAAGTATTGATATTATAACCCAATTATTTTTTAATTTATCTCTATCTACAAACAATAAAATTAAAAATAAGCCGATACAATTAAAGGCATAATCGTTTGGATTATCGAAAATAAATATTGGAGAAAAATCTATCATTTTAGAAACTGTATTCACAATTGATTTTGTATAATGACCTTCAAAATGAAATCCAGTTAATATTTCAAATAAACCAAAAGTGACAATTAATATTAGCCATAACCAAATGCATGTTTTAATTGCTTTTTCAAATAAATTTTTATTATTAAAATTTAGATAACTAGTAACAATAATTAAAAATGATAATAAATTAAAAATATGGCTTCTTATGGCAAATATGCTTTCTTGATTTTTAACATTTAATGCTAACCAAATAAAAGAATAAAATAAAAATAGTAATAGAATTAATGAGTAAGCTTTAAATGTTCGTTGTAGCGAAGTAATTTTCTTTAAAATTAAAGGAATGAAAAGAATATTCATTATAAAATTTGGATAAATTGTAAAAAAGCTAAATGAATATGCACAAATTTTAGCACCAAATAAAAAAGTTATGAGCCATAATGTAAATAGTCTATATAGATATTTATCTGAATAAAATTTGTGTATTTTTTCATTTAATGATGCCATTTTTAGTTATAAAATGATTTAATTTAAATAATTTGTTTTATAGATTAAACGCATAAATTTAAAAAAATCAATTATGTTTTTACATATAGTATTAACAAAAATAATAATATAATTTTTAGTTTAATTTTTTTATTTCGTTTTAATAACTTCGTAAAATTCTTTATGTATTTTGCCTCGAATTCCTAATGATAGTAATTTATTATCATCCGCATTGGGATAAACTCGATTGCATAAAAAAACAAATATAAGTTTGTTTTTAGGGTCAGCCCAAGCAATTGTCCCTGTAAAACCGCTATGTCCAAAGCTTTGAGAACTACATTCGCTTGTTACTGGATTAATTTTTTTTTCATTTTGTTCTGGTTTATCAAAACATAATCCTCTTCTATTATTAGGAGAAAAATGACGGGATGTAAATTCTCTAACTACATTATTGTCAATTAATTTTACTCCATTTAATTGTCCATTATTTAGAAAAAATTGCATTAATTTTCCTAAATTTAAGGCGTTTCCAAATAATCCAGCATGGCAAGAAACCCCTCCAAGTAAGGCAGCACCAGGATCGTGAACATATCCTTGAATTAATTGCTTTCTAAAAACTTGATCTTGTTCAGTAGGAGCTATTTGATCGAGCGGCACGACATTTAATGGCAAATAAGTTAACTCAATTCCTATTTTTTTGTATATTTCTTTAACATATTCATTTATTTTTTTTTGAGCTATTGATTCTATAATTTGTTGTATAAAATAATAACCCAAATCACTGTATAAATAATGTCCAGCTTTTTCAATTTTCGAATTAATGATGCTTTGATAAATTGTATCATTATATCCTTTAGCAACATATAAATCTTTTGCTACTAACGTAGGGAAATATTCGTTTTTTTTATTAGAAAAATAGCCAAATTTATATGCCCCATTTTTTTCAATTGTTTTTAGATGAAAGGGGATCCAAGCTTTTAATCCTGCTTGATGAGATAAAATTTCTTCAATAATGAGATGCTCTTTGTTTGTGCCAATTAAATATGGTAAATAAAACCCTAATGTTTTTTTATAATCTAATTTATTTTCGCTTCTCAATGTCATTAAAGCTAATGAGCTAGCGGCAATTTTAGTTATACTAGCTAAATCATAAATTGTCTCATTATCAACTTTTTTTGAATTTTCATCATAGGTATAGTTTCCAAAAGATTTTTGATAAATAATTTCTCCATTTTTCATAGCTAAAATCTGACACCCTGGATAAGCTTTTTCTTTTATTCCAGATATGGCTATACTATCTACCTTATAAAATTTCGAATTTTGTAAATGATTTTTATTTAAATTTTCAACTTTAATACTTTTCGTTTTACTTTTATCTAATTTTGTGTTTATAGATTTTGTAAAAGAAAAAAATAAAATAATTAATCCAACAAAAATTGACTTTGAAAATATAGACATAGCTTAAAGTTAATTTAAAATAAAATCTTTATTTTATATGATTGATAATGTTTTTAACAATTAATTTTTAATTTTAGCATTTTTTAATTAATTCTAATTTTTTTAGCAGATATTATTTATTTAATTTTAAGATTATATGTCTCTTCCTCTATTTTTTACTAATTTTAATACATAATTATATTACAATTTAATTTTAATTTTTTTAAAATGAATATACCCTTTCTTTCTTTTTCTGGAATGCACGACCCTTTAAAAACAGAATTATCTAAGGTTTTTGAAAAAGTTTATGATAGTCATTGGTATATTATGGGTAATAATTTAAAAGAATTTGAAAAAAATTATTCGATTTATTCCAAAACGAAATATTCTATAGGTGTAGCAAATGGATTAGATGCTTTAATTATTTCTTTAAAAGCATTAAATATTGGTCCTGGCGATGAAGTTATCGTTCCTTCAAATACATACATCGCTTCTTGGCTTTCGGTTTCCTATACTGGCGCAATACCTGTTCCGGTTGAACCGATTGAAGCAACGTTTAACATCAATCCTGATTTAATTGAACCAGCAATAACTAGTAAAACTA
>Ga0209086_10002822_pt1 | contig 13390 bp, 6 predicted proteins | sample M_130207_XF_Meta_FD_187312 | JGI IMG/M metagenome (GOLD analysis project Ga0209086, IMG submission 187312) | Freshwater microbial communities from Lake Montjoie, Canada to study carbon cycling - M_130207_XF_MetaG (SPAdes) (version 2) | ecosystem: Environmental > Aquatic > Freshwater > Lake...
GTCACGTACCCGTCGATCGGTTCAGTCATTTCGAAGGAGCGCGGCCCGGCTGGAGAAGGCGTGCCGAGTTACGTCTTGATTGGCTATCCCAGCCCGACGCGCGGCCCGGGTTTTCTGGGCGCACAGCACGGCTACGTTTATCTCACCGACACGTCCTGCGGCCCGAGCAGCCTGCAACGTTCGAGCGACATCACCGCCGAACGCCAGTCGCGCCGCGAGGCACTGCTCGCCAAGACGCGGGCCGAATTCAAAAGCCGCTCCACAGGGAATGCCCTCGTCGAGAACTACGACCGCACGATTGCCGAGGCTGCGAAACTGGCGGGGCCGCAGTTCATGGGCCTCTTCCAACTCGATCAAGAACCGGCCGACTTGAGGAACCGCTACGGCGGCGAGTTCGGCCAGCGCTGCCTGCTGACGCGGCGGCTGTTGCAGGGAGGCTGCCGCTTCGTTGAGGTCGCTCACAACCTGAACTTCCTCAACGGCACCGGCTGGGATGTTCACAACGATGGGATCGAGAACCAACACAAGCTGATCCAAGAACTCGACGCCGCTCTCTCGACGCTGGTCCTCGATCTCGAACGCTGCAAGTTGCTCGACAAGACGTTGATCGTGGTCGGGACCGAGTTCGGTCGCCCCGCTTCATTCGACGGCGGCGGCGGACGCGGGCATCACGGCAAATGCTTCAGCGTCGCACTGGCCGGCGGCGGTCTGAAGAACGGCCTCACGATTGGCGAAACCGACGAGCTAGCAATGAAAATCGTCTCACGCCCAGTCTCGGTCCCCGATCTCCACGCCACGATCTACGCGACTCTCGGCATCGACACCAAGAAACACCTCTACGCCGGAGACCGCCCCGTCCCCATCACCGACGGCGGCGAACCGATTAGAGAACTGTTCGGATCGTAACGCGACAAGCGTCGTCCCTCGAACGATCAAGCTCACGCTCCGTAGGCGCGGCATGATCCTGATGTTGCGCAAAACCGCAAGTGGCTCCGATCAGATACTGCGCCGAGTTTGGTGGCGTTACCCTTCAACAGGGACATCGCCACTCGCCAATTCCAAGATTGAATACTGACCCGGCCAACCCCGGCGCTGTGCCTCTTCGAGGCAAGCTCTAACCAGTCTTGGTTTGACCGTCGGCCCGCTGCATGGTGGCCAGCAGACCGTCAGTAGCTTGTGCGGCGCATTCTCGGGGCGAATCAACAATTGGTCGGGCGAGTTAATGCGACCTTCGGACCACGCCACAGAATACTGCTCCTCAGGTACTCTGAAGTCGCATCGCCAGCGAAAGCATTGTCCATCGAATGAAAGTGGTCTTGTGCGACGCTTACCTAACGCCATCACCGCACCCTTGGTGAATCAATGAAGCCCGAATTACGAAGTTGCCGAACCGAATGTTGCCCGAGCGAACTCAACCCATCAGACCGCTCAACGCACCCGTGCTGTCGCCGAGGAACGGCACCTTCACATCCATCCGCTCCAGCATCGACAGCCAGAGGTTGCTGATCGGCGTTTCCTTGGGGAAGCGGAGGTGGCGGCCGGATTGGATCGTGCCGCCACCTTTGCCCGCGAGCAGCACCGGCAGGTCATCGTGATTGTGGGCGTTGCCGTCCGAGTTCGCGCTGCCGTAGGCGATCAGGCAGTTGTCGAGCAGCGTGCCGTCTCCTTCGGGGATCGCCTTCAGTTTCTGGAGCAGGTACGCGAGCTGAGTGACATGGAACTTGTTGATGTCGCGAATCTTGGCCTTCTTCTTCTCGTCGTTGCCGTGGTGCGACAATTCGTGATGGCCCTCGGGGACACCGATGGACGGATAGGCTTTGTTGCTCCCTTCGTTCGTCAGCACGAACGAGCAGACGCGCGTCATGTCGGTCTGGAAGGCGAGGACCATCAGGTCGGACATCAGGCGGACATGCTCTTGGAAGTCACCGGGGATTCCCGCCGGGACCGCGAACTCGGGCGTCTTCACTTCGGGGAGCGAAGCGGCGCGTGCGATCCGCTGCTCGATGTCGCGGATCGAACTGAAGTACTCGTCGAGCTTCCGCTGATCGTTCTTCCCGAGCTTGCCGGTCAGATCCCGCGTGTCCTCGCGCACGAAGTCGAGGACGCTTTGACGGAGCTTGTCGCGCTTCGCCCGATCGGCACCGGCACCCGCTCCGAACAGCCGCTCGAAGACCAGCTTCGGGTTCACTTCTTTTGGAAGAGGCTGCGTCGCTGATCGCCACGCCATCGTCGAGGAATAGACGCACGAATAGCCAGAGTCACAGTTGCCCGCCATCGCGCCCGCTTCGCAACCGATCTCAAGCGAGGCCAAACGCGTCTGATCGCCGATGCGCGACGCGGCCACCTGATCGACCGACACGCCGTTGCGAATGTCCGTCCCGTCCGTCTTCACCGGATGAGCACCGGTAAGGAACGAGGCCAACGCGCGAGCATGATCGCCGCCGCCGTCGCCATGTGGCCGAGCACCATCCGCCGTGAGGCCGGTCAGGACGAGCACGTCTTCCTTCACGGCAGCCAGAGGCTCCATGATCGGCATTAATTCAAATCCGGTTCCCTCGGTCTTCGGCGTCCAGTCGGCCATGTTGATGCCGTTCGGCACGTACAGAAAGGCCATCCGGTTGGGAGCCGTCTTCATCGGCGAAGCATCCGCCGCCCACGAAGCCAGCGGCCCCATCGCCTCCAGCCACGGCAAGGCGATCGCGGTACTCAGGCCCTTCAAAACAGCTCGGCGTGAAACGGGATGTCTCGTCATTTTGGCTTCCTGTTCTCGGCTCAACCGGTCTTGTGCGCAACGCGGTAGGCATTCGTGACTTGTTCCGCTCAGGCAGCGGCCTCTTCCTGAGGCTCACGATAACCGGCCGCTCCCACTCCTCCTACCATTTTCCGTTGCACACGCTGAAAAAATAGGACGGGCACGAGGCCCGTCCTACAGGATTATTCAAGAATCAGACAACCAGAATCATCAGCCTGCGACAGCAAGCGACTCTTCGGTTTCGGCATCGTCTGTGGCAGTCGGTTTGGCATCCGCGCTGTTGGGATACATCGCATCGACGAAGCCCTTCAGGTGATCGGCGCGAGTCGAATGCTGGAGTTTGCGCAGTGCTTTGGATTCGATCTGGCGAATGCGTTCGCGTGTCACTTTGAAGATGCGTCCGGTCTCTTCGAGGGTGTAGCTGTAGCCGTCACCGAGGCCGTATCGCAGGCGAATGATTTCCCGTTCGCGGTAGGTAAGGCTGCGGAGAACGACTTCGATCTTGTCGCGAAGCATCTCTTTCATGGCCGAGTCAGCAGGGCTGGCTTCGTTGTCGTCTTCGAGGAAGTCGCCGAAGCTGCTGTCTTCGCTTTCGCCAACCGGCGTGTCGAGGCTGATCGGGTGCTTCCATGTCTTCATGATCCGTTCGGTCTCTTCGACCGGCATTCCGACCGCTTCGGCCAACTCTTCCATGCTGGGGTCACGTCCGGTGACTTGGCGGATGGCTTCGCTTTTGGCCTTCAACATGGAGATGCACTGGAACATGTGAACCGGGATACGAATCGTGCGGGCATGATCGGCGACGGCGCGCGTGATTGCTTGTCGAATCCACCATGTCGCGTAGGTCGAGAACTTGTAGCCGCGACGGTATTCGTACTTTTCAACACCGCGCATCAGGCCGGCGTTTCCTTCCTGAATCAGGTCGAGGAAGCTGAGGCCGCGGTTGCGGTACTTCTTTGCGATCGAAACGACCAGACGCAGGTTGCCGCCAGAAAGCTGCTGTTTGCCGCGCGTCCACGCGTCGTACTTGGCCATCACGCGCTTCATGCGGTCGCAGTAATCTTCGGGCGATTCGAGCGTCATTTCGACGATGTCGCTCAGCTCACGACGCAGAATGTCGGCTTCATTGGTTGCTGCGACCGAACGCCGTTCGGCCAGCTTTGAAATTTGGGACTGAAGTTCGCGGATGCGATTGGCGATCTGTTCCATCCGTCGCAGAACGGGCTGCAACCGCTGAGTTCTCACGCTCAACTCTTCAACCAGCCAACAGAGCTTGCGGCGGCGGCGGGCCATTCGCTGCTTGATCTCGGTCTTTTGAGCCGCTTCCTTGGTGACTTTCAGCAGTTCCCAGTCTTGACGGCTCTCCGCCATCAGCCGTTCAATTGTCGGCATGTTGACGGGAATGCGTCCCTGAATCTGTTCCTTGCGGAGATTCTCTGTCTCGCTGGTGCGCAGGGTTCGCTCGAAAGGCAACTCGCCACGGCAGACCTTCTGAATGATCTCGACCGCTTGGCCGATGGCGAAGTCCGATTCCATCATCTTCCGACGGAACCACTTTCGGGTCATCTCGATCTGCTTGGCGAGGAAGATCTCCCGCTCGCGCGACAGCAGGGGGATGTGGCCCATCTGGCTGAGGTACATGCGAATTGGATCGCGCGACGATGACTGCGGCTCCGGTTCGAGCATCGATGCCGGGACCGATTCGTTGGCCGCTTTCTCTTCGGGACTCGGCTCATCGACGATGTCCATCCCCGCATCGTCCAAGATGGCGATCAGTTCGTGGACCATCTCCGGTTCCCCACCCTCGTCGGGCAGGTACTTGTTGAGCAATTGAAAGGTCGCGTAGCCCTTGGCACGCGAGGCGGCCAACAGTGTGGCCAGTTCAGGATTAAAGCGATGCATCTGGGTCAATTCCTTCTGTAAAACAGCCACTTCCTTGTGCGAATGGCCCCTGCGGGGAGGCCCCTCGATTTTGCATGAACAGTGCGGCGTTGCTGCCGGTCAAATGATACTCATATCCGCGAGAGACAAGTTCGCCTTCCAAAGTACACTTCTCGCGGTCAGTTCTTCTCACGCGCGGTGATCACCGGCGTGCAAATCGGTGTGAAAGTCCAGCTCGCAGGGAGCAGTCCCGACCGAACGCGCGATAGCTCGCACGGGAGATCGAACGGACAGACGGCGGACCAGTTCCAACGATGGAAGAGCGTGACTCGCATTGACAGCATCCTTTCTCTCTTTGCGATTTGCTCGAACGGCGGGTGTTCGGCGAGGCGGAGATGCTAACAATCGGCCGCGCTCAGCGTTCAAAAAAGTTTTCTTCGAGGGAAAAATTTCGCAAAAAAGTCGAAACGGGGGCCGTAGGCTTTGCCTGTCTGATTCGTTGCAATCCGTGTGACCCGTAGACTGGCGCGGCCGGACGTGAAAATGTGTGACGATGCCCACTGAAGACTCATGTTTTCTCCGCGCGGGCCGCTTCGTTGAAGTCGTGGCGCGACGGGATATACTCCCGCACCAATATCGAAGGCGGCTGATTCGCCGAGGAAAAAAGCTTCGTGTTTACCAGCGAGTCACCACGGTTAGTCTTTCCATTGATGTTGGCACTGCCCTGTTCGCACTCTGTTTCCGCCTGAATCCAAGTCCGTTCTGATCTGAGAGAAAACTTCATGACCGCCGAAGCCGTTTTGGACAAAGATCACGCGGCCGACAAGATTGCTGCGAAGGGACTCAAGGGAGTCGTCGCGGCAGACACCACGATCTGCGACGTGGATGGCGACCTCGGGAAGCTGATCTATCGCGGCTACAACATCCACGAGCTGGCTAAGCTCTCGACGTTTGAAGAGACCTCGTACCTGCTGTTCAAGGGCGAATTGCCGAACGCCTCTCAGTTGGCCGACTTCAATAAGCTGCTGGTTCATCACCGAGAAGTCGAGCAGCCGGTACTCGACTTTTTGAGATCATTGCCACGCAACACGCCGCCGATGACGGCGCTGCGTTCGGCGGTTTCGATGTCGGCCGCTCACGATCCGCTCGCCGAAAATGACGCTCCCGCCGCCAACTTTGAAACGTCGATCCGTCTCACCGCTGAGATGACAACGATTGTCGCCGCGATTCGGCGATTGGGGGCTGGTTTGGAGCCAGTTGCCCCGAGATCGGACCTCAGTCACGCGGGTAACTTCATGTACATGCTCAACGGCAAGGCCCCTTCGGCCGATGCTGAGAAGGCAATGGACCTGATTCTGATTCTGCACGCCGAGCATGGACTGAATGCGAGTACGTTCGCAGCGAGAGTCATCGCCGCCACTCTGTCTGATATCTATTCCTCTGTGACAGGTGCGATCGGTGCCTTGAAGGGATCGCTGCACGGCGGTGCCAACACTGAAGTGTTGAAGACTCTGATGGAAGTCGGCAGCATCGAAAACGTGGTGCCGTGGGTTGAGGCGGTGCGTGTCAAGAAGGGCAAATTCATGGGCTTCGGTCACGCGGTCTACAAGGTCGAAGACCCGCGAGCCATTCATCTGAAAGAGCTGTCTCGCCGACTGGGGATCGAGACGGGCGACCCCAAGTGGTACGACATCTCGATCGCGATGGAGCAGGCCGTCTTCAACTCGATCAAGCGGAATTGCAATGTCGATTTCTTCTCGGCCAGCTTGCAGCACTACATGGGAATTCCCGGCGACATGTTTACCTGTATCTTCGCCGCGAGTCGCATCGTCGGCTGGTGCGCCCATGTGCTGGAACAGCTCAGCGACAACAAGATCATTCGTCCATCGTCCAATTACATCGGCCCAGCAGAACGGCACTACACCGCGTTGTCGGCCCGGACATGATGCAAGCGTCGGCCTGTGACATCCCCGTAGGATGGACGCCTCGACCGTCCGTCTTTTGCTACTACGACGGGCCGGACGGGCGAGGCGTCCGTCCTACGGGATGCCTCACGCGACGAAGGACTCGATGCTGGCGGCGCGAACGACTTCGCTGAACGAGGCGTCGCTCAGGCTGAGAGCCTGCAAGGTGCGAGCGAGTGTCAGAATCGCATCGCAAGTCGCGTGAGTTTCTCGGAACCAGACGCGACCGTCGCCGAGCAGCCCGAGGCGAGAGTCACTTTGCACGAACGACTCGATCACGGCTGCTGCCGTTGCGTTGGACTCCGCGTATTCAATGCGGCGCGGAGTCAGCCAGCCGGTCAGTTCGTCGGACAGACTGCGATCGACGACGACTTTCAGATCGCGCTGTTCGCGCCGCTCGAAGTCGATCAGCACGCGAGCCAGTTCGCCCGACGTGACCAGTCGCCCTCGTTCGGTCACGAAGGCACAACGCTGTCCGTCGTCGTCCACGATCAGGCCGAGATGTTGCCCGCCCGCCGTGACGGCCGCTGCCACGCGACGCACGTCGACGTCACTCGGATCGGAGAGGTCTCGCTGGCGAGTCGGCAGTGAAACGTGAGTCACACGACACGGCAGCTTCGCGAACAGGCGATCAAGCGTGCGCGGGAAGAGTTTCGTCGCCGAACCGCAGACGACATGCAGTGGTCTCAAGGCGTGAAAGTGACGGGCCAGTTCAGCTTCATATGGAGCAAGGGCCGGAAATGTTCGTTGCGATCCAGCCGCGCGCGTCGGTCGCAGCACGTCGGATCGAGTGCGGATTTCCAATTCGTCCAGAATGTCACCGCGCGACCACGGTTGTGCGTGACGGCCGACCACATCGAAGCCGGTCCAGGCTGGATCGCAACCGGCTCCCGTCACAAACATCCCGGCGGCCGCGTCGAGATGTCGCACGGCGAACTGAAAACAGGTGACCGTTGTCTGCCCGAGGTCGATCACTTGGCAACCCATGCGCCGCAGACCGAGTGCGACACCGGTCACGATGTCAGGCGATGAGGGCCGTTCATCGAACCCGATCACGACCACGGGGCCGCGTTGCGCGACACGAAACTCTGGGGATCCGGCATTTCTTAATGCCGGACTTCCGTCTTGAACCGTGTGGCCGAGGTCAATGCCTTCGCCGTTCCCGACGAATGGCAACGCGATCGGCAATTCCTCGAAAGGCCTGATGTCTCGCCCTCCGTCCTCCGCCTCAAGCTCCATCGCCGCAGTATCGCTTGCGCTGCGAGGTGCCGGTTCGTACCGAGGTTCCTCATCCCACAGCATCGCTGCGAGAGCCGCGCCCCAATGAGCGGCCCGCGTGCGGTCGAGTTCGTTTAAATAGATCCCCCGCACGCCATCGATCGCGAGCAACGAACGCCGCACGACACGAGGAGCCTGCTTACGCGATGGATCGTTCGCCGTCAGTTGTCGCGAGCCGGCATCGTGCCGATGCATACACTCGCCGCACTTCGAGTAGCTCGATGCGAGCCGAGCCAAATGAATGCTGTGCGAAATCGGATGAGCTTCGCCGGGGCAGTGGTACTCGCGGTGCTGGAGCTGATTGACTGCCTCACCCGCGAGGCTGCGTCGCGCCGCCAACTCCAGTTGCCCGACAGCCTGCGCGACCGACATGCGGTTCGAGTTGTCGAGCAGGCTCTGTCCCATTGCATCCCTTCGCGGTTTATTGCTGAGGCGTCACGACGTTGTGAACCCTGAGCGGCGCGACTTGTAGGGCAAACGGCAAGTGGGGGTCAATTGGCGTCTCGCGTTCGACACAGTCCAACAAGCCCCGACACGCGACTGCGCGGCATGGACCGGCTTGCCCGCCAACTCGACTCAGACTTCGGCATGGGAACCGCTGCCACCGGAAGGAGGGGGCGTCATGAATCAAGGCTCGCCCAACCGTGGCATTCGCCTGCGAATCTGATTCTAATTCCGCCCCGCTTGAGGAACGCCGGCGGTGAAACCTCGCGCGGTACTTAATGAGACATCTGAGCGAGGTGGCGTCAGCCCCCCGGTTCTTGGGCGTAAGCCCTGCTGGAAGAACCAGGGAACTGACGCCGCCCCGCTTAGAAGAGTCTCACTTTATGCCGCGTGCGGTTAAACGTGGTCGGCCCCGTCATTGAATCCCGTTCGTCTCCCCCGTGCTTCGCGCTTTGCTTCAGGAGAATCTTGACCCATGTCTGGTGGCAACATTCACAGTGTCTTGCAGGAAACACGCAGCTTCCCGCCGTCGGCCGAATTCGCTCGCAACGCTCACATCAGCACTGAGGCTCAGTACCAGCAGATGTGGAATCAGGCCAAGGACGATCCTGCCACCTTTTGGGGTGAGATGGCCGGGAACTTGGACTGGTTCAAAAAATGGGACCACGTCATTCAGGGGGAGATGCCCGACACGAAGTGGTTCGTCGGTGGAAAGCTCAACGCCAGTTACAACTGCCTCGACCGACATCTGTTGACGTGGCGGAAGAACAAGGCCGCGATCATTTGGGAGGGCGAGCCGGGCGACAGTCGCACCCTGACCTATCAAGACTTGCACCGTGAGGTCTGTAAGTTTGCGAACGTTCTCAAAAAGCTCGGGGTCGTGACGGGCGATCGCGTGACGCTGTACATGCCGATGATTCCGGAACTGGCCATCGCGATGCTGGCCTGTGCGCGAATCGGTGCGACGCACTCGATCATCTTCGGCGGCTTCAGTGCCGATGCCGTGGCCGACCGCAACAACGATGCTCAAGCCAAGCTGATCGTCACGGCGGACGGAGGCTGGCGGCGCGGGAAGGAAGTTCCGCTGAAGAAGGCGGTCGATGAGTCGCTCGCCAAATCGCCGTCGGTGCAGAAAGTGGTCTGTGTCCGACGAACCGGTTCGCAGGTCGAGATGATCCCCGATCGCGACTACTGGTGGCACGAGTTGATGGCCGACTCATCGAGTGATTGCGACGCGGCGGAACTCGACGCCGAGCATCCGTTGTTCATCCTCTACACCTCGGGCAGCACGGGCAAACCGAAGGGAGTCATGCACACGACGGGGGGCTACACGCTCGGGACGATGTTGACCTCGAAGTGGGTCTTCGATCTGAAAGACGAAGACACTTACTGGTGTACCGCCGACATCGGTTGGGTCACGGGGCACAGCTACATCGTCTACGGGCCGCTTGCCAACGGAGCGACCACCGTGATGTACGAAGGGGCACCGAACTGGCCTCACGACGGCCGCTTCTGGGAAATCATCGAGAAGTACAAGGTCAACATCTTCTACACGGCCCCGACCGCGATCCGCGCGTTCATCAAGTGGGGCGACCACTGGCCAGCGAAGTACGATCTCTCCAGCTTGCGGCTCCTCGGCTCGGTCGGTGAGCCGATCAACCCCGAAGCGTGGATGTGGTACCACCGGATGATCGGTGCGGAGCGTTGTCCGATCGTCGATACGTGGTGGCAGACCGAGACCGGCGCGATCATGTTGTCGCCGCTGCCGGGCATCACCGCGACCAAACCGGGAAGCTGCACGAGACCGCTCCCCGGCGTGGTTCCCGACATCGTGAACAAGGACGGGGAGAGTCTCGGCGCGAATGAGGGTGGTCTGCTGGTGATGAAGCAGCCGTGGCCCTCCATGCTGCGGACCCTTTATGGAGATCATCAACGCTTCAAGGACACGTACTTCTCATCGATCCCCGGCAGCTACTTCGCCGGTGACGGCGCGAGGAAGGATGAGGACGGTTACATCTGGGTGATGGGCCGCGTGGACGATGTGCTCAACGTGGCGGGTCATCGGCTCAGCACGATGGAGGTCGAATCGGCGCTCGTCGCGCACGAGCGAGTCGCCGAAGCGGCGGTCGTCGGCTTCCCGCACGACATCAAGGGCGAGGGGATCTGCTGCTTCGTGATCCTCAAGAACGGCGAAGGGAACGAGCAGCTTGAGAAGGAGATGATCGCTCACGTCCGCAAGCATATTGGCGCGCTGGCGACTCCCGACAAGATTCGGTTCAGCGCGGCTCTGCCCAAGACGCGCAGCGGCAAAATCATGAGACGCCTGCTGCGCGACATCGCCGCCGGTCGCGAATCGGCCGGTGATACCTCGGCTCTCGATGACTTGTCGGTCCTCGCCAAGTTGCGCGAGACGGATGAGTAAGGGGCAGTGTCGCAATCTCTGCGCGATTGGCGAAGTCGTAGCCCGGACCCCTTGGTCCGGACGAAAAGATCGACGACGACTGCAAATAGAAACGTCTGGACCAAGGGGTTCGGACTACGAGTTTCGGGAAGTGTTGCGGCCCACTCATTGCATCACCATCAACATAGAATTTGGTCACCCCCGTCATGAAGCCCTCCTCTGCATCTCTGATTCTGTTGTTCGCCGCGATGACACTCGGCCTCGCAGCGCATCCGCTGCGTGCGGAAGAGAAGGCCGCGAAGCCTTCCGTCGAGCTTCCTGCCACCGACGAGGGTCTCCCCGGTGCGGGACCGATCCGGCGGTATGACTGGTTCAAAAATCTGTGGACTCAAAAGCGAACGGGTTGGTCGAAGCAGGTCGAGAAAGATCAGAAGTCGCTCGTGTTCTTGGGTGACTCGATCACGCAGGGCTGGGGCGACGACATGGGGGGAAGCTTTCCCGGCGTGAAGGTCGCGAACCGTGGGATCAGCGGCGACACGACGCGTGGGATGCTGATTCGCCTGAAGGACGATGTGCTGGCACTCAACCCGACCGGCATCGTGCTGCTCATGGGAACAAACGATCTGGAAGAGAAGGCCGAGCCGGAAACGATCGCGGGCAACTTCAAGCTGATCTTGGCTGAGTTGAAGAAGCACGATCCGAAGATGCCGGTGATTCTCTGCTTGGTCTTCCCGAGTTCGGCTACGAAGTCGCGACCGGCGGACAAGATCAAGAAGGTCAACGAGCTGTATGCCGCCGCCGTGAAGGGGGATGCACAGGTGACGTTGATCGAAACGTGGAAGCTCTTCGCCGACGAACAGGGTGATGCGAAAGCGGCTGAATTCCCCGACCTGCTTCATCCAAACAAACTTGGCTACACGAAATGGGCCGCGGCGTTGCGACCGATCCTCGCGACGCTCGGCTACCTCGAAACGACCGACGACGATTTCAAGCCCGAAGCGGGTGCGATCAGCCTCTTCAATGGAAAGGACCTGACCGGTTGGGGCTTCCGCGATCAGAAGTCGCAAGAGAAGCAGGCGACGTTCGACGGCCAGGCCACGAGTACCGATGGTCGCTACGTCGCGAAGCATGGCCGCATCATCGTGACGACTCCTCCCGAAGGTCGCCGCGTCCAACAGATGTGGACGACGCGCGAGTTCCCAAAAAACTTCACGCTGAAGTTGGAATTCCGCGCGACTCCCAACGCCGACAGCGGCGTCTTCATCCGACGGCCGCAACTTCAATGTCGCGACTACCCGCTGGCCGGGCCGTACAAGACGCTGACCAAGTACCGGGCACAGGACTGGAATGAGATGGAAGTGACGGTGAAGGACAACGTCGCGCGATGCCTTTGCAACGGCGAGGTTTTGGAAGAGGCACTCAAGCTTCCCGAGTCGGGTCCGATCGGTCTCGAAGGAGACGCGGGCCAGATGGAGTACCGCCGCATTCGGCTGATCGAGCTGAATTGATGTCTTGTAGGACGGGCATTCCTGCCCGTCCTATTTTCGTTTTGACGCGAGGAATTGAAGAGCGGACGGGCAGGAGTGCCCATCCTACGGTTGTTCCTCGCTTACGCTTCGGGTTGGTGTTCGCAGTCGTCGAGCGACCATTGGCGAACGAGGACGTTCTCAGACGCGATCGCTTCGACGAGGAGCGCAGCTGAGAACTGATCGGCCACGTGGAGTGAGTGCATGGTCCAGCGAGCCGCTTCGTTGCCGAGGTCGCTGCGGTTGAGTTGCTCGGCCACTTCCAGCAGCCGGGCCGGTTCGTTTGGGTTCATCGTGACGACGAACTGGCTGAGCGGGAACGACAGGCCGAAGCCGGTTGCTTTGAGGAACGCCTCTTTGCTCGTCCAACCGCGATAGAACCCGGCGAGTTGGTCGTGTTCGGGCAGGTTCGCTAACTCAGCCGACTCGCGTGGTGAGAAGAATCGCGTGGCAAGTTTGTGGATGCGAACCTTGGCATCGTGCCGTTCAAGGTCCACGCCAACCCGTCGCCCACAACAGACCGCAATCAGCGCGAGGTCCGCCGAGTGGGAGACGCTGAATTCCAGCGGCAAATCAGGATCGTTCGCCGCCAATTGCGGCTTGCCATGCAGCCCGTAAGCGAACTCAATCTCGGTCGCCTCTCGCCTCAGAAAGCCTCCCAGCAACTGACGTAGTGCCGCACGGCAGGCCACGAATCGTCGTCGCGGTTCTTCAAACTTGAATCGGTCCGCGCGCGCCAATTCATCATCCGAGAGTACGCCGCGCCGCGCCGCGATCGGACTTGGCGACACGTCCAGATTCAGTCGCACGACATGCACAACATCACGGCTGAGCATCAGCGGCGCGGACAACGGTGGCCAAGCGAGATCGTTCATGGCAGGGAAGGTAACGCCGCCTCGCAGCCGGTTGAAGGTAGGGACGTGAGCGCGATAACTTTCCGAACTGTGGTGATTTAGTCCGGACCCCTTGGTCCGGTCGAAGTTGTCGGTGACGGCAGCGATTGCGACTCGTCCGGACCAAGGAGTCCGGACTACGACCCTCGGGAAGTTATTGCGATCCCATTCCTTAGAGGGCATCTGGAAAGATAAATGATCTGGGTTGGGATCGTCAGACTGTGGATACTCCGGGTTGAGTGGCTGGGATT
>Ga0209086_10002823_pt1 | contig 13390 bp, 7 predicted proteins | sample M_130207_XF_Meta_FD_187312 | JGI IMG/M metagenome (GOLD analysis project Ga0209086, IMG submission 187312) | Freshwater microbial communities from Lake Montjoie, Canada to study carbon cycling - M_130207_XF_MetaG (SPAdes) (version 2) | ecosystem: Environmental > Aquatic > Freshwater > Lake...
GCGTTTACCATCGTCGAGCTCGTGGTGGCGATCGCCGTCAGCGCGATCGTCATCGTGACCGTCTCCTCGGCGCTGTCCCGCATTTCGCGCACCCGCGATGTCGCGCGCACGCGCCTTGAGGCCGTCACCCGCGCCAACGCCGCGCTTGATGCGGTTCGCCGCGACCTCGTTTCCGTCGTGCGCGACGGCGACCTCTTCTACACCCGCGTGCTGATCTTCGACGGAACCACCTATACGCCATACGGGCAGATGGGCCGTGACGAGGTGCTCGTGTTCAACAATCGGTTGCGCCCGATGCGCCGAGATGCCTACTCGAGCGAGGGCGGCGAGTACGAATCGCAATACCGCATCGAGGATGACCGAGACGGCAGCGTGCTTTGGCTTCGTCGCGATGCCGTGCCTGACGAGAATTCCGAGGGCGGCGGTCGAGCGATCCCGTCGGTGGAAGGCGTTGTCGGCATCGAAGTCGAGGCATATGACGGCGAAGCGTGGTACCCCGACTGGGATTCCGATGTGTTCGGTCTCCCTTGGGCGCTGCGCGTCACCATCACCGCGACGGGCGAATCAGCCGACAACCCCTCGTCTGAGCCACTGCGCTCCTTGATCACGCTCCGCACCCAGATTCCGATCGACCGCATCATTCCGCCGCCGACGCCGCCAGAGGAAGAAGATCCCGCGGCGAATCCTGACGGCTTGAATGCGGATCCTTCTGGTGATCCCAACGCCGACGCTCTCGGCGCAGGCGGCCCTCCTTCTGGAGCGGGTCCTGGCGGTCCGGGCGGTGACGCTGTTGGTACCGATGGCGGACAGGGCGGTGGTCGTGGTCAGGGCGGTGGTCGTGGTCAGGGCGGTGGTCGTGGTCAGGGCGGTGGTCAGGGCGGCCGTCCGAACGGTGGCGGCACTGGAGTGGGAACCGACCGTGGACCTGGTGGCGGATTGCAGACTGGTGGCCGGCCCGCGCCGGGAAATCGGCCTCCACGCGGAGCTGGCCAGGGCAACTCCGTGGGCGCTATCAACGGCCGTGGTGGCTTCTCCACTAGCTCGAGAGGTCGCTGATGAAATCAACCTCGCGCATCGCTCGACGACGGGGATCCGTCATCGTGATCGTGATCTGGTCGGTTGCGATTGCGGCCGTTGTTGTCGGCGCCGCGCAAGTGCTCGCCTTCCGACAGGCGGCGATGGGCCGAGAGTCCATCGCCAAAGTCGAGGCTCGATGGGCCGCGCGCGCAGGAATCGAAGAGACGATCGCGGTGCTGGAATATCACACCGAGGAACCTGACCCCAGCAACTCTCGGCAGATGTACAAGGATCTCGAGTTGGTTGCCGACGGGCAGTTGAGCTCTGGCGATTGGCAGATCCGCCATGTCGAAGACGGCGTCGAGATCAAAGGCCCGCAGGACGAGCATGCGAAGCTGAATGTGAACAACATCACTCAGCAGACGCTGCTTGAACTCGACGGTATGACCATGGATGTCGCCGACGCGATCGTCGATTGGCGCGACGCTGACGACACTCCCGGCATGATGGGAGCCGAGTACGATTTCTATGTGAATCGCGATGTTGGCTACGAGCCGCGCAACGCGTCCTTCCGCTCGATTCCCGAGATCGAACTCGTCGCGGGAGCCTTTCCGAAGTATGTTCGCGGCGAGGATCAGAACCTCAACGGCCGGCTTGACCCCAATGAAAACGATGGCGGTGCAAGCGAGCCGCCCGACGATGCCGACGGATTTCTCGACGCTGGTTGGTCAAGCGCTCTTACGGCACGCAGTTCGGGAAGTCGCCTTGGCTCGACCGGCGAGCCCAAGTTGAACCTGAAAGAAGCGGCGCCAGAGGAGATGCAGGAGCGGTTCGGTGTTACGACCGAGCAAGCGACGGCGCTCAATTCGTTCGCCAAGGGTCAGAGTGCGAAACTTGAAATGCTGTTGACGCAGGACTTGCAGACGCTCAGTGCTTCAGGAGGCGCAGGCGCGAACGGTCGCGGAGGAGTCGGCTCGGCCGCTGGTGCGATGGGGAGAGGGGCGTCAGGTGGCGGCGCGGGTTCCAAGGGTGGAACAGGCGTCAAAGGCTTGGGTGACCAGAGCGCCGCGGGTCTCGCCGCTTCGATGGGTGGCGTGGGAAACGGTGGAGGTGGCCAGGCTAATAACCAAGGCGCTGGTCGTCAGAGCGGACGAAGTTCCTCTGGCGCGCCCGCTCAAGGCGGCGCCGCTCGCATCCAAGCACTCGATCAGGGGCAACTGCGGCGGATCTTCCAGGAGGGCAGCCTCGACCCCGCCGAGGCGCCGATTCTGGGCAAGGTCAATCTCAATACCGCCCCCCCCGCCGTTCTTCGTGCCTTGCTGCCCGATGATCCGATTAGTGCCGACGCGATTCTCTCGCTTCGCAACTCCTCGTCGACGGGGCTGCTTGCGATTTCAGATCTGCTCGGATCGAACCGAATAAGCCCACAGGCCATCGCAGCCATTGCCCCTTATGCCGATACGCAAAGTTATGTCTTCACCGTGACCAGCAGAGGCCGTTCGGCCACAACTGGACTGGAAATTGAAATCACGGTGGTCATTGATCGTTCCACGCTTCCTGCGCGGATCCTGGAGTACAGAGAACAGTGAAATCACAGCCGACCATCACGATCGACGACACGCTGCTTGCGGTAGCCGAGAGGCAAGCCGACTCTTGGCGCGTGCTGTTGGTTCGCCGCGGCGACCGACCCACCATTCTGGATGCCCGTGTGTTCGCCGCGTCCGACGAGGGCGGCATCGCCACTTGGTTGCAGTCGCAACATTGCGGCGACCTCCGCATCGTGCTTCCGGCATCGGCCACGATCGTTCGGATGATCACGATTCCGGTGGCTGCGCCAATGCAGATGCTCGCGGCTCTTCGCTTGCACGCCGAAGGAATGTTCCTTGGCTCGGTTCCACTCGTACGCATCGGTCTGGGAGTTCTCAGCGGCGCGTCCGATGGCGAGCGACAGGGCGTCATCATGGCTTGGCCGGGGACTCAGGTCGGCATCAGCATCGGCTCGAAGCTCGAGGCCATCGCCCGCTATGTGCCGGAGCCCGCGGCGATGCTCGTGCTTGCGTCGGCTGATCATCCAGCGATCGCCGCAGATCGGACCGACGGCTCGATCGCCATCGCCATGTACAGCCCCAAGGGGATGGTGATCCGCGCAACCCGCGAAACCGCTGCGACTGGTGTCGCTGGTGATGAAGCGTGGAACGAAGGTCTGCGCAGCGCGCTCGTCGAGACCGCGCTGAACGCAGGAATTGAACCAGCGCGCATCACTGCTTTCCTTTCACAGACCGACGCCTCCACCTCGCGGACGGGTGATCGCGTGCTCATGCTCGATCCCGAGATCCAGTCGATTCTCGCCGCGCGGCTCGATGTCACCGTTGCCGCGGCGGAACATGACGCGGATTGGTGGCGTGATTGGGCGATTGCGCTCGGCGCGGCGGTGGTCAGCTGTGGACCGCTCAGTGAACTTTCGCGTCTGCGTCGGCTCGAGGAGCGCAACACGCCTTCGCGCATCGACCGTTTCGTTGAGCGCTATTCGCAGCCTTCCCGCGCCTTGCGCGTGGCGGTCCTCGCGTTCCTGGTTGCTGGCCTGGCGCCGATTGGCGCTGCCTGGGCCCGTGGCAAGGTGCTCGAGTTCAAGATGCCCGATTCGGCGGACAAGTTCGAGACCGCCCAGCGTGACATCGAGCATCGCATCGCGTTGTACGGCGAACTATCTAAGCGCACCCTGCCTGTGGCCAAGATCCTCGGCGATCTTGCTTGCTGCACGCCCGATGGCGTTGAGATCGAGTCGATCCAGTTGTCGGCTTCGCAAGGCGTGACCGTGCGCGGAGTCGCGAAGGCGCAAGGCGAGCGATCAGCGGCGGAGATCGTGAACTCGATGGCGCGCCTGATGGACGCTTCGGGCGTCTTCGACAAGACGCATTGGCGCTGGAACACGCCCGATGGTCGCGGCATCTTCAAGTTCGATCTCGACGCGCTCATTGCGCGCCCGACGATGATCGCGAAGTTCCCCGACGAGCGCGATTGGGCGGTGAAGACGCTTTCCCAGCGCAAGTACAGCTCGGTCAATGATGATTCAGCCACGACCGATCCAGAACCCGTAGGAACGACGACGGCGAGTGCGAGCGCCACGCCTGAAGCGGGAGATCACGCCGCGAGTGCGCCAGCGGGCGCCGTCGCCCAAGCCGGTGACACTCCGAATGGAGCGCAGTCGGCCGATGGCGGTTCGCCTTCGATTCCAACGCGCGGCATTGGCCGACGCACTCCGACTACAGCCACCCCTGAGGCAAACTCGAACACCCCTGCGGTGAACCCGAGCACGCCCGCGGCAAACCCGGCCCGCCCTACCGACACCTCCAAGCCCGCGACCTTTGGTTCGGGCGTTGGCTCGGGCGGTGGCCCTGCCGCAACCGCGCAGGCAAACCTCATCATTCCCGATCCGTTCACCGACGAGCAACTCAAGGCCATGTCGAAGGAAGAGGCGCGCACGCTTCTCTCTGAGATCTCAAAGGCGCGCCGCCGCAACGAGCTTGATGCCGAGACGCGCAAGCGCCTGACCGACGACTTTCAGCGAATTCTCGATCACCTGAAGAAGTGACATGACCATGTTGAACCCTCAGACTTCAGGCCGTTCCCGCGATCCGTTCGAGCGCGTGCTCGTCCGCTACCACTCCATGCAGCGCGCAAGCCGATGGGGCGTGCTCGCAGGTATCGCTCTTGGCGGCTTCTTCCTGCTCGATTCGGTGCTTTGGCCGATTGCCGACGACTACAACCGCCGCGCTGACCGCATGGAATCCGTGCTGCACAACGCATCGGAGCGTGCGACTGGACTTCCCGACGACATCGTCAATGCCGCGCTTTCCCACGGCCCAAATTCGGTGCCCAAGCTGGAATCCGTCGGCAAGGACAAACTCGCCGGAGCCATCGCCGAGATCTTCAAGAAAAAGAACATCAACCCTGGCCAAGATGTGCGCCCGGCGCAGCCGCTCCCCGCGAGCGTGCTTCCAGACATCGCCGCCTCGCTCGGCGGCGCGATGGGTAAGACGGTCGCTGAAGTGCGATTCGAGGGAACTCCCGACGCGGTGCTCGCGGTTCTGAACGAGCTCGACAACAGCAATGCGATCGATGCCATCGGCGACCTGCGACTGAACTACAGCGCCGCCACCAAGCGCGTCAGCGTGCAGATGAGCCTTGAGAAGTGGGGCGTCGTGCGGAAGTCGGGACGAGGTGGCGCATGAAAGTCATTCTTGATCGACTCCCTGGCGGTCTGCGCGCTGGAACTCCCGTGTTGGTTTCGGCTGCAGCAGTCGGACTCAGCGCAATCGTCCTTGCCTATGGCATCAGTGCGGTTGGAAAGTCGCTGATCCAACCGTCGCTTGATTCGACACAAGCAGACCCACTCGCCGCGCTCGCCGTCCAAAGCACAGCGTTGCTTGAAAACAGCCGCAAGCGCTTCGAAGGCCGCTCGATGTACTCATTGCCGCCGATGCCGCCGCGCAAGCCGCGGGTTGTCGACCTGCCGAAGCCCGTTGATCCGCCCAAGGTCGACCTCGGCCCTGCCCCGCCGCCGGCGCTCTACACCGGACCGGCGCCCACCAGCGTGATTGGAAACTATGTCTTCTTCGCCACGCTCGGCGACGAGAACAAGAGCATCAAGGTCGGCGAGTCCAAGAACGGCATCAGCGTGATTTCCGTGAACGCGCCGTACTCGGTCAAGCTCGGCTATCAGCGCGGCGAATACACGGTTTCGGTTTGGGCGCGAGCGGAGGATCGCCTGACGAAGGGCGAACTCGCGCCTTCGCGCGTGACTGGCGTGGTTGGAAATGGCGCGGTGGTGAACGGCGCAGGGGTCAATGGCACGGGGGTCAACGGCGCAGCGGCCGGTAGCGCGGCGGGCGTCCGTGGCGTTCCCGGTGGCCTTCCTGCCAGCGGGGCGGATGGCGGAAAGGCTGAGGCTGGACTCGCTGGTACTAAGTTTGGAACTGGCTCTGGAATTGGCGCGGGGATGCGCCCTGGGGCAAGCACGAAAATTCCACGATCACAGCCGCCGACCGCGAACCCCCTTACCGACATCCCTGGCGATCAGCCGGGCGGTGATGTGCCGTCGGGCACGGGTCCTGAAGGCGAGCCGCAGGTGTTGCCGTCCGCCGCGATGAAACCGCAGCAGTTTCCGCCGCCGGCGCCTGGAGAAGTTGTTCCGCCGCCGGAGTACGTTGATCGCGAATCGCTGCCCGCTCCTTTGCTCGATGCGCAGATCTCCGCGATGACCATAGTGCAGGCTCGTTCAGCGCTTTTGGCCATCAACGCGACTGACTCGTTGAGTGTGGACGATCACAGCCGAGCGCGGCTCGACCACGAGCGCGCCCTGCTGCGGACCCGCCTCGACCGCAACCCATGAGGCCGACCGCGGAGTCCGACCGCGGAGCCCGACCGAATGCGTCTGAAGGCAGGCGCGGGCCGACTCAACGAATTTCCCCACCGCAATTGACCGCTTTGAGCATCGGTTGCCGATTGAAGCGATACGAATGAGACTTTCCGCCCCCACAGGTGGAGACGACAGCGAACCTCAATGTGAACACGCGGCACTCGCCGCATGAGAACCGGAGTCTGAACTTGCGTCCGAATCGACTTTTCTTCCGCTCGCCGAGCCTGACCGACATCGTCCGCACCTCGGCGATCCTCGCACTCTCCGGCGCAGTCGCCCCGCTTGCACTCGCCGAGGCGATGCAGAACACCACCGCGACGCAGACAACTGGTCAAGACGAGAAGAAGGCTGACCCGCGCGATGTCGCCAGCTATGCGCCGACGCCACCAGCCACGGCCATCCCGTCGCAGTTGCGCGGCGTGCGCGTCGGGCGCCGCGTCGTCGACGACACGCCGGTGAAGTTGGTGTTCAAGAACGAAAGCATCGAGACCCTGATGCCGCTCATCTTCGAGTGGACGGGCAAGTATGTGTTCTACAAGCCGACTGACATTTCGAGCAAGAAGATCACTCTGGTCGGAGATCGCGAGATCCCCAAGAGCCAGGCGCTCGACTACATCTTTCAGGCGTTGAAGATGGAGGATCTTGCGGTCACCGAGACCGAGGATGTCATCTACATCGGACTCGCGACCCAGCAGAAGAAGACGCAGCCAGGCGTCGTGCTCGGGCCGGAGGAGGATGTGATGTCGATGACCGACAACGGTCTCTTCGTCACCAAGATCTTCCGCCTCGGCAAGTCACGGGCGACCGATGTGCTTGAGCGCATCGAGCCACTGATTCCCGAGGATTACGCGCAGCTCGCTGCCGACGGCGACTCCAACCAGATCATCCTTTCGGGCGACATCGGCCTGGCCAAGAAGGTCCAGACCCTGATCAACATGCTCGACATCCCCTCGTGGGACGACTACGCGACCGAGACTTTCCGCCTCCAGTATCAGGACGCGGGAACTGTCGCGACGATCATCGAGGAGCTCTTTACCGACGATGGTTCGGCGGGTGGAAAGTCGGTGGGCGGCGCGCGCGCGCAGCCAAATCGCGCCAACCGCGGCGCTCCCCAGCAGCCTGGACAACCGGGCGGCGGGCAAGGTGGCGGTGGAGGCAACGGCCTCATCGTCACCGTGCTGCAGTCGATGAACTCGCTCACCGTGCGCGCAACCCCGACGGTTCTTGTTGAGATCCGCCGCCTCGTTGCCAACGCGTGGGATCTTCCACCGAACTCCGCGGGCAGCATCTTCCGCACCTATGACCTCAAGTTCGCTGATCCAACCAAGGTTCGCGACCTCCTGGGCACGCTGCTTGGTAGTGGATCGAGTTCGGGCGGTCGAACTGGTGGCGCTCAGGCCAGCAATCGCGCATTCGCCGGCGGCCGCGTTCCGGCGCAGGGTGGCCAAGGTGGCGGCGACGGTTCGCCGACATCGGCTGTGGCCAACATCTTCTCGATCGAAGCCTACCCCGACTCGAATCGCCTGGTCGTCATTTCGAAGACGCCCGACAACTACGAGTGGCTCGACAAGTGGATCAACGACCTTGATCAGCCGTTCACTTCCGGTCTTCCGGTCAATGTGCCGCTGAAGCACGCGGGCGCTGTGGAGCTCAGCGAGATCCTGAACACTCTGCTTGCCTCCTCAGGCTCTGAGGGCGGCGGCCTGCGCTTGCCCGATGAAGGCATCCAGGGTCTGAGTTCGAGTTTCAACTCTGGACTCGGCGGCGACACGGCCCAGCAAAACTCAGGATTCAATGTCGGCGCTCAGGGTGCGGACAATCAGTTGCGCTTCCCGTGGCAAGGCTCGCGCGCGGGCCAGGGCGCGGCGGGTGGCGGAACACCGAGCGAAGTCAGCGGACTCATCGGTCGAAGCCGAGTGGTGCCCAACTCCGAGCAGAACTCGGTGCTCGTAATGGCGCCGCCGGAAGTCGAAAAGAAGGTCATCGAAATCATCCACGAGCTCGACAAGCCTGGTCGCCAGGTGATGATCACCGCCGTGCTTGCAGAAGTGAAAGTCGGCGACGGCTTCTCGTGGGGCGCGCGCGTTGGAACAGGCCTGACCGCTCCGATCAACGGTGGCGACAACGGCGTCGGCGGAAGCCTTTCGCTTGCGCTCACCAAGGGCAACGGCGCAGGCCAGCCCGCTGGTTCGCAGAACTTCGCTGCACCGTGGTTTGACACCAGCCTTCTCGATGTGCAGACCAGCGACAACCTCGGGTTTTTCCTGCAGGCGCTTTCGACCGACAATTCGGTGCGCATTCTGCAGCAGCCGCGCGTGTTCACTCGTGACAACAAGGAAGCGAAGTTCGTCGCTGGCCAGGATGTGTCGCTCATCACCGGCAACACCTCGGGCTTCGGAACCACTGGTACGACGCAGAGCTTTGAGCAGCAGTTTGTCGGCGTCGGCATCAATGTCCGTCCGCGCATCACCCAGGACAACAATGTGGCGATGGAGGTCGAGATCCTGCTTTCGAATGTCTCGGCCGCGGCCGGCTTCAACGGCAACCCGACCATCGACCGTCGACAGACCAACACCAATGTCACCGTGAAGAACGGTCAGACCATCGTGATCTCTGGTATTCGCCGCGAACAGGAGACGACGGTTGATCGCCGCCTGCCCTTCCTCGGTGATATTCCGATCCTCGGCGCGGCGTTCAGCTCAACCGAGCGCCAGAAGGAAGTCGTCGAGTTGGTGGTGTTCCTGGTTCCCGTTGTCGTCGAGAATCCAGACGCCAACGACACCAACTACAACCAGACCGAGCGCGAGCGACTTCAGCAGTTGCAGCAGCCGTTGGAGAAGAGCTCGGAGACCCTGCTCAAGGAGAGCAAGTTCTTCTCGGATATCAAGGAAGCTAAGCCGATCAAGCCCGAGGAGATCGGCAAGAGTCCCGTAGCAGGCCAGCCGGCCACTACGCCGAGCACGACGCCGGCCACCACGCCAGCCACGCCGCCCGTCGCGCCCGCAGCGGAAACTCCCAAGCTGCCGTAAGACTGTATGAAGCCTGAATGCAGCAACCTTTGACCCGACCAAACCCGCACCCGCCGCGCACCAACGCGGCGGGTGCGTTGTTTTTTGCTGCGGCGTTGGCCGTTTTCGGATGCATGACGAGCATGGGTTGCGCTGGTGCGAAGAAGTCCACGCCCAAGCCGCTGCCGCCGCTCCAGCCGACCGCGGGCACCATCGTGGGAAGCGCGCTCTCTTTCGACTTTCGCGCATTGGGAACGGTTGCCAGCGACGGCGTCACTCTCCCGCTGCTCTCGCCCAATGGCAGTCACATCGCCGTGCAGACTGGTGCGGCACCCGATCTACCGACCGCGCTGGCCCGACCGGGGCAGCGCGCGCCGCTGGCCTCACGCATCGCGATGTACCGACTGGAAGCGCGAGGAATCGTGCGGCTGGGCGAAACCGATGGTGGCCTGGTGCTCGGTCGCAGCGCGGACAACCGCGGGTTCCTCGTAGAAAGCGTGCGGCCGGACGGCGCGCGTTGGATCGGGAAGGTTGATTGGAGCACTCGGGAAACCGAGTGGCTGGTGCAGGACGGGCGCGTGAATGCGTTCGCTTCCCTCGGTGGCGACGGCACTCTTACCTATTCGTCGCGCGAAATCAGTGAGCGATACTTCGACCTCGTCGTTCGCAAAGATGGTCAGACCCGTCGGCTAGCGGGCGATGGAACGCGCAGTTACCTGATGGCGTGCATGAACGCAGACGGCTCGCGGGTGTTCGCTGTGTCGTTGCGCGATGGCATTCTCGAACTGGCTTCGGCGGATCCGACGAGCGACGAGTCGTTGCGCCAATCGGTGGTGCGCGCCTTTGTGACCGACCGCGGCAACGACGAACTCGCGCTGTTCATGACTTCGGCGCAAGGCGTGCGCGATGGCATCGATGGACGCGACTGGATTCTCTTCCATCGCTCGATGAATTCGCTGGCGCGCTGGAATGATGTCGACGGGCTGCGCGTGGTTCCCGGGGGCGTGATGGCGTGGGCGCGCGTCGATGGAGCGCGCGAGGCGGTTCTCGTCGGCGGCAAGGTGCGGGTGCGCTCGACTGCGACCGATGCGCCAAATGGCGGACTCGATCCGGGCACTGTGGTCATCGAGCAACTCGGAGTGCCGCGTGCACTGGGAACCATCGAGGAACAGCCGGCAATCATCATCTTTGCGCCAGAAGCCAATAGCGTTCGCGTGTTGATGGTGCGGATCCTGGCGAAGTAAGCGCGGTTGGAAATGTTGCTGAAGGAAAATTGAAAGAGGCCCCGCAGTGCGGGGCCTCTGTAGGTTTGGTCTTGGGTGGCGAGGGGAATCACTCGTCGTCGTCGAGGTCTTCGTCGTCGAGAAGTTCTTCGTCGTCGTCCGCTTCTTCGTCCTCGTCTTCGTCTTCGTCCTCGTCTTCGTCTTCTTCTTCCTCGTCTTCGTCTTCTTCTTCTTCTTCCTCTTCTTCTTCCTCAACCTCGTCTTCTTCTTCTTCCTCGTCCTCATCCTCGTCTTCTTCTTCTTCCTTGTCCTTCTCTTCTTCGGCGTCTTCGTCACCGAATTCTTCTTCCTCGCCGAAGTCGTCGCCGTCGTCTTCGATCTCGAAGTCTTCGTCTTCGTCCTCATCGCGAGCGATGGGGGCGGTCCATTCGGAATCGCGCGCGGCGATGCCTGCGAAGAGGCTGTTGGCGCACGCGACAAACGCGCCCGCCTCGGTCAGGGCTTCACTTGAAACGACGTCGATGAGTTCTCGTGTCATGGGTCAATTCCTGTCGCAGTCAGCCCGGCTTCTACGGGGTCTTGATCGCTGTCCGCCCTCTATCGGACGAAGGGCGGCGGAGTCTGAAGAGTTCCGAGATTTCTGTTGGTCGCCCGTTGATCAACGAGTGATCGAGGGCGACGATGGAACGGGGGAGTTGTCGTGCCTGTGGCGCAGCCTGTCAAGGCGACTTTGGCGCGATCTGGCCATCATTCTGCGAAGGGCGGACGGGTGCGAGAGGCGCGACAGGCGCGACAGAATTGGCGTCGGCGGGCATGGCCACCGCCATCGTGCCCTGAACATTGGAGAGGAGCAGCCACCCGTCGGCGGCGAGGACTCGACTCACCCTTGAATCCATCGCCTTCACCTCGAAAGCGCCGCCTTCGTTTCGCAGCCCCTTGGCGGGCGAGAGCCGCTCAATCACGCAGCCGCTCTGATAGCGGAGCTTCCCCGCGTCGGCATCAGGCTCAAGCGCGTTGACCTGAAGCAGCGCACCCTCGATGGGGATTGCGAAACCGAGAGTCGCATCGCGGGCGCTGCTGTCGAGGCCGATGGTGTCGCCGTGAGGCCCGAGGAGGACGAAACGGTCGTCGGCCTGCAGAAGCAGGCCTTCGCGCAGCAGATGCTGGTCGCGCAATTGTCGCGCGTCGGCGGTGTCGGGGAAGATGTAGCTTCGTGTGGCGCCAGCAAAGATGGGGGTGAGGGTGGGACGACCGCCGCCATCGACTGCAAAGATGTGCGCGCCGAGAAGGCAAGGTCGCTCAGACTCGGTTGTCTCGGAGCCGGTCGAAACGAAGGTGGGCAGCGCCTCGCCGGTTGCGGAGGTCGTCCAGCGTTCGATTCCGCCCTTGGTCGCAATGAAGACCTCGCCGAGCGCAGTTGCAAAAGCCCACTTCACATCGCCGCGGGTGATAGGCGCAATGCGCAGGCGGGGTTGAAGCGTGCGCGCGTCGAGCACCACCACCATCGGGCGCGGACCGTCGGCCGAGGACTCGCGTCCGCCGAGCGTGAGTAGCCCATCATGTAGGTTCTCCGCAAAGATCTGCGCGAGCACTCCGCGTGCGAGCAGCGCGGAAGGATGCTCATCCATGACACCCACGCGCGCGATATCACCGTTGCGCCTAGCCAAGACGAGGGACTCACCGTCGCAGATGGGAAGCACCATCGCGGAAACCGCGGGCTGCTGGTTGCCATCACCAAGAAACCCCCTTATTGGCGGGGCATTGGTCGGCGGGGCATTGGGCCGCGGAGCATTGGGCAACTGAACATCGAGATTTGGGAGTTGCCGATCGACGGGCTGCCCGGCGGGAGCTGGCTCGAGCGCCGCGGGTTCCGATTTCGGCGCCGTTTCGGCCGAATTGGGCCAGAGATCGGCCGGACGCGGCGAGGTGTAGACGATCGTGCCACTTTCAGGGTCGATGATGACCCCGTTGTCTTCACCCTTGGCCAAGGTCTGCCAAAGGACGACGCGCTTGTTGGCCCAGAGGAGGACGGGATCGCGGTCATCGACACGCAGACGCCATTGCGGCGCGAGTTCGGGGCCGGAAAGGCGGGTGAGCGCGCCGTCGAGGAGTCCGAGGATGAGCGTTCGGTCACGCGTCTGGCGGACGGTGGCGGTTTCGCTGACGAGGCGCGCACGCAGATCGATTCCGACGGTCGCCGTGGTGCCAAGAACCGCCAGTGGCGCGGGCGGCGCGTGCAAGTCAGGGCGATCAATGCCGCTGGCGACGAGCAGTTGGCCGATGCGGTCGTCCATGGCGGCGCGCTGAGTAGCGGACACCTCGCCGCGACGAGCGAGATCCGCGCGCAGCGCATCGATGAGATCGACGCGCGCGGGCGGCAGCAGGCAATCGACGATGGCGGCGATGGTGAGATCGGTGGCGAAAGACGGCGCAGGCGACGGCTGGGCGGCGATGGCATCGACCGCGGATTGCGTGCGCGAGTGGGTGCGAACGAATGCCGCGAGTTGGTTGTCGGTCGGGGTGGCGCCGAGGCGATCGCGGGCGGCGCGGGCATCGGCCTCAAGCGCGCTTGCAATGTCTCGATCACGCGAGGCAAGCTGGGCGACGCGGGCGAGAGCCTCGAGGCGAACCTGACGGTCCATCACGGGGCCGTCAGACATGCTGTCACCAACTCCGCCCGTCGCGTCGCCACCCATGCCAACGGACGTGCCAACGGTCGCGCC